>Ga0208314_100790_pt1 | contig 10881 bp, 5 predicted proteins | sample OSPB_Mat_host_9__FD_187144 | JGI IMG/M metagenome (GOLD analysis project Ga0208314, IMG submission 187144) | Extremophilic microbial mat communities from Yellowstone National Park, USA - OSPB_Mat_host_9_15 (SPAdes) (version 3) | ecosystem: Environmental > Aquatic > Thermal springs > Hot (42-90C) >...
TTCTTTCAATTCCTCATTAAAGGATACAACATAGGCACTTAAGGGTGGAAACGACATAGACATTCTTTCAATTCCTCATTAAAGGATACTTGATGTAGGGCTTCCATTTACGCCTTCCATTACTGACTTTCAATTCCTCATTAAAGGATACCCAAAGCGGGTGAGTTGTCTCCCCCATACCGCGTAGCTTTCAATTCCTCATTAAAGGATACTAAAGCGTTAAAAGGTGTTAAGCCGTGAGCGCGAAGATAGCTTTCAATTCCTCATTAAAGGATACCCGCTTATCTTGATTCTACTGCTGTTAAGAATGTTACTCTTTCAATTCCTCATTAAAGGATACCGAGATCTGCGCTTCTGTAAGCGTTTGCTATTTCAACTTTCAATTCCTCATTAAAGGATACGTCGACTGTTAACAGAGGCGGATACCGAGTATATCACTTTCAATTCCTCATTAAAGGATACTGTAGGAGTGGTTTGTGGAGTAGGTGTGCTTCCCTCCAACTTTCAATTCCTCATTAAAGGATACGCTAACCCTACTGTTGACGACAGTGTGGTTGTGAACATCTTTCAATTCCTCATTAAAGGATACTTCAGGAGGAGTAACGCCGATAATGAATCCAGCGTTCACCTTTCAATTCCTCATTAAAGGATACAATAAAAAAATAGGTGATAGCACAATCACATCACCATCACCTTTCAATTCCTCATTAAAGGATACCGGCTAAAAGCTGTAGGTTAATCGTGTTACCAGACCAACCTCTTTCAATTCCTCATTAAAGGATACATGAGAGTTTCGAGGATGTGGCATTAGACGACAACTATCTTTCAATTCCTCATTAAAGGATACCATACAATAAGGGTAGAAAGCACACCTGTTCTGTTGCAACTTTCAATTCCTCATTAAAGGATACTTCAGGAGGAGTAACGCCGATAATGAATCCAGCGTTCACCTTTCAATTCCTCATTAAAGGATACAATAAAAAAATAGGTGATAGCACAATCACATCACCATCACCTTTCAATTCCTCATTAAAGGATACCGGCTAAAAGCTGTAGGTTAATCGTGTTACCAGACCAACCTCTTTCAATTCCTCATTAAAGGATACATGAGAGTTTCGAGGATGTGGCATTAGACGACAACTATCTTTCAATTCCTCATTAAAGGATACCATACAATAAGGGTAGAAAGCACACCTGTTCTGTTGCAACTTTCAATTCCTCATTAAAGGATACTACATTAAACTCATACCGCGTAAAGGTAAACTAGTGTTTCTCTTTCAATTCCTCATTAAAGGATACCTATAAAGTAGGTCGTCCTCGCTTGAGTTTAGAGTGCACCTTTCAATTCCTCATTAAAGGATACCTGAAAATGTGCTATCTATCAGTTCGTTATAACTGTTAGGCTTTCAATTCCTCATTAAAGGATACACACGTATCATCGCCCACACTACGTTGCGCTTGACATTAACTTTCAATTCCTCATTAAAGGATACAAAGATTGTTGCGCAATAACCACACTTTAGAACACTAACTTTCAATTCCTCATTAAAGGATACACGAAAACGTTATCGACAAAATAGTGTCCCAGCAACTAACTTTCAATTCCTCATTAAAGGATACTAACCCAGACCAAGGGGTCAAGGGTCAAAGGGTCTCTTTCAATTCCTCATTAAAGGATACTAGAAGTCCGCTTGAACAGTCTGCACGCCTGGTTGCTGTCTTTCAATTCCTCATTAAAGGATACATGGGTTTGGACGCCTTAACGGTCTCGTCTGGGAACAGATCTTTCAATTCCTCATTAAAGGATACGATTTGGAAATATCCTGACCTGTACAAAGTTTTCAACCTTTCAATTCCTCATTAAAGGATACTAGCGCTCACCCGAGCCTCTCACGTACGCCTATGAGCGCTACCTTTCAATTCCTCATTAAAGGATACTGGGGGAGGGTAACAGGGAAGCAATACTAGACGCTTTCTTTCAATTCCTCATTAAAGGATACACTTTGCGGCCACTTGTTTCATCTCGTCTTGACTGCTTTCAATTCCTCATTAAAGGATACTTTGATGATGAGTATAGAATGCGGATTGATGCGATGCCTTTCAATTCCTCATTAAAGGATACTCATCACCCCCATTAATGGTAACAATAAACCACTTTGCTTTCAATTCCTCATTAAAGGATACCAGACCCTTAAGGGTTAGCGACAACGTCGGGACTACTATCTTTCAATTCCTCATTAAAGGATACGAACATAAGCGTCGACTTCCTGTACGTCGTTAGGATCCCCTTTCAATTCCTCATTAAAGGATACGACGCACAGGTCGCAGTGTCCTGTGGAAGTCATTAATCTTTCAATTCCTCATTAAAGGATACTCACAAACACCACCACCAGCAACACCACCACCAGGTATCTTTCAATTCCTCATTAAAGGATACCTCTATAACCTATTTTCACCAAGCTGTTAATCGCTCTTTCAATTCCTCATTAAAGGATACCAAACGCGCTATTCGGTAAAACCATATCCTTTTTCCCAATCTTTCAATTCCTCATTAAAGGATACAAACGTTATAGCACCCGCACCATTGGCACCTAACGTCCTCTTTCAATTCCTCATTAAAGGATACCTCGATGGTGATCGAGTGCTCACCATCGAGGAAGACTCTTTCAATTCCTCATTAAAGGATACCCTCCTTCGTCGACGAGTGCGTGTCATGGTACAGGGACTCTTTCAATTCCTCATTAAAGGATACCGATAGAGGAGGAGCTGAAGAGAATAGCGATACTCAGGTCTTTCAATTCCTCATTAAAGGATACCACCTGTTTACCACTGTATCCGTGCGTTCCAGGAAGTACTTTCAATTCCTCATTAAAGGATACAAACATACCGCGCACCCATCCACTGGGCGACCAAGCTTTCAATTCCTCATTAAAGGATACGCGGCACAAACTCACTTTTTTCTACGACCTGGTCAACTTTCAATTCCTCATTAAAGGATACGCGCGTTCTGTAAAAAGTCAAGGAGGAGCGCATCCGTCGACTTTCAATTCCTCATTAAAGGATACATAAGGTGACGTCGTAACGTTGGACCAGATCGTAAACACTTTCAATTCCTCATTAAAGGATACGAACACCACTGGGATGACAATAACAGTGAGCACAACAGCTTTCAATTCCTCATTAAAGGATACCGTCACAGTCAATTCGTTTATTGCAATACCGGCGGGCTTTCAATTCCTCATTAAAGGATACCCTGTAGCTCAGGGTGACGAGGCCCGGGTAATTATCTTTCAATTCCTCATTAAAGGATACGATAGCAAGTGGCAAACTTGAGTAGAACAGTGGTTCTTTCAATTCCTCATTAAAGGATACAAGTTGCAATAATCATGAATGGAGCGCCCACTGGGCAAAGCTTTCAATTCCTCATTAAAGGATACCAACGCAAACACCGCTGTTGCATTCAAGTGAATAAAACTTTCAATTCCTCATTAAAGGATACTTATAGTACTTACTGAATGATTGCGGTAAAAGCTGCTTTCAATTCCTCATTAAAGGATACCGACCAATTTCAAGCGAATTTTCCCAGTGATTACCTGTCTTTCAATTCCTCATTAAAGGATACTCTCCCGATTCGACGGGAGAGGTTTCCGGTCCCGTCTTTCAATTCCTCATTAAAGGATACCAGCCCAAGGGATGCATCCCTGTGTATCCCTCGATGCTTTCAATTCCTCATTAAAGGATACTGGTAAACCACTCGTTGTAATACTCGCACTACCACTAGCTTTCAATTCCTCATTAAAGGATACCTGGATATTAGCCTGACTACCAGCAACACCACGTGGCTTTCAATTCCTCATTAAAGGATACATACCACGTATTGGCTTGATGTAGCTTATTCCGCGATAACCTTTCAATTCCTCATTAAAGGATACTAGTGAAACGCTCTTACTCCAAGTGCTTGCAGAAGCCACTTTCAATTCCTCATTAAAGGATACTATATCTACTAGTAATATTTTTTCGCTTCTATTACAACTTTCAATTCCTCATTAAAGGATACCCACTAGCACGTCGCCAGCCTTGAGTTGTATGCTAACGCTTTCAATTCCTCATTAAAGGATACAGTTATGCTTTAGTCGGTAACATACGCGAATTAAAAACTTTCAATTCCTCATTAAAGGATACCAGTAGCGAGAGGCTTCTCCTCCCGCTCGATGTGCTTTTCTTTCAATTCCTCATTAAAGGATACGGGCGCGTGCGATTGTTGCGTTTGTTTGTGCATATCTTTCAATTCCTCATTAAAGGATACCAAACAAGAAGAAAGTAGAGATTCTACCAGTCAAGCTTTCAATTCCTCATTAAAGGATACCACAGTGTACAGCCACCACAAAAAGTTAGCGAAGGCGCAGCTTTCAATTCCTCATTAAAGGATACTACAACCCAACCCTTTCGGGTTCTTTGAGCGACACCAGCTTTCAATTCCTCATTAAAGGATACCTCTTCTCGATATGGCGGTCTGCGATCTGGACTTCCACTTTCAATTCCTCATTAAAGGATACATAATGAGATAGCTTACAGCCACTTCGAGTCTAGGGCTTTCAATTCCTCATTAAAGGATACACGATTTGATACCCGCAATAGGTGAATACCTGCAACAACTTTCAATTCCTCATTAAAGGATACGCACGAACGACCAACATTGCGAACACCAACAAGTACTTTCAATTCCTCATTAAAGGATACTAGAAAAGTATGTTTCAAGTAGCTACCGTAGTTACAAATCCTTTCAATTCCTCATTAAAGGATACGCATATGCTTTTGGGGTCGAATGTTTCGACCCCTCTACCGCTTTCAATTCCTCATTAAAGGATACCGACAACGGTCACGACAATCCTGCCAACAGTCCAGATAACCTTTCAATTCCTCATTAAAGGATACCGCGTACTACCAGCAGGAGTAGAGTAGGGGAGAACAACTTTCAATTCCTCATTAAAGGATACTTTTTAGGGGTAAAAATGCCTGTTTTGTTGGAAAGAACTTTCAATTCCTCATTAAAGGATACGTGAGTGAAGCATGAGCGAAGAAGAGCTACAATTTGTGGAGGCTTTCAATTCCTCATTAAAGGATACCAAGCTTCACACTTGTGTCCTCTGCGACAACCGACTCAAGCTTTCAATTCCTCATTAAAGGATACAAAAATAGGGTCGAAGCAGACAGTGAACCCATCTACTTTCAATTCCTCATTAAAGGATACCAAAAACAAACACAAGTGTTGCACTCTCGTGAATAAAACTTTCAATTCCTCATTAAAGGATACCATACGGTCCATATGGCGAATATGTGTTGAACGGTATCTTTCAATTCCTCATTAAAGGATACGAGACCGCCTGCAACGCCTGCCAACGTTAGTAAGCTGACTTTCAATTCCTCATTAAAGGATACTAAGTTTGAAGCCACGAAGATTGTAAAGCTTGGATGGTACTTTCAATTCCTCATTAAAGGATACCAAGGTCATGTAGCGAAATTTGGAATCCTAAAATCGAGGGTCTTTCAATTCCTCATTAAAGGATACAACGAAGGCGACTTTTTCATAAAGGGCGCAACAACAACTTTCAATTCCTCATTAAAGGATACCAACCATGACCGTAAACGAAAACAGTTTTAGCGAAATCTTTCAATTCCTCATTAAAGGATACAACCACAAGTGTTGTTACCAAATAAACCGCATGGGAACGCTTTCAATTCCTCATTAAAGGATACCGATTTTAGTGTTTTCAGAAGCCTATGGCAAACAATTGACTTTCAATTCCTCATTAAAGGATACCCAGTTGGTTTGACATACCACAGCAGGCACTTAAAGCTTTCAATTCCTCATTAAAGGATACCGTCATTCGTTCCGATTGCACCAGTTGCGACATCGTCAGCTTTCAATTCCTCATTAAAGGATACACCGAATAAAAGCGAGGAAAACAAAGAGTAATCAGGCTTTCAATTCCTCATTAAAGGATACTATCTCAATTTTGTGTAAAATGCAACGCTTGGAACTTTCAATTCCTCATTAAAGGATACAACATCGGTGTTGAAAAGTGCTTTCAATGTTTAAGTTCTTTCAATTCCTCATTAAAGGATACGGGCAAGTGCTTACTAAGTCAGATAGTGTTTACTTGGTTCTTTCAATTCCTCATTAAAGGATACGCGACATGAATAACACTATACCGACGTCACATTTAACTTTCAATTCCTCATTAAAGGATACTAACAAGGGCTTCAGCCGACGGTTTAACAGTGATAGGTCACATTTAACTTTCAATTCCTCATTAAAGGATACTCTATCGACGACAGCAGTAACATCGATCAGCGAAATTCTTTCAATTCCTCATTAAAGGATACTGGTTTGTGAAAGTCCACTCTACTATTCCTTGAGACCTTTCAATTCCTCATTAAAGGATACCTGTAACGCTTCTTGCAAAAGCTGCGCCCTCGTTGATTTCTTTCAATTCCTCATTAAAGGATACAAGCGATGAGTGAACTGTGCAAAGTCGTTAAAAAAGCTTTCAATTCCTCATTAAAGGATACAGAGTAGAGACGTACCGAACGACTCGAAGCCGCTTATGACTTTCAATTCCTCATTAAAGGATACACAATGTTTTCTTTCCACCGAATGTTACTGTGACAATGCACTTTCAATTCCTCATTAAAGGATACTACCACTCTTTCAGGTGTTCGTGTATGTGCTCAGGTGACTTTCAATTCCTCATTAAAGGATACAGCGCTTTTGTCACTTGACCGAGCTGTGTGTATATCTTTCAATTCCTCATTAAAGGATACACAAGTTGATTAACTGGATAACAGTTGGATTCGACCTTTCAATTCCTCATTAAAGGATACGCGCTTCATGGCTTCTTTGTCGTGTAAAAGTTCGTGAAACTTTCAATTCCTCATTAAAGGATACCACGTATAGTTTAAATGTAGGTTAATAAGTAATACGAATACTTTCAATTCCTCATTAAAGGATACGCCTTTTCTTCATCAACTTTTTGTTTTTGATTTTGTCTTTCAATTCCTCATTAAAGGATACAAAGCACGCACAGGTGGAACACTCTCGCCTAAGCGAACACTTTCAATTCCTCATTAAAGGATACTTGAGAAGCTTGCGAGTGAGTTAGGAGTCACAGTGGACGCTTTCAATTCCTCATTAAAGGATACCAACCACGACACTTGGTTCCAACAACACCTTCAGCTTCGCTTTCAATTCCTCATTAAAGGATACGCGTTTGGAAGCGACCCGATATCTTTCGCCTCAGGTGTCTTTCAATTCCTCATTAAAGGATACCCGCGACTACTACTTAGAAAGGTTCCAGGTGGCTATAACTTTCAATTCCTCATTAAAGGATACCGATTGAATGATTGAATATTTTGACTTTTTTACTTGTGTAACTTTCAATTCCTCATTAAAGGATACCCCCTGTTTTTCGGCTTGTTCTAAGCGTTGCTTACCTTTCAATTCCTCATTAAAGGATACTTCTCCTACTCCGAGTATTTGAAGTAGCTTCTCCTGGTCTTTCAATTCCTCATTAAAGGATACAGAAAAAAAGAGACGACAAATACTTTCTACGAAGCACGCTCTTTCAATTCCTCATTAAAGGATACCAAAGGGGAAGTAGGGTCTTGGGGTTTAAAAGGAAACTGCTTTCAATTCCTCATTAAAGGATACTCACGTTGCTCACGATGTTTTCTGATTACGTGAGTAGCTTTCAATTCCTCATTAAAGGATACTGAATTAGAGTTGAGGCGGTTCGAGGCTATGTTACTAGACTTTCAATTCCTCATTAAAGGATACACGTCTCGAGACGGCCTGTTACCCCTATCCGTATAACTTTCAATTCCTCATTAAAGGATACGTTAAGGCAAATTACTCTACATCCCTGCGCTCTTTGCCTTTCAATTCCTCATTAAAGGATACCGGATACTCAGCTTCAAGGGACTCGACCGCGTATCCATCTTTCAATTCCTCATTAAAGGATACACATACCCTTAGCCTTAGCCGTCGGCACGTTAGGCTTTCAATTCCTCATTAAAGGATACTGAGTTTGAAGTACCTTGCGTATCTCGCTCTTGTTGAATACTTTCAATTCCTCATTAAAGGATACTCGCGATTCTCAAAAGATTCTAATGTTCAAAAGGTGACTTTCAATTCCTCATTAAAGGATACATGCCGTTTGTACTCTGCGCCTTCATCAAGATACCTACATCTTTCAATTCCTCATTAAAGGATACGACCAACTGAAACTATGCTACTCACAAAACCAACACTTTCAATTCCTCATTAAAGGATACTTGACGCTAACTACCCCTACACCTCTGTGCCTCCCTCTGGCTTTCAATTCCTCATTAAAGGATACCAAAGGGTTGTTCACGCCACATATCGCTAACCTATTGCTAACTTTCAATTCCTCATTAAAGGATACTGTTTGGGTCTTTGCGTTAAAGGCTACGCCCGTGCCAGCCTTTCAATTCCTCATTAAAGGATACACATAGTACGTGTAGGTGACACGCTCATGACCACTACTTTCAATTCCTCATTAAAGGATACGCTTGTGCTTGACCCCAACAAGGTGGGCGCAGCACCTTTCAATTCCTCATTAAAGGATACTATCTGGTCTAAGTGAGCTTGGTAACACTATACTTACCTTTCAATTCCTCATTAAAGGATACCAGGCTTGTAATCTGACTTATCCACGTAGCTAAGGTGTCTTTCAATTCCTCATTAAAGGATACTGTGCTGGCCATAAAGGCTTATACACAAGGTAGTATAAAACTTTCAATTCCTCATTAAAGGATACTGAAACACATACACAACATAACCTGGTAGACTATCCTTTCAATTCCTCATTAAAGGATACTGACATATGCCTCTATACGCGCTAGCCTCTGCTCACTTTCAATTCCTCATTAAAGGATACACACCACGAAAGAGCGGGCTGAAGTGCTAGTAAAGATTGCTTTCAATTCCTCATTAAAGGATACCTGGGTAAATTCGACACACGTGTGACCTACCGTGTCTTTCAATTCCTCATTAAAGGATACACTTCCTATTTCAGTGGGTGGAGCGTTGGCTGCAAGTGCTTTCAATTCCTCATTAAAGGATACGCGGTAAAGGCTTTTTGTGGGGACTTTCGGATTTGTTCTTTCAATTCCTCATTAAAGGATACTACCCAGTTGTTTACTGCGGTTTCGGGACTACGTACTTTCAATTCCTCATTAAAGGATACTTGCTAATACTAGGGTTTACAATAGTTGCGAGTGTCTTTCAATTCCTCATTAAAGGATACCCTCTTTCTTCCGTAATGTCATCCTTCTCTACTATTAACTCTTTCAATTCCTCATTAAAGGATACACAGCCTAAAGGAAGGGTTGCTCATAACGCCATATACTTTCAATTCCTCATTAAAGGATACCGGGCGATGGAGTTCAAGCTGTGTTAAGCTACGGTACCTTTCAATTCCTCATTAAAGGATACTACATTCAGCGCCACATGTACCGTGCGCACAGGTGACCTTTCAATTCCTCATTAAAGGATACTCAAACACGTAGCCCGCTGGCGTGGCTTGGTATGGCTTTCAATTCCTCATTAAAGGATACGTGAATACATTGAAAACAGTAAGCCACAGCAATCAGATGACTTTCAATTCCTCATTAAAGGATACTTGATGACAGGTTGCGCAACCTAGAGGCAAAGGGGAAGTACTTTCAATTCCTCATTAAAGGATACGGTGGAACTGGACAGGTAGCTGAATGGGAACGTATCTTTCAATTCCTCATTAAAGGATACGCAACCAAAACGCGATAGCACATAGTTGGCAACGTCAACTTTCAATTCCTCATTAAAGGATACTAATCTCTCTTGAATATTCGGGTTTGAAACGATTGTAATACTTTCAATTCCTCATTAAAGGATACCTACGCCACGCGCCTTATACTTTCCTCTATTCTGGCTTTCAATTCCTCATTAAAGGATACTTGTTTAAGTCGTTCAATCGTTGGTGGTCTTTTTGGCTTTCAATTCCTCATTAAAGGATACCAGATATACAAATATGTTTCCGCCTTCAGTTTGGTCTTTCAATTCCTCATTAAAGGATACCATCCTCTGCCGCATTTGGCAGATTTTCGGCGCCGAAGCTTTCAATTCCTCATTAAAGGATACCAGTATGTGCCTGTACCCGATTCTCGCTGGTATGGTTAGCCTTTCAATTCCTCATTAAAGGATACTATGCTATTATAACTGTTTTAGGTGCATATGTTAGCTTTCAATTCCTCATTAAAGGATACAAGCTTTACCAAACCTTGATAATATAATAAAGCTGTAACTTTCAATTCCTCATTAAAGGATACCAATTCAATCAGAGAGACCTAAACGTAAGCCAGCTAAGGCTTTCAATTCCTCATTAAAGGATACAGCACTATAATGGTTTGGTTAAGCGCTAAATGCAGCTTTTCTTTCAATTCCTCATTAAAGGATACGTGGATGTTGTGCCAGCTGGGTTATTATTAACTGAGAAAACCTTTCTTTCAATTCCTCATTAAAGGATACAAGCGGGGGAGGAATACTATAAGGAGGCTGAAAAATCCTTTCAATTCCTCATTAAAGGATACTTGAAATGTACTATATGCTTATTCCCAGATCATCCAGCGCTTTCAATTCCTCATTAAAGGATACTCCACACCTTGTTATTATCCACGTAGATCGCTGCTGGCATCTTTCAATTCCTCATTAAAGGATACCCTACGTCCAGTGGCAACCGCAACCTGCCTTCCACCTGGCTTTCAATTCCTCATTAAAGGATACTTAATAAACTTTTGTTAGTACAAACGAACGTAATACTT
>Ga0208314_100791_pt1 | contig 10870 bp, 6 predicted proteins | sample OSPB_Mat_host_9__FD_187144 | JGI IMG/M metagenome (GOLD analysis project Ga0208314, IMG submission 187144) | Extremophilic microbial mat communities from Yellowstone National Park, USA - OSPB_Mat_host_9_15 (SPAdes) (version 3) | ecosystem: Environmental > Aquatic > Thermal springs > Hot (42-90C) >...
GGACCACGCCCACCGTCCCGCCGTGCGCGATGGCGATGAGGCCGCAGAACGTGAGCCCGAGGCCGAGCCCGCCCTTTTTCGTGGAACTGTACGGGACAAAGATCCGGTCCCAGCGGTCCCGCGGGATCCCGACCCCGCTGTCGATCACGTCGATGTGCAGCTCCTCTTCTTCAATCCGCACCGTCACGTCGACCTCGCGGCGGGCGCGATCGTCCTGGATGGCGTCGATAGCATTTTTCACCAGATTCACGATGGCGCCGAATAGCTTGTCTTCGTCCACGTCGAGGTACACGTGCCGCTGGCCGGTCTCGTTGCGGAACGAGAGCTTCACGTTGCGGGCCTGGGCCATGGACGAACATAGGCCAACGGCGTCCGACACCAGGCGCACCACGTCGCGGCGCCGGACGGTCAGCATGCCGTTGCGCAAAAATGCCGTGAAGTCACGCGCAATTCGGTTCGCATATTCGGAGGCGGATCGCATCCGCGCGAGGATCTCGCGCGCCTTCTCTCCGAGGTTCGGCTCGAGCCTCGGCAACAGCTCCGACATCTGCCGAATGGCGGCGAGCGGCGTGCCGAGCTCGTGCACGAGCGCCTGCGTGGCCATCACGAGGTAATCCACGCCCCTCCCGCGCTCGCGCCGGGTCAGCTCGCGCAAATATTCCACCAACTTCTCCGACATTTCGTTCACGTGTGCGGCGAGCACGCCAATCTCGTCCGATCGCGCCACGTCGACGTGCGCGGCAAAGTTCCGATCGGCGATCTCGTCCACGGCCTCCGTGATGCGCTTCAATGGGCGCGTGATCAGGTCCGCGCCCACAAACGAGAGTACGGCGGTGAGCACGAGGAGCGCGCCTCCCAGGATGGCCATGTCGTGCAGAAGATCGGCCAGCTGAGCCGTGATGAGGCGATAGTTCATCACGATCTCGACTACGTAGTGGCTCCCCTGCTCCGACTCAGGGATGAACGCCTTCATCACCGTCGTGCCGTCGACGCGATCGATGGCGGTCTGCATGTGCCACGTCGACAGGGCGCGGTTTTTCAGCCGCACGTCGAGATCGTGGTTGGCATATCGATACGCGCCGTACATGATAGGCTGATTGGCGACGTCGATCCAGGAGACGCCCTTGTACGAATAGCGGATGGGCTTCTCGTCAAACGTCTTGTTCAGCACGGCAATGGACAGGATGTCGGATTCAGTTTCCAAAATGTGACGGATCGTGCTGTTGACGCTGACCACCTGCTCGTAGCCGGGAATGGACGTCTGAACGTAAAACGGATCGATGATGTAATCCGTCGTGCCATCGTAGTAGTAGCCCCACTTGTCGACCTTCGACGGATCGGAGGCGGCGTTGGCGAACGGCCCAGACCAGTAGTTTTTCCCCGCGGTGCCGTACGTCGACGCCTGCGGCCGACCTGCGAGGAGGTCACGAAAAGCGATGTACCATTTGCCCATGCCGCGCGTGGAAAGGCCGATCTCGCGCGGGTCCGACGAGCGCACGCCGACGATGTCGTCCGCGGTGGGCGCGAGCAACGTGATGCCGCTCACGCCGAGCTGGGCGGACAGTTGGCTCAGCTCTTCGTTCGTCACGTCCCGCCAGTGGGGCGGAAGCTGCTTTTCAATCGCGATGGAGGCGATGCGCAGTTCATTGCCGAGCAGGTTGTCGATGTAGGCTTGCCCTGCTTCGCTCGACTCGATCTCGAGGTCGATCTGTTGCGCGAGGAGTTGCGCCTGCTTGTCCGCGCTTTTCAACATCTGTTGCCTCGCGACGCTGTAAAACAGCGTCCCGCCGAGCGCGAGCACCACGAGCATGGCGCCAAAGAGGATGGCAATGATTTTGTAGCGCAGCGAGAAGCGCACGCGGGGATGAGCGTTCACCTGCATGCTGTCCCGCCTTTACGCGTGCTTTCTCGTACAGGTGCGAATGATGTGAGCGAGCTCCGCCGTGGCGGTGGCCACGTCATCGTTGAAGATGAGGAAGTCGAACTGATCCGACAGCGATTCCTCATACTTGAGGCGCTGCATACGAATGCGGATGTCCTCCTCTTTGTCGCCGCGGTGGTGAAGTCTTCCTTCGAGATCGTCGAGGCACGTCGGGCGGACGTAGATCAGGATGACGCGATCGCCAAATACGCGCTTCATGTTGAGCGCGCCGTTCACGTCGATGTCCTTGATGATGATGCGGCCCTCGTTGAGGGCGCGCTCATAGCTCAACAGGTGCGTGCCATACAAATTGCCGTGGATGGTCTCGTACTCGAGGAATTCGCCCCGCTCGGCCATGCGCATGAACTCCTCGCGGGACACGAAGTAGTAGGGATTTCCGTTCGTCTCTCCCGGCCGCATGGGCCTCGTGGAGAACGAGGGTATGAAGGTCAGGCCGAGATCATACCGATCCCTAAGCGCGTTGATGAGCGTGTTTTTCCCTGCCCCGGACGGCCCGGACAGGATGAAGAGCAGGCCCTTCGTATGCGTCTCCCCCTCTGGTTCGTAGGTCATGAGATCGGACAACTTGCACGAGAGCGCGTCGCAAATTCTTTCTAACACCCGGAGATCCACGCGGGTGATGGCGTTCTTCTTCATGGCGTACAGCGTGTTCTTGTTGACACCGGACCGTTTCACCAGATCGGGAATTTTCCAGTTTCGCTCGGAGAGGAGCCGATCCAGGTGAAAGCGAATTTGACTCACGGGCATCCATCCCCGCAGACAAGTTTCTAATCAGTATACTGAGTTCAGATGCAATTGTACAGGCATCGTTGGACAACGCGGAGATGCGCGCGTCTTTGCGGAGAAAGGAGCATGAGCGATGATGGCGCTCGCTTGGGCCGCGGCCGTGAGCCTCGCGGCATGGATTTTCTTGCTCGTCGCGCGCGGCTTCTATTGGCGCACGGCGCTCTCGATGAACACGGCGGAGATGGCGGCCGAGGCAGGAGCGCCCCGCGAGTGGCCGTCCGTCTGGGCGGTGGTGCCCGCGCGAAACGAGGCGGACGTCCTGCCGAGGACGCTTCGGACGCTCCTCTCGCAGGCGTACGCCGGCGAATTCCACGTCGTCCTCGTGGACGATCACAGCACGGACGGAACGGCCGAAGTGGCGGCACGGGTCGCCTCGGACATGGGGCGGGCGGATCGGCTGCGCGTGGTGCGCGCTGATTCACTTCCGCCGGGGTGGGCGGGCAAGGTGTGGGCCATGCAGAACGGACTCAGGCACGTGCCCGACGGCGCGCAATACGTGCTTTTCACGGACGCGGACATCTCGCATCCTCCGACGAGCGTCCAGGCCCTGGTGGCGCGGGCCGAGCGAGACAGGATGGACCTGGTCTCGCTCATGGTGCGGCTCAGGGCCGAGAGCGCATGGGAGAAGCTCCTCATCCCGGCGTTCGTGTACTTCTTTGCGAAGCTGTACCCGTTCGCGTGGGTTTCTCACTCCAGGCGAAGGACCGCGGCCGCGGCGGGCGGATGCGTGCTCGTGCGGCGCCGCCTGCTGCCAACGCCCCCGGGACTCGACGCAATTCGCGACGCCGTGATCGACGACTGTGCGCTGGCCCGGCTCGTGGCGGAGCGCGGCGGGCGCCTCTGGCTCGGGCTCGGTGACGACGTCGTGAGCGTGCGGGCGTACGGAACCCTCGGGGAGATCTGGCGCATGATCGCGCGGACCGCGTTCGTGCAGCTGCGGTTCTCCGCCTGGATCCTGGCCGGCACCGTCGTGGGGATGCTCCTCTTGTACGCCGTGCCGCCTGCCGCCGCAATCACCGGCCTCGTGGGCCTTCTGGCGGGCACGCCGGGCAGCCTCGCCGCCCTGTGCCTGGGTGGGCTCGCGTACGCCATCCTCGCCGCGACCTTCGTGCCCATGCTCCGGTGGTACCGCCTTTCTCCGGCGCGATCCGCCCTCCTCCCGTTGGCCGGCGTCCTGTACACCCTCATGACCCTGGACTCTGCCCGGCGGTTCTGGCTCCGAACGGGCGATCACTGGAAGGGGCGGCCGTACGAAATGCGCCGCCCCTGACGGGGAATTCACCGAAATGTCCACTTCAAACCGCTTTCAAGAAACGCCATCACCCCCGCCTTCGGCCCCCATGAAGGAAGCGAATCTCCGCGCCTCCACACGAGATGCCACGTGTGTGGACGCGATCGCGCCATGGTGGAAAGGGGGGAGGACGGCCTTGGACGCTCGGGCCAAACCTTCTCCGCCTGATCTCGACGTGGCTCCCGCCGTTTCGACATGTTTCGCTTTTCAACGCGGTCACCGTGCGCTACACTTCGCAAGGGAGATTGGCATCGCTCGACATGGTGACCTGCGCGAAAGAATCGGGGCTTCGTCCCGATTCTTTCTGTGCTTTTAGGGGGCTTGTCGACAACCCGCCGATCCGTCCAACCTCTCGTCGCACAAAGGAGCGCATGCCGCGTTGAACCACGACTTTCGCCGCGCCTATCGCTACGCCCTCGTCGCGGTGGGGCTCACCGTGCCCTTCTGCGCCGCCTGGAGCTTGTACGGACAGACTCACAGCCTCCTCTGGATCATCATCGCCGTCGCGTGCGGGCTCGAATTCTTCCCCCTTCATCTTCCCGGCCGGCGCCAGTGGTCCACGTCCGTCTTCTGCTATGTGTGGGCAGCCGATCAATTCGGTTTTGCGGCGGCAAGCACCACCATCCTGTTCAGCGTCAGTGTGGCATTCCTCCGGACCGCCGAGGGCAAACTCACGGGCGCACACCTGAAGCGCTTCCTCATCTCGCTTGGCACGCATCAACTCGCGCTCGTCCTGGCCTACGTCGCGCTTCACCGCGCGCTCTTTTTGCCCCATCTGTTTCGATCCGCCCTCGCCGCCGTCCTGTTTGAACTCGTGCGCCTCGCCGCGCTCGCGTCCTTCCACGGCTCCATGCAGGGGCTTGGCGCGGTCGCCGCGGCGCTTCGCAGCCTTCACCCGGTGGCGCTTCTCATCCCGGCGTCGCTCGCGTCGCTCCTCTCCGCGCACGACAGAGACTGGGCCGTCACGCTTCCAACGGCGGCGCTGTTCTTCAGCTTCCTCTGGATTTCCCGCGTCCACTCGCGGCTCGTCGACGAGTGCGAGTCGGCTCGCCAGGCGTACCGCGTGATCGCGGAAAACTCCGCCGATCTCGTCCTCATCGCCGCATCGAGTGGCGAGATCACCTTCGCGTCCCCCGGCTTCCTCGCCCCCATCGGGCTCACCCGGGAGTCCCTCGTGGGACGCTCGGTGTTCGATCTCGTCGCACCGGAGGACTTCACCCGGTTCGACGAACTTTTCACGCCGACCGGCGCAGACGGTCAGGCACATGACCTAGCACTTGAGATCGACGGCATGCGCGTCGACGTGGAGCTGCGCGTGACCCCCATCCGAATGGGTACAGCCGATCCCACGAGATACATCCTTCAGGCGCGCGACCTCGCTCCGCGCCTCCGGCGACAGGCCATCCGCATGCACGAGGAGCGGCTCGCAGCCGTCGGCCAGTTCGCCGCGAGCATCGCACACGAGTTTCGCAACCCTTTGACAACCGTAATGGGTTTTGTGCAATTGCTTCGTTCGCGGCTGGACGAGCTCACTCCCGGCGCGTACGAGGCCATCTGGGGCGAGCTCGAACGCATGAAGGACGTGACCGATTCCCTCATGGTCCTCGCCAAGCCTGAGGCCGTGAAACCCATTCCGTGCGATCTCGCCGAGATGGCCCGGTCGGCCATCTCGGTCTGCGAGCCGCTCGCACTCGAGCGAGGCGTCCCGGTCGATCTCGGCCCGCTCGCGCCGGCACAGGTCATCGGTCACCCGGGTCAATTGCGACAAATGACGGTCCACCTTCTGCGGAACGCCATCGAGGCAGCCTCGGAGACCAACGGACGCGTCATCCTATGGCTTACGGCCACGGAGGCCGAGGCCATCGTGCACATCCAGGACACCGGGCCCGGCATCCCGGAGTCGTTGCTGGAGCATCTCGGCGAGCCGTTTTACCACACGAAAGAGAAAGGGACGGGCCTCGGGCTCATGGTGGTGCATCGGATTGTCCAGGAGCACGGCGGCGAGATTCGCATTCGGCGCACGGACCATCCGCGCGGCACCGCGGTGGAGGTTCGGCTTCCGAAATACCGGAGGTGACTCGCTCTGCGCCGCGCCCTTTCCACGCGCTGAGCAGGGCGCCTGCTTCTTATGCCGGAGCGCACCGGGCGCGCGATCAACGCCCATCATCTTTCCAACGCATGTCTTTGACAGACAAGCCTGTCGTAGCTTATAAATGATGACGAGCTGCCTATCTGTAAGCGCTGACAGCCGGAGAGACAAAACAATCGGTTGTTTACAGGGGCAAGCGCCAGCCAATTCGAAGGGAGGTGCACACGGTGAACGACACCCAGAAGCCATCCACGAAAGCGAAGCGGTGGTGGTACCTGCTCATTCTCGCACCCGTCATCGGATCGCTGTTTCCGGGCCTGTACGGCTCACTCAAGCCGGAGCTCTGGGGCATTCCGTACTTCTACTGGTACCAGATGCTCTGGATCATCATCGCGGCCATCATCACGGCATTTCTCTACAACATCCTCAAAGACGACTGAGGGTAAGGGGGTGATTTCATGCAGATTAACTGGACTGCGTTCTCTATTTTTATTATTTTCTTTCTCTTTGTCGCCGTCCTTGGCTTTGTCGCAGCGAGGTGGCGGCGTGGCGACCTGTCCCAGTTGGAAGAATGGGGGCTCGCCGGGCGCCGCTTTGGCACGCTCATCACGTGGTTCCTCGTGGGTGGAGATCTGTATACCGCCTATACCTTCATCGCCGTGCCCGGACTCATGTATGGAAAAGGCGCGCTGGGCTTTTACGCCGTGCCGTACACTACGGTGGTGTATCCGATCTTCCTGTTGATTCTCCCTAGATTCTGGTCCGTCGCCCGAGCCAAGGGCTATGTCACCGCCTCCGACTTCGTGCAGGGTCGCTACGGGGATCGCCTGCTGTCGTTCGCTGTAGCTTTGACAGGCATTATCGCGACCATTCCATACATCGCCCTGCAGTTGACCGGTATGCAGGCCGTCATCACGGCGATGGGCATCGGCGGAAGCTGGCCGCTCATCATCGCGTTCATCATCCTCGCCCTGTTCGCCTACACGAGCGGCCTGCGCGCGCCGGCGATGATCGCGATCGTCAAAGACCTGATGATCTACATCACCATCATCGTGGCCGTCATCCTCATCCCCATCAAGCTCGGCGGTTTCGGCCCCATCTTCCACGCGTCCGCCGCAGCGCTCGCGAAGCACCATCCGCCGGGATCCATCGCGCTCTCGCCGAAGCTGTACGCAACGTATGGCACGCTGGCGCTGGGCTCCGCGCTCGCGCTGTTCCTCTACCCGCACGCGGTCACAGGCGTGTTCAGCGCGTCGAGCCGCCGCGTGGTGAAGCGGAACATGGCGCTCCTGCCGGCCTACTCGTTCGCGCTCGGCATCATCGCGCTGCTCGGTTACATGGCCCTCGCTGCGGGCGTTCACACCAAGTCGACGAGCGAGGCCGTTCCACTCCTGTTCCTGAAGGAGTTCCCGACTTGGTTCGCGGGGTTTGGCTTCGCCGCCATCGGCATCGGCGCGCTGGTTCCGGCGGCCATCATGTCCATTGCGTCGGCCAACCTGTTCACGCGAAACATCTACAAGGCGTTCTTCGTGCCGAATGCTTCGCATGAAAACGAGGCGCGCGTGGCGAAGATCGTGTCGCTCATCATCATCCTGCTGGCGCTGGTGTTCATCCTCGGATTTCCGCAGCAGTACGCCATCAGCATGCAGCAGGTGGGCGGCATCCTCATCCTGCAGACGCTTCCGACGGTCGTGTTTGGCCTGTTCACGCGCTGGTTCCACCGCCGCGGGCTCTTCCTCGGCTGGCTCGTGGGCATCGTGCTCGGCGTCCTCATGTGGGCGAGCACGGGCTACCAATCCACGAGCTACACCGTGGGCGGCGTGACGGCGTACGCCGGCATCTGGGCGCTCATGGTCAACATCGTGATCGCGCTCGTTTTCAGCGTCATCTTCCGGGCGATGGGCCTGTCGAACGGCGAAGACGAGACGAGCCCGTCCGACTACCGCGTGGACGTGGAGGCGTCCGCCTGACAGACGGCCGGAACCCACCGCGCAAAAACGGGGCCCAACTCGCGGGCCCCGTTTCGTTTTGCACACGCCAGATTCTCATGCGCGGCGCGCCGAGGTGCAGGGGTACAAGGTTCGGGCGAGGACCTCTCCTAGCGCGACGTTCACCGCGATGCTGATGCAGACGGCGGCGGTGTACGCCGTGGCAAACGGGAGCCCGGCGACGTGCACGCCCATCCAGGTGAATCCGCGATTCAGCGCATTGGTGTCAAGGAATACATAGCTTCGCACCACCCAGCGCCTGTGCGCGTCGGGGCGCAGCTTGCGCGCCATCCAATACACTAAAAACACCGCCACCAGCCAGTACACGTTCAGCAGATTGAACGCCACGGTGACGATCTCGCCCCCCGTCGCTTCCGGCGCGAGATAGCCGCTCGTCCCGTCCACGCCGAGCACGCTCGCGAGATACACATAGCCCACCGCGCGGTGCGACACAGGGTGCGCGCGGGCCCGCGCCCAGGCGAAATTCAGCGCGCCCGCCAGGATGGCGACGAGCGCGCTCGCCACGTGAACGTGAAGGGCGACGAGCCACGCCCCGTGCGACAGATGGCGGTGAAGGCCCGTCTTGTGCGCCAGGAACGACACATCCCCCGGATCGACGATGAAGCTGTCGGCGGCCATGTACACGATGTACAGTGCGGCCAGCGAGAAGAGCGCCCCTGCGATCCACCCGAGCCTCTTCTTCGTTCGAAACGGCACAGCGCGACCCCTCCATCGGCCAAAGTCCGCCGTATCCTTCTCGGCCGATGGCTTGAATCCCTGCTCACGGGTAGATGTGGCGCCCCCGCTCATCCGGAATGCCACACTTTCGATAAAAATACGTGTTGATCACGTCCCGCCACTCGATGGCGCGCTGCATCTGATCTTCGAGCCGCGCGAGGACGCGCTCGAAGCGGACGGGATCGATCCGGCCCTGAAGCCGCCGCCACGCCTCGATCATCCAGGCCACCGCCTCGACGCCGTCGAAGTGCGCGTCGTAGATATGCTGAATGACCGTCTTCCCGGAGTGGAGCACGTGCGTGTACGGCACATGATGGAAGAAGAGGAGAAACTCGTCTGGGCACGTCTCCAGGTGCTCGTACTGGCTTCGCATCGGCTCGTGGTACTGGCCGGTGTAGCCCGTGCCCGTGGCCATCGTCCGATCCACGCCGACACCTCGCCAATCCGCGTAGTGGTACGTGCCCCATTTCGAGTATTCGTACCCCTCCGGGTTCGGCCCGTCGTGGTGGCTGGGGTTCACCATCCAACCCACGCCGAGCGGCGCAGTGTACGCCTCATACGCCGGCCAGGAGGCCATGAGAATGCCTACCACCGCGCGGACCACCTCCGCGTCATCACCGTACGTGAGACGCGCCCACTCCCGCGCGATCTCGGCCGGATCAAGCGACGGATCCCAGGCGAGGCGGCCGAACGCGTACAGGTTGGCCTGCGCCAGCGAGTGCCCCGTCCAGTTGACATCGTCGCCCACATTCGCGACGCCCGCCACGCCGCCGTGCGGCCGACCCAACCGTCTACCACTCGCGATCTCGGCGACCGTCGATCCCGGCCCGCACGCGTGCGTATCGAAGTCGAGCACCTCTTTCCACATCGGCGCGAGATAGCACACGTGGCGCTGCTGCCCGGTATATTCCTGCGTGATCTGGAACTCGAGCATCACGTTCGTCGCGAAAAGCCCGCCGAAGAGCGGCGAGACCGGCTCGCGCACCTGAAAATCCATGGGCCCATTCTTAATCTGAATCAGGACGTTGTCCAAGAAGCGGCCGTCGAGCGCCACGAAGTGATCGTACGCCGCCCGGGCGCGGTCGGCGCGCCTGTCCCGCCAGTCCATGAGGCAGTTGTACACGAAAGCCCGCCAGATGACCACACCCCCGTGGGGCGCAAGCGCCCGGGCGAGCATGTTCGCGCCGTCGGCGTGATCGCGCCCGTAGGTGAATGGACCGGGCCGGAACTCGGAGTCCGCTTTCACGAGGAAGCCGCCGAAGTCCGGGATGTGCTGGTAGATGCGATCCGCGGTGGCACGCCACCAGTCTTCGACGCGCGCGTCGAGCGGATCCGCGGTCGGCAGGTCGCCGAGATCGACGGGGCTCGCGAAGTTGATGCTGAGGAACACCCGGATGCCGTACGGGCGAATCACGTCGGCCAGCCGCGCGACGCCCGGAAGGTACCCCTCGGTGAGGAAGCGTGTCTCGGTCTCGTGCACGTTGACATTGTTGATGGCGATGGCGTTCACGCCCACGGAGGCCAAAAGCCGGGCGTAGTCCGCCAAGCGCTTTTCGTCAAAATCGATTTGACCACCGCGGTAAAACAGCGATTTTCCTGCGTACCCGCGTTCAATCGTGCCGTCGGCGTTGTCCCAGTGATCCAGCATCCGCCACGCATTCTTGGGCGACGAGACGCAAGGCTCGTGAAGCGGCTGGCCGAGCCGCAGGCGACGGATGAGGTGGAACACGCCGTACAGCGCGCCGGCGGGCGTCCGTGACACGACTGCCGCGCCTTGCCTGTCCACCGCCAGGATGGCGTACGCCTCGTCCGAGGGCGCGCCAGCGAGCGCAGCCTGCGCGTCCTCGCGAAGCCCGCGTGGCATCGCCGACAATAGCCCCATGGCGACGCAAGGCACACTCGGGGCACCTCCCGGATCTGCCTCCAGGCACACCGGTGGTTCCCCGCACGCCGCGCAGACCGCGCGCGCCCACTCCGCCGCCGTTGTGCCGAGCACCAGATCATCCGCCGGGCCGCACACCACCATCCGCCGCGCC
>Ga0208314_100798_pt1 | contig 10829 bp, 6 predicted proteins | sample OSPB_Mat_host_9__FD_187144 | JGI IMG/M metagenome (GOLD analysis project Ga0208314, IMG submission 187144) | Extremophilic microbial mat communities from Yellowstone National Park, USA - OSPB_Mat_host_9_15 (SPAdes) (version 3) | ecosystem: Environmental > Aquatic > Thermal springs > Hot (42-90C) >...
AGGACTATTGTGCAAGGTTTCATCTTGAGGATTTCCTCATAACCCTCCTTTTTGTTCTCGTATCTTCTCACCCTCCCCCTACTTGTAATTAAATGGTCCTTTGATACATCTATCCCTATTACCCCTATCTCTTTATCACACCTATATGCGTGAATTTTATCACAATGTTCAGTCCGATGGTAGGGGTTTGTCACGCCACTACCCGAAGACTTCGCTTCAGTTTCCCTCTCGACCATGTTTCCCCAGTCGAGGAGAGTAATACTCTCCTCGACTAATAAACCTATATAGGTGTTTCCCTCGACTAACTCAATGACTTAAGGGTGACGGTGTATGACCCCTTAAGAGGGGTGCCCGTGGTGGAATTAGAAGTAAATAAAAGTAAGGAAAAGTTACGCCACGGGTAAACACTTTCCCCTACAGGGCTCATTTTTTCCCTCATAGATTTTGGTTTACATCTCTTTGTAGGGGTTAGAGGACTAAAACCTATTATATTTTAAGTGTGGAGCATAAGGGGTTAGTGAAGCTTACCACTTGACTGTAATTTAATGTGTTCTGCAGAACAACATTTAAATCTCCATATGGGTAAGCTATTCATCCCAAGTGCAAGGGTTTATTTGTAAACCCAAAATTCACGTTAAGTGAAAACTATTGAAGTGCTTTGGAAATTTTGGGTCTATTTTGAAGGGTTAGTCTTCCGTTACTTGAACCTTATCTTTATAACTCTCTCTAAAACTTCAATCTGACTCTCATCCCTTATAACTTCTAGAAGTCGTAATTCCGTGATCTAGAGTTTACCTTTAATATTATTCTCTTTAATAGTGAATAGGGTTAATTAAGTGGGAGAGGTCATTAACGAGACATTTGAAATGCTTTATTAACTTCAGTTCAAATTAAAACCATGAACTGCGGAGTCGCAGTTTTCTCGGACTATGACGGTACTCTTGCGGATAAGAAGGACGAGTTCAGGATAAGGAGGGAAGTAGAGGAGGCTATAATGGAGTTCAGGAGGAAGGGGAATATATTCGCTTTAATAAGTGGTAGGGAAGTGGAGAAATTAATAACTCTCTTCCCCAGAGCTGATGAAGTCTGCGACTTCCTCATATTAGAGGAAGGGGCTCTCATTATAGATAAAGAGAGAACGATTATAAATGCTGAGGTAAATTGGTTTAAGAGGAGGATTGAGCTGGCGGAGAGATTAAAGGCTAAGTTCAGGATAAACCTTGGAAGGGCGATAATTTACGTAGACAGGGCTGCGCCTTATGTTAACGAGGTTATAGAAATTGTAGGGGATGCTGGATATGTCCACGTGAACAGGGACGACGTAATGATAGTGCCTAAAGGAATAAACAAGGGGAGTTCTGCAAAGATGTTAATACAGGAAAAGGGGATTGAGTGCCCAATAGTAGCTATAGGAGACGCCCTCAACGATATAGAACTGTTTAATGTGGCTGACTATAGAGTTGCAGTAGGAAATGCCTTACCGAAGTTAAAGGAAATGGCTGATGTAGTATTGGAAAGGGAGGACGGAGAAGGGGTCATAGATTTCCTATCCTCTTTTTAACCCTAAGGGATAAGGTATAATTATGATCGAGAAGATAGTGACGACTGACCCCACATCAACTGAAATAGTTTATTACTTAGACGGCCTTAAGAGGTTGAAGGGGGTGAGCGATAAATGCACTTACCCGCCTGAAGTTATTAGTTTACCGAAGGTCGTTAAGACCGTTTTACCAATAACTGATTCCCTTTCCTCTAGGGAAATAGATGAAGTGGTGAGGGAATTCATAAGCAAGAGAAAAGTTACCTATGAGTTAGATCAAGAAGTTTTAGAGGAGATAAGCCCAGATTTAATAGTTGGACAAGCCCTCTGTAGTGTATGTGCCTACGCTATGCAAACCCCCATTATATGGAAAAAGGTAAAATCGCCTAAGAAAATTAAAGTCCCAACTGTTTACCAACACAACCCTTTAAGTTTTATTAGTATAGCCGAGAGCATTTATAAGTTATCTAAAGTAATTAGCAGGCAAGAGAAAGGGGAGAGGACATTAATGGAATTCAGGGAACTAGAGAGAAAGATAATGGGAAAGGGGAGAAGTAGAAAAATCGCCTTCATAGAGTGGCTAGACCCAATACATTACGGTGGTCTATGGGTTTCCGATTTAATAAAGCTCTCCGGCTCAGTCCCAATAAACGAGGGTTTTGGGAGGAGGGGGGATTTCGTGGAATTAAAGGAGTTCAACCCAGACATAATAATAATATCCCCATGCGGTTTTTCAATAAATAGAACTATGAGGGAGTTAAATGCTTTAACTTGGAGAAGTGGCTGGAAGGAATTGAAGGCTGTGAAGAGAGGAGAAGTTTACGTTGTGGACTCAAGGTTTACCGCTAGTCCCAGTTATAACGTCTCTAAGTTCGCCGAATTCTTAATTGACGTATTAGACGGAGTTGAAGTTAAAGGGGATGTAGGAATTAAAGTCACTTGATATCCCTACGGGCAAATCAATAATTTGATAGAGTGAACAACAATTATATGGAATTAAACCCCTTTTTAATTTATGGAATTAGCTTCCCACATGATGGAAGGTTATAGCTTAACTTAAATGCCTTTGTAAGCTCAATTATGGATTCCACCTGTTACCTTCATGAGGAGTTCATACTACTTTGCTTTATCCTACTAGCAGCTTAAAGGAGCTCCAAAGGCTAAGGGCAACTACGAGTTCTCTTTAAAATGTCAAGAATGTCGTTGTAGTACATATTAGCAACCCAACAATTTTAGGGAGAGTGAGACTCCTTAGAATGCAAAGTTAAATCCTTCATCTGACCTCCTCTTCTCCCTGGAAGGGTTGCTTTCCGGGGGGTTCATCCTTTCCTCTGGATTAGGGATTCATTAGTTAGCAGTAGAAAAGGGAACACATGAAGACAATCATTGCCAAGCTCAAGTCCCTGCTGGGGCTCCTTTCTTGGCATTAAGCAGTTAGAGCTTGGGGAAAGGCTTAGTTAGGGTTGCTAATATTATAAAAACTTTTAAATGAAGGAAAAATCCAGGTTAAGAGGAGCTTCCTTAACTCCGTTTTTGTAAACTCAAGGCTTTTTAAATGCTTATTAACCTGAACTCTATTAAGAGGTAAGGACATGAGGAGGGAGATAAAGGTCTTAAGTTGGGCTCTGAACAACTTCCTTCTTGGCAGAGACTTCCTTCCGGTTTACGTGACCTTAAAGGTAACATCAAGGTGTAACCTAAGTTGTACCTTTTGTTCCCCAGAATACTACGAGGGGAGGATACCAGAGCTCTCCACGGAGAAGATGAAGAAGGTAATAGATAACATATCTAAGTCAAGCGTGATAGTTGTGAGCTTTGAGGGAGGAGAACCTACACTTAGGAAGGACATCGACGAGCTCTTAAGGCATGCTCATAACGGTAGTTTATATACATTCATGACTACTAATGGGACTCTGTTAAACGAGGAAATAATAAGTAAGGTGAGCGATTACCTAGATTTCCTACATGTGTCAATTGATGAATACCACTGGAACACTCACTTGTTTGAGAGGCTTTCATGGCTCAAGGAAATGGGGCTAAAGGTAACAGTCCAAACAGTAGTTACTAGGTACAACATGAAGAAATTAGGGGAAAAGGTAAGGAAGGTGAATGAAGTGGGGTACAGGATATTAGTATTACCAGCAGTAGATTACCCAAACTCCAAGGTAAAGCTCTCCCCTAACCCCTTTGAGCTATCAAAAGTGTTAGAGGACATAAAGAGGGAATACAGTTTCACATTGGTGAACTCCTGGGGTTTCATAAAGGCATTGAGAGGGGAAATAAAGCCAAAGATTAGGCCTTATTCTCACGCTTTAACTGTTTTACCTAACGGAACTTTAATTTACCCTAACGATATAGTGGGAGAACCTATAGGCAATTTAGTTGAGGAGGACTTAATGGAGTTGGTATCCTCGGAAAAAGCAAAGAAGATGAGGGAGATAGCGATAAAGAGGATGCATGACTACGAGTACTTGCACTTGCAAACTGCTTCCTTCAACAGCTTCCTCGATTCCCTTTCATATGCAAAGGAGATGTTCAAGTGGAAATACTTAGCTAACGGGAAAAAAACTAAATAGCTTATCTTCAAACTCAACTTTAGACTTAAAAATTTCAAGGCTTCCATGCTTTTCCACCAGACTTTCTGTCACATCATATAAAACATATTGTCCAGACCTGTACTGTATATAATTTATAATTTAAATTTTGTTTAACTATATCTTTTAATATTTAAAATATTCACATTCAGCTATTTCATGAAGGGGAATTTATTGAATATATGCCTTTATAAACCCACTATTTTTTTATGTAGTTTAATATTAACACTTTCAAACACAGGTGAACTAATAACTTCTAATTTAAACTTTATAAACTTATCTGCACTCAAGGTATCGGATCTTCATTGAGGTTTCATTAGTTGTGTTTAAACCTCTAGCCCTTTTCCTCTTATCAATATAAGGGTAATCTAATTAACTTACCAGGAGTATGATAGAGTATCCCTTATAAAGCCCTATACATAATAACACATGTTGGTTAACGAGAATTGAAGCACTATGTAATAACGCTTAAAAAATCACGATATAATATTCTAAACATGGAGGAACTAATTAAGAAGGCTGAAGAGTACGACATTGGCATTAACGAATTAATAATTCATGCTATTTCAAGGAAGGATCCTAAGGAGGCAATTAGCTTAAGAATAGGATTGGCGAAGAAGTACATCACGAAAGCTGAGGACTATTTAAAGAAAGGTCATGCTGTGCAAGCTTCAGAGAAAGCTTATAAAACTGCTGAAGAGGTAGTTAAGGCTCTAGCAGAGGAGTTCAATATTCCAGAATATCAGCAAGCATTGAAAGAAGGGAGAGGTGGTATACTTATTGGTTAGCTTCCGCTGTTAATAGGTTAGCTAAGGATTTAGGGGATTGGGTTTTAAATGGTTGGAATTCTGCTTATACTCTTCACGTATGGAGTTTTCATGAGGTAAAGCTTTCAACTTCAGATATTACTGAGTACCTGAGAAAAGTTAAGGAAATGCTGGATAATGTAATTAAGGTAATAGGGAAATAGTATTTCACTAAAAGTTTTTGTATAGCTTATTTGGATAGTTCAAAGTGTTAACAGCTATCATATTAGCAACTTACAATCTTAACGTCATAAGAAAATTCAACTATCCCACAAAAAAGTCGTTGTTAACAGTTTCAGATGACTGTGAAGTTTATATACTTTGTATGGAAAATATAAATCATTCACACCAGATGGGTGGATATATCACGACTATTAGTGAAGGTGAACCGAAGATGTGCGGGTTTACTGGATAGTCCGTTGGGTTGGGGTTTATCCCGCTAAAGGGGAGGAGGGGTGTGAAAGGGTTTTCCCCTGGTGAAGCCCAAGGGCTGAGGATTGGATATAAATTAATGAAAACTCAATGAAGCCCAAACCCCTAAACCCCAGTCACTCCAACTCAGATAATGCTTTGACTGCCTCGTAAATTAGAGCGTCTTCCTCCGGTGTTCCCTTTATAGGTAACCTGGAGTTCCCCGCATTAAAACCAAGGTAATTCAAAGCTTTCTTCAGTGTCTCAGGGTAGGACTCAGTATAAAACACGTCTAGGTACTCGTTAGCCTTTTTCTGGACTTCCATTGCCTCAGAGAGTTTGCCTTCCCTTATTAATTTATAAACCTTTAAGTAGAGCTTAGGAAAGACGTTCGCTATCCCAGATATAACGCCGTCTGCCCCGTAAATTAAGGCGTCCGCAGCTAACCTGTCCTCTCCTATAAATACCTCGAAGTCCCTCCTAATAGCCTTAAGGGATCTCATATACGTAAGGAAGGAGACTAAGTCAGAGGTAGTATATTTCATTCCCCTTAATATCCCCTCAGAAGCTAGCCTCTCGATAGTCTTCAACTCCATGTTGTAACCAACAGCCTGAGGGAAGTTATATAAGTATAGGTTTTCAGAGTACTTAGATAGGGACTCAAAGAACTTAACTATGTTTTCCTCTCTGTACTTATGGTAAATAGGGGGGATGGAGAAGACGTTCTTCACCCCCATGTCCTGTATTTTCTTAGCAAACATGGAGGACTCATATATAGAGGGGAAGTTAACGCCTACCATCATTTTTTGGATGTGATCGAGGAGGGCCTCTACTACTTTGAGCCTCTCCTCAAAGGACATCATTATGAACTCTCCAGTTGAACCCAAGACGAAGAGCGAGTTCACTCCTGAGGAGACCACGTTATTTGTTACCTCCTTTAGAGAATCGAGATCTAGATGGTCTCCCTTAAAAGGGGTTATAAGTGCAACTATTATACCTTCCATAATGGGATAAGTATGAATGAATTAAAAAAATTATGCCTTTAATTATTACCCTAGCTTATTTACCCCCTTCTCCTAGCTAGTAAGATTATTAATAGTATTATAGCTATTATCCCCAAGACCATTGCTATTAATGAGTAAGTTCCTGCACTAGCTGCTTGAGCTGCTATGCTGTTAATGCTACTGCTTAACCCGTTTACTGAGGAGCCTACTACACCAATTGAAGACGCTAAGTTGGAAGAGGCAGTGTTGAGTGAGGACTGTAGGGTTTGTATTAGTGAAACGGCGTTATTAACTGAGCTCTGCAGGGAACCCAACTTGCTGTTTATACTAGTTATAGAGGAGTTTATGGAACTTATTTGACTGCTTATAGACCCTATTGAACTGCTCAGGCTTGATATCTGAGTTGATAGTGAGGTTATTTGAGAGGAAAGTGAAGACAGTTGAGTGTTAAGTGAAGATATCTGGCTGGATAGCGTAGCGAGCCCTGATAATTGCGACTCAACGACCGAGAAGTTGCCTGCCATATTTATTGATAGCTGACTTATAGCACTCAAAACAGCGTTAATCTTCGCTGTTAATAATGAAGCAAGGGAGGAAGTTATAGTGGCATTCAATATCTGCAAGTTCTCTGGGATTATTATCGAGGCTGTTTGTAACGGTGGCAAAACTACTACGTAGTTATCGAAAGGCGGATAGTTGTTATTGACTGCCATGAAGCCGTCGACACCTCCAACTAAGTTCTCTGCTGAGACCAAATTGAAGTTAGGTAAGTAATAACTTATTGTGTAAGTTGATGGGAAGGCGTTAGTGTTTATAGTTAAGCCTGAAATCGAGAACGAACCTGTTAAGTCGGTTACAGCACTTAGTAACTGCGAAGTCCCAAGCAAGTTCGTAGCGGAGCCCTGTAAAACTACTGAGGAGTTCACGGGGAATCCATAGCCTACAACAGAGAAGCCACTACCTGATTGAGCTGTTAGTGCACTATACAAGTTCCCTCCAGACTGTACAGCTATTACTGGTGTTATGTAGAGGGGTTCAATATCCGTAGCTGTTGCAGAAACTACATTAGATATGTTACCTGTTGCAATTAAGGTGTATCCGAAAGTCGTAAATGGAGCTTGGGATGGCGTAGAAAGTGTTTTGTCAAGGAAGCCATTAGTTAGAGTCCCTGAACCAATTGGATAAAGTGTCCCGTAGTTGTTGTTCTGCAATAATATGCTCACATTGCCCATACCATTGTTAACGTTTAGCCCTATTACTTGCACTCTTAACTGGTTGAACGGGTAAGCGAATTTAGCTGCGCTTGGAACTAATAGAGTCCACTGGTCTACTTCTGAGCCTGAATCATTTATTACTGCGCTCACGTAAGCAGAGATCCCTCCGGAGAGCAATTGATATAGAGATCCTATTGGCGTCACAAAAGGCCTAAAGTCTTGGGCTATTGCATTTGCCTGCGGAGATAAAGAGAGCACTATTGCATTTGATGCAGATGGAGCTAATCCTAATTTGTAGTTACCACTAATAGTAGTTGTACTTCCCTGAGTTACAGCTACGTTGAACATTGAAGGTAAGGTACCAGTATAAGGTAATTGCGCTATTATTACTACTATTCCAAATTGACTTACTGTTAGGGTTGCTATTACCTTAACATTTAATCCTGAAACTGTTACCGTGTATGGCTGGCTTGGATCAATACCTTGAACTGTTATAGCTATGTAATCACCGGGATATACTAAATTATCTGGAGCCAATGGAGCTATCTCATATATTGGAATAGATTCATCCAGATTATATTCACCAGTTATACTTTTAAACTCAGGCTGTCCTTTGCCTCCTCCAACTAATGGATATACCACTACCTTATTAGCAGGTTGTAATACCCCTATATAACCTAGTTGAAATAAATTGTTCCCAGGTAATATAGCCGGTAATATTGGCAAGTACACTGGATTGAAACATGAAGTCCCGTAAATACTAACTATACTTAATATCGTTGGGGTCCCTAAAACGTTGTTATGGTTAGCTCCAGACACTTGAGCGTTATTTATAATCGCCGTATTGTTTATAAACACCAGCATTGGAATAGTTGTGCCGTTGTAATTGTTTATTACGGTAACATAAACGCTCCCAACTGTTGTTAATATTTCATAGTAGAGGCTTCCGTTAACTATTGTGCTTACATATAGCGCACCTCCATGGCTATCATATGGCGCAACTGGTACAACAAATGTAGCATCACCCGTAGACCCAACGCTTAACCCATTAGTGAAGTATATTGAGTTGTTCAATGGAGTTGGTATAAACCCGCTAGGCCATGACCATTCTGATACCTGTGGGTTTCTATAGACATTAGGAGGCGTAGTGAAGACGTTATCAACTATTGGTTTCTGCCCTAAGAAAACTGGTGGTCTTTGAGTTACAACACCTGGAACATACACATTTAACAATACACTAGTGAAGTTCTTGAAGTCCACTAATCTCCCTATTGTTGACATGCTACTCATATTATAGAAATATGTGCTATTCAAGTATTCAGAGTTACTATAAAATAGACTATTAGTGAACTGAGGAGTTACTGGAACTTTATTCATTAACGGACTTTGGGTAAACGTTGCTGTAGTTGAATTGTAAGGAGATCTAACGAAGTTAATTAGCTGAACTCTTGGAGCAGGTGTGTTAAATAGAACCATTGGGAGAATATAGCCTACTTGGATTGGATAATTTGTGACAACTGTAGTCGAGTTTATTAAAGTCTTCTTACTGAAGTGCCCTCCACTCCATGTTAAGTTATAGTTATTAATTGTTGTTGTGTTTTGAGTTACAACCATTTCCGAGGAGAACAAGGTGTTAGTAGGTAAAGTAGTTGCAGGCGTTCCAGTAGATGTTGCAGTTGAGAACACGAAAACGTAGTTAGTAGACATGTTAAATATATTATTGCCAGGCGCGTTTTGACCTAAGGCCACTACAGGAGAATTCTGGAGGTATACGTAAATGGATAAGCCCACTTGGCTCCACATTCCGTAGAGGTTATTTATATTAACTTCAGGTATTGGTATTGTTCCATTCAAGGGTATTGTAACGTTTATTACAAAACTACTATTTGACACCTTTATTCCTATGCCGTTATATAAGTTAACGTAACTCCACACATTTGAGAATGAAACCCTACCAGTACTAGTAAAGTTAGTGAAGTTAACATATAATGTAAACGGAACGAAGGGCTTTGGTAAACCTGGAGTGTAAAATATTGGAGTTATATTAAATCCTGCCCTAGATATATTACTTGAAAGAGAAGGGAATGTATTATATATAGAAGATGCAATACTTGTTAAGTTGATTGTTAAGGTTGCATTGTGACCGTAATAAATGCATGGAGTTATATTATATACTTGTGTTGGGGCTACAACCATGAAAGGAGTACCAGACACTTGGACTGCAGATGAACCAAAAGCGTTCACACCATAAACATTAGCAACCTTTACCCAATAAGTCCCAGGTTTGATGTTAGAAGGCAAGTTAAAGGATATTACAATGAAGTGAAGTTGCCAAACGCTAGGAGGCAAACCCCCATTGTTAGCTGTAGGTGCAGGAGTGAAAGTTATACTTATTGGCGGTGCATAATAAGTAGCTCCGTTTGCCCCAGTAACTAGAACTCCGTTAGCGGTTGTATAAGTGGCGTACGAATATGAACTGTTAATTGGTATATCCCTTCCTACTTGAATGTCATTGCTGGGTGTAGGACTTATATAAAACCATATATAAGTGCTCCCTGAGAAGCCTGATAATTGCCCTAAGTAATATCCATCAAGAATTGCAACTACTTGCCCTCCTGGAACAGCAAACAATGTTGCAACTCCTAAAGTATTTCCTTGGAAGAAAAATGGACCTTGAGCTGCAAATAAAGGAAATGCGCCTACTAATCCACCTACTATTGATAATAACGTTGCTACTAATATTGCCTTTGAAGATATTTTCCTCATATCCATAGCTTTCACTTCACCTTTACAACTAGAGTATTATAGAGTATATAAGTTCTCTGGCTTTTACCCGCTCTCACCATTTCAGGAAAGCTTCATTATAAATCCATATAATTCTATAAATTAAAACAAGGGTAAACTCTCTTTTACTACTTGAAGAAAGTAATACAAGTAGAAACCTGTTGATCATTGAGTATGGAGAATGATATCCTTCATGGAGATGTGTTTTCGGTACTTCCTTATGAAAGGGTTATGGCCTAGGGTGGTTCTATAGAAGTGCCATTTACCCCCTAGGAGTAAAGCCCTGTTAAAGGCCTTCTTCAATTGAAGAAGTTCAAAGGTAAATGCAATCCTCTTCCTTTCTCTCTGTCACTTCATTTCAATAACTTTGCTTTGCACCGAGTTTGGACTGAAAAAGCCTTCTCAAAAACTTTACTCAACTTTTATCCTGTAACCTAGCTTCCCTATCTCCTCCAGAAAAGAAGAGAGGTCCCTTT
>Ga0208314_100800_pt1 | contig 10788 bp, 15 predicted proteins | sample OSPB_Mat_host_9__FD_187144 | JGI IMG/M metagenome (GOLD analysis project Ga0208314, IMG submission 187144) | Extremophilic microbial mat communities from Yellowstone National Park, USA - OSPB_Mat_host_9_15 (SPAdes) (version 3) | ecosystem: Environmental > Aquatic > Thermal springs > Hot (42-90C)...
GTATAGCTGGATAAAGGAAGCAATGGTTAGGCTATCCATAATCATCCGTAGCTAACAGAGCACCCCTTAGTTAGGTGTCCACGTGTGTAGGGTTGGGTCGCGCTTAGTGTGATGTGGGTCAGGCCGGGCCCGCACCAGTGCGCATCAAACCGACTAAAGTAGAGACGTCGTCATCTGACAACTTGGGTTTTAGGTTACCTCTTATCCTTGATCCTTGGAAAAAGGCATATCTATAGACTTCGTGTCGCAGGCACTCACATCTCTTCTCGCCGAAGCGCGGGGGATTCCCGGTTTGCAGGAGCCCGTGTATGCCCCTCATACTAACGGGTTCCTGATCGGCAGTGTCAGGGCGTCAGAAGAGCACCTGAGATAAAGCATGCCTCATCCCCTGTTTGAGAATGATGTACGCCTCACTATATTGGGCGCTATACCTTTGCCAACGGCTGTAACACCTCATACCAAGCCTCTTTGCACTTTAGGTACTCAGCAAATCCCTAGAACGGAAAGTCAGAGAGTTTCCTCTGGCGAATTCTTCTCAATAGATTCCGTCTGTTGCTTTATTACAGAGCAGAGAACCACCCTTTTGTTTCCTTTGATATGCCCCTGGTAGTTCACATTCTCCCTTTCAAGTAGAATTCGCTTGCTAGTTCTGAGTCATCGAAAGGGATTCTGGCAACGATCGTCTTTTTGGCTGTAATAGGTGATTCACTCATGCCTGCCTGTTTGTCCAGTATATTTGAGTACGGGGAAATGGATGAATCGCAACTCATCTCCTCCCTAAAGGTTGACTTTCTTACAGTCTTTTGAGCGAGAAAGCTCCGCAGCTTCAGCTCTGGAGAGTATGTCAGTCATCGGTCCACCAGTAACCACAGAAAACACAAGTCCCGCCAGACGCGCATCATTCGAGCTATGTAACCTTCTTCTAAAAGCGACAAGCCTGAGATACACTTTTACGGCCATATTTAGGAAAAGTACACTCAAGCCATAAAAATGGCAACTTCTATTTAAGCGCCTCCGCAGCAATAACCCACAGGTTGGTCGCTTCGCCCTAGTAAATTTAGCCAGCTCTACTTGATATACGACAAGGTCAAAATCGAGTTCGAGTCCAAAAAAATTTATTAAGGAGGGAAGAGATTCTTTTTTATGTCGGTTAATTGGGCTTTACCCTTTGAGGAGACAATATCAGTACCTGAATCTTCAAAGAATATCAGTATACAGGCGTACCGCGAATTTCACAGGAACACTGTGCGTAACTATAAGGACTTCTGGGCGAGTGTGGCAGCCGAGCTCGAGTGGTTCAGGCCGTGGGATAGGGTTCTTGATGAGTCGAACCCACCGTTCTACAAGTGGTTTGCAGGTGGTGAACTCAACGCATCCTACCTCTGTCTTGACAGACATGTTGGCACTTGGAGAAAGAATAAAGTGGCAATAGTATGGGAGGGTGAACCTATGGAGGGTGATAGACCAGTCGAAGTCAGGAAACTCACCTACGATGACATGTACAAGGAGGTAAACAGAGTTGCTCGCCTTCTCAGGGACAGGTACCAGTTGAAGAGAGGTGATGTGATCGGAATATACCTTCCGATGATACCTGAGCTTCCCATTTACATGCTAGCGGCTGCTAGGCTCGGTGTTGTGTTTAGTGTAGTTTTTTCAGGCTTTAGCGCGGATGCGATTTCCGAACGCATGAACGATGCCGAGGCAAAACTGATTGTAACTGCAGACGGCGTATGGAGAAGAGGAAAAATCTTGGACCTCAAATCCATCGTGGACAAGGCCCTCGAAAAGACGACTACTGTTCGCAATGTTATAGTTGTGCGTAGGACGCGCAATCCTGTTAAGATGTTGCCTGGTCGCGATGGGTACCACGACGAGCTCATGAAAGACATTCCATTGAACACCCATATAGAACCTGAGCCTGTGAAGTCCGAAGACCCTCTTTATGTGCTGTACAGTTCGGGTACAACTGGGAGACCGAAGGGGCTGGTACACGATGTCGGGGGTTACATGACGCTACTTCATGCTACGATGAAATGGGTTTTCGATATAAAAGACACCGACGTGTACTGGTGCACGGCGGATATCGGTTGGGTGACAGGTCATTCTTATATCGTGTTTGGTCCGCTTATGGAAGGGGCAACCGAAATAATGTATGAGGGTGCCCTGGACTTTCCCCAGCCTGATAGATGGGTTTCCATCATTGAAAGACATGGAGTTAACGTATTCTATACTTCGCCCACTGCTATCAGAGGATGGATTAAGAACGGCGAGCATTGGGTAACCAAGCACGATACGAGTTCCGTGAGACTTATGCATTCGGTGGGCGAACCTATCAACCCTGAAGCATTCCGGTGGCTTTTCCGCCTAGTTGGCCGCGAAAGGATACCTTTTGGAAGTACTTGGTGGATGACGGAAACCGGGGGGATACTGATCAGCCATGCGCCGGGCTATATGCTTGTCCCCCTCAAGCCTGGGACCAATGGTCCACCCCTTCCAGGAATCGATGCGGATGTGGTGAACGACAAAGGTTCCCCAGTGGAAGCGGGAGAGCGCGGCTATCTGATAATAAGAAATCCGTGGCCGGGCATGCAGCTTACCATTTTCAAAGACCCTAAGAGGTTTGTCGAAGTTTACTATTCTAGGTTTCCCGGGGCTTTTTACGCCGGCGACTACGCGGTCAGGGACTCTGACGGTTACTTCTGGATACTCGGTCGGGCAGACGAAGTCATCAAGGTTGCAGGCCACAGGCTCGGGACCTACGAGCTTGAATCCGCGCTTATACAGCACAAAGCAGTTGCAGAGTCGGCGGTGGTTGGAGTGCCTGATGAAATCAAAGGCGAGGTTCCGGTCGCATTTGTGATACTTAGGCAGGGGTTCACGCCGAGCGAACAGCTTCGAAAAGAGCTCGCAGACTGGATTCGCGAAAGGGTGGGTCCCGTTGCGTCGCTTAGAGATGTGTTGTTCGTGTCAAAGTTGCCAAAGACGAGAAGCGCAAAGATAATGCGCCGTGTCATACAGGCGGTTGCTGCGGGCAAGCCTCTAGGGGACACAACAACACTCGAGGATGAGGCTTCTATTGATGAGGTAAGGAATGCTTACGCACAGCTGATGAGTGAGGTAAAGCGAGGCGCCGGACAGGAGGTGAAATAGAAATGGCGCAACAAGTGCAACAGAACTTGGTCGAAAAGGCCTTTATGGCAGACCCTGCTCCGCTCGGACTGGCGGGATTCGCCTTCACGACGTTCCTTCTGAGCTTTGCGAATGCTGGGATACTCCCTGCATCGACTGCGCAGGTGGTAATGCCTCTCGCCATGGCATATGGAGGCACATGTCAGTTCATAGCAGGGGCTTATGAAATGCGGAAAGGTAACACGTTTGGTTTCACAGCCTTCTCAAGCTACGGAGCATTCTGGTGGTTCTATGCGTTACTTGTGCTGCTGTCTTCCGTGGGCATCATCAGCCCACCAGCAAGCGCAATAGGAACAGCTCTTATCCTATATGGTTTCTTTACGCTCTACATGTGGATTCCTGTGACGACGGTAAATCTTTCACTCAACCTGACGTTCCTGTTTTTGTGGCTTGCTTTCTTCATACTAGGAGCGGGAGCACTAACAGGGAGCGCAGCCATTACCCATATAGGAGGATACGTTGGGTTCCTGACAGCCTTCTTTGCCGCATACACGAGCTTCGCAATAGTCACGAATTCCGTGGTAGGAGCGGGAACCATTCCGACTGGTCCGGGTCTCAAGTGGAAGAAGAGGTCTGCCTAGTTTCCTCTTTTTTTATCTTCTGAGGTCAAAGGGCGGAAGCCCCGTCCGTCAGGGCTGGGTAGTTCGCTTTTACCACAAATCTAGTTCTTAGAAAGTGGGTTTGCCTGCTTTGCAACCCTCAACGATGTATCGAAATCAGAGGATGGGTTCGCTAGAAGCTCTACCCACATATCCAAACTCTTTCAACGATTATTGGATGCTCTGGCTCAAGGTTCTCGAGTGTTTTCTCTGAAAGTATACAGAACTCTGGTGTGGGACCCATTGCATGCTGTCTGCGCCATACGCTTGCTTAGGTCAACTCGACCAATGGACGAATCTCGTTGTAAAATTCGCTATAGCTTTCATTCCTACATTCGGCGAGCCAGATTCAATTGCATGAGTAGTATTTCGCGGTTTCCAAGACAGGTTTGTACAGTCCTCCTTATGCCTTACTAGGATAACCTGGCTGTGTTGTCTGAACAGCCTTAAGGGACGAGAGGATGAATTCGTTCAGCGTATCAAGGCTTCGGATCTCGAAATGGGATACCAGTTCTCGTATACAGTGTCCGAGTCATCCATCACCGTGCGCCCTTTACTCTGTACACGGGATCCCAGGAAGCTCTTAGGTGCTAATGATGCCAAGTTTTTGCGAAATGCGAGTAGCCTCTCTTCGTATTTCTCTTGAGTTGTGCGGGGTGCTTTCCTGTGCCAGAAGACGTATGACAGCATCAAATCTTGTTCCAGTCCAGTCTTATGGTCTCGGCGATAAGAGACTGTGCCCCCGTAGGCTCGTGTTTCGTCATCCTTGTGATGATCAGCCTAAACTTGCCTGAATCTGCGTTGGTGCCACCCTCCCACGACTTAAGCACGCGGGCTTCCTGCCTCAAAGACAATGCTTCCCCCGCAAGGGGGGCAGAGGTCTCATCTCCACGGCGTGAATTCCCCGCTACCCGCAAGTACCGCCCTTTTCCTGATGTCTAGGGTGGCCTGAGGTCCCGGTCGGCAGGAATCCGCAGCTAGAGCACCTGTGAATGAATTTCATGGTATCCCGGGTAGACCCGCTTTAGTGTGGGTAGCTCGTTGCCCGCATGTTATATCCGAGATTAACACCGATTATGTAAGCCACATTCTCTCTTCTGAAGCCGCATTACATAACCGGCGTCACAACCCGAGGGTTCTATTAGTTTAATTTTCTGTTCTTTGATAAGGAAAGCGACATATGTGGGCTCGGTTCACAGGTGCTTTGAGAATTAAATGAAGGTGACGGATATTAAACACTTTTCTGGGGGAAGTGCGTGTATTTCATCGCTGAAGCAGTTGAGAATTACAGCTTCCCCCAAGCCCCTCTGTATAAAGGCTACTAGAGACATTGACAGCTTTTTCGCGCACCTTGGGGAAAAGTGTGTGAGCAAGGCATTTACCGCTACCACGGAGTACATAAGGGCTTTCTGATACAGGGAAATTCCATGCGTTGCTAAGTCAGTAGTTGAAGGGGATCAACCATGCTGTTTTCTTCGAAAGCTTTTTGTCTTTCGGCGCATGAATAGCAATGACCGCAAGGCCTCCCCGAGTCGGTCTGGCAGCTCCATGTGAATTCGAATGGTACGCCAAGCCTTATTCCTAGCGCCACTACTTCGGTTTTAGAGTTTTGTATAAAGGGCGTTACCACTGTAACCTTCCTTGTGATCAGAGAAAGTGAAAGACAAGAATTTAAATTTTTGAAGAAACGGCGTGACGCGTCACCGAACTTTTCGGCATCGCTTCCGACGTGGCCTCCGATAATGATCGGTATTCCTCGTCTTTCGGCAAGATGGGCAGCAATGCCATAGAAGATTATGTTTCGGGCTGCAATATAGCTTCTTGGGGCGCTCGTGGATACGAGCTCTGAATCCTCGGCCTCCGCAATACCTTCTATGGGAAACTCAATTAGCTCACACCCTAGCCTGGCTACGAGTTTTTTGCACGCCTGCTTTTCTCGCTCAAGTCTCTTGTAATAATTGAAAGTGAGACACGTGATCGTCGAGTATTTCCCTTTTGCATAGTAGGCGCTAACCGCTGAGTCCAGTCCGCCCGAAAGTAGAACCAGTGCTCCGTTACCCATGGGTACAGCCACACGACGCGGTATTTCAGTGTTAGTCCACCGTCTATGCACTGGCTAGTTTGGGTATTCTTATCACCGACCAGTCTCCCGCTGTTATTCCCGTGGCCGCTCCACTCAGTGAATCGGCTATCTTGGCTGCCACATCGGGTTTACCGGTGAGAAATACTACGAGAAGTGTGCTACACACAGTCATAAGGGCTTTTAGACTCTCCTCAAGCTCACCGGCCTCCGGCTCCACCAGCATAACGTATTCAAAACTCATCTGCCTAAACGGTGCAAACTGAGGATGTGCCCTTACCACCCATACACGACCAAGCCTGCCTTCAAAAGGAGTGCGGGCGTCTATAGAAGCAAAGACGACCGTACCCGCGACTACGTGTGCGGTAAGAAATCGCAGAAATGGGGATGCACCATTCCCGGTTACAAGGATAGACTCTGCGGTTGCGGGTAAAAGTTCTTCGAACACAAACCCTGCCTCGGACCAAGGTGTAAAGCTAGACGGATTGTGGGACACGTGCCTCTCTGTTATCGTCCGTGGCCTGTAGTGTTTCCAGCGCATTCAGAATCCCGAACCCGCAAGCCAATCTGACAACCTTTTACCAGGATGGTTAAAGGTTCCTTGTTCCTGTGGCTTTGCATGCACAGTTCTCGCCTACTTGGTCCCTAGTGGGCCAGGCCAGAGGTAGCTCTTAATGATAGAGCCCGCCCCACCCCCCTCAGCCCCCCCGAAATGTTATACGTACTTTTATAATCTGCATCGCATGCTTGGCTACAGTCTGAAGGTGGCAAGTAACAACTTAAAATGAAGCCCTTTGCACAACAGTCGTGGCAGGTTTTGGAGGCGCAGACCTCTGACATTTCTATAGCCATTACGCCCGTCCATACCGCCCTGGGCCTTGGATACTCTATAAACCTGTAGAACGGGAAGCCTGAAAGCGTCCCCTGGTAGACTCTTCTTTTACCACCTCTGCGACTCCTTGTGCTCCTAAGCCTTTCGATCACCGTTGCGTGCATCCTTAAGGTCCCTTCACGATGCGTTTCGCGTATAAATAAGGATGGCTTTTTACGGTTCTTTTTTCGGAGTTCCCCACCTTCTGGCCGCACAATACGTGCCCTTTCCCCGAACTGGCCGCCTGAGCCAAAAGAATCGAGAAATTCCTTTTATCATTTTTTGATAAAACCTTGAAAGCTTATTAACTGCCACAAGTGCAGTGGGCGTGTAAGAGGTTCTAAGGACTGTGGCCAATACGTTCTTTGGTTTTAAGGAGACACACATGTCAGCCCTGAGACCATCGAAGCTGAATTTTCCGCCATTGGTATCCCCGCTGACATGCCGGAAACTCGTCAGCGCACGATACTTTAGAAGGTTCTTAAGGTATTGTTAGGGGTTTGGGGAAAGCAGTAATTTTCAAATGCTTCAGCGATGAAATACACGCACTTCTCCGAGAACTAAGGTTTACAGGGTTGTTAGCGTGATACTTCCAAGAGTACCCGCGGTGCGGGAAGCGTGCAATTCACGCCTGTGGACAACGGCGAAGGCCACCGTAACCCTCCCAACTAGGCGCTGCCATCCCTCGGGGAACTCCGGCAGAACGTCAAACGTGGGATATGGCGCGCTTTTTATTTCCCTCCAAACCTCCTCGCTGCTCGTTATCGGGGCAGACATGGAGGGAAGCTGCGACTCGCCTGGGTTGGTGGCCGCCTGGCCGCTGTGTGCGTCATCCACGCTTGACCTCCTCCCTCAACCGCTCAAGCCCCTTTTCGAGCATTTGAACATAACCCAGGATGGGGTCCCGCTTCCGCTTCACTCTTCTTCCCACGGCAGCCTCCTCCTGCATCTCGGGCACTCACGCGGCCTGGCAACAAAAGGCGTCCAGGTGTACCCGCAGTAGGGACATTCGACGACGACCACGGTTTTGTACCAGGTCCGAACCCTTTTATCCTCCATTTTGACCACTAAGGTTATAAGCGTGGAAAAAGTTAGGGATTTGTGTCACCAGTATCTTTACGTGTGTCAAGGGCGTTGAGGGCGGTGGCCACCCACGCTTCACGGTTGCGCGCAGAGCTCGAACACTTGGGCGGCGGTGCGCCTGTAGAGCCCGATCTCCGGGGGCTAAAACAGGCGCTCCTCGCGGATGCTGAATTCAGGCTGAAGGCTGCAGGAGTAGGGGAGGAGGGCGGGACCCGCGGGGCCGACGACGACCGGGGGGAAGAGGCTGCTCATGACCCTCCCTCGGAGGCGCCTCCCGAACCCGAACCCGAACCCGAACCCGAACCCGAACCCGGCGCCGGATCCCCCATGGCCTCCGCGTTCCCGGAAGCCTACCCAGATGTGGGAAGGCGGAGGAAGGCGGCGTTCCCGAGCACCCACCTCTTCCCAGCGGAGGACAGGCGGAGGCGCTCAAAGGAGTTAAGCAGGCTAACATCCTCCGAGGCCTCACCGCTAAGGAGAGTTGGTGAGGTGAGAAGAAAAGGAAAGTGGGGCCGACCCAGGTCGGGGTCCCCCGGGAAGAGACCGGGCAGGCCTCCCGACTACTTCACACTGGACTTCTCGCGTGGGTTCGAGAACCCTTTTAGAGTGCTCGAAACACTCGGGTTCACGAGGAGGGAGAGGCTTGCGCTCGCAAGGGAGCTTGTGAGGTGGGGTCACGCGGAGTACGTGTTTGAGTGCGTCAGACTTCTCATGCTCAGCGCGTTCAGGCTCACAGGCCTGGACGAACGCGCCCTGAAGGAGGCCATGGAAGAATGGTGGGAAGCCCTGAGCTGGCTCACAGTCGAGCCCGAGTTTCTTGAGCTCTTCAGGTCTGAAAGGTGGACTAGGGAAACAGTTGAGGACCCTGAACCAACCAGGCCGGAGACTCTGGCCGCCATGTGCGTCATCCGGCTCGCGGTGTCATGTATCCGCTTCGATGAAGAGGAGGAGGGGGGGAGAAACAGGCACACAGACAGGGAAATCAGTTCTTCACCAACAGATGAAGCGAAACGGGAAATAATATATTTTTAGGGGGGAGGGGGTGTCGTGTTGTGTCGTGTGTGATGCACCTCTGCACCACTGCACCGCGGTGCATCACACACACCCCCCTGTTTCTATATTATTTCCCATCCCGCTTCATCTAGGATACTGCTTCATCACTATTATCCCCAAATAATAATGAGGCACTATTTTCGATGAAGAGCGGGAAAAAATAATATATTTTTAGGGGGGAGGGGGGGTCGTGTTGTGTCGTGTTGGTGTATAATATGGGGCAGTGCGGTGCTGGGTTCAGAACCGGGTTTTTCTTTAGAAAATACTTGGAGACCACTGTGTCCCCCAAGTATGTGCGGTGCTGGGTTCAGAACCGGGTTTTTCTTTAGTTTCGGTCTTCTCTAGGTTTTCCGGTTTCCGATGAAGCGGGGAAAAAAGGACTGCCTAAGGAAAAAGAACCGTGCTTTTTCAGTCCTTTTAGTCCTTTTTCGGTTCTTTTTTTCGGAGCGTTTATGTTTCTTTGCGCATCATAACTACCCATGAGAGGCCGTAGAGGTAAGAAGGAAGAAGAGGAATTAAAACGAAGAATACGCACCCTCCTCGAGGAGGGGAAAACGTACAAGGAAATACGGGAGGAAACCGGGGCTGGCAGGAGCACAATCGCGAAAGTTAAAAAACAGATGGAGAGGGAGGAGGTGGGCCACCGTTCACCCCTAGAAGCCAACCCAGAGGAGAACCAGGATGAGGTGGTGGATGAGGAAATAGATGAAGAAGAAGCTACTAGGCAACTTGAGGCGATCGACAAGGCCGCGGGGAACACCGCTTTAAACGAAATAATCGCGAAAGTGAAGGCGAAGGCGAAGCTCGAAGTGGATGAGATATACACGCTCGGCCTAGTCCTCAGGGACGTGCTTCAGAGTGAAGCGGGCGAAGAGTACTATAAGGAAGCTGAGAAATCGGGTTTACCCCTAGATCAGTGGATCCAGCAATCGTTTGAACGTATGCTGCGGGACCGCTACTACTTTATTTATTCGCTCTGGGAGCACCCTGACCTCTACAGGGTGATTAACTGGAGCCTGGACGCCTGGAAGCTCTGGTACCAGGAGTGGCGCTACCAGCTTCTCAGAGAAGAGTATGGGAAAAGGGATTCCTTCGGGGACTAGGAAAAAAGCTCTTCGAGCTCCACCCAGCCCGTAACCATTCGAGAAATCAAGAGAGGAAACATCGATTCGGAGACTGTCTCCGAATCGATCAAAGCTGAAGTTGATACCCGTGAGCTGCTCCTCGGCTGAAGCCTCGGAGCTTCCTGCTTCCACGACCAGACTCGATCCCCCTGCGGGAGGGTTACGGTGGTCTCGGTCTCCACAGGCGTATATTCCCCGCGCACCGCGGGTACTCGTGGATATGCTCCGAAAGGCTGAATGTAATGTTTCCTTGTGGGACACAGTGTCCAACAAGGAGAATGGGGGGCGTGAAGTTAATACTCGTAAAGAAGCAGCTGATAAATTCAAGGTTTCGGAACGGAAGGTCAGGACGGTTCAGGAAATAGAAAAGAAAGCACCAGAAGTGTGTGAGCTGCTCCTAGCTGAAGCTTCGGAGCTTCCTTACGTTACGACAGGCGACACGGATCCAACCAGCTCTTTCTAATGTCTTCTGCCTTTCTTCCCGCGGTTCCCGCCGGAGAGCTCCCTGAGCCTCTCCTTTTTGAGCTCCTCCACAACGCGGCCGAGCTCTGCGAGAAGCCCAAGTATCTGCTCGTCCTTCTTCTTCTGCTCCTCTTCCATCCTCCTGATCTTCTCCCTCAGGGCCTCGGCCTCCTCCTCTGTGATCCCCGCGTCCTCCTTCTTCGCATAAAAGGTGAGCTCGGGCACGGCCTTCAGGTAGTCCTCGAGGATTTCCCGCTCCTGCGGCCTGTAGTATGACTCGGCGAGGCCCACGTTGTGGCCCATGAGCATCTCCACGTGCAGGCTCTT
>Ga0208314_100809_pt1 | contig 10678 bp, 1 predicted proteins | sample OSPB_Mat_host_9__FD_187144 | JGI IMG/M metagenome (GOLD analysis project Ga0208314, IMG submission 187144) | Extremophilic microbial mat communities from Yellowstone National Park, USA - OSPB_Mat_host_9_15 (SPAdes) (version 3) | ecosystem: Environmental > Aquatic > Thermal springs > Hot (42-90C) >...
TCTCTTTGAATTGGCAAATCTACAACTTCCCCTCCTCTTCCAGTTCCTACATGCAAGTTTGTTATCGATGTAATTAATAGAATATCAGATGCGTAATATCTACCTTGCATAATATTTTAGATTTTTAGATGCTTAAAAATTTTTTAAAACAATTATTTCATTTGTTAGAAATTCAACCAACGTAAAATATTACGTATTAACTGTCATAATTGTTTTATTTCTTCTCAAACAAAGGTTATCCTTTAGACCGAATTTTAAGGAAAAACGACGGTGTTAATAAAGTGTCTTCTGAGAATTAAGGAGAATTTCAAATCAGCTCTTTCATATCATTGAAAGAAACTATACTAAGTTAATGCAATAGAAAATGTGTTGTTCTATTTGTTTCAATTGATGAAACCAAATTATTAATTTAAAGTTATTTTGACGCAGTTAATTTAATGATGAATATTCAAGATAAGAATAGGGTAAGGTGATATCAAGTATTTTGCTTCGAATCTTAAGAAGGTGGAATTTTGCATCCATCAATTGAGCATGTGGGTTATAGTAAAAAAAATGCTTAATTTTGCATCCAAATCTTATTATGCAGAACCTGATTTCACTAGAATTTATGAATGATGTATTTATCACATTTACCTTTCAATCCTCTTCTGAGTTTAAGCATAGTATTCCTACTTGGGTTAGTAGGTTACCATGTAAGCTTTCAATCCTCTTCTGAGTTTAAGATTATTCCCTTTTCTCTTATTAATAATTGCCAAGCACTCTTTCAATCCTCTTCTGAGTTTAAGCAATTGCTAGTAAATTCACTAGACCTAGAAGTAATACACCTTTCAATCCTCTTCTGAGTTTAAGTCTAATTAAGCAACGGTATGGATAAAACTATTCATACTTTCAATCCTCTTCTGAGTTTAAGATACCATTCCCAGCTACAACACTGCCGCTAGCTCCACTATCTTTCAATCCTCTTCTGAGTTTAAGGCTAGCGGTTACGATGTTGAAACGGGCCAATTCTATTTCCTTTCAATCCTCTTCTGAGTTTAAGTACCTCAGTAATTTATTATGAAGGCTCACTTATGAAAGATACTTTCAATCCTCTTCTGAGTTTAAGATTACAACATGATAACCACGCTGAGTTTTAATAAACGTACTTTCAATCCTCTTCTGAGTTTAAGAGTGGCTTCAATCACAGCTTTCTCAATTACGGCGCAGGCTTTCAATCCTCTTCTGAGTTTAAGCTTAATTTGTGAGGCAAATACCGTTTGTGTTTTTATTCTTTCAATCCTCTTCTGAGTTTAAGTTAGTAGTTCCAGACCTTTGCTTTTTTAGTGGCATTCTTTCAATCCTCTTCTGAGTTTAAGAAAGATTTGTGCCTGCTGGTATTTCTAGCTGAATTCTCCTTTCAATCCTCTTCTGAGTTTAAGTTGATGACTTACGCATTCGTTTTGGATTAAGTAAAGCTCTTTCAATCCTCTTCTGAGTTTAAGTGATTATTTACTACACTGGTCTCAAGATGCAGAATTATACCTTTCAATCCTCTTCTGAGTTTAAGTAATTCCTTTCTTCGTCGGGGCCTCAATCTATGTTCCACTTTCAATCCTCTTCTGAGTTTAAGTTCGCGATGCTATGTATCCTGCAATCGGTGGAATATCTTTCAATCCTCTTCTGAGTTTAAGATACAAGAATACTTAAAAGCATTAATTAAAAGCATCAACTTTCAATCCTCTTCTGAGTTTAAGAATCCTGAAAAACGTTTAATTTTTGAAGGTTTAGTTATATTCTTTCAATCCTCTTCTGAGTTTAAGTAACATATTGCTTAAGAAAATCATAACCGCCGATACTCTCTTTCAATCCTCTTCTGAGTTTAAGGGGGCATAGTAGGCGAGACGGAACAGCGTGTCAAGCCTTTCAATCCTCTTCTGAGTTTAAGCTAGGTTTAACGACATCGAGATATTGACTCAAAAACCTTTCAATCCTCTTCTGAGTTTAAGGTAAGTGCGGTTGTAATTGTTATCCTTTGTATTTTTTCTTTCAATCCTCTTCTGAGTTTAAGCTAAAGATGATAAAGAGATGGAAGGGAATACGACATAGCTCTTTCAATCCTCTTCTGAGTTTAAGATTACAACCGCACTTACAGCTACAACCAGTTTCGCAGTCTTTCAATCCTCTTCTGAGTTTAAGGGAGACGTTGGACTTTGCGTTGTAGATTTTTGTTGTGTCTTTCAATCCTCTTCTGAGTTTAAGGGAATTTATAGAGACCAGGTTAGGATTACTAGCTCTAACTTTCAATCCTCTTCTGAGTTTAAGTTATAGCGATGGGATTTAAGCCTAGCATAACACAGCGCTTTCAATCCTCTTCTGAGTTTAAGTCAACTTCCCGCATCCAAACGAGCTGACTTTCATTCTTTCAATCCTCTTCTGAGTTTAAGATAAAGATTCAGGTATTTTCTTCTTAACATAGATTCCTTTCAATCCTCTTCTGAGTTTAAGGCAATAAACCAATCGCTACGGTTAAACTTACTAGCCTTTAACTTTCAATCCTCTTCTGAGTTTAAGTATAAAGACTCACTAGTAACTAGTGAAAAAGATTCTCAACTTTCAATCCTCTTCTGAGTTTAAGCGCTTGCCTTTATATACCCATTCCCAGCCACACTTCTTTCAATCCTCTTCTGAGTTTAAGAGAGCAACAAGAAGGAGAAGAACGCCAAGAGTCATGCTTTCAATCCTCTTCTGAGTTTAAGGGTTGATAAAAAATGACTAAATGCTATTATTGTGATAACTTTCAATCCTCTTCTGAGTTTAAGATAAGCATAGACGGAATAAAGTTGGGAATATATAATTCTTTCAATCCTCTTCTGAGTTTAAGAAAGTGAGGATGATAGATGCTCAGAACAAATCTGACTTTCAATCCTCTTCTGAGTTTAAGTTAAGAGAAAGAGCAAAAGAACTTAGAGAATTAAAGAAAACTTTCAATCCTCTTCTGAGTTTAAGATAAAATACTTAGGTTTCCAAGGGGATTCTTGTTATGCCTTTCAATCCTCTTCTGAGTTTAAGATATTCAACAACTAATACAACTGCTACAGTAGTAGCTCCTTTCAATCCTCTTCTGAGTTTAAGTCTCGATTGTATTCCTCGAGAATTTGTTCATTTAACTCTTTCAATCCTCTTCTGAGTTTAAGTAAGCGTTATTGAGCATATCATTTTTCCTTTTTCATCTTTCAATCCTCTTCTGAGTTTAAGCTCTAGCAATCCAATATTCGTAAGTGCAATAAAGCCTTTCAATCCTCTTCTGAGTTTAAGTATTCGGTTCGATTGTTCATTGGCATAATCCTTTTGTCTTTCAATCCTCTTCTGAGTTTAAGATAGGTAAAGCAGTAGGCAATGAACAATTAGCTATCTTTCAATCCTCTTCTGAGTTTAAGAGTTAATAATAAAATTGATGCTAAAGGATGTCTGCCCACTTTCAATCCTCTTCTGAGTTTAAGTCTACATGTGAAAAAGCTATAAACTACTGTTCAAAATGCTTTCAATCCTCTTCTGAGTTTAAGTATCATTAAGCTCGGCCCAGCAATAATAGCAGGGCCCTTTCAATCCTCTTCTGAGTTTAAGGGTGTATTAGGTTACATAAGTGATGTAATCGTAACTTTAAAACTTTCAATCCTCTTCTGAGTTTAAGAGCACTACTACGCCATACAATTTCTGGGGAATCGTTCTTTCAATCCTCTTCTGAGTTTAAGACATGTAAGAGCAATTGTTCTTGACCCAGCACCAGCAAGACTTTCAATCCTCTTCTGAGTTTAAGATTTTTAGTATTATGCCTGTATTACTTGGAATTTTCCTTTCAATCCTCTTCTGAGTTTAAGAATGATACTCCAGAATATGCTGTGCATTTTGAGTTTACCTTTCAATCCTCTTCTGAGTTTAAGTAAATAAAACCTTACCGCACGATGAGTTTCTATTCAATCCCTTTCAATCCTCTTCTGAGTTTAAGAATTAAAAGGAGGATATATCTTGATTGTACTCATTCATACTTTCAATCCTCTTCTGAGTTTAAGTGAACTTGGGATAATTCCTTAAGTCTCTTCGCAAAGTCTTCTTTCAATCCTCTTCTGAGTTTAAGCGGAGACATAACAATAAAGTATGAATGTGCAAAGAAAGGCCTTTCAATCCTCTTCTGAGTTTAAGTTGCAATTAGAATGTTTAAGGAAGATGAACATTAGAAGACTTTCAATCCTCTTCTGAGTTTAAGCAGGATCCTAAGCTATTTATTAACAACTTTATTCGTTACTTTCAATCCTCTTCTGAGTTTAAGTTATGTATGCCGCTATTGCTACTCACATAAGCGTAAGCTCTTTCAATCCTCTTCTGAGTTTAAGATTTATATGCGATACATGTCGTCATTATGTTTATACAGCTTTCAATCCTCTTCTGAGTTTAAGTTTACATCCCAAAAGAATTGCTTGAGTGGTGATGTTACTCTTTCAATCCTCTTCTGAGTTTAAGTTTATATATCTGGAGATACATCGGATACAACTGCTGACTTTCAATCCTCTTCTGAGTTTAAGCAAGTAAGTTTGCAATATACTGTCATTTCACAAGGCTTTCAATCCTCTTCTGAGTTTAAGAAATACATGAACACTTAGCAGATGAATTATATTATCTTTCAATCCTCTTCTGAGTTTAAGTTGGCTAGAAAATTCAAAAAAGATGCTGAATATGTTAAAACTTTCAATCCTCTTCTGAGTTTAAGTGTAGTTCTTTTATTCTAAGCATTAATAACATATAAATCTTTCAATCCTCTTCTGAGTTTAAGTTATCCAAAGAACACATTCGTAGGCAGTGTTGTTGTAAACTTTCAATCCTCTTCTGAGTTTAAGGGAAGGGAATACAACATAGCTATATCGACCAAGTCATTCACTTTCAATCCTCTTCTGAGTTTAAGAGAAAGAAAACTATAAAGTCTTCATTTCTGTTAGGGATAACTTTCAATCCTCTTCTGAGTTTAAGAAAAATAGAGACAAATGGCGATAATAGAAATTAAAGCTAACTTTCAATCCTCTTCTGAGTTTAAGAATTAAGTAATACTGTGGAGGATTTAAAGTTACATAACTTTCAATCCTCTTCTGAGTTTAAGGGTTAAATCTCTTAAACGCAAGTCAACACTACCACGCAACCTTTCAATCCTCTTCTGAGTTTAAGGTAAGTAAATCCAAAAATTGGATAACTACAAATAGCCAAACTTTCAATCCTCTTCTGAGTTTAAGCATGCTTCAATGCAACGGTAAAAGATAGATTAAGAAAGATCTTTCAATCCTCTTCTGAGTTTAAGTCAGGATCCAGCATTCGATGAACATCACTATGATGATTTCTTTCAATCCTCTTCTGAGTTTAAGTTGTATGAGAGAGAATAAGATTAAAGAAGCATCCTATATACTTTCAATCCTCTTCTGAGTTTAAGAGGTACTACTGCACTATTCCATCCGGAAGTGTTTGTACCTTTCAATCCTCTTCTGAGTTTAAGATTGATGAGTAAATACTATAAAGCGTATTTTAGGATCTTTCAATCCTCTTCTGAGTTTAAGTCTATATACTTCCCAAAGACTTTCCCATTAACATAACTTTCAATCCTCTTCTGAGTTTAAGTTTATTTACATCAAGCAAATTACCAAATTTCTTTACTTCTTTCAATCCTCTTCTGAGTTTAAGAAGGTATATCAACAAAAGGATAGCAAAACAATTGGAAAAACACTTTCAATCCTCTTCTGAGTTTAAGTTAATATGTGTTAAAGGATTAGGATTATTAATCTCATACACTTTCAATCCTCTTCTGAGTTTAAGCGACATCCTTATCAAGCTCATCTTCAATACTTTTTAATTCTTTCAATCCTCTTCTGAGTTTAAGTGGCCGCTGAGGTATAGCAATCTAAACTTTCAAATGCACTTTCAATCCTCTTCTGAGTTTAAGTTATGATTATTATCGACCTGCAGGTGTTTTAGTTATGAACTTTCAATCCTCTTCTGAGTTTAAGAAATGAGCAAGCTGTTAAAGATGCGAAAGCTCACAATCTCTTTCAATCCTCTTCTGAGTTTAAGTAAAGGATTATGATGATATTGATTATTATATAGATTCAATCTTTCAATCCTCTTCTGAGTTTAAGCAAATATTACAAAATAATAGCTTTGTTTCAGCGATAGGCCACTTTCAATCCTCTTCTGAGTTTAAGGGATGACATAGAAAGTGTTGATGAAGAAGAAGTTAATGACTTTCAATCCTCTTCTGAGTTTAAGAAAAATTTATTCAAGGATCATATAGAGGAAGAGGATACTTTCAATCCTCTTCTGAGTTTAAGGTATTCACGCTATATAAAAGCGACCAGTTCGAAAAAAGGATCTTTCAATCCTCTTCTGAGTTTAAGAATCCAAATTGGCTTTGGCATGTTAACCACACCGCTATACTTTCAATCCTCTTCTGAGTTTAAGATTGCAGGTTTTATTCCTTATTGGGCTTTAGTAGTTATCTTTCAATCCTCTTCTGAGTTTAAGCTTCAGTCGTTTTCTTAAGCATTTCTTGGTCTAGCATCTTTCAATCCTCTTCTGAGTTTAAGCACCCAAGCAGCAAATACATAACTAACAGTTGCTACCTTTCAATCCTCTTCTGAGTTTAAGTTACAAATATGATATAACTAATGTCTATGTCAATTTCCTCTTTCAATCCTCTTCTGAGTTTAAGCTTATGACTATTGGATATGGTATATTACAATAGAAAACTTTCAATCCTCTTCTGAGTTTAAGAAGCTAAATCAAAGTGAGTTTTATTTAGAAGAACTTGATCTTTCAATCCTCTTCTGAGTTTAAGGAGGACTCCAATTCTTTATTTCTAATAGGACTAGGAGGGGCTTTCAATCCTCTTCTGAGTTTAAGAACTATGCAATACGGCCCTCCTTCAAGAAACCAAGCTAGCACTTTCAATCCTCTTCTGAGTTTAAGGGATGATGTTTTAGCATATGCTTTACAACTATTACTCTTTCAATCCTCTTCTGAGTTTAAGCAAAGCACTCCTCAAGTGGCAGGCCTTATAGCATTATCTTTCAATCCTCTTCTGAGTTTAAGGGCAGGCATTTTCGTTTTAAGCAGTTTAAGATCCTTAACTTTCAATCCTCTTCTGAGTTTAAGAATTTGCTACGATTGTGGTAAAGAAGTAGACATAGGGTACTTTCAATCCTCTTCTGAGTTTAAGTTGCAGGTGGTGTTGACACAAAGCTAGCTTTTGTAAGCTTTCAATCCTCTTCTGAGTTTAAGGATAAATTAAACGATATGATTAAGCTTTATATTAAGACTTTCAATCCTCTTCTGAGTTTAAGTGAATATTCTGTAAGCGAAGTTCGTGCAATTATGTTGGCTCTTTCAATCCTCTTCTGAGTTTAAGTTGCCAGTTTAAGACCCATTTTAAATAAAGAATACATGAACTTTCAATCCTCTTCTGAGTTTAAGGGATTTCAATCAAATGAAAGGAAAAAAGTTTTAGCAATTCCTTTCAATCCTCTTCTGAGTTTAAGTTTTGCAAACAGAGGGTCTCCTGCAACGGCATTATTACTTTCAATCCTCTTCTGAGTTTAAGTTCTTATCTTATCTCATTTGTAGTCTATTACATTCTCCTTTCAATCCTCTTCTGAGTTTAAGATAAGCTTTTCTGCGATTTGTTCAATAAATGCTTTGCTAACTTTCAATCCTCTTCTGAGTTTAAGTTATAATTATTAAAAAAGTTGTAAAAAAGAATGAGCTACTCTTTCAATCCTCTTCTGAGTTTAAGGTCATCTTCACTTGAATCTTTAATTAGCAAAATAGAACTTTCAATCCTCTTCTGAGTTTAAGGGATTTCAATCAAATGAAAGGAAAAAAGTTTTAGCAATTCCTTTCAATCCTCTTCTGAGTTTAAGTTTTGCAAACAGAGGGTCTCCTGCAACGGCATTATTACTTTCAATCCTCTTCTGAGTTTAAGTTCTTATCTTATCTCATTTGTAGTCTATTACATTCTCCTTTCAATCCTCTTCTGAGTTTAAGATAAGCTTTTCTGCGATTTGTTCAATAAATGCTTTGCTAACTTTCAATCCTCTTCTGAGTTTAAGTTATAATTATTAAAAAAGTTGTAAAAAAGAATGAGCTACTCTTTCAATCCTCTTCTGAGTTTAAGGTCATCTTCACTTGAATCTTTAATTAGCAAAATAGAACTTTCAATCCTCTTCTGAGTTTAAGTTGGGAAAATCTTTTATCTCAGGGAATTCAAGGGATGGCTTTCTTTCAATCCTCTTCTGAGTTTAAGGGTTATTATACAAATGATACTACTGCAGCAACTACAACTTCACTTTCAATCCTCTTCTGAGTTTAAGAAAAGTTTTACAAATGGAAGAAGTTTAGGTGGACACCTACTTTCAATCCTCTTCTGAGTTTAAGCATATTTGCAATTTTGATTTTTCATACTATTTATCTCTTTCAATCCTCTTCTGAGTTTAAGGCCAAATAACTCCGGGCCCATGGATATTTTTGCTTTTACTTTCAATCCTCTTCTGAGTTTAAGGTGAATATATCATCAAAATCTTTATTACTTACAGGCAACTCTTTCAATCCTCTTCTGAGTTTAAGAAAGAGCTTACGATTAATATAAAAAATTTATTGGTAACACTTTCAATCCTCTTCTGAGTTTAAGCGACTTCGACGAAGTGGATTATTTAACCGTTAAAACTTTCAATCCTCTTCTGAGTTTAAGTTTAAATCTAGGATGCCCTAATTTGTGTTTAAATTTTTTACTTTCAATCCTCTTCTGAGTTTAAGTAATAAGCAATTAATAGGTAAATTATTTTTTCTACTATTATCTTTCAATCCTCTTCTGAGTTTAAGTCCCAAATTGGTAAAGAAAGTTAATCCAAATAAAATACTTTCAATCCTCTTCTGAGTTTAAGCTGACCTTAAAGAGCTAGAGAGAACACCGCATAACTATCTTTCAATCCTCTTCTGAGTTTAAGTGATGGTTCAGGCATACCATTACAGTTTGTTGCAATTACAACTTTCAATCCTCTTCTGAGTTTAAGGTTTCGCTTGAAAAAATGAATACGCATGTGCTTGAACATCTTTCAATCCTCTTCTGAGTTTAAGCCCCTCGTATTACTGCCATGTTTACCTTTATTTCTTCTGCTTTCAATCCTCTTCTGAGTTTAAGTAGACTACTATAATGAATATGGTGTTCTAGAGAAAACTGCTTTCAATCCTCTTCTGAGTTTAAGAGTAATGTTTAGTATGTTTAGCCTTTGTGAAAACATAACTTTCAATCCTCTTCTGAGTTTAAGGTAAAAAATACAGAGATAAGCATAGTATTTATAATAGAGGCTTTCAATCCTCTTCTGAGTTTAAGTTAGTCTCTATATAACTCTTCTCCTCCTTTATCATAGTTACTTTCAATCCTCTTCTGAGTTTAAGCGCAATTTTAAAAGCACTTGAAGAGAATGTAGAAGGTGCTTTCAATCCTCTTCTGAGTTTAAGGTTATCAGTATCATCGTTTGTAGTTGGAGAATATGCACCTCTTTCAATCCTCTTCTGAGTTTAAGTTTTTGATTGTGAAGTTGTTGGTGTTTGAGTTTGTTGTTGCTTTCAATCCTCTTCTGAGTTTAAGTTAAGAACTCATTAAGGTGGGTCATTAGGCAAAGTATAGCTTTCAATCCTCTTCTGAGTTTAAGATAAATTGACTTTAGCTTATTGTCAATTGTAGATTATAGTCTTTCAATCCTCTTCTGAGTTTAAGTCCTGTCGTTCCTAAATACTTAAAACCTTTAATATGAACTTTCAATCCTCTTCTGAGTTTAAGTCCTGTCGTTCCTAAATACTTAAAACCTTTAATATGAACTTTCAATCCTCTTCTGAGTTTAAGTAAATGATGAAAACTTTAAATATACCCCTCAAAGATATTCTTTCAATCCTCTTCTGAGTTTAAGAATACGCATGTGCTTGAACATGGAACTTATATTCTCTTTCAATCCTCTTCTGAGTTTAAGTATCAACAATCGAGCTATGGAAGCATTTCGATGGTTATCCCTTTCAATCCTCTTCTGAGTTTAAGTATAGCTTTAGATGGCATTCTTGTTGATGAGGAAAGAGCTCTTTCAATCCTCTTCTGAGTTTAAGCACAAATATTTACGCAGTTCAAAGGAAGATACTTACCAAGCTTTCAATCCTCTTCTGAGTTTAAGCAGACTTGATCCTTGAAAAAATAGGCACAATAAGAACAACTTTCAATCCTCTTCTGAGTTTAAGTTGGAGAATTATGAGCATTAGACCTAGATACATTGATGCCTTTCAATCCTCTTCTGAGTTTAAGACAAGACTTAAATATCGGCCAAGAATTTAAACCTGTCTCTTTCTTGTCACCCTCCTGAAATTCGTGCGTAAAAGTTTCAATAATTTTAATGGTGGATCATCAGTGGTCTTCCGGATTTTAAAATTCTCGAACAAACTCCTGAAACTTTAAAAGTTTATGAAAAAATTTTTAAATCTTTATGCTAAATATTTGCATGTTCTTTTCTCTTCATGAAATCCTTGAGATTCTTCGAAGAATTAAGGAACTAAATGTAAGCATAGATGATGAACTAAGGGGATGGAATTGGAAAAATCCTCCCTTAATTTCACCTTTCAGTAA
>Ga0208314_100827_pt1 | contig 10558 bp, 2 predicted proteins | sample OSPB_Mat_host_9__FD_187144 | JGI IMG/M metagenome (GOLD analysis project Ga0208314, IMG submission 187144) | Extremophilic microbial mat communities from Yellowstone National Park, USA - OSPB_Mat_host_9_15 (SPAdes) (version 3) | ecosystem: Environmental > Aquatic > Thermal springs > Hot (42-90C) >...
TGTTGGATCTATGCCAGAGGGAGTAGCATGTGATCCCTCTAATGGGTATGTTTATGTTGCCAATTCTGGTTCAAACAATGTCTCAGTGATAAATGGGGCAACTAACACTGTAATTGCAAGCACAAGAGTTGGATCATATCCAATTGGAGTAGTATATGATCCATCCAATAAGTGTGTTTATGTTGCCAATGAAAATTCAAATAATGTTAGTGTAATCACTACAATTCCTCTATACGCGGTAGCATTCACGGAATCAGGTCTACCATCAGGAGCATCGTGGTCAGTAAGACTTAATGGAACTACAAACTCTTCTATGTCAAATGTAATAACATTCAATGAACCCAATGGGACATATTCATATTCAGTAACTTCAGTAACTCTAGGAGGATACATAGCATCACCGTCATCAGGCAACATTACAGTAAATGGAGCAAATGTTAATGTGACAATAACATTCTCTCAGAATAAATCAGGTGGATATTTAAAGTACACCCTCGATCTTTATAACAACACCCTCATTAATGGAAATTTTATAGGTTTTACAAGTACATTGGTGCCTGGTATAAATCCGATTGGGGTAGCCTATGATCCATCAAACGGTTATTTATATGTGACTGAACATGGATCAAACGCTGTCTCAATAATCAATACAAAAACTAACGAAATCATTAAGAGTATAAACGTTGGATCAAGCCCTTGGGGTATAGCATATGACCCATCTAATGGATATTTATATGTAACCAATGGATGGTTTGGGTTTTATGGAGGAGAAGTGTGGTATTATACAAACAACGTTACGGTAATTAATGGTGCCACCAATACTGTAATTGCAAATATAAGTGTTGGAGAAGGTCCATATGGAATATTATATGACCCATCCAATGGGTATATATATGTGACAAATACTGCACAAAACAATGTATCAGTGATTGATGGAGCTAATAACACGTTAATTGCATCCATAAATGTCGGAGCATACCCAGAAGGATTAGCATATGACCCATCCAATGGGTACATTTATGTTGCAAATTCATGGTCAAACAATGTTTCAGTGATAAACGGGGCAAATAATACTGTTATTGCAAATATTGCTGTTGGATCATATCCAGTGGGATTAGCATATGATCCCTCTAATGGGTATGTTTATGTTGCCAATGCAGGTTCAAACAGTGTTTCAGTGATAAATGGTGCAACCAATACTGTTATTGCAAGTATTGCTGTTAGATCATTTCCAGAAAAAATAGCATACGATCCTTCTAACGGGTATATTTACGTGGTCAACAGCGGTTCAAACAACATTTCCGTCATCAATGGAGCAAACAATAAAATTATTGCTAATTTGAGTTTGGGATTAACGTGGGGATCAGGAGGAGACTGGGGATCATCCGGACCGTTGGGTATAGCATATGACCCATCCAATAATTATTTGTATTTAGCAAACACTATTGGGAATAGCCTCATATTGATAAATGGGACCACAAATACCGTGGTTTCAAATATAAAGGTCGGTATATTTCCAGGTGGAGTAGCTTTCGATCCCATCAACGATTATTTGTATGTTACCGATTTTAACTATAGTGATTGGCCCGGGGGAGACGTTAACACTTCTTCAAACACAGTTTTTGTGATCAACGGTGCTACCAATAAAATTATTGCTAATATAAGTGTTGGTTTGGATCCAATTGGAGTAGCAGTTGATACATCAAATGGATATGTATATGTGACTAACAGTGGTTCAAACAATGTTTCAGTGATAAACGGTGCAACTAATACTGTTATTGCAAATATTGCTGTTGGATCAATGCCATACGGAGTAGCATATGATTCATCCAATGGGTATGTTTATGTCGCCAACTTGGGTTCAAACAGTGTTTCAGTGATAAACAGTGCAAATAATACTGTTATTGCAAATATTGCTGTTGGATCACATCCAGTGGGAGTAGCGTATGATCCCTCTAATGGGTACATTTATGTCGCCAATTCATGGTCGCACAGTGTTTCAGTAATAAACACTGCAAATAATAACGTTATTGCAAATATTGCTGTTGGATCACATCCAGTGGGAGTAGCATATGATTCATCCAATGGGTATGTTTATGTCGCCAACTTGGGTTCAAACAGTGTTTCAGTGATAAACGGGGCAACCAATAACGTTATTGCAAATATTTCTGTTGGATCAGAGCAGACTGGAGTAGCTTATGATCCATCAAATGGATATCTATACGTAGACGAGGGTGTTAATTTAACGGTTATTAATGGGGCAAACAATAAATTAATCTCAGTCATAAATGTTGGATCCGGGGGTTGGCCATCCACTTCTATGGCTTATGATGCATCCAATGGATATTTATATGTAAGCAATTTTATTTTAGGTACCGTCAGTATAATCTCCACGCCTGCTCTTGTAGTTAAAAAATATTATACTGTAACATTCACAGAAACAGGATTGCCATCTGGTACTTCTTGGTCAGTTACTTTCAACGGAACCACTGAATCATCTTCAACAAATACAATAACATTCTCAGTACCAAATGGAACATATTCATACACTATAGGATCAGTATCGGGATATACGGCATCCCCATCCTCTGGAAGCATAACAGTAAATGGTGCAAATGTGAATCAGGCTATAACATTCACAGCTGTTACCCCCTCAATATATAAGATTACATTCACGGAATCAGGTCTCCCTTCTGGAACAACTTGGTCAGTAACACTATCTGGAGTTTCCAAAACAGCAAATACAAACACGATAGTCTTTAATGAGCCGAATGGTACTTATTCATTTACTATAGGTGCAATAAATGGATACACCGCAACACCATCATCAGGCACCATCACAGTAAATGGAAGCAATGTAAATCAAGGAATAACATTTACACTAAATGGAACAAAAGTTTTTACAGTCACATTCACAGAAAGTGGACTGCCATCAGGAACAATGTGGTACGTTAATCTGAGTAATGGACAATCATTCTCATCAACAACAAATACAATAACATTCAATGAACCGAATGGAACATATTCTTATACCATTTCAACTAAGGACAAGAATTATGCTCCCGTATCATCATCTGGAGCATTCACAGTGAATGGAGCAAATGTAAATCAGGCAATAACATTCAAAGCTGTTACAAATTCAACAAATGCTATAACTTCAGCTAATTACCTGTTATACATGATCATTGTTATAGTTGTGATAATCGCAGTGTTAGGTGGTGTAATGGCAATGAGAAGAGGTAAGAATAAAGGTGGGCCTAAGCAATGGCAAGAGCCTCCAAAACAACAACCTCCACAACAATAAATAAACATCATTCTCTTTTTTATTTTGTTATTTTTTATCTAATCCTCACCTTAGTTTTATTATATATCTTCATACTCTTTCCCTCTTTAATCTTTTTCTGCTGATACCATAACGTTGACTTATTTGCCTTCGGTTTGTTTCGTTTTTTGAATTATTTTTACATGATCACGCCAACCCTTTTCATGAATTCCTTTATTTCCTTCATGTCTTCATTTAGGAAGGAAAAGCTTACATAGTGCTTAAGTTATGTTGATTCGAAATGTCCCACGAGAAAATGGTTTTATCCTAGGCGTTTTAAGAGGGCATCAGGGTAAGGACGATAATTAAAACATTACCCGACCTCTCATCTCGCAAATTTTACCCTTTATTTTGATCTTTACAAGTATATTCTGAGAGTGATTTTTGACTATGCATGCTTACATAAGATCAGAGTATCCTGAATTGCTCTATATAGACAAGGACGAGTAGTTTATCGATGAGACCACTGTGACCTCCACGATGAATGAAGAGCTCTATATGGATCAAAACAAGTGGCTTATCTCAGTTGCACTGAATAGGAGGCACTTGACAGAAGGCCAGAAGGCCGTTCTAGCTAATGAATACAGAAAGATATTGAGCGAAAAACGCCAGTCAGAAGCAGGAAAGAAAGCCATTAACGCAAGATGGCATCCTGACATGGAATACGATTTGGAGAATGTCTCCCAATCGAATAAAAATGAAGCTGACCCTTCCTGTAAGGAGGCGTTTGACAAATTCAGAGTTTCAGAATGGCCCAGGAAATAGAAAAGACAGCACCGAAAATATATGAAAAATTGGATTCGAGCAAGTTTCAGATCCATTAGGCCAAAATCATAGCTCAACTTCCTTGGGATAATGAAAACATGAATCCTCAACCTATTCAAAAAATATATTCAATTATTGAGTTTTCGGAGGGATCATACTCAAAAGGTGAAAACAATGTTACCCTATCCCCGATCTCTAAAATTTGACCCTTTATCTGTCTTATTAACGTATTCTCGGTATACATTCTTGAACTGTAGAAATTTGGCGGATAGCCAGAAGGCGTATTTTGTCAACGGAGAGTCGACAATATCGTATCTTTTAGGAATGATAACGATATTTTTAAATAAGTAAGAATGCATTACAATCTACATAGGCATATTCAAATCAAGGTGAAGGAGAAATGGCTAAAAAAAATAATGTAATGAAGATAGTGGCTGTTTCAATAGTTCTCTTGTTCTTGGTCTCTGGGTTTTCAGTTATGGCATATGGTTCTTTAAATTCAAATCATAGAGCGAATGAAAATCAGAAAGAAGTTTTAAACTATTCCAGCCTATCAAATATAAATTTCGAGGTGATAAATCTAACAAATTGGAATTATATAACGTCCATGTCTTCTAATGGAAATTTATTAATTTTGACAGGAGCCTCATTATCAGGAAATCCTACCTTTGGAATATTTTATAATCAAAATTACACATTTATAGATAGATCCAATTTATTACCAGGATATGTTCAAAACTTAGTTACATCCTGTTATGGTGATGGAATATTTTTGATTGGTGGAGGAACATTTAGTAATCCTGCTTTACTAGAATATAATTCATCCGGTTCCATAATTGATTTATCTTCAAGCCTAGTTTCTAACAATAATAATTTTGGTAGTGTAAATTCAATAGCTTTTGGTGATAACATATTCCTAATAGGAGGAGCGAGTAATGCATATTCACCGATTAGCTTTTTCTATCCAGTTTCAAATCAGTTTGTGAGCCTTACAAACAATATTCCATATTATTTTGCCACAAATCATAATTTATGGAATGGAAACAATTTTATAATGGTGGGTGCAAAGGCAGGTTGGGGTGGATCACCAGGTACCCCTCCAGCCATGGGCCTTGTATATACGGATGGAAGTTTTGAAGATTTGAGCAATATTTTACCATCCTATGTGGGAGTTATGGGTGAGATTGCTTATAATGGATATATATATCTAATAACGGCTGAGAATTCTTCAAATGGTGCACAGATCATATTTTCTTTTAATTTAACAGATGATGATTTTAATTATTTGACAAATTTATTTCCAGCTGGTTTAAATATAAACACAATAACAAATTATCAAAACAATTTTCTAATAGGTGGAAATTTTAATTCTAGCAAACCATATTTAGCGGAGTATTTTCCCTCAAATCAAACGATATTAAATTTAACTTACATAATTCCATCATACATAAAAAACATTAATGGTCTTTTTGAACAAAATAATACTACCATAATTGCAGGACAAACATTTAACAACAATGCTATTTTATTGTTAAATAAGAATAATTACTTATTTAAAATAAACTTTATAGAGAATGGATTGCCATCAGGAACATCATGGTCAGTAACACTAAATGGAACAACTAAATCTTCAACAACAAATACAATAACATTCAATGAACCGAATGGAACGTACATATTTGAAGTGTCGAATGCAAGTGGTTATACAGCTGCCCCTTCCTCTGGAACCGTTAATATCAATGGGGAAAATGAAGAAATAAACATTATGTATACTCCCGTTCCAAAAGCTATTGCACTTTTTAGTGACAATTTTGTTTCAGACTCTTATATTAACACAACTAAATGGTTTATTGATTCTACAATATTGCAGAATATAACTGGAGTGGAAAAGAGTTTGTTCAATGAAAACATTACTCTAGTATATCCGCCAAATCTTCATGCATCATTTAATCAGGGTCTCGATTTTTGGGCTAACGGCTACCTCAATATGGCAGGGATTACCAGCTCACATGCCTATACTGCTCCACTGTCAGTCAACATTAATTTTTCAGTATTATCTATTCAAGGCGGTAACGGGATGATTCTATTGACAAACGCAACAGGCAATAATATTATTGGTATATTCATAAGTTACCAAATATGGGTCCAAATAGGCAATAACATTCCTGAACAGATCAATTACCCTATAAGTACCGGAATCATCTATAGCCTTTCCATATCTCTGGCTCCATCATCGTTCAAACTTACCATAAGGGGAGGTTCTTCAGCTTACTCTCAAATATTACTATATTCACCTTCTGGAAACCAGAGCAACTATCTTACTTTAGGGTCTTTTGTGGGAACTTTCCCTGGGCAAGTTTACAATCCTACATCAACACCGCAGATGGTCTTCTACAATGCATCAATCACATCGAATGCATCATGGAATCTTAGTATCAGCGCATTCAGCTCCAGTGGTAATCCTGACAGCGGTGTGAACGTAGCCGTTGTAAATTCCTTTAATAACATGACCTATGAAGGGATAACTCCCAATAATGGAACTATAATTTTCAGAGGTCTAGTGTCAGGTGAATATGAAATAATTGCAGAGCAATCTCAGGGCAGTCAATCAGTTCTTGTAACGAAGTACATTCAGATAGGTGACCCATATGATCCATCGTTGCACATCCTGTCTATTTCCTTAACTATAACTCCCCCTCCCGTACCCCCTCTTCAGGCTTCGATCTATGCTATAAATAGCACGGTAGCAATGGCACCGTGGGAAAATACATTTATTGCAGTTCCCTCCGGGTACGTAGGCAATTATTCATATCAGTGGTATGTGAATGGTCAAAGTGTAGGTAGCGGATCCGAAATTAACTATACATTTACCATTTCAGGAACTAAGAGTATAAATTATAGCAAAGTGGAACTCGTAGTTACCTCCCAAGGTACGTGGTTTGGGAATCACGAAGCTCCTGTGTCGACGGAAGCAGAAATAGAGCAGATAGTATTTACTGAACCCATATATCTCGATTTAGGTGTATTGTCTTCAAACTCGTACGTGTCAGAATCATTTGCTGGAAAGGACAATTATGCAGTTGCGTTCATAAATGGAAAAACACTTGAGCTTAACGCAAATTTTATTGACACATACCTTTCAAATACAATACCCCCATGGCTTATGTCCATAATAGGGATATCCTCTCCTTACTGGGGACTTAATATCAGCGATAGCTATGGAAACCAAGAACTGAACTATGTATTGCAGGCAGGCTCTATGGTACAGCTAAACAACATCACCCTACCGGGCACAATAAATTCAATCTCAAATTTCCAAGGGTTCACGTTTGATGTAACACTCAATCCCTACGCTCTCTATGGTATCCTTGGGGACGTTATTCAGGTTGTATTTTCATTAATTGGGGTCATTAATGGTCTCGGGGGAATTTCTAAATCTTCCATATCATTAATACCTCCATTAGTGGATGCTGCCATCATGACACTGGACCACACATCTGCCATAGATACATTTGATCTTTTGACTGGAAGTCCTGTAAAGATCATCAAATCAATAGTTGATGGCATTATTGGTTTCCTCGAAGATTTGATTCCTCAGCTGCCACACATGATATATGATCTGGTTAAAGAATATGCTCCCAGTTATCTTGATTCTATAGGAAATCTTATAGGATCACTCTCTCAAACTATAACTGAGTTATTCCCGGCCTGGAAGATTTTTGATTTAGGGTTTGATCTTGGGGCCATTATAGGTGCTGCACTGATGGGTGACTTGAACACTCGATATGAAATATTGTCTTACAATATTCCCACGGTATTCAGGGTAAATGATCCAAATTCCTCACTCCCGTATGTTACTGCCATAGGACAGTCCGTAGAGGGTGGGTGGGCCGGCAGTTGGATTGGATCAGAATACGCTCATTCCTCATTCACAGCAGCCGGATATTCATTTGCCCTTCCATCAAATCAGACTTTTGAGCTAAATATAAGCAATCCCAGTGATACAGAATCCATCCTTTATAATATATCATTGTCAAGCTCTAATCACAATGAAACTATATCTGGTACTTTGGCCCCTGGATCATGGCAAGAATACATCGTGAATACAAGTTCCGGTTCATTATCGGTATCTAAGGTATACCGCATAACATTCACAGAATCAGGATTGCCATCAGGAACATCATGGTCTGTAACGTTGAATGGGAATACAGAAACATCAACCGCAAATACCATCTCATTCATAGAGCCTAACGGCACATATTCATTCAGCATATCTCCAATCAGTGGATATTCCGCATCACCTTCCTCTGGAAGCATAACTGTTAATGGTGCAAATGTAAATCAGACAATAACATTCAAAGCTGTTACAACTCCAACCAATTACCTGTTATACATAATCATTGTTATAGTTGTTATAATCGCAGTGTTAGCTGTGGTAATGGCAATGAGAAGAGGTAAGAATAAAGGTGGGCCTAAGCAATGGCAAGTGCCTCCAAAACAACAACCTCCACAGCAATAAATAAACATCATTTTCTTTTTTATTTTTTATATTGGCCACTAATTCAAATCCAGGGCAGGATCAGCAATTCATGCTTGGTTCTCAGTATTCTGGTATAGCATATACAGAATCTCGATCTTTCCTGCACTCAGTTGGGCAGACTATCAGAAGCTCGGCCTGTCTATGACCCAGTGGTAGAGTCGGGCTGGGGGGCGGTCGGACGGTGGTTCTGTGACTCTGTATCCGGTGTGCCTGTGCCTCAGTGGTACAGTGTGCCTGTGGTCCACCCAGATCGATCCAGGTTGGATTCAGTCAATTTCGGTGGTTCTGTGGTCAGGGCGGTGGCGGACCGGTCTGAGTTGCAAAGTTGTGGCTGAGCAGTACAGCGGTAGCCAGCCTGCCTGTACCCCAGCCTGCTGTAACCCTGAGGGGGTTACAGTGCCCCTGTGGTCTCGGTGTTCCTGTGCCCACAGCCCCATTGTACCTTCCGTGGCTCAGTGGATCCAGTGGCCCAGCCTGGTCCTGGGCATCAGGGATCCAAGGTATCAGGAATAACACAGCCCTGTTCCATTGGGTTCTGTCAGGTATGGGATCAGGTCTGGGTCAGGTCAGCAGTGCCGTGGCGACCTGCCGGCCCCTGTGGGGTCTCAGGCGGTTCTCCCCCGAAAATAAATAAAAATAGATAGCAGATAAAAATAAAAGGAGCGAAAAAACAGAACTAACAAAACAGGAAAAATTCAATAGCCTGATAAAGAAATACTCTGATAAAAATTTCAGAGATAAATATCAGAAACATCCTTCAAGGTTATTCATATCTAAAAGACCTAAAAAGGCAGGAGATTTATCAGGGGTTTCAGGAAAATCATTGGAAACCCAGAGGGCCACCCTGCCAGGGCTTTCGGCCCCCTGACACTTAAAATATTCAATTCATGTTTATCGAATCATATTTTTTCTATTATTCTGCGCCTTTGTTCCTCATATTCCTTATCACTAATTAGACCCTTATCATGGAGCTCCTTTAATTTTTTAATTCTTACATTGGGCATATCATTTTTACCCTGATCTCCGGAAACATTTTCTTTAGTTTTTATTTTTGAGTTGCCTGATTTTTTGGTTCTCCTTTTAAGTATTACTAGGATTGCTACGATAATAACAATTATAATAATTGCTGATACGATCCACATAAATGATAGTGAAGAATTAGTATGAATATTTGTTTTAGCCAGCTCCAGAGTACCATTCAAGGGCCCAAATATGCCACCTGTTTCTTCCACAATAAGACCTGTACTAGCATCAACATATATGACTTCACCATTATTATTTATCTCTATAGCATTAAATGATCCAGCTGGTACGGTTATGGTTACTCCCGTTGTTATTTGAGCTCCAGACATGTCAGGTGGAGCCTTACCAGTTTTAAGCATAGATAAATCATTTAGTGAAACTGCTGGGAAAGGCGATGGATTATTAAAAGACGCAGAATAAGAAGCACTTAATGAAGAATAGATACCTCCATAATTTTCAGTTACAGTAAATGTCTGATTTTGATCGTTTACTTGGGAAATACTAAAATTCAGTGGTATAGATAAGGAATAACCAAAATACGTTCCTGCAAGATTGTAATCTGCATATGCACCGTTGAAGGCCCATAATGGAATATTAGAATTTACATTTCCAGTTGTTGAAATTTGAGAATAAAAGAATTCATAAACACCTGTCAACACCGCCGTATTTCCAGCTCCAGGTGGAGTAGATGCTGTTGCGACAATCGATACCGTATAACTTCCCGGTGACAAATATGCATGCCCAATCAAAATCTCCTCTGCAGCTCCGCTTTCTGATGCATCTATTGAGAATCCAGGAATATTTCCTACTGTCAAGTTATTTAGACCTCCAGCTGACAAGGCAATTACCACCACAAATGCATCTTCTGGCAAATTAAACTGAACGCTTGTTTGTGTTCCTCCTACAGA
>Ga0208314_100830_pt1 | contig 10502 bp, 10 predicted proteins | sample OSPB_Mat_host_9__FD_187144 | JGI IMG/M metagenome (GOLD analysis project Ga0208314, IMG submission 187144) | Extremophilic microbial mat communities from Yellowstone National Park, USA - OSPB_Mat_host_9_15 (SPAdes) (version 3) | ecosystem: Environmental > Aquatic > Thermal springs > Hot (42-90C)...
CCCTGAGGACCTCACCAAGAGAGGAATTGTTTGCTATAAATGCGATGTCTCTAATAGAGAAGAAGTCAGGCAACTTTCAAGGGAGGTGAGGGAAAGGGTTGGGGAAATAGATGTCCTGGTTAATAACGCGGGAATTATGTATTCCATGCCTTTTGAAAGCTACGACGAGGGTAAGTTCGACGAAATGATTAAAGTAAACATAAAGGGGGTAATTTACGTTACACTAGAGTTCCTGGAGGACCTCAAACACAGCATGGGCTCAATTATTAATATTTCCTCTATAGCATCTATAGGTACAGCGCTAATAGGGTCAACTTACTATGCAATAACAAAGGCTGGGGTATCAATATTAACCAAGAGGCTTTCATTTGAGTTGGGGAAATACGGGATAAGGGTTAATGCAGTAGCCCCAGGCTGGATTCAGACGGACTTAACTTTGGGAGGGAAAAGCGAGGAGGAAAGAGAGAACTTGATAAAAGCCATGAGCTCCAGGACTTCCCTTAACTTAACCGGTAAGCCAGAAGACATATCAAGGGTTGTGCTCTTTTTAGCTAGCGATGAGGCGAAATTCATTACAGGGCAGGTAATAGCAGTGGACGGTGGGAGGTTGGACTACATAACTCACTCAACTTAACCTTTAAATGTAAATGGATAAAATTAAGAGTTTTTGTTAATGAAATAATTGAGAGTTTGTATCTTAGCCTTCTCCAAGAATACATATAACCCTGCAGGGAGATCCATCAATTCCTTTAATCTTTAAGGGTAATGCTATTATTGTAACCCTTTTCCCTAGTACTTCCCTAGGGATCTTTAAGTACTCCATCTGTGGAATATTACTCGAGAGGAAGACGTTGTGGGCTATCCACCTCTCATCCTTTTCTCCCCTTTCCCTCCCCCTTATTTCGTAGTCTTGAGGGAAATCGAAACCTACCATTTTAATTTTCCTCTCAATCAACCACTCAACAGCGCCTTTACTTAAATATGGGCTCTCATCCCAGAACCTCAAATCATGGAAGTCCCTCTTCTCATCCCATTGGGTTGACAATATAACTATATCCCCCTCCTTTATTTCGTGCTCGTGCTTCCTTAAATCCCCAATGTCTATCCTCTGATTTTCCTTGACGTAAGATAAGTCCATTATGAAGCCTTCCCCTATTAAAGTGCTCAAGCTTATTGAATCTATAGATGGAAGACTCTCATCTATGTGTTTAGGGGCATCTATGTGGGTAAATATGTGGCTTGTAATAACCAGTTTAGTAACTTGGAAGCTCTTCCCAGTTAAGACAGTTGTGAAGGACTCTATATTTACCTTCCACCTGAAGTGATTAGCGTCTATTTCCCTTGTTAGGTCGAATATCCTTCCCATTTAAACCGCCTTGTTCTCCACCTCAACTGGATTTATCTTTGTTGGTTCCCTCCCTACCACTTGGGATATAACCCCAATCACTAGAGCTATTATCATGATCAGCAGGCTTTCGCCTCCTAAACCCAGAAAGCCAAATATTGAAGCCCCGAATAGAGAGGCAAAAGCTGCAGTGACCTTGTTAACCAAATAAGTCCACCCGTTCACTATCCCCCTCTGACTTGAAGGTATTGCAGGGTTAACCAAGCTGAAGAAGCCCATTGGTCCTAAAAACAGGAAGAACATAACTAGACCAGCTAAAAAAGAGAACAATGATATAGGTAATTCATTAACTGATTCCAAGTAGATTAGGAGGAAAAGCAATGCTAAAATCATTGTTGTAGAGGTTACTAAATTCTTTAACCCAGTTTTCCTTACAATAAACGGGGCAATCACTCCCCCTATTAATGCCATACCGTAAATGTAGGAGTTAACAGCCATGTTTCCCAAAAAGGAGCCCCCTGGGTTTAAGTTGTTTATGATTAAAGGTACATAAAATCCAAAGCCCCAGAAGACGAAGGCAACTAGAAAGGACTGGGTCCAACCATGAATTAAGTAATTTGTGTAACCCATCTTAAATACTTTGATAATTTCCCTTCCAGATAGAGAAGTCTTAACGTTTAAATCTACGTCAGGAACTTCAGTCAGCTCTACTCCATATATTCTCTTTATAATTTCCTTTGCGCTCTTGAAGTTTCCCCTATGGGCTAACCATAGAGCAGACTCTGGAATCCTAGTTCTAAATAAGAGAATAATTAATGAAAACAGAGATCCAAGACCCAAGACAATCCTCCACATTAAGTTACTTGAACCTAAAACAATATGGAGAATAGATGCTACTGAAATAGATGTCAAAAACATTATCCCCCATATTATCGCCCAAGAAGATATGTAATTAATCCTCTGTTTGTTCTCTAAGAATTCAAATAAATAGGAAAACCCAGTTGCTACATCTGCACCTAATGCAAAACCAAGTATTGTCCTGAATAATATGTATTCCGTTACATCAGTAGCTAAGGCTGAGAGTGCTGCCATAATAACAAAGAGGATCATGTTAATGATGAACATATACCTCCTCCCAAACCTGTCTGTAAAGTAACCTCCGAGGATTGCACCTATTGCTGCGCCTATATTAATTGTGCCAGCTGATAACCCAAGTATGAAGGCACTTGGGTGAAAAGTGTTCACGAAGGAGAAGTTCACTAAGGAGATTGAGGAGAAGTCCCAGGCATCTATTATCATGCCGGCAATAGCTAAAAATACTATAAACCTCCCAGATATGTTCTTCGTGTTGAATACAAACTTTGCAATTGCCTGCCTTGCGTTCTTGATCTCTTCCTCACTTATTCTCATGTGTTTTAGTAATATTTGAATTATATATACACTTCACAAAATGGGTTTTAAGATCCAAATTGTTTTCCATTTGAACCTTTTAAGTACTCCATTTTGATTTAGTTGTGTTTACATCAAGTTTCTCATAATTCATTGTTTTCCGCTAAGCCTTGACTTCATTTATTCCATTTAGGATCGAGTTTAGGGATTTATCTCTAAATATCTACAAGGAAAGCGTGGAAAGCCTTGAAGATAAGCTACTGGGACTTCTTCTTTTATCTATACTTCAATATAATAATTGATTTTCCACGTGTTTTCAATAAGGGTAAATATAAAGGCTTAACTATGAATGCAAATTCACTATAAACACGAAATGAGATTTCATGTTCCACTTTCCAACTCCTCATGATTGGGCTGAATTTTTTCACATTAAAGGAAATCTTTTTATATTTAATTATGTTTAATTTATTATTAAAAATAATCTCTTGCACAGATGTGAGCCCGAAGGTAGGGGGGATTAAGGAGATGTGAGCCCCGTTTGGCTCAAAGGAGTCCCATGACTCATTTACAAGGTGGTTAAGGGATAAGCCCTTACACTCAATCATGATTGAACATAAAATAAGTGAAATGAAAGTGGAGAGACAAACGGCTAAAACCTCAGTGTTAGCTATTTTTCATTAGTTTTTATAATATAGTATTTTCTGCGCAACGCAAGCAATACTCTGGGGAACAAAATTTAGGCGAGGTGCCTTGACCTCAAGGAAGTTTCATGCCCAAGAGGTAAAGCTCGTGATAGATAAGCCTTGCTATATCATAAAAGAAGTGAAATTATTGAGATGGCAGTGGAGGAACTGTGAAATAGATAAATATTAAAATATAAAAAATAATTTGATCGTGATTCTGGGTTCTCATAGGATCCCTTAGGCTACATATCTGAGAAAGGGATATTCATGAGTTAGGCTAAAAATGATCTTAATGCATTAACGATATAGAAATCCTTATATAATCTAAGGCTTATTAAATATCATGAATTCCGTGAAAGTTTACAAGTCATCGCTAGTAGTTAAGAGTTACTGCGGTCTAGCTAACATTGCAAATGAGTTAAATACGAAGTTCAATGTTGAGTTCGTGAGCAATAACGGTAAGAAAACCTTCTTCATTTTCAGGCTTAAGAACGTTTACCCTAACATTAAGAAAGTGTTAGAAATGCAAGAGGACGTAATTGACTATAATATAAGGGCTATAGGAGATCAAATATTGATAAGTGGGAGCAAGTGGTCTCACGGAGTTCCCATTAGTATATACGAAAACGGTTCTTTTCTGCTAACCCCCGTTACAATAAGGCCAAGAGAGGAGGAGTTCCGCTTTGCAACGTTCTCTAAGGTCAATATAAGGAAGGTAATTAAGGCAGTAAAGAGGAGGGGAAACGTAGTTAACTCCTTAACATATAGTCAATGTGATTACAATAACATAATGAGTGAGATAACTAAGTCGTTTTACTCAATGAACTTCACCTCAAACCAATTAATGGTTATAAAAGCGGCTTATGAAATGGGTTTCTTCGAATGGCCTAGGAAAATAACACTAAACGAGCTATCAGAGGCCCTTAAGTTGGACGAGACCACAGTTTCCTATTACTTGAGGAACGCCCAAAAGAAGGTATTCTCTAATCTTGAGTGGAGTTAATGTTTAATTACTAGATGCTTTCACTTTAATCACTTCACTTTCTCATATATACAGCAAATAAGAGTGATGGATTAAAATAAAGGGGATTTGATTTAGGGCTTATTACCTAAGGAAAATACATATCCTTATGAAAATAAGGGAAGTGAAGACTAAATTAATCAAAGGCAACCTAGGCTTTCTAGACTTTGGTCCAGCCTCTGATTACATATTAGTTAAAATAACAACTGATGAAGGGGTTGGCGGCCTAGGCTATGTGCCTGAGTACACTCACATAAAGGAAGGGTCAGGATTTGGGGACCTCCTCGCAACATTTATAGAGAGAACAATAGGTTCTCTCATAATTGGGAAAGATCCTGACTCAATTGAGGGTATTTGGGAGGAATTATATAAGAAAACTACTAGATGGGGGAGAAGGGGATTCATAATTCACGCAATAGGGGGGGTTGATATAGCGTTATGGGACTTATTGGGAAAAGTCACAGGTAAACCGTTATGGAGGCTCCTAGGGGCTTACAGGTCAGAAGTTCCAACATACGCTAATACTGCCCACCAATTGCCCCCTAAGGAATTAGCTGGGAAAGCCCTAGAGTACGTAAACCAAGGATTTGACGCAGTAAAGATAAGGGGTTCCTTGACAGCTGTTTCCCCTGAGGAAGCTACGGAGAGGATAAAGAGTGTTAGGGAGGCAATAGGTGAAAAAGTTAAACTGATGGTTGATTTAAATGGAACTTACAGTATTGATTTGGCGTTGAAGATGTGTGAGAAGTGGGAGAAATACGATCTCTTCTGGCTAGAGGAACCAGTCCACCCGGATAACTTGGAAGGGTATAAGAGGTTGAAGAAGAAGTGCGGTATTCCATTAGCTGCTGGGGAACAGCACCACACCGCCTTTGAGTTCAAATTACTCCTCGAAAACGAATTAGTTGATATAGTCCAACCTGATGTAGCCCATGTAGGGGGGATTTCTGAGTGGTTAAAGGTGTGGGCAATGGCCAGGAACTATGGAGTGCCTGTTTCCCCTCACATGGTTCCAATAGTCAGCGCTCATTTAGTTGCAGCAAAACCTAACACAATGTGGATAGAATACATGGCTCCTGATAATCCACTGAGGTCGGTTATGTTCGATTTATTTGAGGAGCCTAAGTCCATAATGTACGCGAGAAAGGGTAAGGTTTACCCTCCTGAAACACCTGGAATCGGATTAGTCCTTAATAAGAAATATGAGGCTAATTAAAAGCTAAGTATAATTATATTATCCTATTATAATAGAATTTTATATTATTTTATTTTTAGTTATTCTTAAGATATTATTATATAAAGCCTCTGTCAAATTCCGTCAAATCTTAACCAAAATGTATAAATACTTAATTTATGAAATTTGGCTTATGTTAAAAACAAGAAAGGAAGCTTCAGTTATTTGCCTATTATTGTTACTTATGTATTTACCATTAACATCAATAGTTATACTCTCACAAAACGCTCAAGGTTCGATATTCTTCATAGCACCTAATCAATACAACGGTAAATCAATATATATAGCTAACCCAGACGGCACAAATCCCCATCAAATACCTGTACCTCTAGTAAATGTTGAGACGATGGAAGTATCTTATGATGGAAACGTTATAGTTGCGTGGGGGCAAACCGCTAATGATTTAAAGAACGGGGTTTACAACATCTACGCTTTTGACCCTCAAGGAAATAACTTCATTCCTTTGACTAACGTGAACCCTAACAATCCACAGGGTTATAAAGGTTATAATGAGTATTCAGGTTTCCCCACTATTTCAGGTAATGGGAGGTATGTAGCTTATGAGCTAGTGGCTTACTCCCAAGCAGGGCTTTTAACTACTTATTGGGTTGCGGATCTCACAGATCCATACAACCCAATTTATATAGGCTCAACAGACACTGTGAGTCTAGGGCTTGCATTAACTCCTGACGGAAGATACTTAATAGGTTCAGGTACTTGCACGAGCAATTGCCCGATGAACCCAGCTTACCCTTACCTCCCAGTCCAAGTTCTATATATAGCTCCAGTAACTCAAGGAGGGATAAACCAGGCTAGACAATTAACAACAACAGTGAACGAGGCACCGCAGCAGAGCCTTGAATACATGGTGGAGGACGAAGCGCCCTCAGTTTCCCCAGACGGAACGAAGGTAGCCTTCATAAGATTTGCAGTGAACGAGTTGCAAACTGACCTCTACTCTCCAATTGGCTACTACATATATTGGACTGAAATCTACGTCTTGGATTTAAACACTGGGAACTTATATAAAGTGGTTTCACCTCAGCAATTGAACTTCCAAGGTTATCAAGGAGGAGGGGAAATAATAGACCAGGTATCCTGGACTCCTGACGGAAATAACTTAGTCTTCAGTATCTTGAACAGGGGAGTTTACGAGGTGAATTTACAAACTGGAGCGATTGAGCCAATAATACAGGGAAACGCCCAATACGCTTATTTAACTTCCATAAATTACCAAACTGTACCGAGCTCAAATCAATCAAGCGCACTCCAAGGGTCATTCACTCCTTACGTTGATAATTCCTCACCTTATTGGAGCGTTAATTATCCGAGTTCATGGACTGTGGTCGATGCATCTAAGCCACCCAATTTAAATGAAGTTATATTCAGCAATAAAAACCAAACCCTGTTCTTCGTTGTTTATTGGAGCCAAGTATCAAGCTCAAACACATTGAGGGGGGAATTTGAGTCTAGATTAAAGCAGTCTTTTGGGTCTTATAATATAATTAACACGAGCACTACTACTATATCAAACACACCAGTCAAAGTTGTGGTTTACAACTTGACAGTCTCTACTAACTCCTCTAGTTTAAAAGCTAACGTGATCTTCGTCTCTTATTATTTCGATTATCAAGGCTATGGATTCGAGCTCGTTGATGCCGTCGTTTACAATGACTTTCAAACACTTCAACTAGGACTTTCTCTACTTAACATAGTTTATAAGTCATTCTCACTGCCATCTCAGGTACCATCGACTTCCACAACGTCTCAGGGAAGTAGCATGACTAAGATTAATTCTTCCAGTTCTCAGGGAAGCAACCAAGGGAGCTCGGGGAACTCACAAGGTGGGATGCGGTTCAATCTAAGTTTTAATAATGTCCTAGTTATAGCCATAATAGCTGTAGGGGTCATAATAGGGTCAATTATATTCATCCTTTTGGTTAGAAGGTAATTAATTTAATAGTTTATATTAGAAAAATTATTTTTAATAGTAGAGGCACTTTAGTTGATGCAGTTATTATTTCGGTCAAAGCGTTAACCTCTCTGTCAATAACAATTTTTAGTGGTGGAATAGCCTGGTCTTTAGTCAATCTGACCTCTCCTTCGTTCCAGAAGGCATACCTTCATACACTCCTCTCTAGAGAATCAAAGAATTAAAAAGTGATTTTTTATAAAACTTGTCATACAAACAGAAACTGGGAACAAAATGAAGAGCAGTCCTCTCCTTATACGGTAAATGCTAAATACGCTTTAGTTTAATCTTACCTCCTCTCTCTTTAAGGGGGTTACCTTAGGGCTTTATAGTTTTACTGTTTACCTACTTTATCCTCATTGCTTCTTAGCTAATGAGTATTCCATCTCACTCTGTTACATTCATCTATGGTTAGGAAAAGGGATTGGCATTTAACCCATTACCCCTCACCACGGGAAAACAAGTGTTACCCAGGGACTTATGGTAGGTTGGTTTTTTATGTTTCCTAATATAGGGGGATTTCCTTATAGGATATACCTTATATTTAATATAACTTTTATAAATTGAAGAACTTTTAACCACAGTAGAAGGGGCTTGTTGGCTTTTGTCAAACAGAAAGATAAGCTATTAGATTTCTGGTTTACCTTCAGGTGAATCTCGTTGTTCTCATGTTGTAATGACAACGCTTGAGACCTTTCTATGGTTAATGTTTTTGTAAATATAAACAGTTAAAAGTGTTAACAAAGAGAGAAATTATCATGGGTACAAAAATGGTTGGTCAAATTGATATCCTCTTTGTTCTCATTTTAAGCTTTCTCCCAAGAATTTTTCACAGTACTTATTACTTTCAAGCATTAATAGTATTATGCATTATAAGTACTTGATCATAGGGAGCGGAATAGCAGGTTTCTTTGCATTAAAGGAGTTGAGCACCTTAGATCCAACTTCTAATACAATAATGGTTACTAAGGATAGGTATTACCCGTATGACAGGCCTCCTCTATCCAAGTACTATTTGGTTGGGCAAATGGCCAGGGAAAAAGTGTTCTTGGAGGGGGAAGAATTCTATGAAAGGGCAAACCTAAAAGTTCTGCTAAGTACTGAAGTTGAGAAAATTTTACCTAAGGAAAGGCAGGCCGTTTTGAGTAATGGAAAGACGATAAGCTTTGAAAGAGCTTTAATAGCTACTGGGGGAGACCCAAGAGGATTTGGGAGGGTAAAAGCATTTATTATTTAAGGACTCTAGATGACTGTGATGCCATTAAAGAGGTTACAAGAACTAGTAAGTCAGCAATAATAATAGGTGGAGGATTTATCTGTGTTGAGGTGGCCTCCAGTTTAAGAACCTTGGGGTTAGAGGTAAACCTATTAGAAGTGAAACCCTATATATTGAACGTCTTCATAGATGAAAGATAGCTAAGATAATTGAGAGTTACTTAGTGCTAAAGAAAGTCAACATATTTACTGGCGAAGCTGTGAAGGAAATCTATGAGAAAGGGCTAATAACTCAGGGAGGAAAGACCTTGAAATCAGACTTCACAGTTGTTGCCATAGGGATTACTCCTAACGTTGAGATAGCTAATAAGAGCGGAATTAAGGTAGATGGAAGAGGAATAATGGTTAACGAATATTTGGAGACAGAGGTAGAGGGGATTTACGCAGCGGGAGATGTAGCAAACATATTTGACCCTATAGAGGAAAAGAGGAGGATTGAGCACTGGAACAACGCTGAATATACTGGAAGGCTCGCAGCTAGGAACATGTTGGGAGTAAAGGAGAAGTATAACTTCTTATCAACTGTATGGTCTGACGTGTTCGATTTACACATAGAGGCAGCAGGGGAAACGTTAGATTACGATGATTACGTATTAAGGGCTGAATCCTTTTTCGCGTTAACAGAAATCTTTTTATATTTGTTTATATCAACTTTTATTGATTAAGGATGAACTCTCACTAGATGTGGGCTCTGCCCAAAAGAATGGGATTGCGGGGATGTGAGCCAAATGCCGTTGGGCTCGAGTCCCATGACCCACCTAAAAGGTGGTTGAGGGCTAAGTCCCTGCTTGATCATGATTGAACGTAAAATGAGTGAAATGAAAGTGTAGGGACAAACGGTAAAACAAATGTGGAAAACATGAAGTTCTTTATGATTTACCTTAAAGGAGGGGTAATTAGGGGTTACTTTGCTATAAACGTAATACAAGGAATTAAAGGTTTTAAACGAGATGATAATGAAGAGGAAGTATTTAGGCAATTTAAAGGAGAAAATAATGAACGAAAACGTAAAGCTGAGCGACATAAAGGTAAATTAAAAATTTTTTAAATATAAACTATAACTCCGTATTCCCTTATCTTTATTTTCCCGTAATTCATCATCGAGTTCGGATTGATGCATCGTTCTCCGTATAATTAATATAGAACTTCTTAATTTATGGGAGTAAGCCTCTAATTCCCTTCTTTTACCATTACTTAGATTAGCCTCAATTAGGTGATTGGTCAGATTTTTCCCTGGGAAAATCCTTTCAATTTTGAAGTTCTTTGACAAGAGCCTAGAGACTATGCAATCCCTCCTCACTACGTAAACTATTATTTCATTTGGTCCCTTTATCCTTGAGCTCATATCTCCCTCCCCTTAACTGGGAAAATATTTGATGGAAAAAGTTGAGGAAAAAGGAAACTATCTCTAATCCTTGAAGTGGAGAGGAAAGGAGGAGGATGGGGCTCTGAAGACTTATATCATAGATCGCCCTCATTATTAATCCAGTGTTGAGTAATACTACAGGGAGGTAACTAGGCCTCACTTTTAGCCTAAAGCCAAAAACGCCTATAAATAAATCCATTAAGACAACGTCTACGCC
>Ga0208314_100835_pt1 | contig 10461 bp, 10 predicted proteins | sample OSPB_Mat_host_9__FD_187144 | JGI IMG/M metagenome (GOLD analysis project Ga0208314, IMG submission 187144) | Extremophilic microbial mat communities from Yellowstone National Park, USA - OSPB_Mat_host_9_15 (SPAdes) (version 3) | ecosystem: Environmental > Aquatic > Thermal springs > Hot (42-90C)...
CCCGGCTCATGCAAAGAAGAGCTTCTCATCATAATCATAAACCTTTTGGTCGACAAGCGGATGGTGTCTGGATTAGGGGTTGGCGGGCGCCGTGGCCTCCAAGCGTGGGAAACGCCTATCCGGACACCCTCCGACAAGCCACTGGGCCCCCATAAAAGCCGATCAAAGGTATAATTAGAGTGTAGACACTACCTATCTACATTCTCGATCGGTGCTTGAAGGTTGATTACGCTTCGGCTGCAAGCACAATCGTTGCGAGTGATCTTTGAGATTCCTTTTCCCTGTGTCTGTTCGACTGATCGGGTGATGGTGTAAGTGGCAGTGATCATTAGGCCGTGGTGGGTTTACCGTGGACGGGCCTAGATCTCTGTGTGTGCGCGCACCGCTTGGTGCACCATCAGGAATTGTTGGGTCAAGCCACGTGTGACCAGTACTCGTTGACCCATTAAGTACACGTCTTCCAGTTATGCGTCTCGCTGCGCAGCTTGGAAAAGCTGATAGCCATATCCGGGTATGGTGTGTGGAGGTTGATGTGGGTTGCTGCTAGACGGGGAGGTTGAGCGAAGGTGGGTTTTTCTTCTTGCTAGCTCGTTTAGATAACGTTAGGAAGCTCTCGTGGGAGGAGGACCGTTTGGTGGTTAACGTTCAACCAACCTTTACACCCCTGCTCGTGGTAAGGGGTACACGGGGTCAGTCATAGTTCTGCTCAACGATCAGCCGTACTATAGTCTTGACGGCTACCACAAATATGTTCCTCTCCCGGTTGGGACGAGTAGGGTTAGAGTTGTTTTATCACCCTATTTGGCCTTTGGTGAAAAGGTGAGCGTCAATCGGGGGGAGCCCTACTACGTGGAGGTTGTGAGCGGGGTTTTCGAGCTCTGGATTCGCCTTAAAATTATCAACGAACTACGTAGGCTCACACATTATGAAGACCTCAGAGTTGAACTCGGTCAGACGCTCGAGGAGGCGCTTAGGATGAGCCCCTTCAGAGGTGTGTCACGCCTGCAGTTGGAGGTAGCGAACGAATTCGACAGCGTCCAAGCTGAACTCTTACGCGTTGTACCAGAAGAGTATGTAGCGGGCCCATTTGGTGCGGAGATCTCTGAGGCCTTAAGACATCTGCGTGGGAGGCTGGCCGAATTGAGAGATGAGTATGGTAAGAGGGGAAGAATCTACGCGGTGGCCCACGCCCACATAGACGCCGCGTGGCTATGGGACTTCGATGAAACCAGACGTAAAATCGCGAGGACGTTCTGAATGGTGCTGACACTCATGGATGAATTCGACTTCAAGTATATCCAGAGTAGCGCCCAATACTATGAGTGGGTTAGGGAGAATTATCCCCAGCTCTTCGCAAGGATAAGGCGAGGAGTGGAGAAGGGGCGGTGGCTAGGAGTCCCAAAGCTGAATCTGGGGATGGAGGGCGCCCCCCGGCGGGAGTGGAGGGACCGGGTGGTTCTACCATCATTGCTGAGTGGGTGCGCCCTGACGCGAAGGGGCGGAGCGGAGTGGAGTGGAGGTAATCCGATGAACCCGTGAGGTCCCTAAATGGTGCATTGAAGCCCAAGCTCAGCTACGCGTGCGATAGCTTTGCGGACGCATACCTACGTATGCCTACGTAGAGTGAAACCCCGCTCAACCCTCCCTCCAACCTTAATGGTTTAAGAGCGGCTGCCCAGCGCTCTGACGGGTTAGTACACCTCTAAAAGCTCTTACTGCTCAGCGCCAAGTAGACACCTAGCAGGGTGATGGCTGAGCCCACAACCTCTAGCGGTGTTGGAATAGTGCGCAGGATTAGGTAGCTCGCGGCGTAGGCGACCACGGGTGTTACGAGTGACCCAGCGCTCGCCCTAACCGAGCCCAGCTCCCTTATGACGTTGAACCACAGGTAATAGGCGAGCGCTTGGGCGAGCACGCTGAGAACTAAGAGTAGTATAATTATTTTGACGCTGAACTCAAAGTAATAGTCAAATGGTGTGAGAGCCAACATGATGGGTAGGGCTGAGACCGACATGAACGCGTTGAGTTTGAGTACATTCTCCTTCTCAAGGTTCCGCGCATAGTAGATTGTGCCCACAGCCCACACCGCACCCCCCATAAGTGTGAGCAGTATGCCTAGGTCGAAGCTCACGGATGCCGCTGAGACCAGCACCCCGAGGAAACCCAGAATCACACCCAGTATGGTCCTCGACGAAAGCTTGGTTCCGAGTGCACGCTCAATCACTATGACGAAAACCGGCTGGGTGTACATCATCACCGCGGCTAACCCGGGGCTACTGGATACAGATGTGCCCACGTTTAGGAGGAGCATGAATATCACAAAGTATATCACCCCGTTCACGAATTGTTTCACACCCACCGAAAGCCCCCTGCCCGCTGCGAGGAAGAAGATTGCACCCACACCCACTCTGAACCAGGATATTATGATTGGGGAAACAGAGGTTGAAACAAGCTTTATGAGAGGGTAGGCTAGGCCCCAGGCTAATACGAGTGGCACCAGCCAAACCAAGCCCCGCAGAAGGTTGACCCTACTCGTGGTCGATGAAGACACAAAACACAACGACACAACACACGTTTAAACTTCACCCACCTTTACAGGACGCTAGGGAGACGGCTACTCGCCTATCTACGTTTAAGCTGAGCACTGGCTCCACAGCACCTTTAAACCCTCCCCGCACCCCCATGTTCAGTGCTCAAGGTGTGGAACACTCTGATTATCGTCTTCCCCCGCGTGGTCGAACCCCCTTAACACTCTGCGCTCAAAGGTTTCTGGGACTACTCAACCCAACAAATCGGGAGGCCTCGCTCCCCCGCTATCTTGATAAGTTGGTGAAGAGGGTGTTATTAGATGAGTGAATCAACAGTAGAACAGGATAGCGCACCCAGCGCTGCGGGTGGCGGGAGCAGTGAAAACAGGGGTGCAACAGGTCTAAGGCGTCTTCTAATGGTGGAGCTTCTATTCATCTTGGTGGAATTCGTAAGCGGCGTATACATGGTTGTCGTCGGCGTGAACACCGTGGGAGTGGGTATCCATGGGGCTTTCGGTGTGCTCGCAGGGCTCTTGGGGATAGTGATACTCATATACGCCATAAGAGAACCCTGGCTACACGTGGGTTCACACTGCACGCTTGGCCTAGTCTTCGTTGTGGTCGCCGGGCTAGGCGGATTACTATATCTGCGTGGAGTTGCTCCAGCGGAGGCCTACCTAGGCTTAATGGCGGTTGGCTTCATACTCTCAGGAGCCTTCTACTCCATGCCACTCAGCAGGCTCAGCCGCCAAGCAGATCACCGCAGAGCTGAATAAACACCCAGCCACCCCAGCCAGCTAGCAAAGCGTAGCTAATCCCCAACCTTTTTTGGCTTAATTGGGAAGTGGGCCGCAGTGACTCGGCTATAACTGTATCAATATTAATGGTTCCCATAATTGGCCCACTAGCTAAACCTGTTTTCCCCGTTTAACTCGGTGGGGTTTGGGGTGGAAGATCCCTCCCACTCCCTCCGTGAGCGAGGGTGGAGTCATGTCCCTCGAGTGTGCACTCACTATGACACGGGGGAAGGCTTAGATTAGGGTTCAAATAAATTCGGCTGAGCCCTGTGAGCCGTGAAAACCCGGATACGAAGATTCTACCTGTGTTCGTGTTTGATATTGGCGGTGTCGTGATTAAGTGGCGAAATAGTGGTCAGATTTACAGGTACATAGCCCAGAGGTACAGGCTACCCATCCACCCGCTAACTGGGGCGTTGGCCCCAGAGGTCAGGAGGCTTGAAAGCGGTGATGGTGATGCGGATGAATGTGTTGAGCGCGTTTTAGCTGGGTTTGGGAGGAGGCTCATCGCGGGTGATAGTGGCGGCCTACTTCTAGCTCAGCCATTCAAGGAGAAGGCGAGGCTTAGGAAGGGTGTGGTCCAAATCATCACCAAACTCCGCAGGGAGGGCTACAGGGTTTATGCATTGTCGAACACGTGTCTTCCCCATTTGAAGGTGATGCGTGAAAATGGGTGGCCACACCTCTTCGACGGCTTCTTCACCTCATGCGAGCTGGGTGCTGTTAAACCCCATCGCGACGCGTATCTCGCCGTGCTGGGGGCCGTGGGCGCCGAACCAAGCCAAACCGTGTTCGTAGACGACAGAGAGGAGAATGTTATAGGCGCAAAGCTCGCCGGGATACGCTGGCCAATACACTACACATCAATCGAGCGGTTAAAACAGGATATAGAAAGGATTCTAGAGGTAACGACCCACGGTGAATGAGCTTGGGGCACACATTAAGTGCTCATTTAGAAGGCAAAACCCCCGTCAACTAGGGAATCCAACCACAATATACGCATTTAACCCTAATCATATATGGTAGTGGGGGGATCACTCCTCCTTGCAGTAAGCTAACAGTGGAATCACCACAGTGTTTGGGTGACTACCCCTACCCTGGCTAATGTGGTTGTTTTAGGTGAGTGTCCCTGAGTGTAGCTTCCTAGTATACCTTGAGAGTCGGGGGTGATTGTTCCCTCTGCCTAGGGCTAGATCCACGGCGCGTCTCGCTATTGCCGGGGCGAAGCTCCAACCAAGCCTGAATCCACCTGTGGCGACCACCACGGCGTCCTTGGCTCCAACAACTGGCAACCCGTCTGGGGAGCATGGGCGGAAGCCCCATTTCGAATCTATGAGCCGGGCTTGACCAACGAACCTCTGGGTGTAACGCAGAACCGAGTCGGTTTTAGGCTTTGGCGGTGAGAAGCCGAACTCTAATCCAACAGTGATTTTGACCCATTCGTCGAACCAGGCGAGTGCGAGTGAGCGCTCATACACTATTATGGGTCTCTCCTCCCTTCTACGGCCGCCCTCCACGCTGAGTCTGAAGCCCACGCCCCCCACCGCGGTGATTGGTACACCCAGCCTCCTGCAGGCTATGCCCGCCGCAACTATTGTGCGCTCGGGTCTGAGGGTTCCACCAGCCACCTCAACCTCCCCATCAAGGTTTACTCTTTCAGCCTTCGCGTGTATAACCCTCACCCGGGAGTCAACCAGCTCTTTCGCCATCCTCTGGGCGAATCGCTCGGTGTTGACTACACCCACATCTTCAAAGATTACTCCACCCGCGTAGCCATCCCGCTCAACGCGGCGCCACCCCTTCCTAGCCCTGAGTGAGTCGAGCTCCGCTTCAAAGCTACGCTTCTCCTCGTAGAGCTCGAGCAGGCCAGGCTGGGTATAGCACCAGGCGGAGTCCTCCTCCCCCAGCCTCCTATACTCAGCTATAGAATACTCGCTCATATTACCGAGGAGCTCAGTGTCCTCGGGGCTGAGTGTTTCGCCGAAGTGTCTAATATATGAGAGGAGCCAGCGGGGATTAACACTTTTAAACCTGAGAACACCTCTCCTCGCGAAGCTCAACGCATCCCTCAGATACTTGGAGTTGTTGATCTGGTAGAAAGTGGTTGGCTCTATCAGTCCAGCCGCGTGGACAGACCCCTCTCCAAGTTCCCCCTCCTCGATGAGGGTAACCGAAACCCCTTCACGTGCTAAGTAGTACGCGCAGAAAAGCCCCGTTATACCTCCCCCAACCACAACTGCTTGGCTCAATCCAGCAACCACCACGGGAAACCCGGAAGATAAGAAAATGCCGCCACCAAATTTTTAAGTATACCGGCCCAACTGGTTGGATCCACGCCGCGCCGCGATGAATCTTATTAAAGTGCGCACCAAAAGCAGTAGACTAGTGAGCGCCGTGTCCGCCACCAAAAACAACGATGGCCTGCGCCTACACACATAGTCCTCCGTATTAACACGTAATCATGGTTGGGTAGTTGGGTAGGGGGGAATGACTTGGCCTTTTTAGCCGACGAATAAGGATCAAGGCCTCGTTGAAGCCTTTCAGCGGGTGAAGTGGATACTCTCAGCGTTGACAGCTTGAAACCGAGTGCGAGATATAGGTTTAAGCGTTGCTAGAAAGAAACCACATACGGTGTGTTGGAATCCAATCCACAGTGTGCTAGGGTTATTGGGCTTCGTAAAACACCAAAAGCTCATGAGCCTCAAAAGACCTTAAAGCTAGGCTTGTGTGGGAGCTAACATGAAGAACCTGCTTAGAGAAAAGCTTTTGAGAGGAGAGCCCACCCTTGGCTGCTGGGTAACCATACCCCACCCGGAGATACCCGAAATACTCTCCCTCCTCGAGTTTGACTGGTTCCTATTCGACATGGAGCACGCACCAATCACGGTTACATCACTAGAGGGTCTACTCCAAGTCACACCCCAAAAGATAACACCGATAGTGAGGGTTCCAGCAAACGACTTAGTGTACATAAAACACGCGCTCGACTTGGGGGCGCATGGTGTAATGATTCCAATGGTGAGTAACCGGGAACAAGCAGAGCAAGCTACAAGATGCGTGAAGTACCCGCCCTCAGGGGTGCGGGGTCTGGGTGCTAGAAGGGCGTCATCCTACTACACGAGGCATTCAGAGTACCTTAAAACAGCGAACCGGGAAACCATGACAATAGTTCAAATCGAAACAAGGCAGGCTATTGAGAACTTCGAGGAAATCATTGACACACCCAACGTTGACGCCTGGTTTGTGGGCCCAAACGACCTCGCCGCATCGCTTGGACACCTAGGCAACCCCGACGCTGCCGACGTTCAGGAGGCAATGGATAAAATATTGAAGATAGGTATAAAGCATGATATCCCCGGAGGCACACTCGCATTCTCACCCAAAACCGCCAGAGCGTACCTCGAGAAAGGGTACAAACTCATAGCCGTGGGCTCAGACGACCAACTCCTAATAAGCGGTGCTTCCTCAATGCTTTCAGCCTTAAAACAAGGTTAGCCAGCACCGGTTAGTCTAACCAGCTACAAGCAATGTCGAGAGAAAGTAGTCAAGGCTGATTAATCAGAATTATAACTGGGTCTTCCTATAAGTTTCCAAAGCCTCGTCACACACTATAAATAAAAAATCTGTTTTTGCTAACTGCGGATACTGAGGGTGATTTTGCTCTACCGTCCCGCATGGCGTAGTTCAGAGTAACATTATAAACTTTCCAAAACCTCGCCTTTTAACGCGGGGATCCCAAAGGCATAAATACATACGCAAAGAATATTTGGCAATGCGTGTAAGAGCATACCGCTTCAGAGCTTACTCATCGAAAACCACGGCGAGGGTGTTGAAAACCCAGCTCGAAGCAGCGTGTAAGCTTTACAACACGCTCCTACACGCAGAGCAAGAAGAATATGAGGAGAACAAGCACACTATGAATAAAACCGAACTCAGGCAGCTCGCTTTAGACCTGAGAAAACAGAACCCTGAGTTTCAAGTGTTACACTCCCAAGTTACCCAGCAGGTTGCTGATAGGTTCTACCAGGCACGGGAGAGGTTCCTCGACGGCTTAGCGAACAAGCCGAAGAAAAAGAAGCCGTACAAGTTTCTTTCTTTGGTTTATCCTCAATCTGGTTGGAGGCTTTCTAACACGAGGGATGCTGGACAAGGCAAAAACAAAAAGAGGAGGGCTCGGCTCTACCTGAGTAAAATCGGCTTCTTTACCCTAGTGGTGCACAGGGTGTTCCCAGAGAGCCAAGTGTCTCAGGTGTGCGTCAAACTCAACCCTTCAGGCAGAATCCACGTGATCTTCTTGGTGGAGGAGGCTGAGAGCCAAGAGCATTCATCGGGGGAGGGGGAGCCCAAGAACGCTGTGGGTGTGGACTTGGGGATCACAAGGCTCGCCACTCTCTCCGATGGGCGCTACTTGGAAAACCCGAAACCGCTTGAGCGCTCACTTGAAAGAATCAGGATGCTTCAAAGGACACTTTCAAGAAAAAGGTTTCTTTCGAATAACTGGCTAAAAACAAAGACGAAACTTGCGAAGGAGCACGAACACTTAAAGGATTTTAGGCGTGACTTGTTCTTTAAACTCGGGGCGCTACTTGCACAGGAGTACGACCTCTTAGTGCTGGAGGATTTGGGTGTCCGAAATTTGGTTCAAAAAGGCGAAAATAAAAAGAGGAGGAGGCTTCGGCTCCACGACTCCTCTTTTTCAGAGCTCAGAGCGGTGTTGGAGTGGGGGTTTCGAAAAAGAGGAAAACTAGTTTTACCTGTCCCCTCTTACAACACTTCAAGTGAGTGCTTCCTGTGTGGTGGGATCAACCAAAGCTTGACTTTGGAAGACAGGGTGTTTCACTGCCCATATTGCGGTTTCTCCTTGGACCGGGACCTTAACGCTTCTCTTGTTTTTTTGAAGAGGTCAGGGTGGGTGCCACCCTTCTGGTGTGCCTGCGGTTGAGCTTCGCCCAATACCTCCTCTTCCCTCCTTAGGGTTGGTGGGGAGGCATGGTGGAGTGATGAGGCAGGAAGCTCCGCCATTTATGGCGGGGTAGCTCACACAGGCGCTTGAGGACTATAGGGTGAGACTCGAAGCACCAGACCAGCTTACCGGCTGGCGCCCACTCGTAACACTTGGTTTAGCGCTTGGCGCCATGGGTATCCTAGCCTACTTGTCAGGTAAACTCAGCAAACCCAAAATGTAGACAATGCGTCTACACGCTACTGGGCTCCGCAGCAACCCATTGTGTTAGAAGTTATTCCTCGAAACCCTAAAACTGCTGGGTTTCTCCCCAAAACAACTTTAATTTTGGATACAGGGTTTAGGGGCCTAAAAGCCGTCGCACTTTCGCTGGGCACGTGCAGAAGATTAGGGTTGGGTATGAAGGGCACCACTGTTATTCGTTCAGCCAACGGTTTTCAAGATACCCTCATAGCAGATGATGTCGCCGTTGAAGTGATGGGTCGCGGCGTCCTGTCAAATGTTATTGTAGTAGAATTAGAGCAGGCTTAATATCGCTTGACCTAGCTTCAAGTTTATTTGACTCATTAGAAATTGATCTTCATAGAGGTAAGGTCTGGGCGGAAACAGATGAGACCCAGAAATAACGGTAAACCACAATGGTCACTCAATACGTTTCAGCACATTTTCTGTTATGACACATTAGGTTTCTCAGGGTGTCACAAATAGCCCGAATGCTCCTCTCCATGAATATTCGTAATTCTAGAAGTGTCTCCGCTTCAACCCACGCCTCTTGGATGTTGAACAGGTGTTGCAAGTAGGCGTATGTGTTCATTTTTCATACCGATTTCGCTAAGCTTGACACTCGGTACAATGATGATTAAACCAGCCCCCTATCCAAGTAATATTTAAACCCCAACTAGAAGTGTATAAACACGGATAAGGATTAGTAGGTGGGGTCATAGGGGTTAAGGTTACAAGAAACTCACTGGTCACCCGTGCCAGTTGAAATTAGAAGGTCGTTCGGTACAAGGCAAAGTGACTGGTTGAAGTTTGACACTGCGTTGTGCAAACTCGTAATAAAGAAGATTGGCGGCGTTCATGTAAAAACAATCGGGCTTGTAAGAAAGCTTACGGTTGATGGGATAGACAAGCTCATAGTATGCCGTGTTGAATAAATATTATGAGAAAGTTATTCGTGTAAAATTACCATTGACGAGCTCTGCGCCCCTTGCATTTTATTTAGACGAGCGCGTGATTTACATAACAAGGCACAAACTAGATCACTTCAACTACGAATACCCCAACGCGGTTAGAAGGCGTGCTGCAAAAGGCCAACTAAACCATGCGGACTCATGCGTATGATGTCAGGCATCTCATCCCTTCTAATCGACTTCGAGACACACACAAAAAGCAACGAGCTAATCATGGGGTCTACGAGCTAAGCATCAAAACCGTGTCCAAGATGTCTGATGGGATCTTGGAGTGGTGCTAAAAACTTGGATGCGGAATGTTCACAGTCAATTTGGGCATCATAACCACACTGAAAAATACTGGGCTCGAAGATATACAACTAAGCCAATATTAGGTAAGCTTAACAGCATCGCTAAAAGCTTTCTAGCCGATGGGTGGGTTCTAGGTGCCTGACCTACTCGGTTAGGCTTCCGTATATCACTTTGAAGCCTAGCTCTTGAGCCCTGTTTAACGCCTCCCTATCAACATTCACTGCCACAACGTAGACCCGCTCAACATCCTTTTTGAGTATCTTTTGGACGTAGCCCACTACATCCGTAAGGTGATCCATATCCTCCCTCTCCGCGAAAGCCTTAACTTCGATGAGGGTTAGCTTACCATCCCTCACCAATATATCAACCTGAACCCGCCTACCCTTCAACCCAGTTACGCTACCATCATAATCAGTATAGGAAAAGCTCTCCACCTTACCTGGCTCTATGCCCTCCTTTTCGAGCGCTTCCTTGAATGTTCCTAGTAGTGTTCGTTCGAGGTCGGCTCCCCACCTGCGCCCCATCCTACCCAGAATCACCTCAAACCTACCACTGAGCCTGTTGAAGTCTTCTCTGAGCTGTTTGATTTCCCTGTTGAAGTCTTCTCTGAGCTGTTTGATTTCCCTGTTGAAGTCTTCTCTGAGCTGTTTGATTTCCTTTATAGTTTCCTGCACGTTACGCTCATTCTC
>Ga0208314_100838_pt1 | contig 10439 bp, 11 predicted proteins | sample OSPB_Mat_host_9__FD_187144 | JGI IMG/M metagenome (GOLD analysis project Ga0208314, IMG submission 187144) | Extremophilic microbial mat communities from Yellowstone National Park, USA - OSPB_Mat_host_9_15 (SPAdes) (version 3) | ecosystem: Environmental > Aquatic > Thermal springs > Hot (42-90C)...
GCGAGTGTTTACCCGTGGCGTAACTTACCTTCTTTAATTACTTCTAATTCCACCACGGGCACCCCTCTTAAGGGATCATACACGGTCACCCTTAACTCATTGGGGCTGGTCGAGGGAAACTTCAATAGCCTCCCATCCACACCTTTATCACTCCCCAAACCTCGTGAGCAGTGCCCGTCATCAGTTAGGGGGATCATCAATAAAAAATAGTTCGGTGATACTACATAAACACAACTTATCAAAACGATATTTAGATGATTAAAAATAACGAGTAGTTACGTAGAAGCGTTACAGTCTCCTTTACTTTACAGCAGTTATTAGATTTTGCCTTGATTACAGGGCGATATTTAAGGGAAAGTCCCATAACTGCTGAACCTTACAAAAGGGTTTATCCGTCCCCTTAGGGAGGCGAGGTTTTCCGCCCCATTCGAACCTCCTCTTCTACGACCTGATACTGAAGTGAGGCTCGTTAGGGTATAGAAGCTGGAGAACTCTACCCGTCAGGACACGTTGCTAAAACCTTGACTTTAGGGACGTTCTTTGGGTTAAGATTGAGATGATCTTGATGGTTCTAACGTATTCCCTCCAGAGTTTCCTTAACTTAATCTCGTCAGCCTCCTCTAGGTTCAACTTGAAGTCGACCTTCCTTAAGATCGCAAGATGACACGAATCACTTAAAATTTCGATGCCCGCCATCGCCTTCATTGCACCAAGTTGCATAAGCGAGTCCCTAATCCTCTCCCTGTACTCCATGACCTGATCGCATGAAATCTTCCTAGACACGTAGATGAGTACTACCCCAGAATCCATTATGTCGAGAAACGAACTGTCAGCGAGAACTATTCTCGTCCCCCTCTCAATAGTCTCCACTGTCCTGGGTAGCAGGTTGCTCTCCAAAAAGAGTCTCCTTAACAACTCAGTCCTATCCAACGAAATTATTTCTTTCCACTCATTTATAAACGTTAACTTAAAGAATTTAGGTACTATCTCTAATCCTAGCGTTCATCCTGGTTTAGAAGTTCATAGAAGTTCTATGTGAATTCTTCTTACAAATTTTTAATTTCCACCTACAAACAGTTTCTTGATGATTAGGATTCAAGTATTGAGTTCCAAAGGAGGTGTAGGGAAATCCGTATTGTCGGCCCTATTATCTCTCGCCAGCGCCAGGAGGGGCAAGAAAGTCATCCTTTTGGACGCGGATCCCCTTGGCTGGAGTTCATACGTTCTGGGTCATAGAGGTCCAGGCTTGATCCCATCCCTCCTTAAGGAGGGTAGAGTGGTCGCAGATACGTTAAGTTTCTCTAAACCGATTAATGATTCAAGGGGGTCTGTGCTGGCGGTCAAACTCTTCGGCCAGGGAGTGCGTTACGAAGAAGACCTAAAAAGCGTGCTCTTCTCTGAGGAGTTAAGCAAAGCGTTCAAGCGAGCGCTATCCTTAGTGTACAGGGGGACCGCTGACGTGATCATAGCCGACTCGCCAACCATGGCCGACTTCAACAGCCTCGTCATAAAGGAGGAATTATCAGTGGCTTCAGAGATCTTTCCGGACCTGGTGACAAGAAACCTGTACGTCACAGACCCTACAACGCTCAGCTCAATGAACCTCAGGACGTTCATGGATCACGTGGAGAAGATGAGAAAGGGACTCATGGGCACAGTGATAAACATGGTGGCCCCCCTTCCCTCTGCCATGGAAGAAGCGGAGTCACTTGCGTCTACATTTCAGGGAGTGGTTGCCGTTATACCTTTCATTGAGAGGTTGTATAACACCGAGTTAGTGTCTCCAAATGACATTCCACATCAGATAACCGAACTGGAGGAGTTCATTTATAGACCTACCCCGAGTTTCGCGTTAATATTCTAAATTCGCGTGTTATGATAATGTGTTGATCTGACCTCCTCCCCGCCGTTGCCAACAGTTTCCGATAAACCGTAAAGTTTATGTCATTTGTTATCATTCAACATTCCTAATCCTTTTAATGCTATTAAGTAAGCTGAGGCTATATGCCTGTCAAATCCCTTCTCCCTCATCACCTTTTCATGTTCTTCCGAGTTTGTAGTACCCTTTGGATTAACTAACACAACGTTGAAACCCAACCTTAACGCTTTAATAACACCGTGGACTAACAACTGCTTCTTAGCGAAACGTGAAACCTTCCTATTACCGCTTTTGCTCCTAGTGAACCTCCTCTTCTTAACTAGGAATAAGTCCTCAAAAACTACGTAATCAACACCAATCCTTGATAGGAAATTAAGGACCTCTGAAAGAGCATTCAAACGTAAAGCCCTAGCTTCCCCTTAAGGAAAACCGTGGGAAACAACCTCAGAACAGCACCACGTTTTGGTAGTAACAATACTACTCTCCTTATTAATTACAACCTATCCCACTGGGATGTCTTCCTCGAGGGTCCCCCGGGCCGACCCTGAGCTCGGTTGGACTTGAGCCTTGACACCACTTTGTTCGTCACGGGCTTCTCGGACAGTACTGGGATCGAAGACGACCCTGGCTACCGGAAGGGCTCCTTGAGCACGTCCAACATCTAGCCACGTCGATCTTGGTCTTGAACTCTGTGACCCTCACAAATCCAACATCTTCCTCACGGTGTAGGGGAAACCGTGAACGTCCTGCCCGAGGTCCACTACGGCTACCGTGAGGAGCTTGGCCCTCTCGAACCTCCCGTGGGTGTGGCAGTAGGTCCAGTAGTTCCCGGGGGCTCACGTCCTCCCGGAGCGTCGTGGTCCACGGTGTCGTCCACGATGACGACCTGATCCTTCAAAGTCTGACAGGACCTCCATGCGTCGTCGAGTTCTCCCAACGCCCCATCAATTCACGTTCCAACCCGAACGTCTCGGCCGCGTTCCTCACGCTGGCCCTCCCACCTACCAGGACCATGAGGATCAGTGCCTGTTAACCTTCCTGCTCCTCCCCTTCCCCCTCACCACGCCCAACCTGTTGATCTCCCTGACAGCCTCTCCCTAGCGAACTCGATCGGTCCCTTTCCGTTCAGCACCTTTTCGGCAGGATGACGCTGAGTTGGTAAAATTAATTTACCTTTATGAATATTCTCCCGTCTCTACTACCAGACTTGAACTCCATCATGGCCTCAACCCCTCTCTCCAACGGAAATACCTTTCCGACCTTTACCTTACACCTTCGACATAGTCTCAACAACTCCACGAACTCAGAAACCCTTCCCCTATTCGTCCCGAGGAGACTGATATGCCTAGAGTAGATCTCTCCTAAGTTTATGGATGTCTGGTTTCCGGTGATTCCACCGAAGAAGACCAGTCTCCCGAGGTTACCTACCAGCTTAAGTCCCAGATCCCAATAGTCCTTACCCAACGGGTTAACTACCACGTCTGCCATCCTGCCCTCCGTGATGTCCCTGACCAGGACATCAGCATGGGAGTAATCCACGACGTAATCCGCCCCGAGCTCCTTGACCCACTCCTTCCTGGTGACGGCCACTACAGTGGCCCCCATGAATTTAGCCAACTGGACAGCGAATGAGCCTGTATTACCCGACGCTCCTAGCACTACCACTGTCTCTCCAGGCGAGACGCGAGCAGTCCTCAAAGCGTGATAGGGAGTCAGCGTTGCAATGGGTAGACTGGCCAACGCCTCTTCAGGTAAATCTGAGGGGAACACATTGATGGCCGGGACTATGACCTCCTCAGCGTACCCACCTTGAGCCTCAACCCCCATTCTCTTCCCACTAACGCAATAGGTCTGCTCGCCCCTCATACACATGTCGCATTTTCCGTCGAAGAGTCTGGTGTACACTGCGACTTTCTGACCCTCCTTTACGTTCTCAACACCCTCCCCCACTTCCTTCACTACGCCTGTGAACTCGGAGCCCGGAATGTGAGGCATCGGACTTACCCTGAGTTTCTCCACACTCAATATGTCGACCGGGTTGACTGAAGCCAGCGTAACTCTGAGCCTAACTTCTCCCTCCCTCAGTTCCCTTGTGTCAACGTCTCTAAGCTCCAGGTTTTCGAGACCCTGTCGTTCAAACAGTAAGGCCTTCACATTGAAGACTACTCTGTGAGGGTATTGAGCTTTTCCGTCTGTCCCTAAGCTTTCTCCACTCATTTCATTTCAAACCAGCAATAATTTGGAATTCGTCTGGATTACAGGGCGGTACTCAAGGGAAAATCCCTAACTGCTGGTAAATCGTGATCGAGTGTGAGGACTTAGTGGACTGACAAGCGTCACCGAGACACCTGAGCTGGAGTTTATCAGTGGCACCTCTGCCACACTCATACACAGCTCCTCTGGTCAACTTCTCGTGGAGGAGCGAGAGCGAGCCTTCCCCAGTAATCCAGGGGAAGGACCAAGCGGCATACAGGGTCTAAACCAAAGATAAACACGTACCATCACTACTAGAGGAATCTAACCCTCAACTTAGGGAACCTTCGCCCTTATGATAAGGAGCATGTCAGATCTCAAACCTGGGACGTTCATAAAGGTTGTTCGTAGTTAACCTCCCTGCAACATACCTTAACTAGGCAGATAACTCCTAGACTAGTAGTATTTTTCCGAATATTGTAGCATCTCCTTCACCTCTTTCACGTACTCAGTGATATCGTTCACGGATAATTTTGCGTCATGAAATCCCCAAACGTGAAGAGTGCATCCAGCACTCCAGCCTCAGATCACCCAACTCCCCAATCGTTCAGCCAACTTGTTCGAGGCCGAAACTAACCATTGTGTGTACCATCTGTTTTCATTCGACGCCTGGTCATGTTCCGGTAACCCGAACTTCTCGGACAACGCTTTCACCAGTTCCTCGGCTACCTTATACGCCTTTTCGGAGGCCTGGACGGGGTCACCTTTCCTAAGGTACTCCTCACATTCAGCCATATATCTTCAACTAGTTTCAACCTAAGCTTTGTGGCCTCAGGAGGGTCGTGTCTTGAAATCGCGTCTATAATCAAGTCCTCCACGTTTATTCCCAGCTCCTCGGCCTTTTTATCAGTTCTTCCACGGGTAACATTAGTTGACCCTAAATTAAACTTTAGACAAGTTGAGGCCCGGTTGTTAGAAGACGTAATTTTGAATTCCAACTCAGATTTTCACGTCCTCATAGCTTTCTCTTCAGTGCCCTAAAATCACTTTCCTGAACGATCTCAGGTCAATCTTCCTCCGGGATCAGCTTGCACGAGCCAAATCTCTGACTCCACTGGAACTGTAGGCTAAACTTAGTAGTGGGTTGAAGTTACCTGGTCCTCTCCACTATCACCTGGACTACTGCTATTTGCCCTGCCTTAACGCTCCTCCAACCCTCGCGTAGAGACTCCTCCACCTCGTCCACCATCTCCACTAACCTGAAGTAACCCCCGAAAGCCTTCACGGTCTCACCTATATTATACCTCTTGAAGTCAGCTCCGGGATAGAGTGACTTAGCCTTAGCTAAGCCCTCCGGGAAGACCTCGTCCACAGCCTCAGCAGAGGCTAGCCAACCGCCGTTATCGTAAATCACCACCAGCACAGGTAAACCGTAAGAGGCACATGCGTGATAGAAGGCCTCCGGTACCCCGAAGATGAAGGAGCCGTCTCCCACAGTCGCTATCACTTCACGTCCCGTAGCTACCCTGTAACCGAAGGCCGCTCCCAGACTCCAACCCAGGTGCCCCTCAGACAGATCGCCGAAGTACTGGCCGTAAGAGAGGTCTGCGTACCTGGGGTTGAAGGGGTACTCGTTGAATATTACACCCCCAAGCTTGGACACCAAGTGGGACAGTAACCTGGGGTGTACCTTCTTTCCAGACCGTAATCGCTCCAATTCCTTCGCCTTCTCCTCTCTCCTCTTCTCCACCCTCTCCTTGATCTCGTCCCTCCACTTATCCCTGGCGTCGACCCTGACCATGTCGAGCGCCTCAGGAGTCGCCTGAAGACAGACGTCGCACCTGAAACCGTAATATGGTATATAGGAGTACGAGGGATCAACGTCGACCTTTATCACCTTTGCGTTTACCCTGACCTTCTTGGGTATCCAGGGAACCTCAGACTCCACTACGATGAGTAGGTCTGGCTCAGAGAGATCCAACCTATCCAAGGCCATCCCTCCAGTGGAGGGATAGTTCACCACTTCCCCCACGTAGTGCAGGACCGGGGCCCCCAGTCTCTCGGCGAATCTCTGAAGCGAGGCATACCAACTTTCCCTCCTCCCAGCCCTCCAAGTGATGATGGCAGGCTTCTCAGACTCCCTTATCAATTCCTCTATCCTCCTCAGGGCTGAGGGAGAGGGGCCCGGTTCGTAGGGATCCATGGGAACTCTCCTTGAGGAGGATCTCTCCACGCTCACTTCCCTGGGTATTACGAGATATACTGGTCCTTGTGGTTCGCTCCTGGCGATCTGTAGGGCTCTCATCACTGCCACCTCCATTTGCGACGCTCTCCTAACCTCGAAGTCCCACTTAACGTATTGCCTGACGAGACCTCCTTGATCCCTGGCCTCCTGCGTCCAATGAATCCTCAAGTTCCTGCTGGCTGTACTTCCCTCCTCGGTGTAGGGTGACCTACCGGCTATTACGATGAGGGGTATCCTGCTGGTGAAGGCGTTAGCTATTATCCCCAACGAGTTCGCAGTCCCAGGGACTGTGTGGACAGCTACCACTCCCAACTTTCCTCCCAGGGAGTATCCCAGAGCCGCAGAAGCTGCAGTGATCTCGTGAGGGACTATCACGAAGTCCGGAAGGGAGTGATCTCTCACTTTCTCCTCAATGAAGGCAGCATAGTCGGTTCCGGAGACCATGAATATCTCGTCAACCCCTTCCCTCCTCAGTGCCTGGAGCAGGATCGATGCACCGCTCCTCTCCTCCGTCTGAGTGGTCATAGCTTAATCTGTAATTATCAAATAATTAAACATCCTTCCAGGATCTACTCGCGAAAACCTTAATTTGGTCATCGTGATGGTCATCGTTGGTCCCGCTTCAAGTAGATAGAGGAGAACCTTTATTTGTGTCTACGTTTAGTAGACACATATGTCTACAGTCATTAGTGTGAGGATAAAGAAGGAGATAAAAGAGGAGTTAGAAAAACAAGGTATAGACGTTGATCAGGAGGTAAGAAAATTTTTGGAAGAACTTTACCTTAAGGTCAAGGCTAAAGAATACGTAAATAAGTGGATTGAAGATCTCAAGGACGTTAAGCCCAGTGAGGAGGGATTCTCGGTAGGTTCTGTGAGGGAGGACCGTGAGAGTCATTGACTCTTCCTCCCTAGTAAAATTTTTCTCAAGGGAGAAGGGCTGGGAAAAAGTTGCGGAGGTGATAACTGAAGGTGTGATGACTTTAGACTTAGCAATTAAGGAGGTTGCTAGTGCTTTGTGGAAAAAGGTACTGCGTGGGGAGATGAAGGAGGAAGTGGCAATCAACATACTTTCTGACTTAATTAAGCGTGAGGCCGTGTTGTTCGTAAAGCAGGACGATTACTTAATAGAAGGTTTTAAGATAGCAAATAGGAATAAAATAACAGTTTATGACTCCCTGTTTATTGCCTTAGCCAAATTAAATAACTTTGAATTAGTAACATCTGATAAAAAGCAATACGAAATAGCCGCGAAAGAAGGACTCGAAGCACGCCTAATATAAGATACTACGTTCGACTTTCATTCTGAACTAGGAGTTTAAACTCTCTCTGAAGGAGCTCTTCTCTCCTTGTCCGTCTCTCCCAACTTGAGAGTACGGGCCGTTCTTGACAGATCACTGCTGTACAATTAAAATCGTTCTATCTACAGGAATGAATGAAAAACGAAAGTGATAGATTACAATATTAGAGTTCAAAATTACAAAAGAAGTTAAGATAGAAGAGACCAATACTATCGTTTCAAGACGAAACGTGTTAATACGCAGCCTTAAGCGGTCGTTCAGGCCTCCATCGCAAATTCGCTTTATTTAACTCATTAAAGTTCATTGGGATTAGCAAGTCCGGGAAAAACTCTCGATCACTTAAGCTTCAACATACTTATAATTTTCCTTATACAGGTCTTTTTCCCATTATTTCATCTCTAATTGACCGCTTTTAATATTTAGTCATGGATACTTTGGTTAATCTTTTCCATTTTAATTCAGTTCCTAAATGGAACCTAGCTAGCTCCTTCTGCCTACATAACTTTTCTTCCTAATGTCTAGGAAACTAAGTGACTAGGAATTCCAATTCCTAAAACTTATAATTTGGTAATGGGACTAGCCCTCATGACGAAGTATTGTCCTAGATGTGGGGCACAGAACCCTGATAACGCCCAGTTTTGTTCATCCTGCGGGTACAGCCTACAGTCTGTGTACTCCTCCAGTTCTACTCCCCCAAGTCAGAGCCCACCTACCTCTTCTCCTCAGAGCCCTCCCCCCACTTGGAATCCGCAAGGAGGCTACACCCCTCCAGGATACGTGAAACCCCTCTATCAGCAGGCTCTGGAACTATTCACCAGGAACTTAGGTATGATCATACCTGCACTTCTGGCGTTAATTATAACAGTAGTTCTAGGATTCGCCATAGGTTTGATCGCAGTGGCCCTCCTTCCCTTGATCAGTTTTACAGTGATAAGGGGAATAGCTTTCGTGATAGGTTTCATAGTGGGAATAGTCATCACTTTCCTCATTCAGCTGGAGGCCTATGAGTCCGTGGACGTCATGAACGGTATGGTCCCTGACGTAGGAAGTGCTTGGCGACGAACCACCGCGAACACGGGAACCATCCTTCCAACAGCCCTACTGGTGGGGTTGATATACGGTCTACTGGCCTTAGCAGGAGTTCCAGGAGCCTTCGTTATTGAGGGACTAGTCCTCATACTGGCCTACGTGATCACCTCTCACCTGGCCCTGGGTCGGGCGATGGGATTGGGAGCGTCTCTGAACTGGTACTCAAACTCCTTCTCAAGGGATGGAAACTCAGCCGTCGTAGTTCTAATAGGATCCATACTGTCCACAATCCCCATACTCAACCTGTTCACGATACCCTACACTTCCCTCCTCTCAACCTTGATGGCGAGGAACTATCCCTAGTCAAGTGGGGATCAGCTTACCCTCCTTTTCCAGGTCCCTCAGGAAGAGGGCGTTGAGTCTTACCTCCTCAGGATCGAACTCCGAGTGACCGGAGATCTCCTTGAAGGACTGACAATCATAGGAGGTTCCGGAGTACCTCAGGAGAGCCCTTATATCCTTGGGCAGGAAGGCCTTAGCTATCCCGAGTGGAACTGGCAGTTGAATTCCCCTCCGCTTCAGGGACTCGGCCATAAGTTGGAAGAACCTAGATACGGGCACAGTCCCGCACTCACTGGCGTAAACGAAGAGCCTCCTCGGTCTCTTCTGGCTCAGAGATCTCACGGCGTCTCCTAGCCAGTCAGCGTTTACCGTGGCCATGAGAAGTCCCAGTTTAGGTAACAAACCCACCTTAGCAAGTCTGTACATGCTCACGAACTGGACGTGGGCAGCGTACCTCCCGTAGACCAACGTCGGTCTCAGGATAGCCAAGGGAGTACCTTCCTTTTCAGTCTCGTTCATAACAGACCTCTCCCCCTGACACTTGGTGATCTCAAACGTTGTCGTGGGCGAGACGCCCTTACAGTGCTCCTGCTCCACTCTCACGTTAGTTCCCGTTGCACCGGTTGACGTAGCTCCGCTGAAGTGGATGAATTGCTTCCCCTCCTTAGCAGACATCCTGGCCAGAGCCGTCGGCACCTCCACGTTTGCCCTCCTCAACGTTTCCTCGCTCCCGGAGATCTCCCCAACTAGGTTCACCACGGTGTCTGAGTCTCTCACCAGTTTCCTGAACTGCTCATCCATGGGGTCTGCCTTGACGACGTCTACCCTCCCCTTCAACAGCTTCACGTACTCCTCCTTCACTGGGTTAAGGGACCTGTAGGTGACAGTGACACTTGAAGTGTCCTTGTACTGTGAGAGTCTCAGGGCGATGTGAGTAGCTATGAAGCCCAGTCCTACGATAAGGTATCTCATACTTCAAGCACACAGACGTGGATAAAATTCCTTGGGTAAGCAAAGGTTAACACGCAGCAGTGGTTGTGGGACTTTGACTTAAGGTCTCGTGGTCAAGGCTAAGTTTAATTCAGCAGTTATTGGATTTCACCTAGATTGCAGAGCGCTACCTAAGGGAAAATCCCATAACTGCTGTTTAATTATTGCCCTGTACATGAGACGTCATCAAGTCACGTCCGGGCCTGTCTAAGGGGGTAGAACGGGTTTCTGAAGGTCGAGCGAGTGGTCAAACAGAGACTGTAACGCTTCTACGTAACTACTGGTTATTTTTAATCATCTAAATATCGTTTTGACGAGTTGTGTTTATATAGTATCACCGAAGTAGTTTTTATTGATGATCCCCCCAACTGATGACGGGCACTGCTCACGAGGTTTGGGGAGTGATAAAAGTGTGGATGGGAGGGTATTGATGTTTCCCTCGACTAGCCCCAATGAGTTAAGG
>Ga0208314_100844_pt1 | contig 10402 bp, 10 predicted proteins | sample OSPB_Mat_host_9__FD_187144 | JGI IMG/M metagenome (GOLD analysis project Ga0208314, IMG submission 187144) | Extremophilic microbial mat communities from Yellowstone National Park, USA - OSPB_Mat_host_9_15 (SPAdes) (version 3) | ecosystem: Environmental > Aquatic > Thermal springs > Hot (42-90C)...
GACCTGGTTGACCGCCTTGATCAGATCCTCCTTAGCCAGTTCGACCTCTCCCTTTCTGGTTTGGCATCTTTTCAGCAGGAAGACGTCGAAAATTAAAAACTTCTCGCTAATACCGACTTTCCCGTATTACCTCCCTAAGATTCCCATAACTGCTGCTTAATAATTTGACGAATCCTCTCCTCCTCATGTTTAATGAAGATCCCACGTCAGTTATCACTTGGTCGTAGTCCTTAACGTTCTCCTCTAGGTACTTAACCTGGCCCACTAAGTCGTCCTTTCGCTTGTTCGATACCCTAGCGTATAATACCACTTTCTTCCTCTTGACAATACCCATCAGTTTTTCGACATCCTCCTCCCTGAACCTCCACTTCCCGCTCTGCACCACCGGTTTAATGTAACCCTCCTTAACGTAGCTCTGTAACGTACGGTAGGACATTCCCAGTTCTTGGCACACTTCCTTAGGTTTCAGCACCATAATAAAACTCACATACAAAGTATATAAACTTCACGGTTTACCTGAAACTGTTGTCAACGGCAACGAGTTAAGGAGACCACGCTTTATACAAACCATTTATTAGATTTCGCCTTAACTGTGAGGAGATTCTTGACTGATACCCACACAGTCGCCAAGATAAGGAAATTTAATTAGAGTGCGCCTCGAAGATAATTTTAAGGTATTAGGTTGAGTGAGGACTTCGAGCTGATCATAAGGAAAGCCAGGACTCGTGAGAACTGCGACAGACTAGTTGACATTGGGATCAGGAATGGCACCGTCATGGAAATTGATGATGAGATTAAAGGGAGAACGATCACAGAAATCAATGCTAACGGAGGTCTAGTTACTCCTTCCCTTGTAAATCCTCATCTTCACCTCGACAAGGTTTATTCCTTTAATTTAGCGGGGGAGGATGCACTGAAAGAGTATCAATCTACTTCCATGGAAGGTTCCATCAGGGCTATAGAACTTGCGAGTAGAGTGAAGAAGAACTATAGGGAGGACGTCATTTACGAGAACGCGAAGAAGGCGGTTTTGGAGTCCCTCACCTATGGATGTACTGCCATCAGGGCCTTCGCAGACGTTGATACGATGGCAAAGTTAGAGGCCATAAAGGGCATCTTGAGGTTAAGGGATGAGCTGAGAGGAATTATGGAGCTCCAAGTTGTGGCGTTTCCTCAGGAAGGGATTGTGAGAGATCCAGGCAGTGAGGAACTCCTCTTAAAGGCTGTAGAATTAGGGGCTGATGTGGTGGGTGGGATACCATGGATAGAATACACAGAGGAGGATACGAGCAGACACATTGAAATTGTGTTTAGAATTGCTGAACAGTTCGATAGAGATATCGCTTTACTTACCGATGACGCTGGAGATCCATGGCTCAAAACTACCGAAATGAGTGTTAAAAAGGTCATAAAGGACGGTTGGATAGGAAGAACTACCATCCATCACGCGAGGGCCATGTCGCTGTACCCCGAGACTTATCTCAGAAAGTTACTCACCTTGATCAAGAAGTCTGGGTCGAGTGTGATCGTGAACCCACATACTGGGCCCATAACAGCGAGGGTGAAGGACATGGTGAAGGAGGGCATTAACGTGGCACTTGGCCAGGATGATATAGCGGACGCTTACTATCCCTTTGGAAGGGGGAATATGATAGAAGTTGCGTTTTTAGCGTCCCACCTGCTCCGCTGGCTCTCCCCAAGTCTCCTCGATATCATCTACGACATGATTACTGTAAACGCAGCGAAGGCCATGAGGCTATCTAGATATGGGCTCTGCGTGGGTTGTGACGCTGATCTGTTAGTGTTCAGCAGTAGGAACGTGTATGAAACCATATGGAAACAGGAGATCCCTCAATACGTCATAAAGAGGGGCAACGTAATTGTACGTAATACTAAAGAAAGTAAAGTGTTTATTTGAATGTTGAGGATTATTGACGCATCTTAGGAACACATGGTGAGAGCTCTCCTCAATCAGCTCGTCGTTGCTCTCATCTGCCTAAGTGACCCCTTTGCCAAAATCAGTTTACTTATGAGAGAAGTAGGCTCGTAGATTCAAGAGCTCAACAGTGTGTTCTGTAGGTCGTCGACGACACAACTAACATTCTCCAGTATTAGAAGAAGTATACATATATTTCCCTTCTTGAAGAAATAAGGATAATAACTTATACCACAATATTTACTATACTCCCAAATGGGTACGAAGGATCTTAGATTGTCAAAACCTGAGTCCAGAAAGGTATTAGTTTTGAAGAACACCTTCAGGGACTCCGTGTTTCTCCTGAAAGTGACCGACGAGATCAGGAAACTTCCAGGTGTGAGAGAAGCCTTAGTGGGGATGGGAACGGACACTAACGTTCAGCTTGTTAAGGGACTTGGCCTTTGGGGAGAGGACCTGAAAGGCATCCAACCTAATGACCTGTTTATAGTAGTAGGGGGAAGTAGTGACGAGGTGGTGAACAATGCGGTCTCCTTAGCCCTTTCTCTCCTTGAAGGAATTAAGGAGGAGTCTCAGTTCTCCAACTTCACAGAAGCCCTCTCTGCACTCCCCGATCCTACTTTGGTACTCATCTCAATTCCTGGAAAATATGTGAAGCAGGTCGCCCTACCCATCATAGAGAAGGGAATCAACGTTCACATCTTCAGCGACAATGTTCCCATTGAGGATGAAGTTTACTTGAAGACCCTAGCCTCTGAAAGGGGGTGCTTGGTCCTGGGACCTGGTGCGGGAACTGTGCTGGTCAAGGGAGTGGGAACCGGATTCGTTAATAAGGTGAGGGTGGGTCCAGTTGGAGTTGCGGCCTCTTCAGGCACGGGACTTCAGGAGCTAAGTTCACTACTCTCCGAAAGTGGGACTGGAATATCTTACGGTCTCGGTGTAGGGGGTAACGACGTTAAGGACAGTGTGGGAGGAATAATGATGCTCCAATCCCTAAAATTTCTAGAAGAGGATCCTGACACCACTGTTGTGAACGTTGTGAGTAAAGTGCCAGACCCTTCCACTGCGGATAAAGTGAGGCGGTACATAGAAACCAAGATGAATAAGCCCACTGTGGTTACCTTCCTAGGGCCCAGTGGAAAGAGAGGGAAGAACGGTAGAGTGCTCTATACAAGGACTATTCATCAGGCAGCTGCGTCCACTGCCAATCTCATAGGTGAAGATATCTTTTCAAGTTTCATGCGTAGTTATGGATTGAACTTCGAAGAGATTCAAAACGTCTCCGCCTCCCTATCTTTTGATGGGAGATTAGTGGCGATGCTCACTGGGGGAACCTTTGCCAACGAAGGAACGTTACTCCTTTCAACTGCTGGACTTGATCTAAGTAACGATCCAAGTTCTGGGAACGCTGTAGTAGACTTAGGAGATGAGATTTACACCAGAGGCAGGCCGCACCCCATGATAGATCCAACCATAAGGGTAAACATGATAAAGGGACTTATAGGTTCCCGTGTAGGGTTACTATTATTGGATTTCGTGTTGGGGTTCGGTGCTCATCCAGATCCGGTAGGAGCCCACGCAGAGGTCATAAATCACTTCTTATACACCACAGAGAAGGAAGGGAGGAAAACAGTCGTCCTAGCTAACGTTTGTGGTACCTCAGCTGACCCGCAGGGATTACATGAACAGAGGGATAAGCTTCGCTCGCTGGGGGTTAAGGTTCTTCCCTCTAATGCTCTCATGTTCCTCGTAGCTGCTGGGGCCTTCCTGAAAGATTGGAAGAGATTAAAGTCACTTCACGAAGAATTTATAGAGGTGGTTTCGTGAGCGGGATGTCAGACTTGAGGAAGGAACTAAGAGTGATAAACATAGGGAGTTCTCACTTCTTCGAGGAGCTAAAGAGGCAGGGAATTAAGGCAGTACACGTCAACTGGCGACCTCCAGTGGAACTGGAGGAGGACATCCAAAGGATCTTAGGAGAGGTGTTATGATGTCGCTAAGGGAGGAGATAGAGAGAGCTAACGAGGTCGCAGTTGAAAGAATGATGGAGGCGTCGGCTTTTTGGGTCAACGTAGAGGAGGCAGGGAGGAAACTTAATGTATTCTCACAACCAACTCTCCTTCATGCTGGTCCTCCAATTACCTGGGAGAGGGCCTCTGGGCCACTCAGGGGAGCCCTGATAGGAGCAGTTCTTCTAGAGGGTTGGGCCGACACTCCGGCATCTGCAGAGAGTAAACTGTCAAAGGGTGATATCAGACTGATCCCGACCCACGAGCTCAACGTCGTCGCTCCCATGGCAGGAGTTGTATCCCCTTCAATGCCACTCATAGTGATAAAGGATCCCAAATACGGCAATGAGGCATACTCTAACCTCAATGAGGGGATAGGTAAGGTGTTAAGATACGGGGCATACGACGACTCAGTATTGAAGAGACTGAGGTGGATGGGGACTGAATTTGCTGAAGCTCTGAGAGCCTCAGTCTATCAAGCTGTGAAGGAGAGGGAAGGGTTAGACGTAAAGTTCATACTGACACAGGCGTTGAATATGGGAGATGAGGGACACAACAGACACGTGGCCGGAACGTCCCTCTTCCTTAATGAGCTTACTAGATACATGCTCATGGCTGATTTGCCCAAGGACGTCATGCTCAGAGTCCTAGAGTTCGTTAAGAGTAATACTTTTACCTTCCTGAACTTCGCCATGGCCGCCGCTAAAGTCATGACCCTAGCGGCTCACAACATTAAGTACAGCACAATAATAACCGTCATGAGCAGGAACGGTACTTACGCTGGGATATGGGTGAGCGGGCTTGGTGGAGAGTGGTTCACTGCTCCAGCCAAAGTGCCACAGGGGGTCATTTTTCCAGGTTATACTCAAGAGGACGCCAATCCGGACATCGGAGACAGTGCCATAACTGAGACAGCTGGGTTTGGTGGTTTTGCCATGGCCGCCTCGCCGTCCATAGTTTCGTGGGTTGGAGGTAGTGTAAAGTTCGCGGTTGAGAATACGGAGAAAATGTATCAGATAACCCACACTAAACATAGATACTTTAAGATACCTTATCTTTCGTTCCAAGGGACACCCACGGGAATAGATCTGAGAAAGGTAGTTAAGACCGGTATTGAGCCTGTAATAAACACTGGGATAGCTCATAAGATGGCTGGAATAGGCCAGATAGGAGCCGGAGTAGTCTCCATGCCAATGGATATGTTCAAGAACGCACTGAGAGCCTATGCTCAGAAATACGGTGTATGAGGCCTCTGGGATAGGGGAGAGCCTATTAGCTGAACTCCTTAGACGTGGAGACCTAGAACTACGGATTATGAAGAGAACGTCCAACAACATATACTGTGTCTTAGGCGATCATTTAGTCCCAATAGGCATGGCACCTCTAGTGACCCCCTTCACTTTATCCTTAACACCTGAGGGAGGTCCAGTTAAGGTATTCATTAGGGATGATAGCGTTATCCTCCTGATTATAGGGAAACCCCTGGTCTACATGAGACCAGGGGAGAGTAAAGCAAAGATTTCAGAATGGAGAAAGCTAGCGAAAATATCCTCTATAATGGGTTCTCTCATTAGGGAAGAGATAGATCTGTACTTGGCTAGGCTCATATTCAAGATACTAAACTATAGTTGGCCAGATCCTGGGAGAGTGATCGAGGAGTCACAACAATACCTAGGCCTTGGGAGTGGAAGTACCCCCTCTCTTGACGACTTCTTGGCCGGATACATAACGGGATGGGGGAAATACCTACAACCCAAGTTGGAGTTGCGTAATACCACACAACTAAGCCGTGTCTTACTCTCTGAAGTGCTTAAAGATAGGGACTATCTAATAGACGTAGCTACCCTCAGGGAATATGCCAAGGGAAGAGGAGATATATTTGAGCAAGCTCTTAGAGTGGCAGCTATCGGAGGGACCTCGGGTCTATTCATGCTTCTAGGGATTGCTTCAGCTCTTCTCCAGAAGGTAGGTGCGAGGAACACCTTATTGAAGTTGTGGAGAGCGGTAGTAAACATGGACGATGTAGAACGGTAAAGAGGCAATAGAGGTTTGCTCCAAGCTCACTACAGCATCTCCTACATTTTTATATCAGAGTTTGTTATACCTTCTTGGATTTCCATGTCTGAAGGGTGGCTGGAAGACTGGAAAAAGTACGTAGAAAAGAAGCCCGTGTTCGACCTATCAAAAGTAGCTAAGTGGTCAGAGGTTAAGGTTTACGACCTATCTCAGCCGTTAAGTAATCTGACTCCGCCCTTCCCCACATATCCTCCCTTTGAATTCAAGTGGATAAAGACCATGGCCGAGAACAACGTCCAAGCCCAATACATAATGACCCCGCTTCACATAGGTACGCACATGGATGGCCCACTTCACTTCGTTCCGAGCGGCCCTGACATAGGTTCGATTCCCATAGAGCACTGGGTAGGAGAAGGAGTTATAGTAGACGTCAGCGATGAGGTTGGTGAACTAGGAATATACACGAGTGAGATGGTCCAGAAGAAGGCAAAGGAACACAACTTGGAGCTAAAACCAGGCGATATATTAATAATACATACAGGTTATCATAAATACGCGTGGTATCAACCCGGGGCTGACACTGTTAGATACATGCTAAAACATCCAGGACCCACAGTCGAGTTTGCTAAATGGGTAATAAAGTCTAAATTCAGGTGGTTGGCAGTTGACGCTACTTCCCAGGATCATCCACTAAACACGGTAATAAGAAAGGTTAGGCCAGACATAGTTGAGGAGTTTGAAAAGATTCATGGAAAGAAGATAGATGAGCTAATGCCCTGGCCTGAGAACTATCAGGTCATGCATATACTTCCCTTTAAGTACGGAATAGTTCATGTGGAAAATGCGGGAGGAGAGATCTCTCAAATCAAGAATAGAAGGTGTCTTATAGTAGGTGCCCCCTTCAAATTCATAGGGGGAGAATCAGCGTTTACTAGACTATTAGCAATTTGCGGAGAATAAAGCAATAAAATTTTTATTTAAGATTTAATAGTTTAGCTGAGATTGTTATAGGAATACTTGATGGCCGGTATTAAGGCCCTTCAGCGTAACTTCAAGCGTAGTTCACGCTGAGTTCGATTGCCTACCTTTCAATCTATATAGGGATTCCGACGTCCAACGTCTAATAGATCCCCAAATCTGTTTACCCTACCGGATTGAGTTTGAAACTCTTACCTCTCGGAGAGCTCTGAACTCTCAGTAAGTTCGAATCATCATTCTCATCTCTGATGGAACGTTTAGATTTATTAACCGATATCCCATCAACTCATTCTATGCTCACTGTCGTGGCCTTAGGGGGTAATGCCTTCTCTAAGGACAGCCCTAGGTTGGAGAGCGAAAGACTTAAGGAAGCGGCCGAGGACGTTATGAACCTCCTTGCAGACGGAAAAGTCGTCATAACTCATGGCAACGGTCCTCAAGTTGGAGCTCTATACTCGGATCTAACATATCTATCGCTTTGGGAGGGGGTAGCCTGTACTCAGGGGTGGATGGGGGCTTCCCTAGCTCACGTCATAGATATCGAATTAAGGGAAAGGGGGTATCCATTTAAGACGGTGGTAGTGATAACGAGAGTAGTCACGGACCCGTCAGAGGGGACTCTAAAACCCGTGGGCCTACCACTAGATGAGAGGAAGGTCCTTGAACTCAGAGCCACGGGATCTAAAGTGATGACGGACTCAAGAGGAAGGTTGAGAAGGGCCGTGTTATCACCACAACCCCAGGCGATTGTGGAGATTGATGCCATAAAGACCCTCCTCAATAATAAATTCATAGTGATATGCTGTGGGGGAGGGGGAATACCGTTGGTTGGTTACGAGAGGATCGAGGCGGTTGTAGATAAAGATTTGGCAAGCCAAGTATTGGCAAACTCGTTGGGGGCCGATAGGCTAATAATACTCACCGACACTGACTTCGTTTACCTAGACTACGGCACAGCTAAGCAGAGACCAATATGGAAACTGACAGTTGATGATGCACTTAAACTCTACAGTGAGGGTCAGTTCGGTGAGGGTTCAATGGCACCCAAGGTCCTAGCCGCGGCAAGGTTCGTGAGGAACGGAGGCAAAGTAGCCTTTATAGGAAGATTGGGAAGGGTCAGAGAGATACTTTCTAGAAATTCAGGAACAGAGGTAGTACCATGAAGCTACCTACCGATCTAGAAACCACGAAACCCAAGCCTCTCCTGATCCTCAAGGAGGACGAGATATCCAGGAAGCTCACTTCGCCTACTGAGGAGATTTCTAAGGCCCTACAGAAGGCCAGAGAGGAAAATGTAAAGTTCAACGATTACATAACCCTTAACTCATACGCGATGGATGACGCCTCAAGAGTGGAGAGAGACCTCAAGGCCGGTATAGGAGGACCTCTGAGCGGCATCCCAATTTCCATTAAGGACATCTTTCTTACGAAGGGGTTAAGGACCACAATGGGCTCCAGGTTATTTCAGGATTACTTACCTAATAAGGACGCAGCGGCCGTTCGGGTCTTGAAGGAGGCCGGAGCAATAATAATAGGAAAGACTAATCTGCACGAGTTCGCCTCAGGGGTCACTAACCTGAGTTCGGTAGCCGGTCCAGCGAGAAACCCGCACGATGAACTGAGGATAACAGGAGGTTCTAGCGGAGGTTCAGCTGCCTCAGTTGCCTTAGGTTCGGCACTGGTTTCCCTGGGCACAGACACGTCTGGATCGGTGAGGATACCTGCAGCACTCTGTGGGGTGGTTGGTTACAAACCTACATACGACATGATTAGTAGGGAGGGCGTCTTCCCTCTAGCCTGGAGTCTAGATCACGTTGGGGTATTAGGGAAGACTGTGCCAGATGTAGCTTATGTCACCAACGTACTTGAGGGGAACAGTGGCACCATCGACTTACCTCAGGCTTTATCTGGATTGGATCCATCCAGAATATCCTTAGGCTATATCGAGGTGGAGCTAGACTTCTACAATAGGACTTTAGACTCCCTGAGATCCGAGGGTGTGAAACTAGAGCCCATAAGGATGGATCTAGATCGATGGAGTAATCTCCAGAGAGTGATAAGGTTGGCCGAGGCTTTCGCGATTCATAGGGAGTACTTCAACGCTAAGCCTGAGTTATACTCCCACGACGTGGCTGAACTTCTAAGACAGGGAGCGGAAATAAGGGCCTGGGAATACATAGATTCTCTGAGGTATAGGAGAGATGTTATGGATGAATTTCTTAGGCTCATAAGGGGGAAGGACGCGCTCCTAACTCCTACGGTGCCAACCATCGCTCCTAGGATCGAGGAGGTCAAAGGTCAAGAGTTGAACTTCAGATCCTTGGCCACTAGATACGTCAGTTTCGTGAATTATTTGGGGTCCCCTGCGATCTCCTTGCCTTCTGGTAAGAAGGATGGATTGCCGGTTGGGCTCCAAATAGTGGGAAGGCCTTGGGAGGACTCTCTATTGTTATCTATTGCCAGAACGATAGAGATAATTTTTAATTAGGTTACACTCTCCCTTAGAGTCTAAAGGGCGAGAACACATGTATTTCGTTGAGTCCGTATCGACCCCTAATCAGAGAGACTAAAAAATACGTGAATAGGGACAAGAGGATCGTTGAGATCGAAGGACCTAATCTAATCCTGCAACTATGGGATTTTCGTCAAGTCTAGCCTCAAAGTCGAGGCAAAATCTATTACAGCAGTTATGGGAATCTTAGGGAGGTAATACGAAAAAGCCGGTATTGTGAGAAGTTTTTCGACGTCGTCCTGCTGAAAAGGTGCGGAAGGACTGATCGAGTTGGCTAGGGAGACGCTGTCAGGGAGATCAACAGGCTGGGCGTGGTCAGGAGGAACGGGAGGAGCAGGAAGGTTAAATGGCGCTAGTCCTCATGGTCCTGCTAGGTGGGAGGGCCAGCGTGAGGAACGCGGCCGAGACGTTCGGGTTGGACTACTCAAACCTGCTGGGGGCATTGGGAGAACTCGACGACGCGTGGGGGCTGGAGGTCCTGTCAGGCTGGTGAAGGGTCAGATCGTCATCATAGACGACACCATGGACCACAACGCTCCAGGGGGAAGGACGTGAGCCCCTGAGAACTACTGGATCTACTGCCACGCCCACGGGAGGTTCGAGAGGGCCAAGCTCCTCACGGTCGTGATAGTGGACCTCTCCACGGGCAGGACGTTCATGGTTTCCCCTACGCCGTGAGGAAGATGTGAGATTTGTGAGGGTCAACGAGTTCAAGACCGAGATCGACGTGGCCAGATGTTGGACGTGCTCAAGGAGCACTTCCGGTAGCCAGGCTCGTCTTCGACCCCAGTACTGGTCCGAGAAGCTCGTGAGGGACAACGTGGTATCTGAGCTCAAGCCCAACCGAGCTCAGGGTCGAGTCGGCCCAGGGGACCCTCGAGGAGGTGGAGGGACACCTCCGAGTGGGGGACCTACCCCCCGGACTCTACTACGCCGACCTGACCCTAGGAG
>Ga0208314_100849_pt1 | contig 10339 bp, 10 predicted proteins | sample OSPB_Mat_host_9__FD_187144 | JGI IMG/M metagenome (GOLD analysis project Ga0208314, IMG submission 187144) | Extremophilic microbial mat communities from Yellowstone National Park, USA - OSPB_Mat_host_9_15 (SPAdes) (version 3) | ecosystem: Environmental > Aquatic > Thermal springs > Hot (42-90C)...
CTCGTTGCTCTGGGTGGCTTCATGGATGGGGTGGACGGCGCTCTTGCGCGTCAACTCAACAGGGTTACGAAGTTTGGGGGGGCGCTTGACTCTGTGCTCGACCGCTATGGGGATGCTCTGATCATAGTGGCCTCGTGGTACTCTTTGGGGGTGATGCCGGTGCTTGGCTTCTTCGCGCTCGTCGGGTCTCTAATCACGAGCTACTCGCGCGCCAGGCTTGAAGTGACAGGTCTATCGCTGAGCGGTGTGGGAATCCTTGAGAGACCTGAGAGAATGATTATACTTGTGCTCACACTTATATTCAGCGCTTACGCCAACTACTTCTTCATAGTGCTGGCTGTGCTGTCGAACTTTACGGTTGTGCAGAGGGTTGTATACGGTTGGAGAAGGCTCGGCGACTCCTAGCCCAGGCGCACACCCATCACCATAACAAGCCTCACACCTAAGGGGTAGGCTCACGTGTGCCGAAAGGTGTTTTCTAGTAGAACTCTCTCTGCTTTCTCTCTTCCCGCGCGCGCTGGCTTCGCAGACCCATGTACACAGCGCATTTAACGCAGTAGTTTTTGACGACGGTTGTCTTCAGTATCGCTGTGCCCTTCTTTGCAAGCTCCCTTTCAAGCTGTGGGTCCACGGGGCTAACCGTGCGGGTGACCCTGATGGCCTTGTCTCTCGGAACCCAGCCGCCGCAGCCATCGCACTGTACGAGCTCAGCGTGACCCTTCGCACCCTTAGCTCTACCACGGTTTCGTCTTTTCTTGGTCAATGAGTAACCCTTTATATCTTTGCCAACCCATTTAATAAGGCTAATGCAGAGGTGGAGGAAGGGTACTTTTGGATATTGGTTACGCCTGCTCATTCACTGTTGACAGGGTGATTCACGCTGGGAGGGAGTGGGTTCAGCCCGGTGGGCCGGCGCTGTATTCTGCTCTCGCTGCAAAGTCTATCGGTGTTAGGCCTGTTGTTTATTCAGCTGTGGGCTTCGATTTTCTGGGTGTTTGGCTAAAGAGGTTGAGGGGGCTGGGTGTGGATGTGAGCCGTGTGAAGCGGGTAAAGGATGGGTTGACAACCATGTTCACGATAACGTTCGAGCCCCCTCCGCGCAGGCTCTACACTTTTAACGCGCTTGGGTTGGATGCCTACTTTGGGCGGGTTAACATCTACGAGAAGTACGTGTACGCCTCATTCACATTCGGTGAAGTAAGCCGTGAGGCACTGGATAGAATCATTGAGGGGAGGCAGGTATTCTTAGATGTGCAGGGGTTCGCCAGACACACGAATACGACGGGTCTTGTGAACGTGGTTCAACCCAGGGTTACATTTGAAGGGGTGAGGTTTCTAAAGGTTTCACACGACGAAGTAATCCACGAACACAGCCTAATTAGGCGTGCGTTTGAGGAAGGGGTTTCAGAGGTTGTTGTTACAAGGGGTGGCGATGGGGCTGAGGTTCACACACGTGACCGCAAGTACTTCTGCCCCGCGCTTGCTAAACCAACAAGATACCTAAACACCTTGGGTGCCGGTGATGTGTTCGGCTCTGCATACTTCGTATCCAGAGTAAGAGGACTCAGTGTTCGTGAAGCACTCGCCGCGGCGGCCCTCGCGGCCGCCCGATTCGTACGCCGGATAAACGCCGAACCATTCTTCGAGCTAAAAGTAAAAAAGAACCATGCGGAGAGGGCTGCGTCCAAGCGTGTCGTGGTAGAGTAAGGGATAACCTAGACGCGTCGCTTAGTAGGACCGCGCGAAGTACGCCAGCTTGGTGGCCTTCCTTTCACAGCGGAAGCATTTTTCGTGTTTGGGCTTCTGGTTTAAGGGTATCACCCTAACAGTGGCCCCAGTCTCGTTTTTTATCGTGGTTTCACAGTCAAGATCACCACACCACGAGGCCCGTAGGAAGCCGCCTTTCTCTTCGAGTACGCGTTTGAATTGCTCGTAGTCCTCGATGTCCCACTGGTTTTTGACTAGGTGGTCTTCAGCCCTTTTGAGGAGGTTGGCGTGGATATCATCCAGCAGGGCTTGGACACGGGTTTCGAGCTCTTCTAGCTTGACCTGCATTTTTTCACGCGTGTCCCTCCTGGCGAGCACCACTTGATCCTTGGCCACATCTCTTGGCCCTATCTCCACCCTGAGTGGGACGCCTTTGAGCTCCCACTCGTTGAACTTCCATCCCGGTGTCTTATCAGCCCTGTCATCCACCTTGACGCGTAGTCCGGCGGCTTCTAGCCTCTGAGCCACACTTTTCGCCTTGACTGTTACCGTCGCAGCGTCCTGCTCGCTGTAGTATATGGGTACAATTACTACCTGAAGTGGTGCAACTCTTGGTGGGATGATGGCGCCCTTGTCGTCGCCGTGCACCATTAGAAGGGAGCCTATGAGCCTTGTGCTTACACCCCACGACGTCTGCCACACGTACTCTTTGGTCTGCTGCTCTGTAAGGAAGCGTATATCGAAGACCTTCGCGAAGTTTTGCCCTAGGTGGTGTGAGGTTCCCGCCTGTACAGCCTTGCCATCGGGCATAAGCACTTCGAGCGTGGCTGTGAATAGTGCTCCGGGGAACTTTTCGCCTTCACTTTTAAGGCCCACGATGGATGGGAGGGCTAGGGCCTCACGCAGCAGTTTTTCGTATATGCCGAGTATCGTGAAAACCTCCTTCTCAGCCTCTTCCTTCGTGGCGTGGGCTGTGTGGCCCTCCTGCCATAGGAACTCCCTCGTGCGTAGGAATAGCCTGGTGGACTTAGTGTCCCACCTCACAACATTGTTCCACTGGTTGAGGAGGAGAGGTAGGTCGCGGTGACTCTTTATCCACTTGGCATACATATAGTACATTATTGTCTCACTCGTTGGCCTGATGGCTAGTCTCTCCTGAAGCTTCTCATTACCACCATGTTCAACCCAAGCCACTTCTGGCATGAATCCCGCAAAGTGGTCGCTTTCAAGTTTTAGGAGGCTCTCTGGGATTAGGAGCGGGAAGTAGGCGTTCTGGTGACCGAGCTTTCTTAACTCTGCGTCCAAGTACTCCTTTATGCGCTCCCATATAGCATACCCCCAAGGCATGTACACCATGCAGCCCCCCACGGGGGAGTAATCCGCGAACCCCCCTTTGAGCACCACTTGCTGGTACCACTCTGATAGGTCCTCTGATTTCTTAACCGTTAACCCAAGCGATGCGGATTCGCCCTGTTTGGCGTCGGAGTTACTCATAGCACACTGATATGGATAACCAAGAATTAATCCTTTTGGCCTTGAACCGATCAGTCGGCTTCAGGTGAGAAGCTGGTATCCCCAAGTATGAGTTTACCGTAGACGCCGTCGTAGCCCGGCTCCACACGTAGACGGTTACTCCTCATATCATCGATTAGGCGGGCTAGCTGGGGGTTGAACGCTTCTAGTCCACTTATGGGCGCATCGAGTAGGACCCTGTACTCGTTGCCATACTTAGTTGTGAGCGCCTGATAGATGTCTCGCACCCTTTTCGAGGTGTAGGTATTCGAGGATGTGGTGGCCATAATGAGTTCGTGGAGGGGGAGAACCCTGATAAAGGGGGGTTTACCGTTAGGCCTGCTCCCACGTGGTCTGTCGGCTAATTCGTACACCCTCTGCTCGACGCCCACGGTCATCCTCCTACCACACACGGGGCACACGTTTCCCCTTTTAAGCGCCTCTTCGGGTGGCATGGATACGCCGCAGCTTCTGTGACCAGTCCAGTGATATTTGCCGAACTCGGGTGGCACCTCGAGTGTAAGCTTGAGGCCTTCACCTCTTACGAGCACCTCTAGCAGGTGCTCATAATCAGCCTGCTTCAACGTGAACACGTTAGCCTCCCTACCCAGCCTCCATGGGTGGTGGGAGTGGGCGTCACTATTGGATAGCAGGTTGAACCTGTCTAGGCGGCTAATCATCCAGTTCATTTCGGGATCACTCGACAACCCTGTCTCGAGTGAGTGTATACGGTCAGATCGATCCGCATAGCACTCCTCTACACTGTTGAAGCCACTGTTGGAGCCGAACAGTGAGAACCAAGGCGTCCAAATATGTGCAGGAATAACCACGATGTGCGGATCCACACTTTGTGCCTCATCCACTAGGGTTGGTGCGTCCACATTTAGTGTTGGTCTGCCATCAGAGGCGAGGTCGCCGTATCTACCAAGCTTCTCGGCGAGCGCCTCAGCCGCTGAGATCGTGGGGAACACGAGCAAGTGGTGGATCTTGTGGGTAACACCAGCATCACTGACGAACACCGTGCTCACCTCAGCGGTTGGGACAACGAGTACATCATCATACTCGTAGAGCCCTCCACCTGCGGGTCTAAGTGAGGCTTTGAGCTCTTTGAGCCAGGCGGGGTGAAGAGCGTCACCGCTCCCAATAAGTCTGAGGCCCTTCAGCTTAGAGTTGCGTGTTATGCCCTGGAGATTCATGAACTCGCTTGTAGCTCTACTGTAGCGTGAGTGGAGGTGGAGGTCCACTATGTAGTCATCCTCCTGAATAAACCCACCACCCTGCTCCGCGTAGCCCTCCCCTAATCCGCGTGTGCCACGCGTGGAGACACCCATATAGTCGTCAAGCGACTTCTGTTTACTCAAAAGCTCGCACCGATTCAGGCGCCGGGGACGGGATTCGAACCCGCGAGTCCCGTAGGACGGTGGCTTACGTGGTTTACTCTCAAGGCCACTCCCTTAACCGCTCGGGCACCCCGGCGCACAATCCCACACTTGGGGTCGAGATTTAAGTCCTTTCAGGGTGCGGAGCGGTAGGGGGTGAGCTTTCTACCTAGGTGTTTTTCTAACTCCTGCCAGTCGGCGGTGAACCTCTTAAGACCGACATCGGTGAGTGGGTGGTTGAACATCTTGTCAAGCACATCGGGTGGCAGGGTTGCCACATGTGCACCCAGTTTTGCGGCTCTGAGAACGTGGACGGGGTGCCTCACACTCGATACAAGTATCTGGGAAGCCATAGAGTAGTTACGGAAGATTTCGACTAGGTCCCTTATTACGCGCATACCATCGTATCCAACATCGTCGAGTCTACCTATAAAGGGGCTCACATAGGTGGCTCCAGCCTTTGCCGCGAGCAGGCCCTGGTTTGGTGAGAAAACTAGTGTGACGTTCGTCTTTATATTCTCCCTGCTAAGCGTCCTGACTGCACGTAGACCATCCTGTGTCATAGGCGCCTTGACCACCACGTTCTCACTCATCTCGGCTATACGCCTCGCCTCCCCAACTATTCCTTCGTAGTCGGTGGAGAGCACCTCAACACTCACTGGTCCAGGCACGAGTTTGAGTATTTTCTCTACCTGTTCAGCTGGGTCTACGCCCTCCTTGGCGAGAAGTGTTGGATTAGTTGTCACACCGTCTAGGACGCCTATATCCAAGAATTTTTTTATCTGGGGTATGTTGGCGGAGTCTATGAAGAGTTTCATTTTTGTTTCACCATCTTCATTGCTGCTTCAAATATATGTTTTTCCGTAAGCCCGTACTTGTCCATGAGCTCGTCTGTTTCCCCCGACTCACCGAACACGTCGTTAACACCCACCATCTCCATCTTGACGGGGTGGGTTTTAACCAGCAACTCGGCGACGGCCGAGCCCACGCCGCCGAAAACGTTGTGCTCCTCAGCTGTCACAACGGCTCCAGTGGTTCTCGCCGCCGAGAGTATGGTTTCTGTGTCAAGTGGCTTCACGGTGTGTGAGTCAACAACCATCGCGGATACACCCGCTCCTCTGAGGCTTTGAGCCGCCCTTAGGGCCTTATCCACCATTAAGCCTGCAGCTATGATTGCCACGTCTGACCCATCCCTGAGAATCTCGGCTCTACCCACCCTGAGCTCCGTGTCCTCTGTGTAAACTGCGGGTGAGCTGGGTCTTGCGAGCCTTACATAGTAGGGGCCCACACTCCTGCACGCCTGCGTGAAGAGTTTTTTGGTGGCGACGCCGTCCGCTGGGACTATCACATTCATGTTTGGAATGCTCCTCATGATGGCTATGTCTTCGAGAGCCTGATGTGAGCCTCCATCGGGGCCAACGGACACACCACCATGACTCCCCACTAGCTTCACATCAAGCCTACAGTAGGCTATGGTGTTCCTTATCTGATCCACCGCCCGACCCGGCATGAAGACAGCATAGGATCCACACACAACTTTTTTACCTGCCAGCGCGAGGCCCGCGGCTACGCCCACCATGTTCTGCTCGGCTATACCCACGTTGAAGAATCTCTGCGGGAACCTTGAGCCGAAAACCGAGAGCTTCAGAGAGCCTGAGGTGTCCGCACCCACCACTACGAGCTCGGGTATCTCTTCGCCTAGCTTCGCTAAAGCTTCGCCTAGTGCGTCCCGCATAGATGAGTGGATTGGCTTGGCGCTCAAACAGTGTACACCCCGCAAGCGGACCTAAGCTTCTCAGCGGCCTGCTTAACGTCTCCTGATGAGAAAATGGATGAACCAGCTACGAGTATGTCCACGCCGCTCCCCACAAGCTCAGCCGCATTCTCCTGGGTCACACCCCCATCTGCTTCGAGCTCATACGAGTAGGCGTTCTGCCGCCTAATATCCGAGAACCTCTTGAATCTTGGTAGCACAGTGCGCATGAACTTTTGACCCGAGAAGCCCGGCTCGACTGACATGGGTAGGATGAAGTCGGCTTTATCTAAGATATCCCCCAGCCAAGTTGGCTCTGGAGTGGAGGGTCTGAGAGCGAAGCCGCATCTGAATCCCTGCTCGCGTGAGAGATTGAGAAGCATCCTCGCCGAGGAGGCGTCGAGTGATTCGACATGCACGGATATATACTCAGCGCCCGCCTCAGCGAACACGCCCACGTATTTGAGGGGGTTAACTATCATAAGGTGCGCATCTATCGGTATATTTATCTCCGAAGCGAGGGCTTTAATGAAGGCTGGCGTGTACCCGAAGTTGGGTGCGAAAACACCGTCTATAACATCCACGTGTATGAGGTCAATCCCCACCCCCTCAAGCTGTCTTAGGTCTTCGAGCACGTGTAGGGGGTTGGCTGCGAGTATTGATGGGGCGATCTTGACCACTCTACCCATCACCTCTTCTGTAGTTCTTCGATCGCCTTCTGAACGGTCTGCTTATCTGGTACCTTGCCGTGGTACTCGGACTGCCACTCCATGAACTCCACACCCTTACCCTTAGTGGTGTAAGCCACAATCACCGTAGGCTTATTCCTAACACTCCGCGCCTCGTCTATGGCTCCGAGTATCTGTTTGAAATCGTAGCCGTCAACCTCTATCACATTCCAGTTAAAAGCCCTCCACTTATTGGCCACCGGCTCGATCGGCATTATCTGCTCGGTTAGGCCGTCCTGCTGCACCCCGTTCCTATCCACTATGGCTGTTAGATTGTCAAGTTTGTATTTGGCCGCAGCCATCCCAGCCTCCCACACCTCACCTTCGTTGAGCTCACCGTCACCCATGAGTACGTACACCCGGTAGCTTTTACGATCAAGCTTGGCGGCTAAAGCCATACCCACACCCTCGGAGAGACCTATGCCTTCGGGTCCACCGGGTATCTCCACACCAGGCAGCTTAGTCGGGTCGGGGTGGCCCTGTAGTCGGCTCCCCAGCTTCCTGAGGGTTTTGAGTTCCGATTTGGGGAAGTAGCCGCACTCGGCGAGCACAGCATAGAGAAGCGGGGCCGCGTGGCCCTTCGAGAGAAGAAAACGATCACGGTCAGCCCACTTGGGGTCGAGGGGGTTATGCACCATTTTTGCGAAGTAGAGTGCAACAACAAGCTCCACGGCGCTCAGAGACCCTCCAGGGTGACCAGAACCAGCCTCTGAAAGCATCTCGAGTATGTCCTTGCGTATTTGTTGGGAGATTGTTTGGAGGTGTTCAACCGAAACCTGCCTGTTAGGCTCAGCGAACTGGATTGCTTCCAACTGGTTCACCTTACTTTCACAGTTCTGTAAGAATAGCCATCCTCGAAAAACCTTGATATGCTTTCCCTCAGATGAGCCTCGCTTATCTGAGCCCTTGCACCATTGGTGGCCTCAACGTAGAGGCTCTCCGCTGCCCTGCTTATGAGTGATGCGTAAAGCGGGTTCCGCGAGGTTACGTATGCCAAACCGTAGGCAGCCGTCACAACGTCTCTGACACCGATAACCTCGTGGTAGGGAAACTTAGCTAGTGGCGGCACGTAAGTCACCGAGCTCTGCTCAAATAGGTAGGATGTGTTTTGGTCATAGAGGTACACGCTGCCGCACTCTATACGAGTGAGCATGTTGAATCCGAGGTTACGTATACTTGAATCGTTAAGGATTTTAACACCCACGGCTTCACTCGCCTCTCTAACTGTGGTTACGAGGCTGTCGGTATGGGTGTAGTCAAATACGTGTTCTACTTTGGGTCGACTCACAACACACTTTCCAGCCGTCCTAGCCAGCTCAACCGCCTGATAGATCAGCGAAGGTGTTAGCGTGCCCTTATCGTGGTCTGACATCAGGGCTAGGTCGGCGCCTTCTAGGCTCTGGGAGAACATCGCTAATACGCGATCAGCGATAGGTCCCTCTAGTGGCGTGCGGTCCTCAATATCTATTCTAAGATACTGCCTCTTACCTACGTATATTCTCCTCTTTACACACGTTTTTCTCCCAGTGGTTACAACCCCGGATATATCCACACCGCTACTCTTCAACTCACCGAGCAACTTATCCGCGTCTTCATCTATCCCAACTGCGCCCACAAGGGATACGCGGGCGCCCATCCGCTTAAGTATAACAGCCAGATTAGCCGCGCCCCCCGGCCTGTACGATTCCGAAGAGTAATCAGCAACCACCACGGGAGCCTCCCTTGAAAGTTTTCTTGGCTCCGTATACACGAAGTGATCAAGCATAAGGTCGCCCAAAACCACAACACTCTTGCCGTTAAACCCATCAACGAGTGATCTGAGCTTATCGGCTTCTACCCCCACCTATACCCCCACCGACAACTCATACCCCAAACATAGATTTAAGCGAATTGATAAAGTTGTCCATTGGAAACTTTATATAAGAACACTTTGCTACATGTACCATGTTCCTCATAGATTCATATCGGTGACCTCCAAGTTTTGATGTGGAGACACAGCCAAGCTACTGGATAGCACGCGAAAGCTCTTCTTAATAAGACACAAAGGATGTGGGGAACCTGTTAGCCATCCCTCTCCTTAATAAATCCACGTTGGTGTGGTAATCACAGATTCGACGACCAACACTGCTGAACTCCAACGTAGTGGCCAGAGGATCTGCTAAATGTCATGAATAATAGTCGGATGCAGGTTTGCTTAGGTGGGCTACCAGGAGGGAGTTTAGGTGTGAGAGTGGTCCGGCCGGGATTTGAACCCGGGTTTCGGCCTTGCTACACCAAGCAGTGCATTAAGGCTCGAAAGGGCCGAATACTTGACCTGGCTATACTACCGGACCCTTGGCTACTAGAGAGCTTTTAAAATTTAAGGTTGATGCCCTAGAACCCCAAATTGCTTACCCAGCAGGGAGCCCATAAACTAAGGAGTTATAGTTTAATTAGCCGCATAGAGGAATTGTTATCATGAAACCAGTGGTATTCCTTAACTTCAAGTCCTACCCCCAAGCGGCGGGTAAGGAGGGATTGGAGCTCGCTCAAACCGCTTTGGATGTTGCGGAAGAGCACGACGTGGAGCTTTATATAGCACCCCAGTTGGTGGACACAAGCATGTTCTGCTATTCGGGGATCCCCGTGTTCGCACAGCACTGCGACCCAGTGATTGGTAATGGTGGGACGGGTAGGATTAGTGTGGACACGCTTACAAGGCTACACGTTAAAGGTTTGCTCATAAACCACTCGGAGTACCCGCAGGGGCTGGGGGAGATACTCTTTCTCGTGGGCGAGGCTAGGAGGCGTGGACTGAAGAGCTGCGTTTGTATACCAGATGAGAAGCTCTTGGAGGCTTTGGGGAATCATGCACCGGATTTCCTCGCGGTCGAGCCCCCGGAACTGATAGGGGGGAACATCTCTGTGTCATCCGCCAAACCAGAGCTACTCAGCTCGGTTTTCGGGTTTGTAGCAGCCAACATGCGCTCAACACGGGGCATCTGCGGTGCGGGTATAAAGAGTGGGGAGGATGTGCGTAAAGCTAAGGCGCTCGGTGCCGCAGGTGTGCTAGTCGCCTCCGGATATGTTCTGGCGGATAACCCGAGGAGGGTACTGGAGGATCTAGTTACCGGCTTCGGCTGATGGCTCCACTATGCTTGACTCGTAGAAGTATTCGCCCACACTCTTCTGTTGGCGATCCAGGAAGCTGCCCTCTTTGTTGGCGCGTGGTCTCCCAGTCTCCGGGTCCCTCCTGAAGGTTATGTTTACACGGCGGAGAA
>Ga0208314_100852_pt1 | contig 10302 bp, 3 predicted proteins | sample OSPB_Mat_host_9__FD_187144 | JGI IMG/M metagenome (GOLD analysis project Ga0208314, IMG submission 187144) | Extremophilic microbial mat communities from Yellowstone National Park, USA - OSPB_Mat_host_9_15 (SPAdes) (version 3) | ecosystem: Environmental > Aquatic > Thermal springs > Hot (42-90C) >...
AAAAAAAAAAAAAAAAAAAAAAAAAAAAAAAAAAAAAAAAAAAAAAAAAAAAAAAAAAAAAAAAAAAAAAAAAAATAAAAAAATACTTAAACTCAGAAGAGGATTGAAAGGAATAATTAACCCAACTGTGTGATAAAAATTTACGATATCTCTTAAACTCAGAAGAGGATTGAAAGGTAGTAGATACTTACAATTTGCTAAGTGGTTCTTCAGCAACTTAAACTCAGAAGAGGATTGAAAGCTTGTTTGATCAGGTATTTTGCAATTGCTTTGTTTACTATCTTAAACTCAGAAGAGGATTGAAAGACACCGACTGATAACGCTATTCCCATTGCGAAGCTGAATAACTTAAACTCAGAAGAGGATTGAAAGGTGTAGTATACTAATTCAATTGATGTGTATATTAACTTAAACTCAGAAGAGGATTGAAAGCTAAAGATAACGCCCGTTTTCTTGCTCATTTCTTTTCTTTGCTTAAACTCAGAAGAGGATTGAAAGTTAAGCTTAGCTAATTTTTGTGTAAGCTCAGCAAGATGCTTAAACTCAGAAGAGGATTGAAAGATGGTGTTATGGTTTAATTAACAAAGTAGGCGAATACTTAAACTCAGAAGAGGATTGAAAGTTTTACTGCTTTTTGTATCCAAAATTCTCTTCGTCTTGCTTAAACTCAGAAGAGGATTGAAAGTACCATGTTATTATTTCTATCTAAAACAGGCGCCCCCTTAAACTCAGAAGAGGATTGAAAGATTTTTTCACAAATTCTATTCCAGCTCTTACTTGTTCTTCTTAAACTCAGAAGAGGATTGAAAGTTGATATCGCCGACCAACCCGATTAAAGGATCGACTCTTCTTAAACTCAGAAGAGGATTGAAAGAGAAGAATGATAAGCATGATGCTAACTTGGTTCGGTGATAACTTAAACTCAGAAGAGGATTGAAAGTATTTCTGGAAGATATATTATTAAAGTTTTGCTTATTATCTTAAACTCAGAAGAGGATTGAAAGTTCTCTAGATTGCCCAGTAATCTTCTCCATATTAGAACTTAAACTCAGAAGAGGATTGAAAGTATATTTGTAAGTGCTGGGGAATTCGTTATCATTGATTCTTAAACTCAGAAGAGGATTGAAAGTAAATATCTACCACCGTAAACAAAGAAATACTCAACTTAAACTCAGAAGAGGATTGAAAGAGGAATGCATTTAAGAAATGAAATATGTTTATTAAAACCTTAAACTCAGAAGAGGATTGAAAGTTATATAAAACAGTGAACCCCGCTTTTACTAATATCTTAAACTCAGAAGAGGATTGAAAGTTTCTTTGCCATCTCACGAACACGCTTATAAAATTCAGCTTAAACTCAGAAGAGGATTGAAAGTAGGAAAAGTAATATCAACACTTAAAAGGCAAAACACTTAAACTCAGAAGAGGATTGAAAGAATCCTACTCACGCGTAGCAACGAAAACACATGTATATCTTAAACTCAGAAGAGGATTGAAAGGCTAAGCTAATTTAAGCTTTTTTTTTCATTTTTTATATCTTAAACTCAGAAGAGGATTGAAAGCTGTGAGAGACTTAGATTATGTTTATCCTGAGATTTTAAGCTTAAACTCAGAAGAGGATTGAAAGACATTCTAAAGAATATTGATAAGTTCAGCATAGATGCTTAAACTCAGAAGAGGATTGAAAGAAGTCTTGTTTATTATTTCAGCACTCGCTAGATTCTTTATCTTAAACTCAGAAGAGGATTGAAAGGAAGAAGACACTCTTTGCACCACTCGTGGACTTCCTCTTAAACTCAGAAGAGGATTGAAAGATGCCATACTTTTTTCCTATAGGAACAATGACACTCTGCCTCTTAAACTCAGAAGAGGATTGAAAGTTTTATTAGCGCTATTGGTCATGAATCCACAGCAACTTAAACTCAGAAGAGGATTGAAAGTTTGTGAGGGAGGCCATCCCCTCTATCGGCCTTTCGGCACTTAAACTCAGAAGAGGATTGAAAGAAGAACATATCAGGTCAGCCACCAAATGTATTAAGGCTTAAACTCAGAAGAGGATTGAAAGATTAATTCCTGCAGCTCATCAAAATCAACTACTAAGTCAGCTTAAACTCAGAAGAGGATTGAAAGATAATAAAATAATAAACCATGTAATATATAAACTTCTTAAACTCAGAAGAGGATTGAAAGGTATTAGGCCCAAAATCACATGTATACTCAAATTTTCTTAAACTCAGAAGAGGATTGAAAGTTATAGTGAACATTGTATGCTTCTTTTACATTCGCCTCTTAAACTCAGAAGAGGATTGAAAGCTGTAATCCAAATTCATCAAAGAGAGACTATAAACTACTTAAACTCAGAAGAGGATTGAAAGGAACAGCGACAAGCGGAACAGTTCCATTAAACTCCCACTCTTAAACTCAGAAGAGGATTGAAAGTCCATTAGAAGAATACCACCCAATCTAAAGCACTTCCTCCCTTAAACTCAGAAGAGGATTGAAAGTTGAAACTTATGTGCCAATTGAACAAATTCCAATTTACACTTAAACTCAGAAGAGGATTGAAAGTCCCGGACTGCTATTGGAACATCAATGCATGGAACGAACTCTTAAACTCAGAAGAGGATTGAAAGTATCTGGCTCTAGGATTAACTGACTTTTGTAGCATCTTCTCTTAAACTCAGAAGAGGATTGAAAGTTACTGATTAAACCATAGCTTGAAAAGTCGCTAAGATATCTCTTAAACTCAGAAGAGGATTGAAAGAATTAATCGGATTGCCTGATAATGCAGCAATCCTAGTAACTTAAACTCAGAAGAGGATTGAAAGTAATATAAATTTCAAAGAGGTTAGAACATTGCTTGAGACTTAAACTCAGAAGAGGATTGAAAGTCCAGCTCCTGCTTCAGCTTATTAACTTCTTCTGCCCTTAAACTCAGAAGAGGATTGAAAGTAACGAATGAAATTGTTAATAAACAAATCAGGATTTTTCTTAAACTCAGAAGAGGATTGAAAGATATGTTCCACCACTGAACTGATACACTATAACCTTCCCTTAAACTCAGAAGAGGATTGAAAGTCTTCACTCATGAGTCAAGAAACTTAGTTCAGGCTCACTTAAACTCAGAAGAGGATTGAAAGTTTTCTTACTATTATTTTATCCTCTTCTTCAACTACTTCTCCTTAAACTCAGAAGAGGATTGAAAGGGTAAATGAATATGAATTTCAGGATGTTCCTTTAACCACTTAAACTCAGAAGAGGATTGAAAGCTTCAAGCTGCATTCAGACGAATCATGGTTATAGCAAACTTAAACTCAGAAGAGGATTGAAAGAGAACTTTTTAATAATAATAAAGCTAACAACAAGCTAGCTTAAACTCAGAAGAGGATTGAAAGTTTTAGGTGAAGAGTTCCCTGATGTTCATCATTGGATCTTAAACTCAGAAGAGGATTGAAAGTGTATGTATTCAAGCGTTTTCATAATCTCTTGGGTTGCCTTAAACTCAGAAGAGGATTGAAAGATTATTGTAAAAGGTAAGATAGAAGAGATTAAGAAAAGCTTAAACTCAGAAGAGGATTGAAAGATCTTTTACCATTGCATTGAAGCATGAAATACAATACCAACTTAAACTCAGAAGAGGATTGAAAGTGTTTTGTTTATACTGACCTTTGCTTATACTTTTCTATCTTAAACTCAGAAGAGGATTGAAAGATTTTTTCGCTGTAGAATGGCTCCTTATCCACAACTTAAACTCAGAAGAGGATTGAAAGCTAATTTTAATGACTTTTATTCCAAGCCATTTAGCTTTCTTAAACTCAGAAGAGGATTGAAAGAGAATTTTATGTATATGTATATGTATATGTTATTATAATACTTAAACTCAGAAGAGGATTGAAAGTCGATACAGAATATCGCTGTAGAATATGCTTTCAACTTACTTAAACTCAGAAGAGGATTGAAAGATCGTTATTAGGTAATAATGCATATTATAAAATAATTCTCTTAAACTCAGAAGAGGATTGAAAGAATACATCAGCTTGGGGTAATGCGGCAGATATGATTCTTAAACTCAGAAGAGGATTGAAAGTGAAGAATTGATTGATTATGCATTCGGAAATGGAAAATCTTAAACTCAGAAGAGGATTGAAAGATTTCTTAGGGATTAACAGAAGAGTATTTAAAAAATTCTTAAACTCAGAAGAGGATTGAAAGGATTTTGGGAATCTTTCTAAACAAATATGACACCTCTTAAACTCAGAAGAGGATTGAAAGATATACTCGCCAAAACTATAATAATAATATTCTGAACTTCTTAAACTCAGAAGAGGATTGAAAGACGATTTTTTGTATTAGCTTTCTTTCTCTTAAGTCTTCTCTTAAACTCAGAAGAGGATTGAAAGAAAAACAAAAATTCAGTATGAAGTAACTGAGATGGATAACTTAAACTCAGAAGAGGATTGAAAGTTATCGGAGAGGGTTGATAAATATTCTGAGCTTGGTACTTAAACTCAGAAGAGGATTGAAAGAAATCTAGCTAATAAACTATCAACTTCGCTTTTAGGAATACCTTAAACTCAGAAGAGGATTGAAAGCTATACTATTTACATCTACATTTTGACTTATATCCACATTCTTAAACTCAGAAGAGGATTGAAAGTGAGCCTGGAGACATAGGAATCCATTATTATTTAAAAACACTTAAACTCAGAAGAGGATTGAAAGAAAATTCTTGATGCTATGTATCCTGCAAGCGGTGGAATGTAGCTTAAACTCAGAAGAGGATTGAAAGTTTTTCCTCAAGCTTTTCAGCAATTTTCCTTCCTATTCTTAAACTCAGAAGAGGATTGAAAGAGAAGAGAGGGGATTGAGGAGGAGAAGAAGAACTACTTAAACTCAGAAGAGGATTGAAAGAATATTTAAATCTTTTGGTAAACTCAGTTTACCAAACTTAAACTCAGAAGAGGATTGAAAGCTTTCTTTAAATCTTCTCTCAATTCCTTCATTTTCGTTTCTTAAACTCAGAAGAGGATTGAAAGATGATTATAATGTTAATATCATGACTTATTATATACTTAAACTCAGAAGAGGATTGAAAGAGTAGATAACCGAAAGTGTTAATATACTGGATAAGGACGCTTAAACTCAGAAGAGGATTGAAAGAAATCTACAACCCCTTGATATGGTTCATTATTACTTATCTTAAACTCAGAAGAGGATTGAAAGTGCTGAGCCCAAGCTCCTGAGATAGGGTCCTGAATATCAACTTAAACTCAGAAGAGGATTGAAAGTTTGTGATAGGTATAATATTGCTAATTATCGGATTCTTAGCTTAAACTCAGAAGAGGATTGAAAGAGGACCTAAACGAGCTGCATATTCTCGTGTTAACTTCTCACTTAAACTCAGAAGAGGATTGAAAGTTGAAGCACAAATAATATTCTATATTATCATCAATTTCTTAAACTCAGAAGAGGATTGAAAGTGTAAATCCAAAAGGAATAGCTGTCTTCACCGTTAACTTAAACTCAGAAGAGGATTGAAAGTAAGTAGTGATATGTTATGTCTAGTATTTTTACTCCCTTAAACTCAGAAGAGGATTGAAAGTTATTAATAATATCAAATGAGACGACTTCAGGGTCAGCTTAAACTCAGAAGAGGATTGAAAGAATTCATACTGATAAAAAGAAATAATTTGCCTTGCTTCTTAAACTCAGAAGAGGATTGAAAGAAGAAGGTTTCATAAATTGTTTCAAACAGCTCTTTACTGATCTTAAACTCAGAAGAGGATTGAAAGAAGTATACCGTAATCCTGTTTGTGGGTATATTAACCTCTTAAACTCAGAAGAGGATTGAAAGTTTCCTTCAGCAATTTCATAGCCAAAGTATACTATACTTAAACTCAGAAGAGGATTGAAAGAATATGCCGTTTTCTCATCCATTATTTCAAAAGGCTTTCCTTAAACTCAGAAGAGGATTGAAAGACAAATACAGAAAATTCAAAGGAATATCTTGAAGAACTTAAACTCAGAAGAGGATTGAAAGTTGGAATACTAGCGATTTTAACACAAAGAGCTTCTCTTCCTTAAACTCAGAAGAGGATTGAAAGATACAAAAAAAGAAATTACGAATGACCAGGAAAAAAAACTTAAACTCAGAAGAGGATTGAAAGAGATTAGTTCTAAAACCAGCTTGATGTGGTATTCTACAACTTAAACTCAGAAGAGGATTGAAAGCAGTATAAAATACAGCCTATAATAGCAGGATACACAAACTTAAACTCAGAAGAGGATTGAAAGTTCCTTTAGGAAGCTTTGGCATAATGATATAATCTATTCCCTTAAACTCAGAAGAGGATTGAAAGATTTTCTTTAACAACTCATCAAATAAAGGAAGATACCTTAAACTCAGAAGAGGATTGAAAGCTTTTAAAGGCCCGAATGCTGATATTCCTCCCTTCCCCTTAAACTCAGAAGAGGATTGAAAGGGCTTCATGATAACTTGCTTAGCCTCCGTTTCTTTACTTAAACTCAGAAGAGGATTGAAAGACAATCACGCACTTCACTAGGTATAAATTTTAAATATACCTTAAACTCAGAAGAGGATTGAAAGTGTAGTCTTTTAACTAACGAACCCTTAGGAATACCGCTTTTCTTAAACTCAGAAGAGGATTGAAAGAACTAGATACACTACAATTTTATTCCTAGCCTTTTCTCCTTAAACTCAGAAGAGGATTGAAAGCTGATTGCAATTGGGACATAAATGCATGGAACAAACTTGCTTAAACTCAGAAGAGGATTGAAAGTCTAGATAGCCGTATCTTTCCACACACTCATTTGTTGCTTAAACTCAGAAGAGGATTGAAAGTTTAACTGTTTCAGAAAACGAAACAGTCTTGAAACACTTAAACTCAGAAGAGGATTGAAAGAAGCATGTCTTTTTACAATCGCAATTTGTAACCACTTAAACTCAGAAGAGGATTGAAAGTGAGTATAAGCCTTTTTGCAAATGTGGAAAACCAGCATACTTAAACTCAGAAGAGGATTGAAAGCAGTTAAAATGTCTTGAGAGGTTTTAGTTGCTTCGCTCTTAAACTCAGAAGAGGATTGAAAGGAAAAAAATTTAAGAAGATATCAGATGAAGAATTAGACTTAAACTCAGAAGAGGATTGAAAGATGAATACAGAAAGAAAATAGAGAAGGAAGTTGGAGATACTTAAACTCAGAAGAGGATTGAAAGATATGAAGGCAAAGATGATTATTTGTTTAGTGAACTATCTTAAACTCAGAAGAGGATTGAAAGTGTAAATTCTCTTCTCATAAGAATATAATAAAAAAAGCTTAAACTCAGAAGAGGATTGAAAGGGAGTAATGTAATTACCATACGTCTCATCAATATCCACTTAAACTCAGAAGAGGATTGAAAGATTATTAGGTCATTATCATTAACTTTTTCGCTGTAGAATGCTTAAACTCAGAAGAGGATTGAAAGCGAAGTTTCCTAAGTTTTGAAGATGGGATTGTAATTACTTAAACTCAGAAGAGGATTGAAAGCTTAAACTAATGAATTGATAAATAGTTTCTTTATACTTAAACTCAGAAGAGGATTGAAAGAGTAGAAAGGACTCCTCCTCAAAGTTCTTGGGACTCTGACTTAAACTCAGAAGAGGATTGAAAGAAGTAGTAAGGAAAAGCTTCGTTTATTAGTTTATTATCTTAAACTCAGAAGAGGATTGAAAGACCAGTAATCTTTAGCATATTGCACATTTACTTTAAATAACTTAAACTCAGAAGAGGATTGAAAGGTAATAGGAATAGCTTTACCGCAAAACTCACAAGTATATCTTAAACTCAGAAGAGGATTGAAAGATGTGAAATAAATAAACCATGTGATATTTAAATCTCTTAAACTCAGAAGAGGATTGAAAGCAACTGAAAAAGGAACTCGAGGCGCAGGGCCTTGAGGTTCTTAAACTCAGAAGAGGATTGAAAGAAATATCTTTTGCTCATACTGAATTCTAGCAAATACTGAACTTAAACTCAGAAGAGGATTGAAAGGACAGAATATACTTATCATTAAAATTCTAATATTTAATATCTTAAACTCAGAAGAGGATTGAAAGACAGTTGTTTTAGAAGCTAATTCGCTCGTTACTTTGCTACTTAAACTCAGAAGAGGATTGAAAGACAAACTCCTTTAACAGCTTATCAAATTGCTTCTTAACTTAAACTCAGAAGAGGATTGAAAGCTAAAGAATATCCTATACAAATCAAGCTTATCTCTCCCTTAAACTCAGAAGAGGATTGAAAGTTCTCAGCCCTTATCGTGAAACCATTAGGATAAAATATCTTAAACTCAGAAGAGGATTGAAAGTAGCTCTTCAGCCTTATAAAGAACAATTTCAAATTTGTGCACTTAAACTCAGAAGAGGATTGAAAGTACCACTCTTCAAGATCACTTAGTTTTTCTTCTTTTTCTTAAACTCAGAAGAGGATTGAAAGTTAATCTTATTCTCTCTCATACAAACATCACAAACTAACTTAAACTCAGAAGAGGATTGAAAGTCCTCTGTTGGAACTTCTTCGATAAATTTAGACATTTTCTTAAACTCAGAAGAGGATTGAAAGGTTCGTTAGCCTCATGGCCTCATCCTACCGAGTTCGGCTTAAACTCAGAAGAGGATTGAAAGAGAAGATAATCACGAATAAAAACTCCAGTCGAAATTAGCTTAAACTCAGAAGAGGATTGAAAGAGCTCTGGATATTTTGCAAGAATGCGTTTTTTCCAATCCTTAAACTCAGAAGAGGATTGAAAGTATCTTGTCCTCCAGCCCATTACTGACTCACCTCTTTCTCTTAAACTCAGAAGAGGATTGAAAGGTCTGTCTGCAAAACTTCTAGGTATTGAGTAGGAGGTGGTCTTAAACTCAGAAGAGGATTGAAAGTTGATATTCTCACAACTGTAAAAGAAGAAAATATTCCTGCTTAAACTCAGAAGAGGATTGAAAGTGTTCCATTTCCTTCAGTTGTAGCTTCTATATTCAAAACTTAAACTCAGAAGAGGATTGAAAGGTAAAAGTCGCTGATCCAGAATTATGGCATATAATTGTCTTAAACTCAGAAGAGGATTGAAAGTCTAATGGAAGAGTTTGTTGTCTGTGATAGATGTAGGCTTAAACTCAGAAGAGGATTGAAAGGTTTTCAGGAAATTGCCAAAATTCCCAAGAATCTTGTCTTAAACTCAGAAGAGGATTGAAAGGTTTCAAGCTTTAAGCCATTATAAGTAAGAAATTCTGCCTTAAACTCAGAAGAGGATTGAAAGTATTCGAATTTGTTGAAAGCAATTGAAAACATATATAACTTAAACTCAGAAGAGGATTGAAAGGAGATTGAGGAGAAATTAAAGACATTTAAGAAATCATCTTAAACTCAGAAGAGGATTGAAAGAGTATAGTCTTCAATCCATACATAAAAGGTGGGTGGAAACTTAAACTCAGAAGAGGATTGAAAGATAACCTTTTTTCTAAATTTCTTAAGCTAAGGAAATTAGCTTAAACTCAGAAGAGGATTGAAAGTCCCTAGTTGGAGGAGGAACTGGTCTATATGTTCCACCACCTTAAACTCAGAAGAGGATTGAAAGAAGACTAAGACCATAAGTATTGAGAAGCTTAATGAATTCAGCTTAAACTCAGAAGAGGATTGAAAGTTGAAACTTATGTGCCAATTGAACAAATTCCAATTTACTTAAACTCAGAAGAGGATTGAAAGTTTAGAAAGCGGTCATCGATTAAACTAGGACCTAAACCTTAAACTCAGAAGAGGATTGAAAGGGAAGAAAGTTAAATAAGCGTTTCCATAGTTTACCATTTACTTAAACTCAGAAGAGGATTGAAAGTTTACTCCAAAGCCATAGTTGACAATAATAGGTTTATCACTTAAACTCAGAAGAGGATTGAAAGAAGTAATCTTGCATTGCTCTATTCACATTTTCATCTCTTAAACTCAGAAGAGGATTGAAAGAGGACCTGGAAGCAACAACTCAATGTGATAAATTGGCTTAAACTCAGAAGAGGATTGAAAGCAAAATGGTTCTTTTAAAATAAAACTTGCAGATGACTTAAACTCAGAAGAGGATTGAAAGATCAAGCGCACTCAACATATTAGTTATAGGATTGACTGCCCTTAAACTCAGAAGAGGATTGAAAGTTTATGTAAATACCGATAGGCAGGAAAAACTAAACTTTACTTAAACTCAGAAGAGGATTGAAAGAAATACTGTTCAGGAATATTAACAAATATTGGTTTCCA
>Ga0208314_100857_pt1 | contig 10244 bp, 9 predicted proteins | sample OSPB_Mat_host_9__FD_187144 | JGI IMG/M metagenome (GOLD analysis project Ga0208314, IMG submission 187144) | Extremophilic microbial mat communities from Yellowstone National Park, USA - OSPB_Mat_host_9_15 (SPAdes) (version 3) | ecosystem: Environmental > Aquatic > Thermal springs > Hot (42-90C) >...
CCGTTTTTGCCGACGTCCTCGCCGAAGACGAGCACGCGCTCGTCGCGCGCCAGTTCGAGATCGAGGGCGTGCGTGATCGCCTGAATCATCGTCATCTGCGCCATGTCAGTTCGCCTCCTCGCCGGCAAATTCCGCCCGCTGGCGCTTGAGCGTCGGGGTGAGTTCTTCGAACATCGAGTCGATGAGACCCGGGATGGTCATCTTCTCCGCCGCATCCGCCTCCTTGAGGGCGTTGTTGACCGTCTCCTTGGCCTCCTCGATGTAAGCCTCTTCCTCTTCCTGAGACCAAAGGCCCTTTTCCTCGAGGTACTTGCGGAAGCGGATGAGCGGATCCTTCTTCTCCCACTCTTCCTGCACGTCCTTCGTGCGATAACGGGTCGGATCGTCGCCCGACATCGTGTGGGGGCCGTAGCGGAAGGTCACGGCCTCAATCATGGTTGGGCCCTCGCCGTTGCGCGCGCGCTCAAGGGCTTCGTGCATCACGTGGTACACGGCCAACACGTCCATGCCGTCGACTTGCACGCCGGGGATGCCGGCCGCGATGGCCTTCTGAGCGAGCGTCTGCGCACGAGTCTGAAGCTCGCGAGGCACGGAAATGGCGTACTGGTTGTTCTGAACAAAGAACACCACGGGGAGATTCATGGCGCCCGCGAAGTTCATGCCTTCGTAAAAGTCGCCCTGGCTCGTGCCGCCGTCGCCCGTGTACGTCACGGCCACACGCTTTTCACCGCGCAGCTTGAACGCGAGGCCGACGCCCGCCGCCTGGACGATTTGCGCACCGATGATGATCTGCGGCACCATACAGTTGACGCCTTCCGGAACTTTGCCGCCAAGCTGATGTCCGCGGGAGTAAAGGAAGAGCTGATGCAGCGGATACCCGTGGAAGTACAGCTGCGGGATGTCGCGATAGCCCGGGAGCAGGAAGTCCTCTTTCTTCGTGGCGAACTCGCTGCCGATCATGGACGCTTCCTGGCCGGACACCGGCGCGTAAAAGCCCAGGCGTCCCTGCCGGGACAGGCGAATTGCGCGTTGATCCCAGATGCGCGTGAAGACCATGCGCTTCATGAGCTCGCGCAGGTCGTCGTCCGACAACTCCGGGACCAGGTCAGGGTTCACGACGTTCCCGTTCTCGTCCACGATTTGGACGTACGGGATCTCAAAACGAGCAACCACCTGGCTCAACATGGTCACCTCATCTTCGCATTAGTAATACAGGTCGCTTCACATTATAATACACCCGGGCAGAGACTGCGAAAGCAACAGTAACGTTCGAGTGAAGTTCTGTTATAGAATAACCTCTCGTCCGTCATAGAACAGGCGGATGTAGCGCTTTCATTCGGAGGCTTTCTTCGCGATCTCGCCCCCATTTCTCTGGAGGTGTTTCACCTTGCAGGCTTCCACCAGGAAAGTGGAGACGCATACCCTTCACAGCCAAGCGCTCGGCGAAGAGCGGGTGCTGAAGGTGTTTGTTCCGCCGGGTGCAGGCGACGAGCCGCTGCCCGTGGTCTATTGTCACGACGGCATCGAGTTCTTCACGCACGGTCGCGTCGCGACGCAGGCGCACGAGGCCATTCTCGCCGGGAAACTCGCGCCGTGTTACATCGTCGGGATCGCCGTGAACCTGGACCGGCGGCGCGACGACTACGCGTTTGACGGCGCGCGCCACCGCGAGTATCTCCAGTTCGTGGCGGACGAATGCATCCCGTTTCTGGATGAGCGATATCCCATGGACGATCGCCGCCGCTACATGGCCGGCATCTCCCTTGGCGCGGTGGCGACGCTCAGCTTCGTACTCGAGTATCCGCAGTGGTTTCATCGGGTCATGTTGTTTTCCGGCGCCTTCTTCCCGCCGTATCAGCGGCGGGTGGCGGAGGCCATCGACTTGTCGCGCCTGTACGCGTATATGTTCATCGGTGAAGACGAGCGGCAGGCGAACACGCCGAGCGGCGTCTTCGACTTTTGGAGTTACAACGAGGCGATGCGGGACATCCTGATCGATCGCGGCGCCGAGGTTTCGTATCACACGGGGCCAGGGAATCACATCTGGGGCGTGTGGCAGCGCCACCTGGTGGCTGCGCTTTCGGAAATTGTCCTCGTCTGACCGCGAAACGGCCTCCTCATCCCCTTGGCCGCCTGTTCGATCTGCGGTACGGTGGAAGGGAGAAGAAACGGGGTAGGGGGCGAACCAGATGGACGTGATCGTCGAGACGCGATACGGCAAGGTGATGGGGCGAGAAGAGGATGGGGTTCGCGTGTTTTTAGGCGTCCCGTACGCGAAGGCGCCGCAGGGCAAACGGAGATTCTTGCCGCCGGAGCCGGTCGAGCCATGGGCCGACGTGCTGGATGCGCGCGCACACGGGCCCATCTGTCCACAGGTGGCCAATCCGCTGAACCCTGTCGACGGTTTCGTGCAGTCCGAGGATTGCCTGCGGTTGAACATCTACGCGCCAGCCGAGGGGACGGGCCACCCTGTGATGGTCTGGATCCACGGCGGCGCGTTCGTGTTTGGATCGGGCCAGTCTCCGTGGTACGACGGGCGCGCGTTTGCGAGAGACGGCGTGGTGCTCGTGAGCATCAACTACCGCCTCGGCCCGCTCGGCTTTCTGCACCTCGCCCACCTCGGCTGCGAAGCCTATGCGAGCTCGGGCAACGCGGGCATTTTGGACCAGGTTGCCGCGCTCACGTTTGTGCGCGACACGATTGAGGCGTTTGGGGGCGACCCGAACCGGGTGACGGTAGCGGGCGAATCGGCCGGCGCGTGGAGCGTCGGCACGCTTTTGGTGATGGAATCGGCGCGAGGGTTGTTCCAGCAGGCCATTCTGCAGAGCGGCATTCCGTTTGCGTATCGGACGCCCGAGTTTGCGGAGTGGTGGACCACTCAGCTGCTCGATGCGCTCGGCATCAACCAGGCGTCGTGGTATCGCCTCTTCGACGTTCCCGCCGCCGATCTCGTCGCGGCCGCAGCACGCATTCCCGCGCGGGATGGGCTGAATCTGCGCCCGGTCTTGGACGGCGTGACGCTCACGCGGTCATTCTGGGACGCTTTGCGAGAAGGGCAGGCCGCGCACGTGCCCACCCTCGCCGGATCGAATCGGGAGGAGCTGATGTTGTGGATGGCCCGCGATCCCGAGTGGCGCACGCTTTCCGACGAGGAACGCATCGCGCGCGTGGATCGCATGTGGGGGCCACTCGGCGATCGCGCCCGAGACTACTACGTGGATGGCCGCACGGGCGACGAACTGGGGACGTGGCTCGTCCGATTCGCCTCCATGCGGAGTTTCACGTATCCGACCATCCGCGCGGCCGAGATTCAGAGCGAATACGCCCCCGTCTATCTGTATCGGTTTGACTACAGGCCCAGTCAGCTGGGCGCGGCCCACGCGCTCGAAATCCCGTTCGTGTTCGGCACGTATGCCCATCCGTCGGCGCGGGTGCTCGTCGGAGACCGGCCTTCGCATGCCGCCGTCTCGGACGCGATGCACGCGGCTTGGGTGGCGTTCGTCCGCCATGGAAGCCCGCAGGCGCCGCACCTCCCGGAGTGGCCGACCTACGACCCGAAGCGCCGCTCGACCATGATTTTCGACGAAATCCCTCGTGTGGAGGACGATCCCGACAGCGCCGAGCGGGAGCTCTGGTCGGAGATGACCAACCTGTCGATGTGACGTCGCATCGCGCGGCGCGGGCGGATCGCACAAACGAGGCCGGTGGCGAGTCCACCGGCCTTTGCCATGTCGATGGGCTACGGCGGAATTCGCGATGGGGCGCGCCCAAACTGGACTGCACGGGTATGTGGAAAAGCCGCTCGCTCATAGGATGAGAAAAAGCCTCCTGTCACTGACCGCTTCAGACGCGAAGGCGTGCATCCGTATCGCAAGGAGGATGGGATCATGAGTTTCCTGGAACGCCTGAGCTCGTATCGCGCGGAGGAGGAAGCACTTCGTTGGCGGGGCACATTCGCAGACTATCTGGAACTCGTGCGTCAGAATCCCAACATCGCGAGAACGGCTCACGCTCGCATTTACGATATGATCGTCGCCGCTGGCGTGGAGACGGACGCCGACGGCAAGCCGCATTACAAGTTCTTTGAAAAGGAGATCTTTGGGCTCTCGGACACCATCGAGCGGCTCGTCGAGGAGTACTTCCACGCGGCCGCGCGCAGGCTCGACGTCCGCAAGCGGATCCTGCTCCTCATGGGCCCCGTGTCCGGCGGCAAGTCGACCATCGTGACGCTTCTCAAGCGGGGGCTGGAGCAATACTCCCGCACGCCCGAAGGCGCGCTGTACGCGATTGCGGGATGCCCGATGCACGAGGAGCCGCTTCACCTCATCCCAAACGAGCTTCGCCCTGACTTTGAGGCGGAGTTCGGCGTCAAAATTGAAGGCAACCTGTGCCCGAGTTGCCGCCTGAGGGTGGATGAGGAGTTCGGCGGCCGGATCGAAGACGTGCCAGTGGAGCGCATTGTCCTGTCGGAGGAGCGCCGCGTCGGCATCGGCACGTTCAGTCCTTCGGATCCCAAGTCACAGGACATCGCCGATCTCACCGGCAGCGTCGACTTTTCCACCATCACCGAGTACGGTTCGGAGTCCGATCCGCGCGCGTACCGGTTTGACGGGGAGCTCAACAAGGCCAACCGCGGCCTGATGGAGTTCCAGGAGATGCTGAAGTGCGACGAGAAGTTTCTCTGGCATCTCCTCAGCCTGACGCAGGAGGGCAACTTCAAGGCCGGCAGGTTTGCGCTCATCTCCGCCGACGAGATGATCATCGCGCACACCAACGAAGCCGAGTATCGCTCGTTCATCGCCAACAAGAAGAACGAGGCTCTGCAGTCGCGCATGATCGTCATGCCCATTCCGTACAACCTGCGCGTCGACGATGAAGTCAAAATATACGAGAAACTGGTACAGCAGAGCGATCTCAAAAACGTCCACATCGCGCCGCACGCCCTGCGCACGGCGGCCATCTTCTCCATTCTCACGCGCCTGAAGGAGTCGAAGAAGCAGGGCGTCGATCTCATGAAAAAGCTGTACCTGTACAACGGGCAGGCCGTCGAGGGGCTCAAGGACTCCGACGTGAAGGAGCTCAAGGCGGAGTTCCCCGATGAGGGCATGAGCGGGCTGGATCCGCGCTACATCATCAACCGGATTTCCACCGCGCTCATCCGCCGCGACACGCAGTGCATCAATGCGCTCGACGTGCTGCGCGCCATCAAGGACGGGCTGGATCAGCACCCGTCGATCACGCCCGAAGACCGCGAGCGGCTGCTGAATTTCGTGGCGATGGCGCGGCGCGAATACGACGAAATGGCGAAGACCGAGGTGCAGAAGGCGTTCGTCTACTCGTTCGAGGAGTCGGCGAAAACGCTGCTCGAAAATTACTTGGACAACGTGGAGGCGTACTGCAACTGGCAAAAGATCAAGGATCCGCTCACCGGCGAGGAGATGGATCCGGACGAGAAGCTCATGCGGTCCATCGAAGAGCAGATCGGCATCTCCGAGAACGCCAAGCGCGCGTTCCGCGAGGAGATCCTCATCCGGATTTCGACCTACGCGCGCCGCGGCAAGAAGTTTGACTATCACTCGCACGAGCGTCTGAAGGAGGCCATCGAGAAGAAGCTGTTCGCCGATCTGAAGGACGTTGTGAAGATCACGACTTCCTCCAAGACGCCGGACGAACAGCAGCTGAAGAAGATCAACGAGGTGACGCGCCGACTGATCGACGAGCATGGGTATTGCCCCGTGTGTGCCAACGAGCTCCTGCGCTACACCGGAAGCCTTCTCAACCGCTGACAGGAGGGAGAGGCCGTGGTCGAATTCACACTTCAACGCGAAGACTGGTCACTCCACCGCAAAGGGCACATCGATCAAGAGCGCCATCGCGAAAAGGTGCGCGAGGCCATTCGCGAACATCTCGCCGATCTCGTCAGCGATGAAAGCCTGATCATGTCGGACGGGAAGCAGATCATCAAGATTCCTATCCGGTCGCTCGAGGAGTACCGCATTCGGTACAACTTTCAGAAAGGCAAGCACGTCGGCAGCGGATCCGGTGACACGGCCGTGGGCGATCTCGTCGCCCGCGGCAAGCCGGACGCCGACGGACAGCCCGGTCCGGGTCAGGGCGAGGGCGCCGGATCGGAGCCGGGGGTCGACTACGCCGAGGCGGAGGTGACGCTGGAGGACATCCAGCAGGAGCTGTTCCGCGAGCTCGAACTTCCCGATCTCGCCGAAAAGGACGAGGCGGACATGGTCGTGGACACCGTGGAATTTCGCGACGTCCGCAAGAAGGGCATCACGGCCAACATCGACAAGAAACGGACCTTGCTTCAGGCCCTTCGCCACGCCAAGAAGGACGATCGCGTCGTGATCACGCCGGACGATCTGCGCTACAAGACGTGGGAGACCATCGTCAAGCCAGATTCGAACGCGGTCATCCTCGCGATGATGGATCTGTCGGGATCGATGGGCCTGTTCGAGAAGTACTGCGCAAGGACCTTCTTCTTTTGGATGACGCGGTTTCTGCGCACGAAGTACGCCAACGTCCAGATTCGGTACATCGCCCATCATACCGAGGCGCATGAGGTCGACGAGGAGTACTTTTTCACAAAGGGCGAGAGCGGGGGTACCATCTGTTCGTCCGCGTATCAGTATGCGCTCGACATGGTGAACCGCGAGTATCCGCCCGAGCGGTACAACATTTATCCCATCCACTTTTCGGACGGCGACAACCTGACGTCGGACAATGAAAAATGTGTGCAGTTGGTGAAGGAACTTTCCAGCGTTTCGCGCATGTTTGGCTACGCAGAGGTGAACCAATACTCGCGTTCGTCGACGTTGATGAGTGCATACGGGAAGCTCCAGATTCCTCGATTTCGCACGTACGTGATACGAGATAAATCCGAGATCTACGGTGCGCTTCGCCACTTCTTTTCCCAGCAGCAAGGGGTGAAGAGCGCATGACCCATCGCGAGTTGGAAGAGCTCGAGCGCGCCATTGAGCGGATGATGGATCTCGCCCGGGCGTTCGGGCTCGACTTCTATCCCATGCGGTTTGAGGTCTGCCCCGCAGACGTGTTGTACACGTTTGGGGCGTACGGAATGCCAACCAGATTCCACCATTGGTCGTTTGGAAAAGCGAAGCACCGAGAAGATGAAAACTAGACATTCCAATGGATGACCGGCGGTTGTCCCTTTCGAGGGATCTCAATATACGAAATCGCGGCACGTAAGACATTTCTCTTTTCATCAAAGGTCATATAATCCCAAGCCTCTTCAATAAGCTTTGCAGCGTTGAACACACGTTGCGGTTGTGTATCTTTCACAAGTGTGTCTTGCAATTCTTCAATATTGGTCTGTAATCTCCTTCTTTCCTCTTCGAGATGCTTAATCCGATCTCGCAACTGCGTAGCATCTATCGTCCCCTCTTCAAAGGCCTCGTACCATCTATTCAACTTATGCTCTATATCTGATAGGTTTTTCCTTAAATCCCTAAGTGTATCTTCGGTTTCATCAGAATTGGTTTCTATATTGGCGATTTGCTGTTCAAATTCTTCTGCATCCAACCTTGCTATTCGTTTCACCTGTTCGATTACCCATGACTCCAACTCTTCACGATTGCGATAACCGACGGTGCAAGCTTGTTTCGGAGCCCTTCTTGGTACCTTTTTAGGGCGTTGGTGTTGAGATCTGCATCCATACAAGTAATATACATACGGTCCCTTTTTGCGAATGACGTGTATGAAAGAACTTCCGCATTCCGCGCACCGCAAAAGACCGGACAACAAGTATTCGCCTTTAGGAGTAAAGCCTTCGCGTCTTCGAACCATTTCCTGTTGTACTTGTTCCCACAATTCGCGTTCGATGATGGGTGGGGCGATTTCTGTACTTCTTAGAGTTCCATATGGCATAACACCCGTATACGTTTCTCTGGTTAACATGTCTCGAATCCTTGCGTGATCCCAATAACGAGCGGATGTCTGTGATTCGATCCAATCAGACAAATCACTAAGACTGTATCCTTGAAGATATTTTTTATACACCTCCCTCACAAGAAAGGCTTCATGAGGTGACACTTCAAACTTTCCAGTCTGGGAATTATAGACGTAGCCAAAAGGAATTCTCCCGCCGGAAAATTTCCCCGATTTAACACGAAGTTTTTGTCCAGTAGATAGGCGCTCAATGATGGTGTCCCGTTCAAGTTGAGCGAATACCGCGAGAATACCTAACATTGCTTTGCCGAGCGGCGTACTAGTGTCAAAGGGTTCTGTAGCGCTCTTGAACACCACATTGTTCTTATCAAAAACGTCTTCGAGTAGATACAGCACGTCGCGTTGTTTTCTGCTTAACCTATCAAGCTTGTACACGATTACTGTATCGATCTTTTTTTCTTTGATGTGTTTGATGAGCCTCTGCAGCGCCGGTCGATCCATGTTCGTACCAGTGTATCCGTCGTCTATGTACAGCCGATATTGATCCCATCCTTGTGATTTACAAAAGGCAATCAATCGTTCTTTCTGATTGTCGATAGAGAAACCATGCTCGGCTTGTTCGTCTGTCGATACCCTACAGTACAAAGCCACCGTCATCAAAAGCACCTCTATGCTGAATAGCGTATCAATTTTAATCTTACTTCCATGATTTCGACAGTGACATTGAAATAATCGGCCAGTTCATTGATACTCATATCTTCAAGATGATGTGGGTCAATGTCGCCATCAGGAATTAAAAAGCGCGCAGCCCATCTCAATGCGCGAAATTCGTCACGGCTCAATGTGAGTCTATCTGCGTAACAAGCGAATGGACGATAGCATAAGTAAAATGGCACAGTAAAATAATGCCCCAGTTCTTCAGCAAGAACACATCTGTGAAGGACCTGGGAACGTTCGATGCGAGGATTTAAGACAATAAAAGGCTTTTTACGAATATGTTCATAGAAGTAAATTCCATTTATCTTCATGTATCCGAAGTCTAAATCATCCCAATCTAAAACAATCCCTTCCTTTTTCACGATGGAATACATTTCGTTAAGTTTTTCGTCCATCACAGCTCACCGATTCTGCTGGTCTTGGCTGGCACGTTCATCATATCGACGAATGACACGTCTCATGATCTCCTCAAAGTGTTGAATAAGGTCTTCGTCTCCGTGCGCGTACAATGCTTTTTCCATATTCGCTGCAATTTCTCGCACGTCATATTCTACCACAGGCTGTTCTTCCTTGGATCTCAGGTATTCGGCAAAATCGGCGACCTCTTGCTGCTTCTCGACTGACATTTGAGATAGCGCTTCCAACGTTCTTTTAACCTCATTAGTCAAGCCGTTAAAATCTGACACATTGGGCTTTCCCAATACGAGAAAGTCGATACTTACATCGAAGAAATCCGCTAGTTTCTTCAAAGTCTCAATGTCAGGTTCTCTTGTGCCCTGCTCATAATTAGCGATTTGCCCGCGTGTCATTTTGAGTTGTTCCGCTAAAGCGTATTGACTCAAACCTTTTGACCGGCGTAACTGTGCCAAACGTTCGCCAAACGTCATCATCATTGATCACCCGTCCTCAGTATACGTAGAAACAATCCGTTTCAGATTTATAGACACAAAAAGTTTCAATACCTCTTGACAGACACGAATTGTTTCTTGTAGGATGTGTGTCAAAAGAAACGCTATGTGTCTATGAGGTGTAGAACCATGTCAGGGGTAAGAACCAAATTAGTCGAAGCCAGGGGTGATAAGCCGAGAAGCCTAGTGGCGCGGGAACTCGGCATTACGCCGCAAGCATTAGGAATGATTGAACGCGGCCAGCGTACCCCGCGATTTTCGCTTATGCAAAAAATTGCTGACTACTACGGAAAAAGTGTTGACGAATTATTTCGGGAGGAACACAGTACGTGTCCATGAGACCAGCAAACACGTCTGTCATCCACCTCGCTTACGAAAGCGAACAAGCCGTTCGCTCATATCGTGCTACTGAGGTGAGGCTGGTGGATCAAATCACTTTAAGCCGAGAGGCCACCCGTATCATTGTTCAAATTTGCTTAGCTGCATTGATGCGAAAAGAACGGTCAAAGCAGAAAGAAGACGTGGCGTAATCGCTCAAGCGGCGGCATGAACCGCCGCGCATGGTGGACAACCCCACCCGCCCGCCTTGGGAATGGCGGGGCGAGGCGCTGAGGTGGGGACGGGGAGCTCACGGTTCACAGAATACAAGCGAAAAGTCGAGTCTACAATATCTAGGAATATTCCTAAAGGAGGTGATTG
>Ga0208314_100864_pt1 | contig 10171 bp, 8 predicted proteins | sample OSPB_Mat_host_9__FD_187144 | JGI IMG/M metagenome (GOLD analysis project Ga0208314, IMG submission 187144) | Extremophilic microbial mat communities from Yellowstone National Park, USA - OSPB_Mat_host_9_15 (SPAdes) (version 3) | ecosystem: Environmental > Aquatic > Thermal springs > Hot (42-90C) >...
TTTAATCCGTTGTTAAAGTATGCGGGGAGAAGCTTCTGTATATTCGTATTGTTCCCGGTTAACTCTGTAATAATTCTAGAATTGAATATGCCCAGGTATTTTGTGAATTTATCTAATGCTTCCTCAATAGAGATGTTCGATGGCGATCCATATATTTTTCCCTTGTAATCCCTGTAAATCTGGGACCTTTTGAATAATTCGCCCACGATACTTATCGTTTTGTTTAAAGTGAATGGTGACCTGTCAATAATATCCTCCTTCGAGCATGGTTCCATGGATTCAATCTTCTGCAAAACCAACTTCCCCTTGTTGGAAATCAATCCTTCATTGAGTTTTGATACAACCGCCAGATTCTCTTTGGAAATATAACCCTGTGTGCCGTGTATAAGGAAAGATTCCACTAGCATCTTTGAAGAGAATATTTTCTTGAGGCTTATGAACTTGGGACTCTTGAGCATTAGCTCATTATCCGATTTATAACCGAATATGTCGCTTATGGCATCCACGGGATCAAGATATTTTGAATCTTTTGTGAGGTGATGTTTCCTTAATATGTATCTGATAATTTCTTTCTCTGACAGATTAAGGTTTTCTATCTCAGAATTTGATATATAGGTTCTAACCCTCATAAAAGACAGATCCTGCATTTTCCTTTCGGAAAGGGGGAAGGTTGCCTTTCTGAAAACTATGGAATCTAGACCTTCCAGTTGAGAGATTCTTTGAACAACCTGAATTATTTTTTCAGCATCGAATGCATAGTCACCTACTATATCAAACACTTCCAATATGCCATTCGACTTTTCTATATCGAGAGCGAGCTTTAGAGATCCTTTTTCAATCAGAAAATATTTAAATCCCTCCCCCAACTCGGCATCTATAAGGTTTTTGTTTACTAAATAAGCAGGATCCTCTCTATCGATTATCACCGGGGTGTCATGGTCTATTTTTTCCACATAATAATAACTGGTATACTTGGAATTAATCACTTTGACATCCAATTTCGGAATAACTTCTTTAATATCTTGACCAAATATGTTTGTCAGCTCCCAATCATTTAGAGGTCCAAATCTCTTAATAAAATTCTCAAGGAATCTTATGGGCTCCTTGGATTTACCAGAATAAACAAAGTATTCATTCCCCTTTTTAAATACGTTGCCATAATTCTTCACATCCTCTTCTTCGATTTCAGATTCCTTCTGCAATGCCTTGTCAAATTTTGGAATGTTCCTGTTGAGGTACGATATTTCCTGTATGTATTCCTTTGAGAAATATCCTATCAGTTTTTCTCCTATGTGACCGTATATAAGGTTCTCTGGAATTTTGTAATCCCTGGTCTTTGCTGAAAATGGATTTATCAAAATGAGATAATCCGAGATGTAATCATCTGTAGCCCTGTATGTGGCATTGGAAAGCCTCATTCTGAGGATATCACTTTCACTGATCCCCCTTATAGCTTCCAGATCTTCAGAGAGTATGTACTGCCTCTCCCTCTTGGGCAGGAACGTACCGGTCCTTACTTCTTCATTTTCAACTAACATTTTCAATACATTACCTATCTGGTACCTCTCCCCTATTCTATCAAGAATTTCAGCATCAGTCAGTGGACCATTTTGCCACAGGAGGAACTTTATTACCTTTTTTAATGCAAGTTCCTTATCAACCCTTTCCACATCTCTGTGGAACCAGAGAGTTTCTTTACCTTCTTGTAAAAAGTATGCCCTGTATGCTCTTTCCAATTGTCTTAGCATTATAATAGTATCCTCAACGCTCAGTCCATTCTTCTCTGCTATTTCTGATGTATTGTCCCCATCATCAAATTTTAATTCACCGCTGTAAGATATTGAAAAGACAGATGCAAGATATGGAATATTTTCCTTTAAGGCAAAAGTATTCTTTCCAGTGAAAACCGGTTCTATCCTTCCCTCGCTTATAAGTTCCTGTATAATTTCCTCATATTCTGCTCTGTTCTCATAGTATTTCAATGGCGAAAAGGAATGTTCAGATCTAAGATCCGAGAAACCTGCCTTTTCAAGGAATGAAATTATACCTTCCCGGCCCTTGACTTTTAACTTTTTCATTTGAAGCTCTTCCAGTATTTCTAAGTCTAATTCACCCTTATTCTCAAGACCCATCTTTTGCAGCAGTGATTCTTGTAGCTCTCTAATCACTGCACTCTTATCTTCCATTAGAACGATGTCAGATATTCCAGCGTATATTATTCCATAGGAGAACGGACTTGGATACCTGGAGTATTCTAAAATTTCAAGTTTTATTTCACGGTTTTTTATTTTTTCCAGGATGTATTTTGCATTTGGCAAATCCATTACAATATTTTCTATTTCCCTAAAAGTCTCTTCTATAATAGGGAAATCTTCCATTGAAAAAAGTATGTCCAGGACTCTCTGGCTCCTTAATTGCTGCCTTGCAACTGAGACCTCCCTTCCTTTATAGTTCCTGAGAACCATAAATGATCTAGTGGCACAGTGCCTGAATCTCTGCTTGAACAATTCCGTGTTTTTAACAGCTTTTCTCAATGAATCTCCAATTTCCATGTTGTAAATAATTTCCCTTATGCTTTCAAGCGGAATTTGCCTGTTAAATGTAAGCATAAAACCATCGTCTGTCAGTGCGATCCTAGAATTTATGTTAAATTCCTTCCCTAGGGTATAACCGATTATTATGCTAAGCGCATCGTTAACCCTTCTTCCGAATGGGAAGTGGAAGATAGCAGAGTAATTATTTGATTTGTCTATATAACCTTCTATATAAAGTGTTTCATTATCTGGTATACCGAACTGCATCTGTGTATTGAAATAGGAAAGAAGTGAACGTATTGTATTATCATCCGCATCATACTCATTCTTCAGGAATTCTTCAGCTTTACCTTCTTCAATTTTTTTCTTTAGTTCGTTCCTGAATTTGGCAACCTCTAATGAAAGGTCAAAAGTCCTCGGTAGCATTTCTCCTACCCATGATGGAACTGTGGGTTTCTTACCGCTTGCATCCTTAACATAGACATTGTTGCCTCTGAGTCTTATGAATTCATAAGTCCTGGCACCCAGTACAAATATGTCCCCTCTATGCAGCTTCTCTACAAATTTCTCAGAAAGAGAACCCATGTGCCTGTTATCAAGAGTGAATACTTCATAATCAGCCTCTTCAGGGATAGTTCCGGAGTTGGTGAAATAGATAAGCCTGCTGCTCTTCTTCTTCCCAAATGTCCCTTCTTCCTTATCCCACCAAATTTTTGAATAAACATTGCCTTCCTCAAAGCCACCTGACAGGTAGTTTAGAACATTTAAGTAATCCTTTTCCTTCAAATCTCTATAGCAATATGAACCCCTGATAATATTCAGTACTTCATTTTGATCCCATTTCTTTTCCAGAGATATTCCCACAATGAATTGTGACAAAACATCCAATGAATTTTTGGGAATCGAAACTTTGTCCAGCTTCTTTTCTTTTGCCTGTTTTACCAGAACTACAGATTCCACCAAGTCATCAATATCCATCGGTATAATTCTCCCCTTAGCTGTTGCAAATACTGAATGACCTGATCTTCCAACTCTCTGTAATCCTTTGGATATTCCCTTTGGAGAACCTACTTGTATAACCAGGTCAATGCTTCCTATATCAATTCCCAATTCTAAAGAGGTTGAGGAAACTGCACATCTCAATAATCCAGCTATAAGTTTTTGCTCCACTTGGAACCTTGATTCCCTTGAGAGGCTCGAATGGTGAGCTTCCAGATCCATTATCCCTCTTTCAATAAGCTTTGTGGATACCCTCTCTGCTCCGCTTCTTGTATTGGTAAAAACTAACGTGGTTTTGTGCTCCTTTACCAATTTCTCGATTATGTCATACGTTCTTTCACTGATTTGCTCTTGAGTTGCATTAAACAAATCTGAAACAGGGCAAATAACTTTCAAATCTAGATTTTTATTGGATTCCACTTCTATAATATGAACATCTTTTTCCGTTTCATTACCTATGAGGAATTTGCCAATCTCTTCTATTGGTTCAGTAGTTGCAGATAAACCTATCCTCACTAAATTTTTATTAATATAATTTAAGTATTCCACTATTAAACTTAATAGCTCTCCCCTTTTGCTTGATGCGAGATCGTGGATTTCATCAACTATTAAATAGTCGACCCCTTTGAATTTCTCCTTGAATTTTGGTGAAAAAATGGACAGTGCCAGACTCTCTGGAGTTGTTATGAAAATATGTGGAGGTTTTTTGTTCATCTGCTGCCTCTCATATTGACTTGTATCTCCTGATCTAACCCCTACCCTGATTTTTGGGAGCTTGACTCCTTTCCTCTCTGCCAATTCATAGATCTCCTCCAGGGGAGTCATTAAATTCCTTTTTATATCATTGGCAAGAGCTTTTAGAGGAGATATATAAACACAGTAAATTTTATCCTCTAACTTATTTGATTTTGCCAGTAGAAATAATTCGTTCAAGATAACGAGGAATCCTGAGAGGGTTTTACCAGTTCCCGTAGGTGAGGAAATTAAAACGTTTTTATGTTTATGAATAAGAGGGATGCCCATCATTTGCGCTTTAGTTGCCTTCTGATATTTATTGAAAAACCATTCAGCAACTATAGGGTCTAGGAACTCCCTTAGATCATACTCCTCATTATCTGTAATCAGCATCTTTTCTCCTCTTTAAACTGAAAGGTATTAAGGTTTTATATAAAAATTTCACGCATTTTCTATGCTAAACTCAGCCATCTTTGTGAGTATCTCCAAAGGGCTATTTATACCCCAGAATTTTAATTTTTCTTCACTTATATCAATGCTTTTGAATTTCTTTTCCCACTGAAATTCCTTTTCTCCCAAAACCACAATTTTTCCCGTGTAGTTTTTGATACCCATAATTTCTATGGCCTTTCCAACTTGTCTCTGCGTTGATAAATAGAGCATAATCTCTTTCCATATGGAGTCGGAAATATTTCTCTTCCTCATAAAAGCCATTAAAGCGTATTTCATGGCAGCATCTAAATGTATATGCCCTACTATTCTGTCCTCCCTTAAAAATAGAAATTGTGGGTATTTGGAGACATCTATTTCATTCTCAGATATGATATAAGTTTCAATGATTTTATGTTCCATTGGCCACCACTGACGATGCGGGTATGCTGGTTTCGAACCTAGAAATCAATGCTGCTTTAGTCCTTGTAGGTGCAAGTACAAGTTTTAGAACTTCATTGATGGTTGTGACTGGATGAATGTTTATCTTCTTTCTCTTTTCCTCCTCAAGGATAATATCCTTTTCATTGGAAGCGGGTACTATGACATTCTTAAAACCTGCCTCTATGGCAGCTTCCACCTTTGCCGTTACTCCCCCAACTGGAAGAACCTGACCTCTCACACTTAAGGAGCCTGTCATTGCATATGACTGATCAACTGGTATGCCTTCTAGAGCAGAAACTATAGCTGTAGCAATAGTTATGCTGGCTGAGTCTCCCTCAACACCTTCGTAGGTTCCTATGAACTGTATGTGTACATCGTGGTTTGAAATATCCTCACCGGTGTACTTTTTAATTATTGCTGAAACATTGAGAACTGCTTCCTTGGCTATTTCTCCCAATTTTCCAGTGGCTATTATCTTCCCCCTCTCTTTTTCTAGGGCGGGGGTTACTTCTGCGGCAACCGGCATAACAGTTCCTGAGTACTCTGCCATCCCTGAACCAGCACTGTAAACTGCTAACCCATTGACTATTCCAACTGCAAATCCATCATTTAAGAATGTCCTGTAGGCTTTACCGGCCTCTATGTGTTTGTCAGCAATTTGCTGTTCCAATGGTCTTGCCTTGGATTTTGCCTTGGCTACATGTTCTGCGGTTACAACTTCAGCACCTTCTGATACGGCTAGGTCACCTGCAACCCTTATTAAGCCCCCCAATTCCCTTAACCTTAGAGTAAGCATTCCCTTCCTTCCTGCTCTCTTCTGGGCCTCTCTGATTATGGATGCAATCGCTGTATAGTCAAATGGAGGTATTTTTTTATCTTTAGCAACTTCCTGAGCGACAAATCTTATCAGTTTCTCTCTGTTTTCCTCAGTATCCTCCATCATCGTATTCATGTATACTTCATATCCATAGCCTCTGATTCTTGACCTTAATGCTGGATGCATTCCCTGCAAGGCATCAATATTACCCGCTGCCACCAAAATAAAGTCACATGGTACGGGCTCAGTTTGCACCAGGGCACCTGCAGACCTTTCACTCTGGCCTGAAATTGAAAACCTCTTTTCTTGCATTGCTGTAAGTAAAGATTGCTGCGATTCTAACCTTAGCATATTTATTTCATCAATGAAAAGAACACCCTTGTGGGCTTTGTGTATATTACCTGCCTCAACCCTCAGGTGAGGTGGTGTTTCAAGTCCTCCTGATTGGAATGGATCATGGCGTACATCTCCCAGTAAAGCGCCTGCGTGAGCACCAGTTGAATCAATAAATGGAGGTTTATCAGTCTTCTCATGACCCACCAGCAACTTGGGTACTTGTGTCTTATCTTCTCTGATACCTGGTCCCATATTGAATGCAATATACAGGAATGCGGCTGCCATTATGGAAAGGAATATTGGGGTTGCATCTACTGAATGAGTTTGTGGATAATTGGCAAATGAAAAAGCCAAGCCCAATATTAAAATAAATATGACTATTAACCTGGTTCCTCTCTGTCTCTCCAGCCTTTCCTGATCAGCTCTTGTTTGGTATTCCCTGACTATTTCTTTTCCCTTTCCCGCCGGAACAGTTACAATTTTTGGTCTATTAACATCCTCTGGATTGTGGAATACAAGTATATCTTCTAATTCTTCCTTCGGCAGGAAATCGACCATTGATTGAGCCAGCATCGATTTACCAGTTCCTGGCTCCCCAATTAAAATTACATGTCTTTTTTGCCTCGCTGCCCTTTTAATTATCTCAACACCATGATCTTGACCTATTACCTGATCAATTAATCTTTCAGGTATTTTAATGTCCTTTGTGGTAGTAACTCCCTTTGATTTAACCCATTGCTCTAGTTCATCCATTCGCAATCGTAGTGAAAATTAATAAATAAGTGTTTTGATACTTATCTCATCAAAAAATAAATCAAAAATGATTACATACCCTTAAATAATTAACGATTATGATTATTCAAGGCAAGGATGTTTCAAATAAGATTCTTGCGGAGGTTAAGGATATTATAAGCAAAAATAAATTGGAAATTCATACAGTAGCCCTTTACTTTAAGGGGGATGAAGAATCTAAAGTTTACTTCCAAAGCATAAAGAAAAATGCAGATAAGGTTGGTATAGATTTTAGAATAACTGAAATAGGATCTGAGAATCTTATTGAGGAAATAAAAAGGCTTAATGATGACCAAGGTATAGATTCAATTATAATAGCTAGGCCATTCCCTGAAGGAGTTGACTCTGTAGAGGTGAGTGAAACAATTGATCCTGATAAAGATTTAGATTGCATATCCCCTTATAATCTGGGCAGACTGAATTACAAAGATTACGATGTCGCTCCAGCAACTGCTAAGGCCGCTATCGATATATTGAAATACAACGGAATTAAACTTTCAGGAATGAATTCTCTTATTATAAATAGATCCATCACAGTGGGAAGACCTCTATCCCAGATGCTACTCAATGAGGATTCTACTATTACCGTCGCCCATTCTAAAACAAAAAATATTGAAGAACTCATCGAAAATAACGATATAGTTTTCCTTGCTGTAGGGAAACCTGGGTATCTAAAAGCTACTAGCATTAAAAATAAGAAAATTATTGTGGATATAGGAATAAATGTAGTTGACAAAAAGGTTGTTGGTGATTTTGAGGTCGATGGAAAATTGGACCAAATTGACTACACACCAGTGCCCGGCGGTGTAGGAACCGTTACATCTGCAGAGATTCTAATGAACGCTCTCAGGCTTAAAATGCGATCCTGAGTATTTTATATTTTTCCTATTTAATTATTGATATTCTCAGAAACGAATATTTTATGATATTAACACTTAAAGGCCTACTTAATCCTGCAAATGCTATTTCATAAGATTTATTAATATTTAATACATACACTTCGGCTTAGGTGTAAATAAATGGGAGTCCTAGATCGTTCATCAAGAGAAAAACTCATTAGCGAAATGAAAAAATTAGCAATTGAAAATGATTCAGCCTTCTGGAAGGATATAGCTGAGAGACTTGATAGATCTATCAATAGAATTAGCGAAGTAAACGTAGGAAAAATATCAAGATTTGCTAAATCCGGGGAAATTGTAGTTGTTCCAGGTGTAATTCTGGGAGCCGGTTCTGTGGATGAGCCAATCACAGTAGCTGCCCTCTATTTTACTAAAACGGCAAAAAAGAAAATAGAAGAGGCAGGGGGTAAGATTTATACTTTAAAAGAATTAATGGAATTAAATAGAACCGGAAGTAAATTGAGGATAATGGGGTAATGAGAATGAGAGTTATTGATGCATCAAACCTAGTAATGGGAAGACTTTGCTCATATGTGGCAAAGCAACTTTTAACAAGTGAAGAGGAGATCGTAATAGTAAACGCTGAAAAAGTGATGATAACTGGAAGAAAGGAAAGTGTTCTTGAAAGGTTCAAGACTGAGAGAGATGTAGGATCAGTAAGGAAGGGACCAAGATTCCCAAAAGAGCCTGACCGAATTCTCAGGAGGACAGTCAGGGGAATGCTTCCTATGAAAACAAGCAGAGGAAAGAATGCTTTTAAAAGACTAAGGGTTTATGTTAGTATTCCTGAGGAATTCAAAAATTCCAAAATAGAGGTGTTGGAAGAACTTAAGAACAAGCATATTAATAATGTAATAAGTCTGTTGGAAGTTTCAAGGCAATTAGGTTCAAAGGTGAAGGTAAATGACAACAGTAATTGAAACAAGTGGTAGCAGGAAGACTGCTGTAGCAAGAGCAACCATAAAGGAAGGGCAGGGGAGAATAAGGATAAATGGAATACCTCTGGAAATTTATGGTACCGAACTGGCAAGAATGAAGATAATGGAGCCATTAATGCTGGCTGGCGATAAGGTATCAAAGATAGATGTTTCAGTAAATGTAAAAGGCGGAGGTACAATGGGACAGGCTGATGCCATTAGAACAGCCATATCAAGAGCCATAATAGCTTATTTTAAAGATGAAGAACTAGCAAATGCATTTAAAGAATTTGACAGAACACTTTTGGTTAATGATGTCAGGATGAAACTGCCAAAGAAGCCTGGCGGAAGGGGTGCTAGGAAGAAGAAGCAGAAATCTTACAGGTGAAAAGATGATTATACCTGTTAGATGTTTTTCCTGTGGAAGGGTGATAGCCTCCGATTACGTAAGATTTAAAGACAAAATGGACAAAATAAGAGCTGAAAACAAAAGGGAACCTACTCCAGAAGAAATTTCAACGACACTAGACCAACTGGGGGTTACAAGATACTGCTGTAGAAGAATGATCATTTCTCAGGCTGATTTACTGCAGGAAATATTGCCATTTGATTAAATGGGACCGTAGGGTAGCCTGGACCATCCTACCAGCTTGGGGTGTTGGTGACCGGAGTTCAAATCTCCGCGGTCCCATCTGAATCTTGGGGATATAGATAATAACCTTTTATTTTGACCCTTTAAATACTTAAATTAGTCATACAAAATATTAATCCTAAATGTTTAATCTTGTCTTATCACATAATTTGAATAATATCTCATTTATCTTAGTTTTCCTGATTAGACCAGAACCCTTTCTTGTCTGAGACTTCGTATAACTTAAACTCTGTTTAGATATTCCCTTATCCCTGACATCTTTAGGTTTCAATAATAGAATCCATTGTTTGAAATCTTCAATATTCTCATATTCAAGGTAATCAGGTTCTTCAATACCAGCAAGGTTATCTTCAAGGTTATTGGATTCCTTACCTATGTATCTTATTTGATCAGCAATGATATGTTTCCTTTGTGCAATTCCTTCCTTGTCGTAATCAAATTTGTTATCATTATGCATTACGTATTTAGTTAGAATGTCGTCAAGAGTATACCAGTAAGCTTGTGGAGGAGGGAAAAGAATTTTAAACCGGCGATTTGGGGAAATTCTTAACCGCCGAAAATGGGAAAAATAAACCGACTTTTACACAAGACACAGAAATTATGATGTTACCATTGGC
>Ga0208314_100867_pt1 | contig 10126 bp, 8 predicted proteins | sample OSPB_Mat_host_9__FD_187144 | JGI IMG/M metagenome (GOLD analysis project Ga0208314, IMG submission 187144) | Extremophilic microbial mat communities from Yellowstone National Park, USA - OSPB_Mat_host_9_15 (SPAdes) (version 3) | ecosystem: Environmental > Aquatic > Thermal springs > Hot (42-90C) >...
TCGGACATGCCCGCGTCCTGCGCCCCGCGGGTACATGCCCGTGGTGCCGCGGGGTGCAATCGCGCTTGGCGGTGCCCATGGGATTTGCATGCGGAACAAGCGCTTGCTTCGATGCAAACAGCCCATCAGCCCCTGCATGCACATGCATCAGCGGCGGTACCGCGCTGGATCCACCGCCACCTCCCGCAGCCAGTACTGCAGGTTCTGGCGCGACATGCCAAGCCTTCGCGCCGCCTCCGAGACGTTCCCGCGCGTCTCCTCGAGCGCCGCCTGCAGCACGGTCCGGGCGTAATCGCGGACGAGATCGCGAAACGACGTGCGCGCCTGTGGCATCTCATCCGAAGCGTCGCGGGGCGCCGGCTGGCGCGGCACTTCGGCGCGCGCTTCGCTCACGCCTGCCTCCTGATTCCCCTCGACGTCTTCGAGCGCCTGCTCCAGCCTACGCCGAACGTGGCCCGGCAGATGCTGAAACCCAATCCTCGCCTCGTCCTCCATGAGGTTCATGGCGCCCTCAATCACGTGCTCCAGCTCGCGGACGTTGCCGGGCCACTCGTACGCCAGGAACGCGTCCATGAGCCTCGGCTCGCAGCCTTCCACCCGGAGCCCAAACGCGCCGTTCAGCCGGCGGATGAAGTGAGCCACGAGCGGCGGAATGTCCTCGCGGCGGGATCGCAGAGGAGGCACCGTGAGCGTCACGACGCTCAGACGGTAGAACAGATCAGCCCGCAACCGGCCCTCGCGGATGGCGCGGCCCGGATCCTCGTTCATCGTGGCGAGGATGCGCACATCCACAGGGCGATCCTTCAGATCCCCCACGCGGCGCACCACGCGCTCCTGGAGCACGCGGAGCAGCTTGGCCTGAAGCGGCGCGGGCATGGCGTTCAGCTCGTCCAGGAGAAGCGTGCCCCCGTTCGCCTGCTCGATGAGCCCAGGCCGATCCACCGCGCCCGTGAACGCCCCGCGCGCCGTGCCAAACAAGATGCCCTCGACGAGCGTGTCCGGAATGGCTGCGAGGTTCTGCGACACAAACGGCCCGTCCCGCCTCGGGCTGGCCGCGTGGATGCCCTGCGCCAGAAGCTCCTTGCCCGTACCCGTTTCCCCGATGATGAGCACCGATGAGTCCGTGCGCGCGGCGCGCCGCGCCTGTTCGAGGACCTCGCGCATCGCAAGGCTCTCCGCGATGATGGACGCGAACGTGTAGCGCACGCCCGCCTGCCCGAAGGCCGTGCTCCTCAGTTGTTCGACGCTCGTCACATCCCGGGCGATCTCGACCGCGCCCAGAATCCTCCCGTCCGCATACACCGGAAACGTCCGATTCACCGTCGTGATGGCCTGCCCGCGCCGGTTGAAGTAGGTCTGTCGCACGTCGTCCCGCCGCACGCCTCGCCGCACCGCGTCGAGCAGCGTGCTCCCCGCGGCGTCTGGAAACGAGAACACGTCGTCGATCCGTCGCCCCATCACGTCCTGCCTCGACATCGCCTCGATGTCCGCCATCTTCCGGTTGTAAAACACGGTCACGCCCTCGGCGTCCACCACGTGCACGCCTTCGTCCAGGGCGTCGAGCGCCGCCTCCAACAACGTGCGGCGAGCCTCCGGATCTTGCGCGCGCATTCCTCGCCTCCTCTCCGCATGTTCCAGCCTCGCTTGCATCAATATACAAAGAGCCTTGTGGCGCCTGTCGAGATCGGCATGCAAGCCTAGTTTGCAGTCCGAGTCCGAAAAGCGCAAGGCCCTTTTTGCGCCCGTGCGGTCGGCTGCGCCACCTGCCCGACACCTGCGCTGGCCATTTGGCACAAAGTTTGCTTCGATAGTACACGTAGAGCCTGCGCGGATCCTGGCCCTACGTATCACACGATTTTGAAGGAGGCCATACGATGATTCCGTATCGCCCAGAGCCTTTGACGGACTTTCACAACCCGGCCAACCAGGAGGCGTTCGCCGCGGCCCTCGCCAAGGTCGAACGAGAGCTCGGCCGGACGTATCCCCTTATCATCGGCGGCAAGCGCATCGATACGGGCCGCTACATCGAGTCCATCAACCCGTCCAAGAAGACTGAGGTCATCGGCCGCGTCGCCATGGCCGGCAAGGACGAGATCGAGCAGGCGCTCGAGGCCGCTTGGGAGGCCTACCGGACCTGGTCGCGCATGCCGGTCATCGAGCGCGCCGCGCTGCTCTTCAAGACCGCGGCCATCATCCGCCGGAGAAAGCACGAGTTTTCCGCCTGGATGCTGCTTGAGGCCGGCAAGAGCCGCGCGGAAGCCGACGCGGACACCGCCGAGGCTATCGACTTTCTCGAGTACTACGGACGCCAGATGATCGATCTCGCCCGCCGGGCGGACGATCTCCTCACGCCCATCTCGGGTGAGGACAACCACATCGAGTACATCCCGCTCGGCGTGGGGGCCATCATCCCGCCGTGGAACTTCCCGCTCGCCATCGTGACGGGCATGACCGTGTCGGCCGTCGTCGCGGGCAACACCGTCCTCTTGAAGCCCGCCATCCAGACGCCCGTCATCGCCTACAAGCTGATGGAGGCGCTCGAGGAGGCGGGCATGCCGCCGGGCGTGGTCAACTTCGTCCCGGGCGATCCGGCCGAGATGGGCGACTTCATGGTCGGCCACAAGGATGTGCGGTTCATCTCCTTCACCGGCTCGAAGCAGGTGGGCCTGCATCTGAACGAGCTCGCCGCCAAGCGCATCCCCGGCCAGCGTTGGATCAAGCGGTTCATCGCCGAGATGGGCGGCAAGGACGCCATCGTCGTGGACGAGGGCTACGACGTCCAGGCGGCCGCGCAGATCATCGCCCAGTCCGCCTTCGGCTTCTCCGGCCAGAAGTGCTCGGCGTGCTCGCGGGTCATCGCGCACGAGTCGCTCTACGATGAACTCGTCGATCGCGTCGCCGAGATCGCGAAGGCGTTCAAGGTGGGCGACGTGCGGGACGCGAGTGTCGGCACGGGGCCGGTCATCGATCAGAAGGCGTTTGAGAAGGTGACCACCTACATTGAGATAGGGCGCGGTGAAGGACGGCTCGTGGCGGGCGGCACGGCGTCGAACGAGACCGGCTTCTTCATCCATCCGACGGTGTTCGCGGACGTGAAGCCGGACGCGCGCATCATGCAGGAGGAGATCTTCGGCCCGGTGGTGGCGTTCACGAAGGTAAAGTCGTTCGAAGAGGCCATCGACGTGGCCAACAGCACGGAATTTGGCCTCACCGGTTCCGTCTTGTCGACGAACCGCGAGCACCTGGCCTACGCGCGCCATCACTTCCACGTCGGCAACCTGTACTTCAACCGCAAGTGCACGGGCGCCGTCGTCGGCGTACACCCGTTCGGCGGGTTCAACATGTCCGGCACCGACTCGAAGGCCGGCGGCCCGGATTACCTGCTCCTTTTCACGCAGATGAAGAGCGTTTCGGAGCTTCTGTGACGGAATTCGGCGGGCGGTCTGCCCGCCTGTTGAGGTGAATCGCATGGCGACACAGGTGACGAGCCGCGAGGCCCTGCGGCTCGAAGAGCAATATGGCGCGAAAAACTACCACCCCCTTCCCGTGGTGCTCGTCAAGGGCGAGGGCGTGTGGGTGTGGGACGCGGAAGGCAAGCGGTACCTCGACATGCTGAGCGCGTACTCGGCGCTCAACCAGGGGCACCGCCATCCACGCATCATCCAGGCGCTCAAGGATCAGGCGGACGCCATCACCTTGACCTCGCGCGCGTTTTATAACGACAAGCTCGGCCAGCTGTACGAGCGCATCGCGAGGCTCACGCACAAAGACATGGTGCTGCCCATGAACACGGGCGCCGAGGCGGTGGAGACGGCCATCAAGGCGGTCAGGCGCTACGCGTACGACGTCAAGGGCGTGCCCAATGACAAGGCCGAGATCATTGTGGCCGAACACAACTTCCACGGCCGGACCACGACCATCATCTCGTTCTCGAGCGATCCGGAGTACCGGCGCGGCTTCGGCCCGCTCACGCCCGGCTTCCGCATCATTCCCTACGGGGACATCGAGGCGCTGAAGCAGGCCATCACGGAGAACACCGCGGCGTTCCTCGTCGAGCCCATCCAGGGCGAGGCGGGCATCATCGTACCGCCGGAAGGCTATCTGCGAGAGGCGTACGAATTGTGCCGCGATCGCAGCGTGCTGTTCGTGGCGGACGAGATTCAGACGGGTCTCGGCCGCACGGGCCAGATGTTCGCGTGCGACTGGGAGGGCGTCGTGCCCGACGTGTACATCCTCGGCAAGGCGCTCGGCGGCGGTGTGTTCCCCGTGTCCGCCGTGGCGGCGAACCGGGACATTCTCGGCGTGTTCGAACCCGGATCGCACGGGTCGACGTTCGGCGGCAACCCGCTCGGCGCGGCGGTGGCCATCGCGGCGCTCGACGTGATCGTCGAGGAGAAGCTGCCGGAGCGGTCGCGCGCGCTTGGCGAGAAGTTCCTTGGATGGCTCCGCGACCTCAAGCACCCAATCATCAAGGACGTGCGCGGCAAGGGGCTCTTCATCGGCATGGAGCTCCACGAGAAGGCGCGGCCGTACTGCGAGCGACTAAAAGAGGCGGGGCTCTTGTGCAAAGAGACGCACGAAAACACCATTCGCTTCGCACCGCCGCTCGTCATCACGGAAGACGAACTGGCGTGGGCGTTTGAGCAGATCCGAAGCGTCTTCGCGGAAGAGGCGCGCTAGAAAGCAGGGATAGGCATGAAAGACATTCACATCATCGGCGTCCCGTCCGACTACGGCCAGAACCGCCGCGGCGTGGATATGGGCCCGAGCGCCATCCGCTACGCGGGGCTGAAGGAGAAGCTCGAGCGGCTCGGCTATGAGGTGTCCGATCTCGGCGACGTGCCGGTACCGACGCCGGAAACGAGGCAGATTGAGCACCAGAAGCTGAAGTACCTGCGCGAGGTGGTCTCGGTCTGCGAGGCGCTCTGCGAGAAGGTGGACGGCGTGCTCAAGGGCGGGCACACGCCCGTCATTCTGGGCGGCGATCACTCCATCGCCATCGGTAGCCTGGCCGGGATCGCACGCGCAGGGCAGCCGTTTGGCGTCATTTGGTTTGACGCGCACGGCGACATGAACACGGACGAGACGACGCCCTCGGGCAACATCCATGGGATGCCGCTCGCCGCGAGCCTCGGCCTCGGCCACGAAGCGCTCACCGACATCGGGGGGATTCGCCCGAAAGTGAAGCCGGAGAACGTGGTGCTCGTCGGCGCACGCTCCATCGATCCGGAGGAGCGGGAACTCATTCGCCAATCCGGCATTCACGTGTTCACCATGCAGGACGTCGATCGCCGAGGCATGGACGCGGTCATGCAGGAGGCCATCCGCATCGCGTCGGACGGCACGCGCGGCATCCACCTGAGCCTCGATCTCGACGCCCTCGACCCCATGTTCGCCCCGGGCGTCGGCACGCCGGTCAACGGCGGCTTCACCTACCGGGAGGGCCATCTCGCCATGGAGCTATTGGCCGCGAGCGGCAAGCTCCTCTCGGTCGACGTCGTCGAGGTGAACCCCATTTTGGATCACCGGAACCAGACGGGCCGCATGGCCGTGGAACTCTTGGAATCGCTGTTCGGCAAGCGCGTGATGTGAAACGCGACAGGGTGCCTCCCGCGGCGCGGAGGCACCCTGTTTCGCATCTTCCTGTACGGACTTCAGCCCTTCGCCTCCACGTAGCGGACGTCGCCCATGCCGGCGACATCCTTCTGCACCTCAATGCGGCCCCTATCGTTCTCGCCGAGGACAATCCAGCGGCACTCGGGCAATTCGCGCAGCGGGCGGTCGGCGAGATCGCCGAGATCGCGAAGTTGAAACAGCTCGCGCACCTGCTCGGCCACTTCGCCGAGCGTCGCCTCAGGGTGCTGGCGGAGCCAGCGGCGGGTTTTGCGCGCGAGGTCCTTGCCGGATCGCGTCAAATACAAGATTACCTGGTCCAAACTGCATTCCACCACCTATCACTTGTTAAAGATCAATATACAAGAAAAAGACGGCCACGACATCAAAAATTCTCTAAAAAAGCGGTGGCTGCGCGAGACCGAACAGGCGGACGCCGCGGGCCGCCTCAGGCGAGGCTATCCAGGATGTCGCGGAGGGAAAGGTCCGCGCCCGCGAGCGACTCGTCGGCCACACCGTAATACATGTGCACGACGTCGCCTTCCACCCAGGCCCCGCAGGAGAACACCACGCCGCGGAAAAAGCCCGCCAGCTCGTACGGCGCCTCGGGCTTGAGGATGGGCTCGGCCGATCGCGCCAGGACCCGCGACGGATCGCCGAGATCGACGAGGCAAGCCCCCATGGCGTACTCGTTCTTCTCGTTGGCGCCGTGGTACAGGATGAGCCAGCCCTTGTCCGTGCGGATGGGCACGGCGCCCCCGCCGACGCGCAGGCTGTCCCAGGTGTCCTTGCGCGGCGCGAGCAGGAACCGATGATTGCCCCAGGCGCGCAGGTTCGGCGATTCGGCAAGCCAGATGTCGAGCTCGCCGAGGCCGCGCGGCGCAGGGCGATGGAGCAGGTAGTAGTGCGAACCGATGCGCTCCGGAAAGAGGACCACGTCCTTGTTCTCCGGCGGCAGGATGAGGCCGAGGCGCCAGACGTGGCGAAAATCCCGCGTCGCAGCCAGGCCCACGGCGACGCCGTGATCGGACACCGCGGTGTAGGTGATGTAGTACACGCCGCCGATCTCGGCCACCCGCGGGTCTTCGACGCCGAACGCCTCGTACGGGGTCTCGGGAGCGAGAAACGGCTTCTCCTCCACGGTGAAGTGGCGGCCGTCGCGGCTTCGCGCGAGGCGCAGATGTGACATGGACGTTAGCCACACCGTCTCGCCGGTGTCCTTGCGGCGCACCGCGCGCGGATCGGAGAAGTCGTAGTGCGGATCCGAGCGCTTGAACCAGTGGACCTCGACCGTTCGGTGCGCGGGGTTGTAGACGGGCACGCCGACGGCGTCCTCGTCCGCGCTTGCCTGCTCCGCGACGCGCAGCACGAGCACGGTCTCGTCGCCCACGCGAGCCACGCCTGCATTAAACGCGCCAATGACGCGCATATTGGGATGCGAAGGTGGCACGTCCTTCGGGGTGATGAGCGGGTTTTCCGCATATCGATTCACGTTCACAAACATCCCCTCCTTGGCCTCTTCGAGGTACAGCTTTACCAATCGGCGATTTGGCCGCCGCGGTGGTTTTGCGCAAACACGCTCGGAGGCGGATCGAAATCGTCGTGCGTGACGGAGGACGGCGGCGCGATGCCTTGATCGCTCGTGTACACGGCGTCGAGCGTCGGATCGAAGACCACCCACCTGCGCCCGTCCCACGCCTCGTCCCACTGGTGAGGTCCCCACCCGAGTTCACCCAGGCCCTGCCCCTGCACCACGAGCGCCGGGATGCCGAGCGCGCGCAGGAGCCCCGCCGCGACGCCCGAGATGTCCTGGCACACGCCGTAGTGAAGCGACAGTGTGGTGGTCATCTGCTGCCACGGAACCTGACCGTCCAGGTAGGCGGGCCAGTTGTACCAGATGTGCAGAGACGCCCAGTCCGAGACGGCCTGAATCTCCGCGTCCACCTGTTGCGGCGATAGCGCCCGCGCACCGCCGCTCGGATGCGCGATGGAAGCCGCGAGCCCTGCCACCTGCGGCGATTCGTTGTCATTCACAAACCAGCTCTGGAGAAGCCCGAGGCTCTGGAGTGAGAGGCTTGGAGCCGCGGACTCGATGGCGCGGCTGTAGGCCAGGGGGCGAAGCTTGAGCGACGACGCGTTCAGAACTTCATCCACTTGGACGTACAGCGGCCCGGTGAAAGGCAGGCGGATGGTGGCGTCGAGCGCGCCGTTGACCATGCGGGCGCTGTAGCTGTGAATCTCGTCCGGCTGGGCCTCGGACCTGACCGTGATCATCACCTCGCCCGAGAACCCGTCCTGAGTCTGAAGGCGAAGAGGGAGAACCGGCGTCAGCGGATTGTAGAGCGCCGAGGAGGTGACGCCCGATTCTCCGTAGAACCACGGCTCCGGCCAGAGGTCCCCCGGCTGTTGGTACGCCGACGAGGCAACGCCCGAGGGCGGCAGCGACATCTGCGGGACGGGATCGATCACGGCCAACTGCGAGCCCTGCCACCGCGTCTGCACGTGAAACGCAGCCAACAGCTGCCGTAGCGCGTCCACATCCACGTAGATTTGACCGCCTTTCACGATGGCATTCGCATCAATGGAACCGGCGTACGTGACCTCGTCGCCGTGGGCGGGCTGCCAGTACCAGAGGTAGAGCGGCCCGGAACCGGAGCTTGGCGCCGCCTGCGAGGACGACGGGAGATCTCCCACCACCCATCCGCTCGACGTGAAGGCCTGGGGGACGTGCATGAGGTTGAACCAGGCGACGCAGGCGGAAAGCGGCGCGTACACGTGTCCACCCGCCTGCCACCACGCGACGGCGACCTTCCCCACGCCAGGGACGACGAGGGCGCCGCCCGAGCCCGTGGTGGAAGTGGCGACGTTGACGGACGCAAAGACGCGTGGAGGCGCCGCGAAATACGCGGGAGCGGCCGCGGCGAGCGGCAGCGCGAACAAAGCACCGACCTTTGCGAGAGCGCGAGGGCGAAGCAAACGGCGAGCACCTCCGGATTCTGCGGCCGGATGAGGCCGGACTCGGATGCATGGCACACATGCTGTAACAATACGCCGCCGATCGACCAAATCCTGCGAACCCTGTCGCTCGCCGTTGAGATTTCTCGGGAAATAGAGAGCGGTGACGAACGAAGGCACGGACAGGAAAATGGGGGATGGTGTCGAAGAGATTTGAGGAGAGGTACGATTCGCGTGGGCCAGGGAGGCGCGCCCGCGCCGGCGCTTCACACCACGAGGAGGATCTCAAGATGCCGAAATCCAGAACCTACGGTTATGTCTTGCTTTCGGTGGCGGCGACGCTGTTCCTTGCGACGGGCTGCGGAGGCGGATCGTCGGGCGGAAGCCCGCCGCCCCTGAACAACACGACCAACGCGACGAATGAGCCGCAGAACAATACCGCCAACACGTCGAACTTGACAAGCAACGGCTCGACGACCAACGCGGCGGAGAACAACACGTCGACGCAAAACACCAGCAACTCGTCGCAGGGCGGATCGCAGCCGGCCGACGCCGGCGCGTTCCCGGCCATCGTGCGGCAGGCCATGACGAGCCTCGGCGAGAACGGGTTCCAAGGGGCGGACGCACCGACCTACGTGCCGCAGCCGGCGGGAGGCGGATCGACGTCGTACAGCGCGCACAACACGCAGCCGAGCGCGCACGGTCCCCAGTTTCTCGCGGGCTATCACGTGGATCTGCTGACGGGCGGGCAGCCGTACGCCTCGTACGAAGTGGACCACTTCGTCTCGACGAGCCAGGCGGCGTCGAACATTTCCTCGTTCGCGAGCGCCGTGCACGGCGGCGCGATGCCCTCGGGCGGTACGGGCATTCTGTTGCCGAACAACCACTCCGCCCAAATGGCGACCGTGGGCAACTCGACCGTCGTCTACTGGTCGGACAACGGTTGGAACTTCCAGGTGGTGAACGAGAACACGTCGGTGCCGCCGACGCCGATTGTGGACAAGCTCGTGAACGCGCTCTCGAGCACCTCCCTGCCTTCTTCGGACGGCATTGGGCGGGTGATTGTGGACAACCAAAACCCGTCCGGAACGAATGTCACGGTGACGGTCATCTGGAGCCAGAACGGGAACGTGTACGAGGTTCAGACCACCAACAGCGCGGAGTCGCCCATCCAGTCCGCGCTGCAGATGGCGGGATCGATGCGGGCGTATTGGTCGTGATGGAGGAAGGAAGCGAGGGCGCATCGCCTGGGAGCGGCGGTGCGCCCTTCTCGTCTCTTGTCAGTTGTTGTCGATCTGCGCGCGCTGCAGCCGGCCGCTGTAATCGACGTACACGGTCTTCCACTCGGTGAAGACATCGAGGGCGGCCTGGCCGGAATCTCGGTGTCCGTTTCCGGTGGCCTTGGTACCTCCGAACGGCAGGTGAATTTCCGCGCCCGTCGTGCCCGCGTTGACGTACACGATGCCGGTGTCGAGATCGCGCATGGCGCGAAACACGCGGTTGACGTCGCGCGTGAAGATGCTGGCCGAGAGCCCGTAGCGAACCCCGTTGTTGACGC
>Ga0208314_100870_pt1 | contig 10115 bp, 12 predicted proteins | sample OSPB_Mat_host_9__FD_187144 | JGI IMG/M metagenome (GOLD analysis project Ga0208314, IMG submission 187144) | Extremophilic microbial mat communities from Yellowstone National Park, USA - OSPB_Mat_host_9_15 (SPAdes) (version 3) | ecosystem: Environmental > Aquatic > Thermal springs > Hot (42-90C)...
AGTAAGAATAGTAGCAATTAGTAATTCAGCATTGCTTCTCGAGGATGAAGAAAACAACAAACGGTATGTGGTCTATTCATATTGTGCTTGCAATTCCGGGTACTGGTTTTTAAATAATTCAGAAATTAATGATGAAAACTACAAAAAATTCAGTACAGAGATTGAAGAATTATACCAATCACTATCTCTAAAGCAATAACTTTTTTAATTTTCTTTTTTTGGTTTTTTGTTTTTTGCTTTTTAGTTTAGCTTTTTTCTTTTAGCTCTTTTCCTTAAGTTTTTTTTAAGCATGTGCTTTTTGTATTCGAAAAAAGGTTTAAATATTATGTTGTTTAATAATAATATATGATACAAGTAAAGATTGAATTAGTAGAAGTAATTCAAAACGAACAAGTAAAAACTACATTTACTATTTACAAAAATGCACAAAAAAAGTTACAACTCGTATTTTCTTCTGATTTAGAATCAATAGAAGAACTCACGGAAAATATTCTAAAAGTAATAAACAATTTTTCTAAGAGTCCAAGAGTTAAAGAAGAACATTCAGAAGGGATACTAACATACTTTATTTCAGAAGATGATTATTAAATAAGCTATAATCAAATTTCTTTTTTTGGTTTTTTGTTAAATAGCTTAGGTTTTTTGTTTTAGGTCTATTTTGTTTAAGCTATCTTTTTTATATATTTTTATAATTCACTTTCGGTCATCCCCTTTTTTTTATTTTTTTAAATATGCATTTGTATTCGAATGGTTTTGTGCGTAAAAAATGCTTAAGTTAATTATACCTTTTAAATAAAAAAATAAAGCATATGCTTAATTGTTATACTTAAAAGTTTAAATACCATTTTACTTATTTATTAACACATGGAAATCCAAAAAATAGGAATAATAGGAAAAGTCTTTAATACGGAAAAACGAACACGCTATGGTATAAAATTACCAAATTGTTTTATATGTTATATTAGTAATTCAGCAAAGCATGTTCGAAAAGGAAATTATGTTATAAGGTATAACGGTAATACGTTTTATGTGTGTAAGTATTGCTTTAGCCATAAGCGTAAGCTTAAACGCATTCTTTCCCAACTTTCTTAACCAATTTTTTGTTTTTTTGCTTTTAGCTTTTAGGATCTGTTTTGCTTAGGTTATTTTTTCTAAAAAGCATATGCTTAAAAGTTTAAATATAAGTTAGTTTAATATAAACATATGGAAAGCAAAAATTTAAATGTGGAAGAAGTTGAAATTACCGAGGCGTTAATAACGAGTGAATCCTATCCAATCCTTTGGATAGGAGAAAACGGATTCAATATTACTCGATACGGCAAACTGATAATCGTTAAACCATCATGGTATCAAAATGAAGAAGAACTAGCGTTAATAGTTCCAACAGTAGATTTCGAAGCTCTAGATATGACATTTAAACCTGAGAGATGGTATATCGTTGCTGGCGGTATTAGTCCTAAATTGGTTTTCGTACATGATATAATTTATGCTTCTAGAAGTGAGGAAATTAAAAAAATCATTTTAAGCGATCTGGATTATTCGATAGATACAAAATACGAATTAGCAGCAGGAATTAAAAACAAAGCATACGGTATAATTTATGTCAAAAGTTATATTTCCGATATGTTTCAGGCTCTTGAAATAGAAGAGGATTGCAGCGTAATTGCAAAAGATTACCCTGATACGTTCAAAATATTTAAAAGGAATAGTAAACTATACATAACAAGGATACTACCAAAAGATTGCTAACTAAATAATTTTTTTCTTTTTTTTTCCCTTTTTTTGCTTTTTAGTTTAGCTTTTTTCTTTTAGCTCTTTTCCTTAAGCTTTTTTAGCATGTGCTTATTCTATTCGAAAAAAGGTTTAAATATTGGATAGGTTAATATTAGCATATGGAAATCCAAAAAAGAATATATGTACTGAATACACTAATAGTTCCTATCCAATTCGATAAGTATTCCAAAGCGGATATTCTATTAGAAAAAATAAGTATTGAAGAAGCAAAACAAATTCTGCAAAATAACTTTATAAGTGCTATTGGTCATGAAGCAACCGCAAAATTACTTTCTTCATTGTTAAACGTAAATATACCTGTAAATAGAGCAAGTATTTATTTTGAGAAAGGAGACATCGGCATTCACTTTTACTTAAAAACCAGATTGCCAGAGGGCAAAGTTCTCAGTGAAGCAGAACTTAAAACATTAGACTTTTGGTTAGTAAAAAGCCAATTTTTATAAAAATTAAAATAAATTTATTTTTTTTCTTTTTAGCTAAGTAGTTTAGGCCTTTTTTTAATTTCTTTTTTTCTTTTTCTTTTTTTAAGATCCTGAGGAAATTAGGGTATTTATTTTAGCTTTTTCTTTAAGCATGTGCTTAAAAGTTTATATACTAGTTAGTTTATTGTTTTCATATGGAAAGCAAAAATTTGGTTGGAAGGAAAGTAAGAATAGTAGCAATTAGTAATTCAGCATTGCTTCTCGAGGATGAAGAAAACAACAAACGGTATGTGGTCTATTCATATTGTGCTTGCAATTCCGGGTACTGGTTTTTAAATAATTCAGAAATAAATGATAGTAATTATACTAAGTTTAGTAAAGAAATTGAAGAGTTGTATCAAAGATCTAAAAATATTATCGGTTTTACACCAGACGGATATGCAGTATTAGACGAATGGTGTCCTTGTCAATGTCACAGTAATACATCAAACAATCTGCCGTGCGGTAGTTGTTGGTGTTACTTTGGTAGAATTGTAACAAAACCTTAAATATTTTTTTCCTTAACCAATTTTCTTTTTTTGCTTTAGTTTATTTTTCTGGCCGGCCTTAAGCTTTTTGTATACATTTATAGTTTAAGTAAAAGTTTATATATCACATAGTTTATTATAATCTTGACTGCGGGAGGCAGGAAATGGGGAGTATGTCTGCCCTTTCCCCTGGTAAACCCCTTGTCTTGTCAGCGCGAGGAGAGTAGTGGGGCTCTTTAGGTAGCTCCATCCCCAGGGGTTACCTAAACTCCCCGCGAGGGTTACTCTCGTTGGCAAGGACTAGCAGGGCCTAACCTGCTAGGAGGGGGATTTGGGGGGTTCGAATCCCCCCGCAGTCCGCTCACGATCATTTTCTTTCTTTCCATTTTTCTTCTTGTTATTTCTTCTCAAAAGTTTAAGCAAAAGTTTATATATTAGGTAATTTATTATTAAGGTATGGAAAGCGAAAAGATATACGTGTTGAATACCCTTATTGTTCCGATAGATTTCTCTAAGTATCCTAAAGCAACAGTAGTATTACAAAAAATTAGCGTTGAAGAAGCAAAACAAATACTTTCAAAAGACTTCATTTCGGCCGTGGGTCACGAAGCAACTGCAAAACTATTAACACAGCTACTCGGCGTTGAAATTCCAGTAAACAGAATCTCAGTGTTTCTTGAGCCAGGTGATACAGCGATCCATTTCTTCTTAAAAACTAGGCTTCCTGAAGGGAAAATATTAACGGAATCCGAATTAAAGCAGCTTGATTTTTGGTTGGTTAAAAGCCAAGTTTTATAAATTAACTATTTTTTTAGCTTATTTTTTACTGGTCGGCCTTAAGCTTAATTTTTATTCTAGTTTAAGCAAAAATTTATATATCAGGAAGTTTATTGTTTTAATTATGGAAAGTGGTAGTTATTTAGGCAGTGGTATACAAGTTACCAAAATACCTTCTTATATAAATTCGAATGGTATTTTTAAAGTTAAAGTAAACGAACAGGAAATTGAATTAAATGTTAGCAATATTCAGGCAATTTATTATTATAACGGTTATTATTACATTATTTATTCTAATCCACCTATTCAAACAGTTTCTATTCCACAATTAGCTACAAAATTAAACTTTCAAGTTAAAAGTATACAAAAAGAAATTTGCAAAAAGTGCGGAAGTGAGATTGAGTATGATGCAGATGAGCCTTATTGCCCATATTGTGGCGATTATTACGGTAGTAAATACGTTAGCTTACTAAAACTTATAGTCGAAGTTGATCAAAAAGTCGAGCTTGAACAATTTTTAAACAAACTTTTCAAAGTAAATGTGCAATATTACAAAGATTACTGGTGGACCATAGCTGGCGGTTCTAGTCCTAATTTCAAGTTGCAAAAATTAAAAATACAGTTGTTTAAAAATGACATACAGGAAATCGGTATTGTTGAAAATCCAAGCTTTGAAGAACATCACTACGATGATTTCGAAACATATCATCACGTCGACACAGGTAAGTTTATTATCGTTAAGGTTGATGCGCCTAGGAAATATATATATTATTTGTTTAGTTTTTCGAATGAGCCTGATTTAACACTATTTAATCAATTGCTTCAGGAATTCCAAAAACAAGAAGAGGAAAGAAGGAAAAAAGAGGAAGAAGAAATGAAAAGAAGAGAAGAGGAAAGAAAAAGGAAGGAAGAGGAAGAGCGTAAAAAGTGGGAAAATGAAAATAATGTTGTTCAGGAAATAATTTCAGAAATGCCAAGTTGGGCCGATGGTGTAATTGTAAAAAGTAAAACAGTCTCAACAGGAGAAGATGATTACGATGTATTAGTATACATTTATCCGATTAAAAAAAGTAGCTGGAATGATGATTATTATACATCATTCGAGTGGAAACCAATATTTGTTAATATTCCTGAACAGTATTTAGAAAAATACAACGAAAAAGCAATTTTGAAAGATGGAAAAATTGCTAATGCAAAAATTGGAAACCAAAAAGGCAAATATTATCCTGTTTCTTTAGCTTAATTTTTTAGTTTATTTTTTTAGTCGGCCTTAAGCTTTTTGCTTTTAGCTTTTTATTTTAGGTCTATTTGCTTAAGCATATGCTTATTTTATTCGTAAAAGATTTATATATTACTTAGATTAATTATTTCATATGGGAACCCGATGTGAAATATATGTAAGAGATGGTATATCAACAATCGAGCTATGGAAGCATTTCGATGGTTATCCTGAATATATGTTCGAACATTTTAAAAGCTTTGCAAAATTTGCTTGCAAAATTTATAAAAATCAGGAACACAGGCTTACATATGCGGATGATGTAGCTGCTTTATTGATTGCATTTGATTATGAGTATCACAAAAAACTATATAGTAAAGAATGCAAAAAGGACCCTTCTCTTAGGTTTTTCATGGCTCCTGATATAAGACCAAGAGGTTCTTTAGAAGATGCTGACTATATCTATATTCTTGACCTAACAAAACAAGGTAGTCTTGTAAAATGGAGATTGCTATGTTTTGATATTCATGACTTTCTTCCAAATGAAGATACAGCCGAAGTAATTAAACCATACTATAAAGGTATAACGCAAATGACTGTGAATGAATTCAAAAATATGGTTCGTAAAAATACAATACCTAATGTAAAACCAACGAAAGAAGAAACAATTTTAGTAGTTGAACCAAAAGCAGCATTAATCTTTCCTTCTTTATACAAATAACTTTTTTCTTAATTTTTTTGCTTTTTGTTTTAAGTAGCTTAAGTTAGCTTTTTTTGGTTTTTAATAGTTTAGGTTATCTTTCTTTTAAAGCACATGCTTTTTCTTTTCGAAAAAGATTTATATATTAGTTTTTTTATTCTTAATACATGGAAAGTGAAAAGAAGAAGTTTGCGGATAGTAGTTCTAGCTTTATTTTCCATACAAATACGGATGAAAAAGAGTATCCAATCTACATCACTTCCGATAAAGAAATCTGGGTAAAAGCAAAGCCTTATCGAGTAGAAAGGATTTCTCCTCAAAGTTCTTGGGATTCTGAAAGAGTTGTCAAGCATTATGATGTTCCTATTGCAGCTTCTTTCTTTGTAAAAGATGTCGCTCAAGTTTTTAGTTTAAAACATAATGAAATAACTGAATCAAATATGCCGTTTTCTCATCCATTATTTCAAAAGGCTTTCAGCGCTATAGTCGAAATAGCAAAGCCTGAGAATTGGAGACCAACATTTGTTCAAGGTTATGAAATATTATATGAAGTATATCAAGGAGACATGGAAAAACTTCTTGGTGAATCAAAAGCACATGCTATAAAGATTATTTCAAGTGATACTCCTTTAAGCGGCATAAAGTTTAAGGGAAAAGCAGCATGGGCTATAGCATTCGATTGGAAAAAACGCATTCTTGCAAAATATCCAGAGCTTGAACCGTATATTTATGTTTCAGGAGAAAGTGGAAAGCATGAAAGAGCTTATACACGTGTTAATATCAAATTGCCTGTAAGCAATAAAGATTTCGATGATATATTCACAAGAGCCTTAAGTAATGTTATTCAGCAAGTAAGCATTGCAGATGAGCTTGAAAAACAAATTCAAGAACTTGAAAAGCAGATTGAGACTAAAAAAGCTGAATTAAAAGCTTTAGAAGACCAGCTTTCAAATCTTAAACTTAAATATCAGCTTGAGAGCATAAAGAAGCAACTTATTTAATTTTTTAAAATTTATATTTTTTCTTTTTGATTTTTTTCTTATGGCTGAAGAAATAATAAGAGGAATAAAAGAAGAAAGGTTTGAAGTTGGCAATCTAATTGATTTGGAAGTTGAAAAACTGTTTCAAGTTCTTTTCTCTGAAGATCTTAAATCAGCTTTTCTAAACAGTAAAAAAGTTCCTCTTGAATATCAAGATGAGAATGCAGTAACAGTTACTGAGATTGGATTTGCATATTATAAAGGCAAGTGGATAACACGTTTACATCCTTACCATGTTATATTATCTTCAATCATATTAGTAAAAGCGGGGTTCACTGTTTTATATAAAGATTATAGAGAAAGATTCGCTGTTCTAGTAACTAAACAAGAAATGATAAACAATTTATTGAAAGAGATGGAGAAAGAAAAAAAGGAGCTTGAGGAATTTGAAAAGAGATTGAAGAAAAATCCAAAAAGTAAACTTTATTCTGAGATGGTTCGCAGAATTGGAGATAGAATTTTAAGAATCAATCAAGCTATTGAATGGTTAAAAGAATGGAGGTAGAAGTTTAAATATTACTTTTTTTATTATATTCATATGGCAAAGAAGACGTTAAATAGAATTAACGAATTTCTAAAGGAAAAGGGCTTTAAAATATCTATCGAAAAAAAAGAAATCAATGCAACAAAGGATGGTTTTGAAGTTATAGTAGCGTTTAATCCGAAAGAAGGCAATAAAATTGTTGAGTTGTACTTGAATTATGAGAGTAAACAAGTTGAAGTATTGACTTATGTTGATCTTGCCGACAAAGTTTTTTATGCTTGGGTGGTAGACAAAGAAACTGATCGTTATTATCAGATTTCGGCTCCCTATCGAAGTCAGAGAATATACGCATTAGATTTGATTGAGCATTTTGTAAAAGACCCAGTCGAAACCACGATTACGAATATGTATAGTTATCTTCCTTTATTTGATGAGTTGTTAAAGAAAATCGAAAGATTCGGATATTTGAAGGATTATTAATTTCTTAAAAATTTAAATATTACTTTTTTTATTATATTCTTATGAGAAGAGAATTTATAGAGTTTAGTATTCGGTGGTTTACAAGAAATGAAAGCCTCATCCTTCAGGGCGGGGACGAAAGATTTAAATATTTTAAAAAGAAATTTTCTTTAAGCATGGCAACAACGCTTCTCCCCAGCTCGATTGAGGGCTTTATGGGACTGAGGGAGAAGCATCCAGTATATAGCAAACTTTTTATTTTGTTTTTCAATGAGGGATCCCCTTTTAATCTTAAAATCTCGGGACCTGAGAAATATATATGGGGGTGGTTTTCTGTGCCACCTTACTGCCCCTCATATGCGATATGTAGCTCCGAATCAATTGAGGGGAACGATGAAACGCTTTGGAAAGTTAACCCTCGACCTTTTCAAGGCGGGGAGGAAGTCAGCACAGGGCTAAATGTAGCAACTTATCACTTGACATTTGAAACATATATAATAGCCATTATTGCTTCTTATCTTATCTCATTTGTAGTCTATTACATTCTCAGAAAACTTTTCCCTAAAAGATATGTGGTGATAGAATATGAAGGGTAAATATCTTGTTCTTGAAGTTAAGGAAGCATACAATGCAGATAAACTGCATTATTACTTTTCTAACAGCTTACCTTCTGTTCCTTCAAATACAGAATACAATTATATCGGTGTTGAGGAATTGCCTTTTGAGGGTGAAGGTGAGCTTTTGCTTAAAATGGAAATCAGGGATATTTGGGAAGGCAATGAGTATAAGGGTCGCAAAGTAGAGCGCAATATCTTAAAGAATACAATTCCTAAAGAAGTTCTTAGTTTACTTAAGGAATATAGAAAAGTAAAGCTTACACTGGATATTGATGAGACATATGGTAATTACATTACTCCTGAAATTCTGAATGAGATTTATAAGCTAGGTTATGCTAGGTTTGTAAAAACATTGAGGGGCTTCCACGTTATAGTTGCTTTAGATAAGTCTTTAAGTTTCGAGGAAAGAATAAGTCTAAGAGATAAATTAGGAGATGATGGGCAAAGGATACGATATGATAAAACTTTGTTTGAGCTAGGTTTCGAGGGATTAACAGATATTCTTTTTGATTATAAATGGTGGGAAGGTGAAAAAGAATTTCACAAGTGGCAAGAAACCAATCTCATAAATATAAAAGGAACTCTTTCTTTCAACATGCCTAAAATGGAGTTGCAAATAGGCAATAAGCAAATCAAGATTGAAGGTTCTAGCGTTTACATAACAAACATTGAGCCAAGCAGAGCAAGATGGATTGTTCAAAGTATCGATAGCAATTTCTGGGATTTTGCAAAAATGCTTGAACTTAAATCTAAGCCATTGCCAAAGGTAGCTTTTACTAGAGATGAGGAGGATATAATCAATGCCTTTCTTTCAGTTCTTCATGAAGTTGATTGGAAAGTCTGGAATTTACTTACAGAATATCAAAACAAAGGTCTAGTCGAATTTAGACTTGATTACAATGTTTTAAACGTAGTTTTGAAGGAAGATGCAATATCTATTGCAGGAAGAATAATAGGAAAAGGAGGCTCAAAAATAAAGGAGATTCAAGCGAAGCTTGGAATGAATGTAATCGTAATAACTACAGAGAAGCAAAAGGCCCCAAGTGAGCAAGAGGTTCTTAAGCAAAAGTTCGAAGATTTATTGAAGAGGCTTCTTTAATTCTTTTTTTTAGCATCTGCTTTTTAAAAGTTTATATATTAGTTTTTATACTAATAACATATGGAAAGTGGAAAAAATTTGAATGATGGGATAAAGAGTGTTCGTAAGTTAGAAAGAGAATTAGCAGGAACATTTATAGGAAGAGATGAAGAGGCCAGAGTCGCAGTTCTTGCTCTTTTAACAAAGCAACATGCGGTATTTATAGGTGAGCCAGGGACTGCAAAAAGTGCATTGATTCGCAGATTAAGTCAGCTTGTTTCTGCTCGCTTCTTTTACTATCTTTTAAGCAAATATACTGTTCCAGATGAACTTATAGGTGCAATTGACCCAGTTGCTTATAAGCAAGGCAAATTTGTAAGGAATGTTCAGGGTAAGCTTCCAACCTCAGAGTTGGCTTTCATAGATGAGATTTTCAAAGGTTCAAGTGAAACCTTAAACACGTTATTGAACATAATGAACGAGCGCATTTTTGTTGATGCAGATGGAACTGTTTATAATGTTCCTTTGCATTCTTTATATGGCGCTTCAAATGAGATTCCTAGTGATTCAGAACTTGCAGCCTTCTATGATAGGTTTCTTTTAAAGCATTTTATTCGCAGAATAGATGCTAGCAAGATTGAGGAGGCTATCATTCACAACATTAATCTAAACCTAAACACTAAACCAATAATCACACTCGATGTCATTAACAATATATATGATGAGGTAACTGGGTTCATGGTTAAGAATGCTTCTTCAATTGCTAAAGTTATTTCTCAATTAGTCATTGTTCTAAGGCAAAACGGTATATTTGTAAGTGATAGAACTGCAGTTTCTCCAAATCACTTGCCTAGACTAGTTGCTACTTATTCATATGTTTATAATGTTGAGCTTAGGAAAGCTGCAATAACCACAAGTAAATATGTTTTATCAACTGATGAAATGATAGAGAACTACAAGAAAGCGTTAGATTCTTTGATTCCTGTTGAGTTAAGAGA
>Ga0208314_100875_pt1 | contig 10038 bp, 4 predicted proteins | sample OSPB_Mat_host_9__FD_187144 | JGI IMG/M metagenome (GOLD analysis project Ga0208314, IMG submission 187144) | Extremophilic microbial mat communities from Yellowstone National Park, USA - OSPB_Mat_host_9_15 (SPAdes) (version 3) | ecosystem: Environmental > Aquatic > Thermal springs > Hot (42-90C) >...
AATTTTGCGGTATCCTTTAATGAGGAATTGAAAGTAGATCGTGAAACGATTGACGGTGTGATATATCAGGTATCCTTTAATGAGGAATTGAAAGTTCTGGAAATCATCAAAAGACCAGACATAATCCTCGTCTCGTATCCTTTAATGAGGAATTGAAAGTTTACTGATTCCTTAAACAGATTGACGTCGTAAATTTCTGTATCCTTTAATGAGGAATTGAAAGATAGCTTTAGTCAGGTGTTCAAAGACCTTTTTGTTGGTATCCTTTAATGAGGAATTGAAAGAAAGGGGGTGCCATTTCAATCACCAAGTGTTATAGCGTATCCTTTAATGAGGAATTGAAAGTCGGCGTCGAGCTGTGGGTGCCAGCACATGGCACCGCGTATCCTTTAATGAGGAATTGAAAGTCAGGGTTGTGCGTGATTTGAAGAAGGAGGCGAGGAGTATCCTTTAATGAGGAATTGAAAGCTTCGTCTGTCAAAGGGCGCTCGAACGCTGTTTCAGACTGTATCCTTTAATGAGGAATTGAAAGTTAGTAGACCACGGTTCACCTGCGGCGAATGCACCACGTATCCTTTAATGAGGAATTGAAAGTTATTCCAGTCTGGTATCTCATCTCCCCTTATCGGTATCCTTTAATGAGGAATTGAAAGCGACCATAGCTTTCTGCGAAAGTCCTTTTTGAGCTCGTATCCTTTAATGAGGAATTGAAAGAGTTTCCCGCCTGAGAACCTCGCAATTTCTGAGTTTTTGGTATCCTTTAATGAGGAATTGAAAGATTAAAGCGCAAGCATAGTTACATGAAACCCTTAGAAAGTATCCTTTAATGAGGAATTGAAAGTTTCTCAGAGACTTTGTTACATATTTTAACAAATAGCCCGTATCCTTTAATGAGGAATTGAAAGCGACATACGGTCCATATGGTGAATATATTTTGAATGGTATCCTTTAATGAGGAATTGAAAGCGCGCTCCTCAGCCTGCTTCTTCGCTTCTTTCTTGTATCCTTTAATGAGGAATTGAAAGAGAGGGGGCAACCCCCTCTCGATTCTTTGCGGATTACTGGTATCCTTTAATGAGGAATTGAAAGCCTCCCCACCTTCCTCCTCTTTCCTCCTGATTGTGCTGGTATCCTTTAATGAGGAATTGAAAGAATTTCGGTGAAGGCTGATGTAGCCGCTGTAACTGGGTATCCTTTAATGAGGAATTGAAAGACTTTGAATACCTCTAGATGACCTTGACTTGTTACATAGTGTATCCTTTAATGAGGAATTGAAAGATCCACGTTTTAATCGCTTGGTAGCCTTCACCTGCTTGGTGTATCCTTTAATGAGGAATTGAAAGTAACCCTGCCCTGCTTGGTGCGGCATTTACAACAACCTCCGGTATCCTTTAATGAGGAATTGAAAGAAGTCTTGGGGCACGCTAAGGGCTTTAGAGCCCGGTATCCTTTAATGAGGAATTGAAAGCTTATACTGTAAAACTCAGTGTTGTTTACGTCCTTAAGTATCCTTTAATGAGGAATTGAAAGTTTTCGAGCGGTACTTCTATCTTCACGCTCACGGCTTAGTATCCTTTAATGAGGAATTGAAAGTATTAATACCCTTTGAAAAAGGTAAATACCAGGTTTGAATGTATCCTTTAATGAGGAATTGAAAGTTGAAATTCGCCCGTGGGGCACGCAGGCTTTTGAATAGTATCCTTTAATGAGGAATTGAAAGGTGGTACGCAGGCTACCAAGCTTTCGGAAGCATATTTACGTATCCTTTAATGAGGAATTGAAAGTTGATCTTTTCTGCGAGCTGTTTCGCGGTGGGCAACCCAGTATCCTTTAATGAGGAATTGAAAGATGGAGGGTATAGAATTCAGTTTGGTGAGGTTACCCAAGTATCCTTTAATGAGGAATTGAAAGCTTGAGTTCTTCCTCTTCTTCCTTTCCTCTACGGCCTAGTATCCTTTAATGAGGAATTGAAATAGCGTTTTCGTTAGCTATCACCTGCACATTCAAAGCGAGTATCCTTTAATGAGGAATTGAAATTGTTCACTTAAAAACCTTTGGTAAAACACCGAGTTTTGGAGTATCCTTTAATGAGGAATTGAAATTCGAATGTAGTGAACAGAAAGACGGCGAACCCTGCCTTTAGTATCCTTTAATGAGGAATTGAAATTGGTTCTCATACTCACTCTCCTCCTCGGGCTTCCAAGTATCCTTTAATGAGGAATTGAAAAGATGCCAAAGTGAAGCCTTTTATCGAAATACTTGACACGTGTATCCTTTAATGAGGAATTGAAAAAGAAGCCACTAGAATCCTTAAACCCGCTTCTACTTCCAAGTATCCTTTAATGAGGAATTGAAAGGTAACCGCGTGACGGAAGAAACTAAGGAAATAGTGTTTTAGTATCCTTTAATGAGGAATTGAAAGGTGAACCGTGGTCTACCAAAGGTGGTATTTGACCGTTAAGTATCCTTTAATGAGGAATTGAAAGGAGAGACCATTTAAGACCCAATCGGGGTGCTGTTGAGCGTGTATCCTTTAATGAGGAATTGAAAGAGCGGAAGGCGTATTTATTTCTAGTGGTAGTCGTAGCAGTATCCTTTAATGAGGAATTGAAAGGTGGCAAAAATAGCCGTCATGACATATGATGACGGGTATCCTTTAATGAGGAATTGAAAGATGTTCTGGACTGCTTGTTTTACTCTGTCAACAAAGTCTTGTATCCTTTAATGAGGAATTGAAAGCAAGCGGTGTGTGTATGGGTGGATGTGCGTGTGTCCAGTATCCTTTAATGAGGAATTGAAAGCATACGACTAACAAGCTCGCAACACTTGTGTTTGCGTTGGGTATCCTTTAATGAGGAATTGAAAGATGGGGTGAAGAGTATGAGCGAGCAAAAGTGGTTGGGTATCCTTTAATGAGGAATTGAAAGCGGAGCTTTGGGTATAGGTGGGTATGCTGTTTACAGACTGGTATCCTTTAATGAGGAATTGAAAGGCGAAAAGTGCGGCGCTTGGTACGGTCAGCTTGGACTTGAGTATCCTTTAATGAGGAATTGAAAGTTTTGCACAGAGTAAACATATTCACGGAGTTTGGAGTATCCTTTAATGAGGAATTGAAAGAGTTGCTTGTAAGTATATAGTTTTTCAGCAATTTTTGTATCCTTTAATGAGGAATTGAAAGCACCTAAACGGACAAGGCTGATACCCGGCTGAGTTGTATCCTTTAATGAGGAATTGAAAGATTTCTCAGCACCAGGTGCGGGCTTACAAACTCTCAATCTGTATCCTTTAATGAGGAATTGAAAGAACGTAAAGCTTGTTCAGCCGATACTTTTCCTAACTCAAGTATCCTTTAATGAGGAATTGAAAGATGTTTACTGCCACATGTTTCTTACCGAAGTTAGATGTATCCTTTAATGAGGAATTGAAAGACTGGTATGTCAAACTGACACGTGTGTACCCACTTCAGTATCCTTTAATGAGGAATTGAAAGACATAGGTAAGTCGCCTAAACCCTACGACTTCAAGGTTGGTATCCTTTAATGAGGAATTGAAAGACCCTATCACGCGGTCGCGGGTGAATAAGCAAATATTCAGTATCCTTTAATGAGGAATTGAAAGGGTACATGCTTGCAACGTCTAGCACTAAGACGTTCTCGGTATCCTTTAATGAGGAATTGAAAGTTTTCCTCCTTCTTTTGATACTTTTTCCTCAAGTTCATGTATCCTTTAATGAGGAATTGAAAGTTTGGTCTCCTTAAAGGTATTTGAATCGGGTTGGTATCGGGTATCCTTTAATGAGGAATTGAAAGCTCTGAGCACCTCGTCCACTGTGACTCCTAACTCACTCGGTATCCTTTAATGAGGAATTGAAAGTCCCGCGTTTACTGTTGCCTCTGTTACCCTTTCTACAACCTGTATCCTTTAATGAGGAATTGAAAGCCTTAATAGAAGCCCTACCCCTGTTCGTCCTGTAAAGTATCCTTTAATGAGGAATTGAAAGAGTGAAGGGTTGGGTTGAGCTTGAAGAGCTTTTTTCTAGTATCCTTTAATGAGGAATTGAAAGTCTAGACGTCAGTTACGGCGATTCGGTTGGCTTATGTATCCTTTAATGAGGAATTGAAAGTCTTTTAGAAGGTGGGCAAAGCTGACCGACCCCTCTACGTATCCTTTAATGAGGAATTGAAAGTTTTGTTTGGCTTGCTTCTTCTTTTAGAAGGTGGGGTATCCTTTAATGAGGAATTGAAAGTCGGTTTACGTGTATGCTGTTGTGCAATTCAGTGACGGTATCCTTTAATGAGGAATTGAAAGATGACTAAACGGTAAACGGGTTGGGTTAGTATTTCCCCATGTATCCTTTAATGAGGAATTGAAAGTGCTAGTGTAGAAGCAACAGAAGCAACAGCTTATCCGTATCCTTTAATGAGGAATTGAAAGCTATTTTGGCTGTGGGGAACTGCTAAGAGTTGTCGAGTATCCTTTAATGAGGAATTGAAAGCTATCGGAATAAGACAAAGCAAGGTCAAGGGGCAGTATCCTTTAATGAGGAATTGAAAGGTTTTGTTGCCATTCGCACGTTTTTATGATTTTGAGTATCCTTTAATGAGGAATTGAAAGCTTACGTGTTTCAGATAATAGAAAGCATTGGCGTTGACAAGTATCCTTTAATGAGGAATTGAAAGAGCGTTCAAAATTGCAGACTCCTTTATCAAACACGAGTATCCTTTAATGAGGAATTGAAAGTACGCTTGAACGCTAAAAGTAAAAGAGTTTAAAACGCTTGTATCCTTTAATGAGGAATTGAAAGGTTTGACATACCAGTCGAGTTTATCACCGCTGAAACGCACGTATCCTTTAATGAGGAATTGAAAGGGTTTCTCATGAAAGCGGAGTACACTTGAGGCCACTTCGGTATCCTTTAATGAGGAATTGAAAGAAGAGTTCTTGGAGTTCTTGGGAAACACCTGGACGCGGTATCCTTTAATGAGGAATTGAAAGTGTCCTACACCTCCAGAGGGAGGCACAGAGGTGTAGGGGTATCCTTTAATGAGGAATTGAAAGGTGTCTACAAAGCTGGGGCACAGCAAGGGCAGAGCCCGGTATCCTTTAATGAGGAATTGAAAGGCAGACAACTCTGAACTCCAAATCCAAAACAACCTGGTATCCTTTAATGAGGAATTGAAAGTCACCGTACATCAAACTCATACCGAAGCAAGGTAAACTAGTATCCTTTAATGAGGAATTGAAAGACTACCGATATAGTAGTTGGCGGCGTTATCATCGAGAGTATCCTTTAATGAGGAATTGAAAGGTTTGCGCTAGATATACATAAATGTCGCCCCCACCCTGGTATCCTTTAATGAGGAATTGAAAGAAGAAACACTAACCTAATGGTTATGGCACGTCGTAACGGTATCCTTTAATGAGGAATTGAAAGGAGAACATAGCCAGACAACAGCTCGAAAAGGTTAAGGTATCCTTTAATGAGGAATTGAAAGTTCCATGTCGCTCATGCTACTCACCTCATCGAGCATTCGTATCCTTTAATGAGGAATTGAAAGTAAAAGACGTAGTCGTAGCATCTCTCTCTTAACTCTCGGTATCCTTTAATGAGGAATTGAAAGATTTCAGGCTTGAACTTGCCCGTCAATGTACCAATTCGCGTATCCTTTAATGAGGAATTGAAAGCCAGCTAACATTAATCAAATAATAACGCTAAGCTTCCCGTATCCTTTAATGAGGAATTGAAAGGCAACTATATACGCGACCGCATTGAGCAATGGCTATTCGGTATCCTTTAATGAGGAATTGAAAGATAATATTATCCACTGCTTTTCCTTGTTGATCAGCAAGTATCCTTTAATGAGGAATTGAAAGCGGCTATCTTCGTACCAACTGCGCCCGCCACATACGTATCCTTTAATGAGGAATTGAAAGCTTTTCGTCCCGTGAGAGCCTCAAGCCGTCCTCTCACGCGGTATCCTTTAATGAGGAATTGAAAGCTAATCTGGTTTTTTATGTAAACCACTGGCTGGATTGGGTATCCTTTAATGAGGAATTGAAAGCAGAAAAATAGGTGAGTGAGCATGGCTTGTCCTTATTGGTATCCTTTAATGAGGAATTGAAAGCCAGAGTTGGCAAGAAGAAGTGCGGCGATGCAACTTGTATCCTTTAATGAGGAATTGAAAGTTCTTCCAACACGGCGCACAATTTGGTGTGGGATGCCGTGTATCCTTTAATGAGGAATTGAAAGTAAAATTTAATTTTTTTTTACCTTTTGCGCTTTTTCGTTTGTATCCTTTAATGAGGAATTGAAAGAGACCAAGCTACTAATCCTACTTCTGACACTGTTATGCTTGTATCCTTTAATGAGGAATTGAAAGTGTTCGAGCGCTAGCCAATCGACCGAATCTAGCGCGTATCCTTTAATGAGGAATTGAAAGAATTCGGGCTATAACGTATATAATACCTATTTGTTGTATCCTTTAATGAGGAATTGAAAGCTTTTGCCTCGCCCGGAAGCCTTCCTGACCCCTTCCTCACGTATCCTTTAATGAGGAATTGAAAGGAAACGTGCCGAGAACGCTCTTCAACCCGAAACCTTCAGTATCCTTTAATGAGGAATTGAAAGTATTCTTTAGCAAGCTTAATTTCTTCTTCTAGAATACTCGGTATCCTTTAATGAGGAATTGAAAGGCACACTTGCATATGTTTTCCCACTTCCACGCATGCCAAGTATCCTTTAATGAGGAATTGAAAGTTATTCTTTTTTTCTACCTGTTTACTTCACCTCTATTTCATGTATCCTTTAATGAGGAATTGAAAGTTTTGTGCTAAAACTCTCAAACCAGTCTGCCATTTTTTCGTATCCTTTAATGAGGAATTGAAAGTGACTAAAGTGGTTGCACGTCTCACTTGTGCAACCGACTTGTATCCTTTAATGAGGAATTGAAAGTGCTCTCATCACTAAAGCCCTAATCATTCCATATTTTTCAGTATCCTTTAATGAGGAATTGAAAGGCTATTGATTTCTTGAGCTCCTCGAACTCGTCTGGGGGTGTATCCTTTAATGAGGAATTGAAAGCTTTCTATATGTGTAGGTTCTGCTGGCCCGCTAAAGTATCCTTTAATGAGGAATTGAAAGTGTAGTTGCCACGAAACGGTCTCTGAGTGTGCGTGGTGTATCCTTTAATGAGGAATTGAAAGCGCCAAAGCTATTAGAATAAGCGTTGAAATCACCGCGCGTATCCTTTAATGAGGAATTGAAAGTTATAAGAACTTTCTCTTTGGAACTTTTGAAGCATGTATCCTTTAATGAGGAATTGAAAGTTCATTATTTCATTCATTATGGCAACAATAAGAGGCTTTTGTATCCTTTAATGAGGAATTGAAAGACGCCACGCGAAGCGTTGACCCCGTGCCAGTCACAGGTATCCTTTAATGAGGAATTGAAAGACGCCACGCGAAGCGTTGACCCCGTGCCAGTCACAGGTATCCTTTAATGAGGAATTGAAAGCTGACGCTATGCTTTTTGGCTACTATAACAGTCAAACCGGTATCCTTTAATGAGGAATTGAAAGTTGGTTTAATTCTTCTTCGCTAAGCTCTTCGTAATCGTGTATCCTTTAATGAGGAATTGAAAGTATATTTTCCCGAAAGTTTCATTAAAAATTCTCTCGCGTATCCTTTAATGAGGAATTGAAAGCTAAAGACCAATTCAAACGGATCGAATCAAAACAACTGTATCCTTTAATGAGGAATTGAAAGATATATTGGAATAGTAATTGACTCAGTCCGCACGGCTTGTATCCTTTAATGAGGAATTGAAAGATGTCGGGTATGAGTTTGCTCATCACCGCTGCCATCTTTGGTATCCTTTAATGAGGAATTGAAAGATATCACTAAGTATTTCTTTTTCAACGTTTGCTCCACCTTGTATCCTTTAATGAGGAATTGAAAGTCCAAGTGTCCGTCGAAATGCTCGTTGTACCATTTAGTATCCTTTAATGAGGAATTGAAAGCCCTACTTCTGGTAATGCGACTCTGTTTGTTAATAAGTATCCTTTAATGAGGAATTGAAAGGTGAAACAAATGTGGCTGATGTTTGAGTGCTACCATGTATCCTTTAATGAGGAATTGAAAGTTGTCCCAGAACCGACCTTTGAGATCCTCTTCAATAGTATCCTTTAATGAGGAATTGAAAGTAGAGTTTAACGGGGTCCTCGTCCTCTTCACCTTCGCCTGTATCCTTTAATGAGGAATTGAAAGTATGGGTGCCCACAAGAAACGGATGTGACGAGATGGGTATCCTTTAATGAGGAATTGAAAGTAGTGAAGGATGCACAAATGAACAGTGCAACCACGAGTATCCTTTAATGAGGAATTGAAAGGTAGGTAGTTTGTCCACACTCGTATGCTGGAACGCTCGTCGTATCCTTTAATGAGGAATTGAAAGCAACCGACCTTTCTCAACTTACGGACTGCAAAGTACTTCCTGTATCCTTTAATGAGGAATTGAAAGAAAGATTGGGAAGAGGAAGACAGAAAGCAACTTATACTAGTATCCTTTAATGAGGAATTGAAAGGTACCATTAGAAGCATATTCGGGCGTAGTGATTACGTATCCTTTAATGAGGAATTGAAAGGTTTACATGGCGTCACAGTGGAGGAGCTTCTAAGTGCTGTATCCTTTAATGAGGAATTGAAAGGCACATAGACGTCCACTGTCACAGGGTTGCTCACGCTGTTGTATCCTTTAATGAGGAATTGAAAGCAAAAAAGCGCGAGTGAGCGACAAACTGTACGTGAGTATCCTTTAATGAGGAATTGAAAGCTGTTCATTGTATTCGTAGGCTTGTTTTCTTAGGCACTGGTATCCTTTAATGAGGAATTGAAAGATAAGAGAGGTAGAGCTCTTGGTACCCGAACTCCCTCTGGTATCCTTTAATGAGGAATTGAAAGCAATCATCGTCGTACTTTATAACGAGCGCCCTAAGGAGGGTATCCTTTAATGAGGAATTGAAAGACTGCGATGATGAATTTTGCGTCGTAGCCTTCGTAGCCGGGTATCCTTTAATGAGGAATTGAAAGAACCGCGGTACTTGAGCACGCCGTTCACTTCTTCGAGTATCCTTTAATGAGGAATTGAAAGAGGGTGCAAAGTGGAAGGATAGAGTAACCGCAAAGGGTATCCTTTAATGAGGAATTGAAAGAACTTAGACAATATTTAAGGGATGACGAGTGGCGCAGTATCCTTTAATGAGGAATTGAAAGTTGGAAAGCGCTATGACATCATCAGCACTCAGGGTGAAGTATCCTTTAATGAGGAATTGAAAGACCGTAGCGAGTGCTACGGGAGCGGTTTCGGTGAAAAGTATCCTTTAATGAGGAATTGAAAGTCAAAAGTTCCCCCTTCATCAACACATGCATAAGTTGGTATCCTTTAATGAGGAATTGAAAGTCATTCGGTTCTTTACATATTCTTAACGACAAATTTGTATCCTTTAATGAGGAATTGAAAGCTCTTGTGATTTGTGGGTTCAAAAGCACAAGCAATTTTGGTATCCTTTAATGAGGAATTGAAAGCTTTATTTTTTTAAAACTTACAAATTTACCCGTCTTTGTATCCTTTAATGAGGAATTGAAAGTAACTATGATTAAATAAGGCTTGTATAGTTTTAGTATCCTTTAATGAGGAATTGAAAGCTTTTTGGACACTTGCTTTTCTTCATCAACTTTTGGTTTTTGTATCCTTTAATGAGGAATTGAAAGGTAATTGTATAAGCGCTTAATCTCTTTATTTTTTTAAAAGTATCCTTTAATGAGGAATTGAAAGATATTCACAGCACAAAAAAATGACGTTCTTTAACCACGTATCCTTTAATGAGGAATTGAAAGTCTTGTTGTTCCTCACTACCTTCGTTAGGACTATCGGGTATCCTTTAATGAGGAATTGAAAGATACAAATTTCAACACCTAACGAAACAGAAAAATTGTATCCTTTAATGAGGAATTGAAAGGCAAATACTTGCCTGTTGACCA
>Ga0208314_100877_pt1 | contig 10023 bp, 8 predicted proteins | sample OSPB_Mat_host_9__FD_187144 | JGI IMG/M metagenome (GOLD analysis project Ga0208314, IMG submission 187144) | Extremophilic microbial mat communities from Yellowstone National Park, USA - OSPB_Mat_host_9_15 (SPAdes) (version 3) | ecosystem: Environmental > Aquatic > Thermal springs > Hot (42-90C) >...
AGGACTTGGAAGTTAAATGCGGGTTCACCTCCTTAACTAGGGAGCCGTATAGTGGGGCCTTGTACTTCAACACACGGTGGATCGACCTCCATACAGTCCTTGAAATCTTCTTAGACAACTTGTCGTCGGCATCTTGGAACATTGACTGTTTGTTCAGTTTCTCAACAGCAATCGTAGTCACGGGATACATCTCCAACAGTTTGTTCACGAACTTGTGAACGTAATCCAGGACGTGGTTCCTTTCACGGTGAGAGTACTTCCTCATCAGCTTCCCCCCTTTCCTACCGTGCTTTGAAGCGAAGGACTGTATTTCACCCCTCTTCAACTCCATGCCGTACGCGTCTAGAGTATAGAGGTTACTGTCGATTGAGAGGAAGTCTAGGGGAGTAAACCAGGGTAATTTATAACGGAATGGCAGGTGAACTCTGTCCTCCTTTATCACGGGCTCACCCAGTTCAAGCCCTTTGACTCTCCCTGAGAACCAGGTGCGGGACCAGGAGAAGGTCTTCATCACGCGTTAAGCTCTTTCAGTACCGTTAGAAGAAACTCTATTAGCACATTGTTTTAATAACATCTTTGCAGAGTTTATACATATGAAGACTGGATTGGTTAAGAAGGATGACAAAAGTTACGCTTATATTGAGTTTGAGAACGGGGAGGAGATAGACAAGTTCTTTGATGAGGTTGAAAAGAAAGCTAATCTCTCCCATAAGCCTTCTTATGAGACCCAATCTTCCAAATGAGCGCTATACAGTTTTTTTGAGTCCATACTGTAAAGGATTCTTATATCCTTCGTAACTTCTATAGAGAACATTTGATTCCCGAAAATATCCATACCTAATTTTTCTCTAGCATAGGCTAAAGGATCCTTGATGAGAAGTTTCAAGGCTTCCCTAATACTTTTTCTAACCTTAGGGTTAGGAAACTCTTTAGCTATATAATTCTGAAAATCCTCTATACTCATTTCCTTGCTGGAACTTCTCATAATCCTTAACTTCCATTCTCTACAAATCACGATAAAAGATATAGAAAGCTAATTTAAAAATCTTTCTATTCGTTTATTATCTCATTAGGAATTAATCCCAGAGATTATTGTAACTTCAAGGAAGTCGTTCAAGATACAGCAGTTATGGGATTTTAACGTGACTTAAAGATTTTCATCAGCCCCGACGGTCCGCTTAAACGACGCTCGAGAACCTGAGGAACGCCTCCACGCTCCTCAGGTTCAGCTCCCCTACCAGCTCCCTGACGACGTTGCTGATGGTGAAGATCGTGAGGTACCCCTGAAGCCTGTCCCTCCTCCAGAATGAGGAGTCCCAGGGCCTCGACGTCCTTTGGAGCTCCTCGATCTCCGGCCAGGCAGGCCTCCTCCCCGCTGAGTGAGAGGTCGGTCGTGTAGATGTACCTGACGTGTGTCCCGAGTCGTGTTCCTGCGAGCGACTTCACTGTAATCACTCGGCCTCCCAGGGTCAGGAAGGTGGAGTAGACTCCGGGGGTATCCCACCGGGAGGTGCCCCTCCTCGAGGGTCCCCCGGGCCGACCCTGAGCTCGGTTGGACTTGAGCCTTGACACCACTTTGTTCGTCACGGGCTTCTCGGACAGTACTGGGATCGAAGACGACCCTGGCTACCGGAAGCGCCCCTTGAGCACGTCCAACATCTGGCCACGTCGATCTCGGTCTTGAACTCGGTGACCCTCACAAATCCCACATCTTCCTCAAGGCGTAGGGGAAACCGTGAACGTCCTGCCCGAGGTCCACTATCACGACCGTGAGGAGCTTGGCCCTCTCGAACCTCCCGTGGATGTGGCAGTAGGTCCAGTAGTTCTCGGGGGCTCACGTCTACCCGGAGCGTCGTGGTCCACGGTGTCGTCCACGATGACGACCTGACCCTTCACCAGCCTGACAGGACCTCCACGCGTCGTCAAGTTCTCCCAACACCCCATCAATTCACGTTCCAACCCGAACGTCTCGGCCCTGTTCCTCACGCTGGCCCTCCCATCTACCAGGACCATGAGGATAAGTGCCAGTTAACCTTCCTGCTCCTCCCCTTCCCCCTCACCACGCCCAGCCTGTTGATCTCCCTGACAGCCTCTCCCTAGCGAACTCGATTTGTCCCTTTCCGCACCTTTTCAGCAGGACGACGTCAAAAATAAAAACTTCTCGCTAATACCGGCTTTTTCGTATTACCTCCCTAAGATTCCCATAACTGCTGTCCCATTTTAAGTCTGAAGGAACTCTCACCAGACGTGATGCAGACCGAAAGGAATCCCAGCAGTTATGGGAATTCTAGTTAGGTGTAGCCTTGAAGTCAAGGCAAAATCTAATAACTGCTGGAATCCCATGATCACTTGGAATGTATGGGCCTCTTCAGCTTCTTTTCGGAAGTGGGTTAGGTTTCGGTGGAGGGAAGGAGAGGGACATACGGGGAAATGGCCCGCGTCTTTGATGTGACAATGCGTTCAGGCTAGAGACGATAGATTGTGCTTATTGTCTATTAGCCAAGGTAGCACATGTCCAAACGTTCTGTCTCAAAGTGAAGAAGCGAAGTTTTTAACCCTTCTTCAGAACTAACTCTGTCTCAACATCGTTCCTTTTTAATCGCTCCTCTATTTCATTAATGTTCTCGATCCACCTCTCGTGGGGATCAACGGAGGTACTCTTCAGCCTCAACTCGGTCTTAATCAACTTCAAACCGTAGATGCATTCGGTTAATAGCTCACACGATAGACAATTCGGCCTCTCAGATAATCCCATGGAAATCACTATCCTCCCCTTAGAGACGAAAGCGAGCTTGTCAGAGAGAAGCCTGAGACAGTTTCTCTCATATCTATACGCCAACGCCACTTTAAACGCTATCGCGTTATCCTCTATGAGTCTGAGCTCCCTTAGGGTCTTCAACCCTGAGTAGTAATAACTTCTGCTTATCCCTGTTTCTTCCCACCTATCCGAAAGGAGTATTGAGAATAATGGTTCTGAAAGGATCCTATTGAGATTATCCTCATGCAGGAGGACGACCTTCTCTGTGTTCTTCAGCGCCCTTCTCACCTTTAGGATTCTATACTGACACATAGCTACATTCTAAATCGAGAATCTGATGTTATAATATATAAGCCTTTCAGGAAGGACATAGGTTCACATATCATTAGGCATATTGCGGTGTAAGTTACCCATCCTAGGTGGGACAGGGGTTCGGGCTTCATTGAATTTTAATAAATTTGTATCCAATTCTCAGCCCTTGGACTTAACCGGAGTCACGGGGAACCCTTTACCCCTCCGCCCCCTTAGCGGAATAACCCCACCCAACGGAGTGTTGTCATCCGTTTGGGGAAAACCGTACGTCTTTGATTTACCGTCCCTTTTTTCGGAAAACCTATCCACACCAATTCTGGTGTGACAATATTTATATTTATCACTAAAGTACATAAATTTTACGATTTATCGGAAACTGTTGACAACGGCCCAACGTGATCTACCTCTTCCTTCCCTTCACTGTCTTCCTAACTTCCAGGACCTACGATCTGTTGTTCTGGAGTACATCGCCTGCTGCTCTACGTCCTATTTCCTCAGGTCTAGGGTGAGCTATCTCAACGCTGTTCGAGCCAACCACTCTCCGTCCCTCTCACGGAAATACACCTCTGCCAACGTAGCGGGTCATACATCTCACAAGTCGACTTCAGCCATGCCTTTAACGCCGCAACGGAGGAGTCAGTTTTCAGGTGAGCGTTTAATCTCTAGAAATCACAGGCTAATCCTTACATTAGGGAGATAACACGTTGGACCCCAAGGTTAGAATAGTAAAGCTTTTTATTTGAGTTAATCACGAAAGTAATCTTGAGACATCATGAATCTAAAGGTCTGGGGTCCAATACTTTCTGGTGGAGTTCTAGTAGCAATATCAGTCATAATGCTTTCCCTGTACAGCTATACGCTCCTTAAGCCTAACCCCGCTTCCTTCGCATTTACCGTGACAGGTACGGACTTAGCAGGGCTCGCAATCTCTGTCATAGGGCTAGCGTTAATAATGGTTGGTGCATACATGCAGGACTGAAAGTGATGGGATTTTGACAAGGAAAAATTTTTTGACAGTTCTGATAGTTCTAATATTAGTTGGTATTACAGCCTACTTCGTGGTTGAGAGCCTGATCCCTTCATCTCCCTTCATACCTGAATACAATGCCACTTACGGTGTCTATCGTATACCTGTCTACTACCCCAACAATACTATAACGTACCTCACCGTTGAGGGAGTGAAGCTAACGTTGAACAATCAGGATCAAAATGCTCTACAGATATCATCAGTCTACAACTCCACGTTCAAAGTAGTCCCCCCTTGGTACTACGAAACGGAAGGTGCGCCTCTCCCCAACGCTTCCGCCTCAACAGTCTACGTTCAAGCCCACGAGATATATCTCGGGGTAGAGACCGTAATCGTACCGCTCAAACTTTCGCCTGGAGTCTACACCATTGTCTTCAGTGACGGTAACACGTTCAACTTCAACGTCTCCTTGAGCGGATAAGAAAGAGAGAATAATCTCATTTTTATGTTTTTTATATTTTTAGAGCGACCTAAGATTCCCGTTGAATTATACCCTCAAAGACGGACTTCTGTCTAACGGAAATACGAAAGTTCTCAGCCACTTAAAGGTTCTATCAAGCAAGTTATGTCTAAGTGATGGATGGTGGCTACTCGTGAGGAGATTAGGAGAGAAGAACAACAGAAACTCATAGAGTGGGCAAGACAGTACCAGGAGGTTCTTGAGAGGGAAGCCAAGAGGTCTCTATTTGTGAAGGTTCTGTACACTGAAGAGTACAAAACGTTAAGTATTAAGCTCCTGCTGGCAGCTGTAGTTTGGTTCTTCATAGGGGGAGCCTTCGCCCTCATACTGAGGGGACAGGCGGGGCTCTCCAGCGAGGGAGTACCGGTTGTGGTGGATCCAGCGTACTACTTCCAGGCCATGACCAACCACGTCATGGACATGGTGTTCGGTCTGGCATTCACAGCCGTCTTCGCCTTGGCATTCTACGTCATTCCAGCACTGAACGGCTCTAGGCTGGTGAAGTGGCCCAAGATAGCCAACGCCGGCTTCTGGCTAAACAACTTGGCGTTATTCATGATGAACCTCGGCGGAATCCAGAACCAGTACCTCTTCACGTTCCTGAACCCACTGCAGGCCTCCCCCACCTGGTACATAGGGTACGGACTAATGGTAGTGGCAGAGTGGATGGAGATGGTCTCAGTAATGGGTACCAGCTTTGAGGGAAGGGTGAAGGGGAGATTAGTGCCGACTGCCATAGGTTTCATAGTAATGGACATGATCATGATGGCCCTGGCCAACATATCCGTCTTCATAGCTGACATGTGGAGCCTGTTCTCCCCCATAGGTGGGCTCAACATCTACCTGTTCGGTATCCCTAACGCCGAGGTGTGGAAGGGACTGTTCTGGTTTGCAGATCACCCACTGGTGTACTTCGCCCCGTACACGCTGACCGGAGCGACCGTGGCCATAGCCCCGCTCTACGCCAGGAGGCCAATGTACAGCGTCAGGTTCACCAGGTGGCTCATTCCCGCAGCTTTTGTCCTGGGCTCCAGCGTCTACGTGCACCACATCGTTGACGATCCGTGGCCCCTCATCCTCAGGGACATCTTCGCCCAGACCAGCACGGCCCTAGTAGCCGTACCCTTCGCTGCACTCTGGTTACTGTTCTTCATCACTCTGGGCGATCCAAGAAAGATAAAATGGGACCCAGGTATCGCTTTTATCTATTCTGCCGCCATATGGAACATCATTGGTGGGATCCAGGCAGAACCCACCAACCCGGTACCGGCCGTGGATCCAACGATACACAACACAGGCTGGATATTCGGCCACTTCCATATAATGCTCACACTTTACTCCGTGGGAGGTGTTCTGGGCGTAATTTACGTAGCTGGGCCGTATCTGCTTGGTAAGAAATGGTATAGCAACAAGTTAGGCTGGCTACACTTCTGGGGCTGGCAGGCAGGAATGGGACTATTTAGCGCAGTTGCAAGCGAGGGAGGTCTCATGGGGATGATAAGGAGGGAGGTCGCGTGGGCTGGCTTCTACGAGGTCTACTACCAACTGCTGCTGATAGGTGGATGGCTGGCCGGTTTCGCGACGATAATATTCGCCTACAACCTGGTGCTAACCCTCCTCTACGGTGAGAAGATGCCGAAGACAGACATAGATCTATGGGCTGTTTACACGATAGCCCTGGAGAGATACGGTATGAGGAGGGAAGGCTACAAGGAGGAGGAGCTACCGCTCATGCTACCGGCCGACGGGATGATAAGGCTCAACGAATCCGTAACTGGTGCCTCAGCAGGTATAAGCAGCGTTAAGGCACTAAGTTCAGAGGCAAAGCTTGTTCCTAAACCTGACGTCGATCTTTCTCTATCCTCTGGAAACGCTTCACAAAAATAGTTTCATTTTAAAGATACTAATAATTTTTTACTTAAAAATTTGGCTTGTGACTGCTTTGTGGGCTACTTCAATATTTTATCAGAGACAACATGAAACCTACCTTTACTCTAACACTAGATTTTGGATTTAAGAAAACTCACTGGGCTCAACCCCTAGAAAATTGAACGGTCCCACAAAGCACCTTGAGACGTGACTATGAATTCTGCATGCAGGGCTATTTTAACCGGCAGTTATGGGACTTTCCCTTAAATATCGCCCTGTAATCGAGGCGAAATCTAATAAACGCTGTTTAACGTGAAAGAATTGTGACTTTTCCCAATGCATAAATGGAAGAGTCTTAAGCCTAGAGTTCTCCTTGAGAACGACACCGAAGCAGGTACGCCTAAAATGCCACATATGTGTAGCTCTGCATTTTACTGAAGAGTAAAAAATGTTAAGGCTCATTTTATGTTTATAAAGCTATCAGACAACATACTCGTGATATCTCCAATACCCTTGGAATATTGATCTTAAAGTACTTCATCAATCTTTTTATACCTCTTTTTGCATTGAAGAAGACAAATGGCTACGCACGAGGAGATTAGGAGGCAAGAAAGAGAAAAACTCACGGAGTGGGCCAGACAGTTTCAAGAGGTCCAGGAAAGAGAAGCTAAGAGATCGCTACTAATGAAGGTATTATACAGTGAAGACTATAAGACGATATCCATAAAGCTAGTTTTCGCTGGCTTGATGTTCCTCTTCATAGGGGGAGCCTTCGCCCTCATACTGAGGGGACAGGCGGGGCTCTCCAGCGAGGGAGTACCGGTTGTGGTGGATCCAGCGTACTACTTCCAGGCCATGACCAACCACGTCATGGACATGATATTCGGTGCAGCGTTCAATTTCGTATTTGGAGTGGCGTTCTACATGATACCATCACTGAACGGCTCTAGGCTGGTGAAGTGGCCCAAGATAGCCAACGCCGGCTTCTGGCTCAGCATATTGGCGTTATTCATGATGAACCTCGGCGGAATCCAGAACCAGTACCTCTTCACGTTCCTGAACCCACTGCAGGCCTCCCCCACCTGGTACATAGGGTACGGACTAATGATAGTGGCAGAGTGGTTGGAGATGGTTTCTGTCCTAGGTACTTCCTTCTTAGGAAGAGTCCCTGGTAGGCTTGTGCCGACTGCCATAGGTTTCATAGTAATGGACATGATCATGATGGCCCTGGCCAACATATCCGTCTTCATAGCTGACATGTGGAGCCTGTTCTCCCCCATAGGTGGGCTCAACATCTACCTGTTCGGTATCCCTAACGCCGAGGTGTGGAAGGGACTGTTCTGGTTTGCAGATCACCCACTGGTGTACTTCGCCCCGTACACGCTGACCGGAGCGACCGTGGCCATAGCCCCGCTCTACGCCAGGAGGCCAATGTACAGCGTCAGGTTCACCAGGTGGCTCATTCCCGCAGCTTTTGTCCTGGGCTCCAGCGTCTACGTGCACCACATCGTTGACGATCCGTGGCCCCTCATCCTCAGGGACATCTTCGCCCAGACCAGCACGGCCCTAGTAGCCGTACCCTTCGCTGCACTCTGGTTACTGTTCTTCATCACTCTGGGCGATCCAAGAAAGATAAAATGGGACCCAGGTATCGCTTTTATCTATTCTGCCGCCATATGGAACATCATTGGTGGGATCCAGGCAGAACCCACCAACCCGGTACCGGCCGTGGATCCAACGATACACAACACAGGCTGGATATTCGGCCACTTCCATATAATGCTCACACTTTACTCCGTGGGAGGTGTTCTGGGCGTAATTTACGTAGCTGGGCCGTATCTGCTTGGTAAGAAATGGTATAGCAACAAGTTAGGCTGGCTACACTTCTGGGGCTGGCAGGCAGGAATGGGACTATTTAGCGCAGTTGCAAGCGAGGGAGGTCTCATGGGGATGATAAGGAGGGAGGTCGCGTGGGCTGGCTTCTACGAGGTCTACTACCAACTGCTGCTGATAGGTGGATGGCTGGCCGGTTTCGCGACGATAATATTCGCCTACAACCTGGTGCTAACCCTCCTCTACGGTGAGAAGATGCCGAAGACGGATCTGCCTATGTGGGCAGTTCAGACGATAGCCCTGGAGAGATACGGTATGAGGAGGGAAGGCTACAAGGAGGAGGAGCTACCGCTCATGCTACCGGCCGACGGAAACATAATGATAGAAGAGAATAACGGAGTAGCCAGAGGATCCGGAGTGGGAGTAAAAGCCTTACCGACTGAAGCCAGTGCAGATAAGATGACTAAGGGAGCCGAAACGGGGCCTGACAAGATACTCTAAAGTGTTTTCAAACAGGAGCCAAAGGTAGGATTTTTTGTTCTGTTGTCTCGTATTATTTAAATTTCTGATAAGTATTCAGCAGAACTTAGGAATGTAGTTTCCCCTATATGAAACTCATGTGAAAAGACTTATTGCTCTTGAAAATTACTTCATCTCATCAGACGACTGCATGACCAGAAGGGATAAAAAGAAATACTAAATATAGGACAGAAAAATAAAAAGTTTTAACTTATCCCAGAGGTCACGGTAGCGTACAACAAATCCCTCTCTGTGACTATCCCTACTATCTCATTCTCCACAACGGGTATTGTGCCTATCCTCCTCTCCTCCATGATCCTTACGATCCTCATTAAGGTCTCATATCTCCCCACTGTTACGGGATTCCTGGTTCCCGCCTCCAGTACTGGTTTGGGATCTAGAGTCCTGGCCAGACTTTTTACAATATCGGCTGCGGTTATGATACCCACTAGTCTTCCATTTGAAATCACAGGCAACCTCCTGACCTTATATCTTTGCATCATTTTTGAGGCCTCTAGCGTGTCCTCGTGCTCGTCTATCACCTTCAGGTCAGTGCTCATCACCGAGTCCACCAATCCTGAATAAGTCTGCTTTGCCATGAACTTTATCAACTCCCTCTCGGTGAAAATTCCCACCAACACGTCCCCGTCCATCACTGGCACTCCTCCTATCTCCTTGTTGAGCATCAACCTTAACACGGCCTGCAGTTCATCATCTAGTCTCACCTTGACCAAATCCTCGCTCATTAGGTCCTTGACCTTCAGCCTAGACAATTCTCTACCATGTTCAGCGTAGGCAAGAACTACGCTCCTGGTAGTGACCATGGCTACTGGCTTACCTTGATCCATCACTACTACTCTTCCCGACTTCTCTCTGCTGAGAACGTCTAGTAATTCCTTCATTTCTGAGTGAGGAGATATGGAGACTACCACTGGATTCATTACGTCAGAGACTTTTGTCATTATATATTATTTCTTCCCAGCACACTAAAGCTTTTCTTGAAGATACACCTGCTCTTGATAGAAGGCTGGAGCTTGAATAGACAGACTGTAACGCTTCTACGTAACTGCTCGTTATTTTCAATCATCTAAATATCGTTTTGACAAGTTGTGTCTATGTAGTATCACCGAAGTAGTTTTTATTGATGATCCCCCTAACTGATGACGGGCACTGCTCACGAGGTTTGGGGAGTGATAAGAGTGTGGATGGGAGGGTATTGAAGTTTCCCTCGACTAGCCCCAATGA
>Ga0208314_100880_pt1 | contig 10004 bp, 12 predicted proteins | sample OSPB_Mat_host_9__FD_187144 | JGI IMG/M metagenome (GOLD analysis project Ga0208314, IMG submission 187144) | Extremophilic microbial mat communities from Yellowstone National Park, USA - OSPB_Mat_host_9_15 (SPAdes) (version 3) | ecosystem: Environmental > Aquatic > Thermal springs > Hot (42-90C)...
CGACTTGCAAAGCAAGAACACCGCAATGAGAGACCCAACACTTATAAGAATAAAGAAAACACCACATTACAGGCAAGGTAGCAAATATATACTTTGGCCAACATATGATTTTAACACTCCGATAATGGATTCAATACATGGAGTAACCGATGTTATAAGAAGCAAGGAATACGAACTAAGGACAGAGCTTGATCTTGCAATATTGGATGCGCTCCAATTAAGAAAACCCAGAATCCATCATGAGGCCAGATTGGTCATAAAAGATGTTCCAACACAAAAACGTGTTATAAACAAGCTAATAAGAGAAGGAATTGTTAGTGGTTTTGATGATCCAAGGCTTGTAACAATTGCAGCTCTAAGAAGGCGTGGCATAACGCCAGAGGCGATAAAGAAGTTTGTGCTGAGGTTTGGAATGTCTAGAGTAGAAAGCACAATGGATATAAACATGCTTTTAGATGAAAATAGAAAGATTGTAGATAAAATAGCGAAGAGGCTTTTTGGTGTTATAGACCCTGTGGAGCTTGAAGTAAGAGGAATAGAAAAGATGCATGTAAAGCTTAGATTGCACCCAAATGTTGATATGGGTTATAGAGAATATGATATTGGCAACATCTTATACATTGGAAAAAGCGATGCGCTCAAATTGAAAAAAGGTGAGCAGATAAGGTTAAAGGATCTATATAATGTAGAGATAGAAGAAATCGGAAACAAGATAATAGGCAAATACATAGGTAACGATGCAATAGAGGCGCAGAAGATACAGTGGGTTGATAAGGCTAACTGTGTCGATGTTTATTTCATAACACCAAAGCCTTTGCTTGTAAACAATGAGATAAACAAAGATAGCTTAGAGGTTGAGAAAGGCTTAGCTGAAAAGTATATAGAAATGATTAAAAAGGATGAAGTAGTACAATTTGAAAGAATAGGCTTCTTTAAGCTAGATAACAAAGAAAAAAGAGAGCTTATGAGGCTGTAAGTGGTTCTTATGAACTTTAAAGTAGAGAATAATCTATTCGAAATGCCAAAAGATGCATATAGGAATATAGCTTCGCAGGCTGTGGAGAATATTATAGGTAAGAACAGAGCAGAGAAGCTTAAGGAAAGCATACCTAACAGAGAGCTCCTTGAAAGCCATTTAGAGACTATGAGAAGTATATTAAATAGCTACGAGTATGAATTGGTTAATCTACAGAAGATTCTAAGCAATACAAAAAGAATGAAGATATGGGAGGTGCAGAAATACCTTAATATAGTTGAGGCGCTCGCATTCGGCTACAAGAAAATTTTGGGAAGTGAAATAGCAATACCACTTCTCACTGGCATAGTAACAAAATCAAACGACTTATACACACTTAATAAATATTATAACATGCTTGTGGGTGAAATTGCAAAGAAGATACACATTGCTAGCTCAAAGGCAAAGATAGAAGAGAGGAAGATAGAAGGGCTTATGTTAGAGCTGAGATATAAACAAGCAAGTATACTTAGGTTATTTAAACGTGGGGAGATAGAAAGGATTAAAAGAAGAATTCAAAGTAAAAGGAGGAAGATCGACAAATATAGTGCAATCGCTGAAAACTATAAAAAGTTGTTAGATGAGACGAAGGGATTTGCAGAAAAAGCAACAAAATAATTAAGGGTGGTGCAACGAAGCTTCTAGAAGGAATCTACAAGGTGGACGGTGTTCTGGCTAATTCTTATATAGTATTGTATGGTGATCCAACCCTCATCGATTCAGGCATGCCTAACAATGGTAAAAGGATTATTGCATATGTGAATAACCTGCATGCACAATTAAAGTATATCTTGCTTACGCATGCCCATATAGACCATGCGGGAAGCGCACACTATCTCAAAGAAAAAGCAAACGCAAAGGTTGCGATACATGAGGCTGATGCTCCGTATCTAAATGGATCAAAAAAGTTTACAATGCCGAAAGGCTTCCAGGGTCTTTTGTATAGGGTGCTTTACCCATTCATCTCGCCAAAGCCTTTTGAACCAGATATAAAGCTAAAGGATGGCGATTTGATCAATGGTTTTGAAGTTATTAATATTAAGGGCCACACTGAAGGAAGCTTTTTATCATAGAGAGACAAGATCGCTATTTATAGGGGATTCTATTAGCATGGAAACAGGCAAGCCATCACTACCTCCAGATAGATATAATTATGATACAGAATTGCTTAAAAGATCTCTGAAGAGGCTCTTAGATTTAGATTTTGAAAATTTTTTTCCTGGGCACGGTGATCCAATAATTGGTGGAGCAGGAAGAATTGTAAAAGAATTTGTGTATTCTTTTTAAAATTTGTATAATGATTTGAAAATTGCTATAAGAGGAATAAAAATGGATTTGGTTGCGAAAAAGCTCTTTTTCACTAAAGGTGTTGGTAGAGATACAACACCATTAGGTGCATTCGAGCAAGCATTAAGAGATGCAGGGCTACAGCAATTCAACCTTGTTAAGGTATCAAGCATAATACCACCTCACTGCAAGATAGTAAGCAAAGAGAGAGGCTTAAAGGAGCTACGCAGTGGTGCAATAACGTTTGTAGTACTCAGCAGACTGGAATCAAACGAACCAAATAGATTAATTGCGGCAAGCATTGGTGCAGCGATACCAAAGAATAGAAGGTTGTATGGCTACTTAAGCGAATACGAGGCGTTCGGAGAGAGCGATGAAGTAGCTGGAATGAAGGCAGAGGAGATAGCCGCGAATATGCTGGCATCAACTCTTGGCATAGATTTCAAGGCTGAGGAGGACTGGGAAAAGAAAAAAGAGATAATTAAGATGAGCAACAAAGTGGTTAAAACCACAAACATAACTCAATCTGCGATTGTGGGGAAGGATGGCAAGTGGACATGCGTAATTGCTGCTGCAGTATTAATATTAAAGTGAAAAATAATATGCAATACAACTGTTGAAAAATTGGTAGCACATATAAGAGTGCTTTTTAGTTCAGATCCTAATTCTGGCATCCTTCCACAAATGAATTCGTGGGCTGCTATGCATTCTGTAACTGTGACTTTCTTATTAGACTCGGGGAGCCCGAGATTTGAACTCGGGTCGCCAGGTCCCGAACCTGGAAGCCTACCAAGCTAGCAGAGCTCCCCTTATAATACGATTGCACCATTCTTATCTATAAGAACATCATCCTCTATTCTTACACCACCAAATCCAACAAAGTAGATTCCTGGCTCAACAGCAAGGGTCATTCCTTTCTTAATTTTTCTATAAGGTGTATTACTAAAGACCGATGCATCGTGCACTTCTAAGCCTATGCCATGGCCAAGCGCGTGTATAAACTTTCCTTTGTATATACCACCCTTATATGAATCGATATACTTCTTAACCTTCTTTCCAACACTATAAGCATCGACGCCTGGCTTCAGCATATGTATAGCCATAAGCTGCACGCTCTTTACAAATTTGATCATTTCCTCTGCACGCTCATTAGACTTACCATATACAAAGGTCCTTGTTATATCTGCACAATAGTTGTTATATTTTGCACCTGTATCGATGAGCACTAGGTCGCCATCATTTAGTTTTGTTTGATCCGGCATATGGTGGGGAAGTGCTGTGTTTTTGCCAAATGCTACTATTGTATCAAAAGAACTTCCACTAGCACCCAAAGACTTCATCACAAAATCGACTTGTGCTGCAACCTCTAGCTCTGTCATTCCTGCCTTAATAGATTTCTGAACTTCCAGTATTGCAAACTTTGTTATCGAAACCGCTTTTCTTATGTTTGCTATCTCTTCCTTTCTCTTAACAAGTCTTGCCTTAATAAGATTTTCGCTAATATCAATTATTTTACTTGGCTTGAATTTTTTTATCATATTATAATCGTTGAAGGAAAGGAAATCACCATTAACTCCTATAGACTTGCCTTTTATTATTGAAAGAGCCTTTTTAAAGCCTTCCCTGCTCCCAAAGGCATTAACTATTTCTACTCCTTCTTTAGCTTGAGATAAAGCGGTTTCATATTCAAGTTCTGATGTAAGCACGCTCACCTTCTTTCTTGATGCGATAAGAAAGTTGTCTTCGAATGTGCCACTAGTGAATCCTGTCAAGTACTTAAAGTTTGGATCTTGCTCGCTGCCATTCTTGATCAGCAAAAGATCTATCTTTGCACCAGAAAATATTTTCCTAAGCCTTGCTTCTATTTCCATTCAAAAACCTCTCTATCTTATTGATTACAAATTCTTTATTTATAAGTATGTTAGAAAGAGCGATTTCTTTCTTCAGATCATTTATTCCTGCCCAACGATATGCGGCATTCTCGATATTTAACTTAACGTGCCTTGATTTTGAATAAAATATAAAGCACCTATTTTCCCATACCCACTTCTTTGAATTATCATATAGCTTGACTCTGCACTCATATAACTTCTTTAGCATCTGCCTATCTATTCTTACCTCCTCCATTATCTCACGATAAGCTGTTTCTATGTATTTTTCTCCTTTTTTTCTTCCACCTGTTATAAAGAACCATATACCTGGATTTGTCAAAAAAGGCAGGTTTCTTCGCTTTAGAAGCAGCACCCTTCTTTTGTTTATGATTATTGCAACGACTCCCTCTCTTTTTACGTGCTTAAGCTTGCCTTTAGTTATCTTCATACAAACCACAAATAAATAAATTTTGGTAATTAAATTATAAATTGATAGCATGCAAGAGGCCGAAGAGATAAGTATAACGAGGAGTCCGATAGTATATCTTAATATGCGTGATCCTAAATTCCTCAAGTACTATTATAAGATGAAGACTGTCGAGCTTATAAAAGGTGATGAGCTTAGCGGATCTTCACCACCAGATATCTTTATAGGAAGCTACGGCTACCCAAATGTTTTTATATCACCTATGGTTCCACCTCTGCATGGCTCTACAGAAGTTCTCTCTACGCCAGAGATGTGGCGAGGAATTGATATACCAAAGATTGTTGAATATAGAACTCTTCTTGTAAGGGGCATGTACAGGTCAAATGTACATAATGTTGAAAAAGGAAAGGTTGAAGAGCTTATAAGGGACTTTGCTCTTGCTGAAAGAAATGTAGATGCAAATATAGTATTTGCAAGAAAGCCAGTGCTAAGAGCGGTTTTCGATGAGAATTCGCAGCCTTTTGGTCCAACTGCGCCAATGAAAAATATAGAAACAGGCAATATAAGCTCTGACAAAAAGCTAGAAAAGGTTTATTCAGATACAGACATGGATGCCACAACAGCCATGCTAGAGCTTTATGAAAAAGGCGTTCCAGTTTCAAAAATACAGAAAGCCCTTTCGGCAGGTCTTCTTGGATTAGGCAAAAACAGGAGGTTTGTACCTACGAGGTGGAGTATAACAGCTGTTGATGATACGATCTCAAATAATAAGATAAACAATGCAAAAGAATATGAGAGCATTGATTCGATACTAGTATATGAGAACGTTGCACTTGACAATAGATGGATAATTCTCATGGTTCCTGGAAGCTGGAGCTATGAGCTTATCGAAGCGTGGTATCCTAATACGACATGGAATATGAGTAGCAATGAAATAGCGATATATTCTTCTTACGAGTATTTTGAAGGAAGGCGAACCTACGCTGAGATAGGTGGCTGCTACTATGCCGCGAGGCTTGCTGTTTCGGAACTTTTTGAAAGAATAAAGAAACAAGCCACAACTGTTATACTTAGAGAAACACACCCAGGCTATACACTTCCAGTAGGCGTTTGGAATGTAAGAGAGCATGTAAGAGAAGCACTTGAAAAGGAGCCAAAAAGATTTGATGCACTTACCGATGCATTCTCTTATATACATACAAAACTTGATATACCTATTGCAGACTGGATAAAAAATAGTAGAATATTAAAAGATATATTAAACCAGCGCAGGCTCTTTGGCAGATAATGCTTCTGCTTTTATTATTATACTCTTTGTATCCTTCTTATGCTCTGCTGGTATTAGCAACTTGTACTTCTTCCCCATTATAAGATTATCAAATGTAACTTCACCGTTTGCCACAATCGCAGATGAGATCTTTTCGCCGAGATAATAGAGCTCTACCAGCTTATCGTTGTATTCGCTCCCAAGATTTAGCTTTACGCTTGTATAAAAGCGCCTTGTAAAATGATCTTTAATTTTGTATTCTGGCAGATTAAATTCATTGACCTTGACAAAAACAGGTCCCTCGAGAAACCTTTCTTTACCATTTGCATATACATAGCTTAGTGCACAAATACCCCTCTCAAGATATCTTAACCTATTTGAAGCCTCTTCACCAAAACCTAGATCAGATAAAGCAAGCTTTACAATATCTGGACTCTGCCTAAAATAAAACTTATTCTGGCAAAGCCTCCTTATAGCTGGGTTTATTTCGGTAACATTATGTGTTATTAAAATTAAGCCTATACCTTTCTTTCTAAAGTCCTGGATCCTCTCTCTAAGGTCGAGCGTCGGAGCAGAAAGCTCATCACCAAATGCGAGCTGTGCTTCCTCTAGCACTATTAGAAGTCTTAGCTTATCATCACCATCTTCTGCAAATGTATCACCTATATTGTAAACTTGGTTTAGTATAAGCGCATAGAAGAAGGTTTTCATATTATTGCTTACTTCTGACAAATCAAATACAGCTCCGCTTTTGACAAGTTTACTAAAGTCCATACCATTTCTTTGGGCAAATTCTGGCCTTGAGAGCATAAGCCTCAAATTTTCGAGCGCAGCCATTGTGTTTTCACCGTGCTTCGTATACTTAACTCCAACATTTGTTCTTTTCCCATGCTGTTCGATAATTGCTTCTTCTATTGCTTCATATACCTCTTGTGGATCTGGATCTTTCACCAGTTTGTAGACTTTGTGGAATGCTGCAAGCAGAGCCTTTTCAAGTGAATTTTTATAAGGACCTGCATTAGATGCACTTGCAATCAGCATAGCAAGATTCTCATAAAACTTTTCTATAGGCAAAGTAGTATCAGACTTAAAGAAGTTGATGCAAAAATTGTTGCTAGAATAAAGCCTTACTAACCTTAGATTGTTTTTAACAGCAAATAAAGCCCATTCTTTTGTGGGGGAGATTATAACTATACTACTACCAGCTTTCAAAGCCTGTTCTGCAATACTCATTGCAACGTAAGTTTTTCCAGTTCCAGGCATGCCGGTTATAATGCTACCCAAATTCAATGCGCTCTTATTTATACCAACGCTTATATTGCTACTTTTTATCGAATCTTCGAGAAACTCACCTATAATTATATCACTACCAGCACGCGGGAAATCGGTTTTAATTCTATCTAACTTTTTAATAAAACTAGGAAAAGAAATAAGAGTGGAAGCATATTCACTACTAATAGGTATGGAATCTATATCTGAGAGTTTCTCAAAAGCTTCTCCAATCGAAGAAAAATTTATAGAGCCGAGTTCTATTGTAAAAAGGTTTGGTTCAATCAGCCTGTATAAATTACCAAAATCTTTGCTACTTATAAGAATAAAAAACTTGTAAGAGCGACCATTTTCAAAAATTATCTTGTTAAGCATCTCCAGTATAAATTCAAGCATCTTTCTCTCATCATACTTATAAAATAGTTCCATTTGCATGCTTCCGGAATGCAAGCCCAAGGTTCTTGTAAACCTAACGCCATATCTGCTTAGTCTATGCTCTACTTTCTTCTTAATATTTTCTACGTATTTTATATCTGCCGGCACAAATGCAAGGATAAGTTTGCCAGTAAAATTATATATTAGGTTTATTACCTTCTCAACGTTCCTTATCTGCTGTGTTATAACAAATCTGAAATCACCGCCCACATCATATGAAATCTTATTAAAACCGGGTTGTTGTATATTAGCATTGCATGAAACGATCATTCTCTTATTTTCAAGTTCATATATTAATGAAAAGGCTTCTCCTAGCATAAGATCGACAAACCCCTTTGCATCAAACCCATCTTGGATAGATTCAATGTTGTAGAAGTTCAGAAAACCACCACAAGCAGCACCAAAATATTTAACAAAGACAGAACAACAACATGCAAATCAAAATTACCATCCATCTTAGTTATGTAGATAAAAGCAAACAAAACGGCAGGTATTGCAAAGGCAAGAGAGATAGTGCCAATAAATAAGTAGACTATGGCTATTATCGGAGAAGTTATACCAAAAGCGGCAAGAAGCTTTGCATAAAGAGAATTGCTATGCTTATATAATCTTCTTAAATCCATAATATCACAAGCAGAAAGACAAAAAGAAGAAATATTATAGAAATGTGCTTTGCACCATTGCCAATATCACCATTTATAATATACCTTATGAGGTAGTAGCTTATAATGCTCAAAAGCATAAGCCAGATAATCTTCGATCCTGCAACAATAATATCGCGAAGATCAAGCATAGCTTATCACCCGAAGAGTATTGTCTAGTATATGAGCAAGAATAACCCCAGAAGGTGGGGAATATGTGCATATTATTTTGCCTAAGTCTTCTATGCTAGCAAACAATGAGAGCTCTTTAATACGCTTCTTAGACATAACCTCTTTAATGTTCCAAAATGCTGCTATCGAAAGTTTTTCAAACGCTACCTTTTCTATATCCTTTTGCTTGGGTGAAATGCCATTTAATATAAGCTCATCCTTCTCAAAATCTATAAATAGGTTGTAAAGTTGCTCTCTGCGCAAAACATTGTTATCTAAGCTCTTAATCTCCTTTTCAGGCTCTAGAATTATTATCTTCTTGCTTGAATAGCTGAAGCTCCTCAGAAGAACTAGTATCAGTATGCCGATTGCTATCGGCATTAAGCTAGATATAAAATTTAAATAATATTGATTTATCATTTAATCAGCCTTCTATTAAGCCTAGCTTCATTTGCTTTCTGAAATGCCTTTTCTACAATTTGCATATCTAGATTATAGTGCTTCACTAGTTCTGCTTTATCTACATTACCGCTAAAGCCGATTATTTCTGCAAGAAGGTCAGAAACCTTATCTTTATACAATAATAGTTCTTTACTAAGCTTATCTACTTCATTATCTAGGGCTATTACTCTTTTGGAAAGCAAAACTGCAACGCCACGTTCTTTATCCCATGGGCCTATTCTCTCCACCTTAATCGCATGCTGTTCAGTGTTGTATAAAAAGTGCAATAAGTTTGGAAATATTGAGCTTATATCAAAAACATATAAATCGCTAAGGAGTTGAGCTAAGCTAAAAAGCCTTAAAAGAGATTCCCTTTCGAAATATTCTGGAGATAGGTTAGAATAAATATAAAGGGTTATTCCGCTCCGTGAGATCTTGATTGTATATGCTTTTTTATCCGCATCTTCGCCAGATTCGGCAAGCATGTATTCAAGCTCACTGCCTTCGCTTATGAGCTTCAAGTGCGGATAAAAAGCCATTCTTTCCTTAACCTTAGCCATGCTGCACTTCGCTTCTCCTCTCAAAGTTATTGCACCTTTGATTAAAAATTTATCTTCGAGCATGAATACCACTACCACTTAACTTGATCGCAAAAGCCTCTGCTATTTTATCATCATCTATTCCCAATTCCCTAAGAAAGAAAAGAATCTCCTTATCGCTAAGTCCGTTTTCTGCCAAAAGTCGCATAAGTTCATCAACCTTTATTTCATTGCTTAGATTGCCTATGAACCTTGTATAATCAAGATCAACCTTGCTGAATGCTCTCTTAATTTGGGTTTCGCTTACCTCTATCAAATCCTCACCTACAAGAAGATTAAACATCTTAGCTATTCCAACACCACTTACTCTATCAATGAAAAAAGAGGAGATGCTCTTGTCCTTGTAAATTTGAATCGCCATACAACTGCCTTGCTTTAGCTCTTGGATCTTTGCTAGCTCCATTTCTCCCAAATGGTAGTTCTTGGCAAGAAGCTCAAGGCTCTTCTTATTCTGCGTTCTAAAGACAAAAATTGACGCTATGTTTGAAAGTACACTACCTTCCATATCCTCAATAAGCTGAGAGGCAATAACAACCCCAACCTTGTACTTTCTACCTTCTCTAACTAGTATATTAAGCATC
>Ga0208314_100881_pt1 | contig 9974 bp, 14 predicted proteins | sample OSPB_Mat_host_9__FD_187144 | JGI IMG/M metagenome (GOLD analysis project Ga0208314, IMG submission 187144) | Extremophilic microbial mat communities from Yellowstone National Park, USA - OSPB_Mat_host_9_15 (SPAdes) (version 3) | ecosystem: Environmental > Aquatic > Thermal springs > Hot (42-90C) >...
ACTGGGCGGGGTACTCCAGTTCTCCTTCAGGGCTTGAGCCAGACGCTTCAGGGATGATTTGACATCCTCTGGAGCGACAAGCTCATCCCACGTTTTAGGTCTGTATTTCTCTGTTAACCTCATTTACCAAACCCCCCAGAAAGTTCGTAGAAAAAACATTCTTTATTTTCGTAGCCGTTACATGACCTATACCTTCGACTTCCATCAATTCATCTATATCCGCCCCCACAAGGTTCTCGATCGAACCGAAGCGTATGAGCAACCTCTTCGCCTTCTCCCTTCCCACACCGGGAAGCATCGAAACAACCCTGAGCGCCCATTCATTATCATCAGCCTTCTCCTTGTGAACCTCAGGGAGCCTGATCCCATCCCCCGCAACCTTTTCACTCATACTCACAATAAAATGAGCCGTGTGAACCTCGTCGGGAAGGGATAAAACTGAGATTCTCCCCTGTTTTCCAACAGGAGCGACCTTCCACATCGCACCAGCCAGAGACGAAGCATACAGCTTCGGGTTGACCATTCTCCGCTTCCACGCCTCTTTGAGCAAGTTCCCTTCCACAATGAGGACTGAAACTTCATAGTTCCTGCTCATCTCGTAGAGCTGTGTGTGGAGCCTTCCATCAAACAGGGAGTTCAAGTAATCCCCGACTTCCTTCCTCTCTATGCACACCGCATCCCCAACAACGTAGTCCCCAACTTCCAGCACGACCGTATCGAAGTTCACATTCATACTGCGTAGAAGCGAAGGTATTGGCCCATTATTTTCCCTTATATCAACTTTTATCAACTCTGACCACCCCGCATACACAATTTCTGCAAATACCCAGTTCTTCCAACCTCCTCTTCGAGTACCTTCTGTAGTTACCCTCGATTATCTTCCCAACCTGATACGTCGTTATCTCCCTGTTCCAGTCAATCCACCCAAGCCTCGAATATATGTCTATTATCGCATCCTTCGTGAATCCCAGATGTAAAAGGTCGATTGTTACAGCAACCCTGACGTGGTGCTTCGGGTTAAGCGATGTTATGTGTTCGTAGAGACATGGTCTCAACACCTTCTTGAGTATCGGCTCATCTATCCTGACATTCACATCTTCTTTTACGTCTTCCTTCTCCTTCTCATCAACCACAGTTGGAAGGGAAGACATCTTCATCCTTTTACCACTTATGTCATACTCGAACAGGTTGGGCCCAAGCTCAAACTGAAGTAGCGAAATGAAATCGAGTTTATCCCAGTATGGGGGAAGGTAGGAAGCCCATGTGTTCAGATTGTATCTTTTTGTATTCGGTATCCTGACCATCTGCCTGATGTTTCCGACAACGTGCATATCCACACACTTCGGTACATCCTTACCGAGGAGCTCGTTCAGAAGGAAACGCGACGCATTCCTATACGTGAACGAATCGCATTTTTCATACTGGGTCAGGAAGTAGAGGTGTATCCCCTTCTTCCCCGTTATAACTGGTATAACACCGTATCCTCTCTCAACTCCTTCCCTGTACATTTTTCTGGCGGTGGGTACAGCATCATAACCATCAAAATCAAAGAAAACCGCATTTGTACCGTATATGCTACCACCTTCAAAGGAGAAAAGCGAAATGAAGTTCTCTTCCTGACCGTTCATGCGTATAATATAGACCTCGAAATCCCTCTGTGAATAAATCCTCTTCCTGTATCTGCCGATTTCCCTCTGAAAAGGAGAAAAAAGGGTTAGGGTTATGGAGTCCAAATCAAGCACCCCTATCCATGTTTGTGAAGATGTACCCAGCCCTGTACAACTGGTTCTTCGCATCCCTGCTCGAAACGCCGAAGAGTGCATCAGAAATGAACACCACCACTTCCTTCGAGGGGAACAGGCTCATGGCTTCCATCACATAATCCACCTGTTTTGCTGGAACCAGAACCTCCCTGCTGTGTTCTTGTATGTTCGCCGCAGACACTTTTTTCATGAACTTCCACATACCGCTATCATCTTCGACCTCAACGAACACTTCCCCTTCAACCCGCACTCTGTACACCTTCCCCTTTCCGGGCATGCTTTCCCAGTTGTCCAGACCCATCGATATGATGGATGCTTCCCCCATTTCCTTCTCTGGAAGTGCGAGGAAGGAGTTGTACTCGGAGAACGGGAACTCCTTTGTGTCCTCTAACTCTGGGAGTTTGAGTGATAGCTTCCTGGTATCCGCGTTGATGTTGATTTCCTTTTCATTCACACTCACATGTAGCACTTCAGCGCGTTTCAGATTCGGAATCAGCTGACGTATTACTGAAGGAAGCATGATGCTCCCTTCCTCTTCGACTTCATACTTTGCGAACCACAGTTTCCCGTATTCCCCCCGAAACGCCATAGTCCTTCCTGTGGATATCGCGTTAACCGTAACCCCTTCGCGTCCAAAATAGAACTTCGGGTTCATCGGGTCTTCGTTCCTTCCCAGACTGGTCTCCACCATCGCCTCGAACAGGTGAGGCTCTATGTCAAATTCCACCTTCATAGCTTGACCACCTGACCATAAACACCCTTCCAGCCAATACCCGTAACGTTGAATTTCTTACCCGTGAGTTGAGGATAGAGCTTGGAGCTCTCCACAGTGGCATAGAACACACCCTTCTCATTGGAGAGCGCTATGACGTCATCAGCACTCAGGGCGAACGCTTCAACCCACTTTGGAACCTCCTTCCTTTCTATCACTTCCCCATCCTTCATGAGTTCACTGATTTCGGTGTAAACCGTGTATATGACCCCCTTCTTCGCAGCCCTTACAGCCTTCATGTTTATGAAGTTGTTATACAGGTTCCTCTCCTTCCACAGGTTGAGGTTTGAAATCCCCTGAAACGGAGAAAGCCCGTTCCTGAGCCTCATCGTCATCTCGCTTATCTGCTGAACCTTATCCACGTTATCCAGAACTATGTAATCCGCACCCACGAATGGAGGGTTACTCAGGAGTTCTATGATGTAGTTGTAGCTCTCCTCACAGCTCTCCAGGTAGCGTCTTGGTGTACTCGAATCAATCTTTGCGCTTCCATCGACAACGGTTATCCGCTTATCACCCTTGTAATACCTCATGTGAACGGTCGCAGTCGAAACATCAAACGCCAAACACGCTATGTTACCCGGGAAGCTTAGAGCAAAAGTTGTTTTCCCTGTCCCCTTGAAGCCGTGAATGAGGTAGACTTCAACGGGTCTCTGCTCGCTCACCTTCACTTCCTGAGTTTCCTGTTTGGCTTCCTCTTGTTTGACCTCTACCTCTTTCTTCTCTTCCTCTTTCTTCTCTTCCGCTTTCTTCAATAACTGGGCTATGTTACTCATCTTTTGCCACCTTACTCATCTTGGGTATTATGGCGTACGCAGTCATACTCGCACCTTTCGGCGTAAGTTTCACAGTCCCGTAGAAATCACAGGTGCTTTTCTCCTCATATCTTCTCCAGAGTGACTCGTCGACCCATACCATCAACTCTTTCTTCACTTCCTTTCCATCCTTCACTTCGGTCTCTATCGGGACTGAGTCATCGGTTATCACGTAGAAGTACGACACCCTTCCTGTGTTCTTATCTGTGTAGGGTCGTCTGGACTGTATCACTGCATTCCTGATTACACGCCAGTCGGTCAGTATCACGTATCCAGCGGAGTCCACCTTTGAAGGTTTGCTGGAAGCCTCAATCACACTTATTTCTTCTATGTCGAGACGGCTCAGGATGTCTTCGAGATTCTGGAAGTCCTCAATTTTGGAGAAGTCCGTCCTCACAGGGTCAGCAGTGTACTCGGTGTCCGAATGCTTTATCAGTTTGAGTTTATAGAGTGAACCCATTGACACCGAATACGCTTTTGTTGCCGCTTCATCTGGACACCTGATTCTCGCAAGCACCAGCTTATCGTTTATTATCACTGCCCCGAATAAGTCGAGTGTTACCCTCCCTGATTTGGTCTGCTTTATACCGCTTGTCCCAACGGTTACCAGCGACACTTCCTCTAGGGGTACGTAGTTTACGTAGAACGACCTGAGGATGCTGAGGGTTAGTTTATACTTCTCTTCTTCACTGCAATGTATCTCGTACTGAGGGTCATCGAAGATACTCCAGTACTCGTTTTCAACCGAAGAAACATCTGCTCCCACTTTAGAGGCTATTTCGTCTATAACCTTCTTCACGTACTCAGGAAGCTGTCTTTGCTGTTGCGACACCTATGTCCCCCCTTTCCTCTTTACCTTCGGTTTCTCCCCTTTCCTCTTTGACTTTATTCAGGATGGACTCAAGGCCGCGCTCCACTTCCTTCAAATCGAGACCTTTGGGGTAAAAAACCACGACCTTTTCGTCCACCATCATGACCAGCTCGGCGTTGGACACCTTCCTGCCGAACAGCGCCTTCCTGATAGGCGCGTACAGCGGGACTTGTCCACGCGTCATGGATACCGAAATTTTCATCATTTTAATATAATTTGCAGGAATATTTAAGTTTTTTGGCAAAAATCCCGAATATGAAGGGGAAAGTGAAAAAAATTTAAATCAAAATGGGGAATTTTGCAAAAATTACCAGCAAACAGGATAGTTCATAACATCTTCAACGAACTTCCTGAGCTCTTCCTTTGTGAAGAAAACCTGGTACACGAACACATCATCAACACTATCATAGTTCACAACCAAAGCCATTTTCTCCTCTATAAAGAAAATCAGGCTTCCCCCATGCTCTAAATAGTATTTGAAATAATCAAGACTCGCATGGGCACTGAACTTCCCGGGTCCAGTCTCCACGAACACCGTCCACTTGTGAGTGCGCAGGTCATCCATAATCATCTTCATCGCAGTATCTAAATCATCCGTTGGCTCAACCATAACTTTTCTTCCCCCTACTCTCTAAAAAACCTTCGCATAAGAGAAAATGGGCTTCATACCTGCTTTGGCTCGCATTATAGAAATGGGCTTCACAAAACTTTTGGCTCACATACCTTTAATGGGTTTCATGTGCTTAATGGTTCGCACGACACGCCCGGGTTTCATTCTCCTTTAGGCTCGCACATAGTTGGCGGGTTTCACTATTTCATTGGCTCACACGCTGTTAATGGGCTACATCAACACATTGATTCGCACAGGTTCTATGGGTTTCTCCGCTTCACTGGCTCGCATAAACTTTATGGGTTTCATAATCAAAATGGCTCGCATTGGACTCGTTGGGTTTCATCGGATTACTGGCTCACATATCCATTTTTTGGTTTCATATATTCGTTGGTTCGCATTCATCGTTTGGGTTTCATATTAATCTTGGCTCGCATGCCTACAGTGGGTTTCACCATTATATTGGCTACATACTTCATTTGGGTTACAAATGATCCACGGTTCGCATTCATCGTTTGGGTTTCGCCGTTATATTGGCTCGCACAATTTCAATGGGTTTCATCAAGTTCCTGGCTCGCATTAAACCCGTGGGCTTCATTATTCTTATGGCTCACATCTCGTTTTTGGTCTCCATTATCAACGTGGTTCACACCCACTCTACGGGTTCCATCAGAACGATGGCTCGTATATGAAACATGGGTTACACCCTCTTTTCGACTCGCATCAAATAGTTGGGTTTCATCTTATCCATGGCTCACATGTGCTTCCAGGGCTCCATGTAGACATTGGTTCGCATATGGGAAATGGGCTTCACGACATTGTTGGCTCGTATTGGAGCCGCGGGTTTCATAATAAAATCGGCTTGGCTCGCATAAGTTAAATGGTTTCCATTATCCAAATGGCTCGCATGACGAAGTTGGGTTACATGTTACACACGGCTCGCATACCTGTCATGGATTTCATTTCTATTCCAACTCGCATAGTTACCAATGGGTTCCATTTCTTCAGTGGCTCACATATCTTTAATGGGTTACATATAAAATATGGTTCACATTTTTACTGTGGTTTCCACACCCCCAACGGTTCGCATAGATTTTATGGGTTCCATAATAATCATGGCTCGCATAATTTCGATGGGTTTCATTTGGAGGATGACTCGCATCGAAAGGCTGGGTTCCATGGGGGCGGTGGCTCACAACTTTCTTATGGTTTCCACGATGGAAATTGGTTCGCATCCGAACCGTGGGTTCCATTAGCACTGCGGCTCGCATAAACTTTATGGGTTTCATTCGGCCCCTGGCTCGCATCATAAACATGGGTTTCATCTAGAGTTTGGCTGGAAAAAAGGAAAAAAAGGGTTACTTTTCATTCGGCCATTCCAGTATATCCGTATGGTGCATGTATTCCTGTACGTATGGAACCCTTGTTGGAAGACCCGCAGCCCTCCTCGCGTTTATCCAGTAGTTAGCAAGGAATATTTTGACCACTTTCCTCCTAGCTGTCATATACGCTTTTCCTTTTGGTTTCCCCTTGTTTATCTCTTCTGCGTAGAACTGTTTGTATAGCTTCTGACCCAGACACTCGTGTTTGATGAAGCTATCAGCGATTTTGAACGCCAGAACCCTCGCATTCTTGTTCCAGTCGGGTATCTCATCTCCCCTCATAGACGGTGCACACGAATATGGTTTTGGCTGTTCACAGCTACAAATCCACCCCTTAACCCTCTTCTCAGCTTCCTCTTTCTTGAACTGCGTACCATTCTTCCTCCTCTGAGCCATACCCTCAAGTCTCTTCACCATCTTCTCTATGAACTTCTGTTTTTCGAGCTCTGAGTCGAAGTACCTCTTCTTGCAGTTTTCACAGCGCTTGATTACGTGGAGACCCGTGTACGCCCACATCTTGCTAATCGTGTCGAACTTAGAACAGTCGCCGTATATTGAAACAAGGTTCGCAGCCAGTATGACTCCAATCCCCTTCACACCTGAGAGCCAGGGCCACACTGGGGTGTTGACCACGTATGCCTCGAACGCTTTTGGTATCGACTTCTCCATCCGAACCACGTCGTCAAGCACTGAAGAAAGAACTTTCGCCTCTTCCTGCGACTGGTGGCTTGTCTGCTGGTTAATTGCTCTGAGCCTGTTCTCTAGTGCTATCCTCGACTTCTGCAAGTCATAATACAAATCAGTTAAGGCTCTAACTGAAGTCTGCTCCATTTTCCATCACTCCTCTCTGACCACGAACTCCTCTTCCTTGTTTTTCGGGTCGTAGACCGCCTTGTAGGGTGAAAACTCGAGTGGATAGTAGTTGATGTAGCACAAGTTGAAGTATTTCTGATACTTCTTCAGACTTTCAAGTGTTTCCTTATTTACGTGACCGCTTGTAACTATGTATTCCAGATACAACGTCATCACGTCTTCGCCGTATATCAGTGCCGTACCCGTATCAAAACTCGAATAGTATTCTCTAGAAGATAAATAGATTTTCATGTCTGGTGCTTCGAGGGTTTCTAGTATGTCCGTTATCACTTCAATCGGCGTATCCTTTTTGAGGTCTATCTCACCGATTATTGCGAATGACCAACCCATTCTTCGTCCCCCCTGAGGAACTTCATCAACCTTTCCCCCTTTCCTCTGGTTACACAGCTTTCAGTTTCATCCCCTGCCTCATCCACATAGACGGCGTGGTAGTGAACCCCCTCAAGATAGCACGCTTCCCCTCTCTCATCCATTCTGAACACCCTGACCAGTCTCACGACTCATCCACCTCACTCCTCTTCCTCACTCGGTATAACGATATCCCTCGGGTCGCTTGTGTAAATGCTTGTACCCACAACCCGAACCGTCGGCTCTTCAAGTGGGTCGTCATATCTCGAAGTGTACCAGTTAACCGCTTCATCAATTGCCCTATCAACTCTCTCCGTTGTGTAGACGGTGAACTCGCCGAACGAAATCTCCGCGATTGGTTGGGAACCCCGCAATAAACCAAAAGCATCCGCAACACGCATGGCACACGCTTCACACACATACTTACCATTTATCTTTCTGAGGTGAACCTGTTTACCAGACCTATCCAAGTCTGATGGTGCATCCCCACAGATGACGCAGGGATGCAGAGGCACTTGTTTCAACTCTCCATCCATTATTACATTGACCTTTATTTCGCTCATTTCAACTCACCTTGTTACCCAAGATATGGTTCGCTATATTCTGCCTGAACTCCTTCAACGCTTGTATATCATTCTCTGTCTCCGCTTCCTTGCCTAACTCGTCAAGGAAAATCACTATAAGTTTATTTAGCAAAACTATGGCTTCGGCGAGGTTTAGTTCTTCCTCGTTTATAATAGACACTATCTCGTTGGCTACTTTATTCACTTTCTTAGAAAGTTGTTCCTGCTCACTCATATCCATTCACCCTTGTAAAAAATATGCGAAAGCACGCTATTTAACTCGTTTTTTATCATTCGTGCATCGGATTCCTCACTTTCAAGGAACTGCCTGAACGGGTTCGGCTTGTCAGGGTGTAACTGCTGGAAACGCTCGGCCGCATCGTACAGTATGTTGGTTGCAACGTTCGCATTAGTGATTGTAGAAACTGCATAAGGCTCTTCTAACCCCTCCTGTCTGTCAAAATACGTCACTAGGACGAGGTTGCTGTTACTCTCTGTTCTAATCAGGTAGACGTTTATAATGCCGGCACCGCTTAGTAAAAAGGAAAAGCGATGTTCGAGTTCCGGATCAACAATTCGGGGCTTAGTAAGGCGTCTAGCCGTAGCCCCACCGGTGTCAGTACCCAGAAAGTTTTTTTCTTTCATGGTTTTCACCATAGACGCGCTTCGCCTCACCCGTATGGTGAGTTGCCTCCCCCACACCGCGTAGAGGTGGCGTCCAACGTGGGGGAAAAAATCACAGAACCAGCTTTTCATTTCTCCTGTTTTCGACTATCATCGAAAGCACAGCCTGAGGGAACTTGCTTATATCGGTTATACCCGCTACTTTTTCATAACCCAGATTCCTGCAACTTCTCACCAGATTTTCGCACCGCTCCAGTTCTGGGTTGTAGGTTATCGCATACATGTCGCACGTGTTCTTATAGGCAGTTATCATTTTCATTGTTGCATACTCGTGGTCAGGTTCACCATCTGTGAAGGTTATAAACATGCAGTTATCCCTCGACTTACCCGAAACAACCGGGAACAGGATTTTATACACTTCATCAAGCGGGGTTCCCCCGTCGGCCGCGATTTGGGCGAGACGCATCATGGAAGTCACGCCCCATTTCTCAGAGAGCGCTTTGATTTGCCATACCGAAGTTATTTCCTTTCCTTTCCTTCTGGGAACGCTGAAGGCATAAACCTGAAACTTTGCATTTATATAGTTGAGACCTTCACACAGGGCAACAACCACCTGTTTGTATATTTCCTGATATTCCCCCATGCTACCCGAATGGTCTAAGAGGATGATGACCTCCACGTTCTTTGAACCAACTCTTTCTTCATCAATAAACGGCGGGTACCTTTTCGCTATATAATCGTCGACTTCAAAGGAACCCGTATCGGATTTCCCTTCCTTCCAACCTCTCCTGATGTGTCTGAGCGCCTGTTTCACGTGGTTGACCAGACCTTCATTGTAGACATCCATGTAGTCGTTATACATCTTTCTTGGGACTAAAATCTTCATCTCGTCCCCACCCGTACCCGCATGCACCTGATTATACTGGAACTCAAGCTTTTCTATCTCTTTTATTTCAGACTCGATTTCTTCGGGTACTGCCAGTATGTTCTCGGATATGTGTTCAGCCAGCTCTTCCGGACTCATCTTCCCTTCATCAGGTTTGTTTTCCCCTTCCTTCTCCTCTTCTTCGCCCTGTCCACCCTTCCCTTCCTGACCCTCCTGTTCCTCTTTTTGACTTTTTTCATCGTTTTCAAGAACGGAAGGGTTGTTTTTAATGAGCTGTTTTATGTAGTTCTCCACAGCCTGCTTTACGAGTTTCTGGGAAAACGAAGAAACCTGAGCAAAGGTGCACGTCAGGTGTTGCTCGTAAAGGGGGAAGTTGGCTAAAGAAAGGAGCTTCCAAACCTCTTCAAGCCACTCGGTTGTTGGAACGTTATTGTCTATTTTCTCCTTTGCCAGTTTAACCGCCTGAA
>Ga0208314_100885_pt1 | contig 9951 bp, 9 predicted proteins | sample OSPB_Mat_host_9__FD_187144 | JGI IMG/M metagenome (GOLD analysis project Ga0208314, IMG submission 187144) | Extremophilic microbial mat communities from Yellowstone National Park, USA - OSPB_Mat_host_9_15 (SPAdes) (version 3) | ecosystem: Environmental > Aquatic > Thermal springs > Hot (42-90C) >...
ACCCCACGTAGCAGACGCCGGGCCTCGCGGTGGCTAGGCGCCACGGTTTACCCTGAGCCTTATAGTAGACTGCTGTGGCTATGTTCCACACCCTGTCTGATAGGGGTGTTAGCCCTCTTCGGGTTTCACTCTACGTAGGTATACGTAGGTACATATCATTGTACCTATCGTACGCGTAGAGCTTGGGCTTCACAGCATCATTTAGGAACCTCACGAGTTCATTGGTCCCCTTCCGCTCGGCCCCTGTCTCGACGTACCCACCCACCATGCAGTGGGGAACGCCGACCATCTTCAGTCCCCCCTCCCCGCTTCCTGTGTGTGCATGTACCCCTCCCCCAGTGGAGGTCTTGGGTCTCTGCCATCACCCTACTGTCCATGCACACAAATGCTCAAATCCGGGAATCCATATAAACCTATCTATTTTGAAACTGCTGACAACGGGTTTTACCTGGACAGCATCTACCTGTGTGCATTATCTATATGTAGTTTGGTTTGCTTTTTTGCCTTCTGAGTGTTATTTCGTAGTCTTCTTCTGCTTCGGTTCTGTATGTTAGTGTGATTTCTTCGTTGAATATGTGTTTAGGTTGTTCGCTTGGTGTGAATGGGGCGTCGTGTCCTGGGTATATTATCTTGGGTGATAGTCTCTTTATTTTTGATATGCTTTGGGCGGCGAGTTCGCTCGAGTGGAATATTAGGTCTGGTAGCCCTCGTGTATAGGCTCTAGCGTTGGGTAGGGCGTCTCCGCTTAGTATGTTGAGGCCGTCGTCGTTTTTTACGCTGAGTGCTATGTGCCCCGCTGTGTGGCCGGGTGTTTTCAGCACGGTTATGTCCTCGTCGATTTTATAGCCGTCGTCTATGTATGCAACATCCATTTTAGTAATGTAGTCGGTTAGGAATCCCACGCGTGCGTAGTCGGATGGGTTTCCTAATGTGAGCTCGGAGCGGTCTATGACTATCTTGGAGTTGTCGAAGAGGGGTATGTTTAAGGCGTGGTCCCAGTGTAGGTGTGAGAGTACAACGAAATCCAGCTTATTCGGTTGTACTCCAAGTGATTCTAGGGACCTTGTTAACAGCACTCTTCGACCGTTATGGCCTGTGTCGAATAGGATTTTGTAGTTGTTTGAGCTGATTAGGTAGACGCCGCATGCCCCTAGTGATCCGAGGCTGGTTCTAATGGTCGAGCCTTTTAAAACTATGTCGATTTTAGCCACGTTAATGGATTGGGTGAGCCAGCTATTATTTTTTTAATTTTGATGGAAATAAGTTTTATATTGAGCGGTTTAAGGTTTTTTACCATGAGAATAACCGATGTTAGGGCTGTTGGTTTAGAGGTGCCGATAAAGGATTTAAGGACGCCTCCTGAAAGCCTGCCTTACTATAGAGAGATTGGGAGAATAGTGTTTGATAGCTATAAGACTGTGCTGGTTAAGGTTGAAACTGATGATGGTGTAGTTGGTGTGGGTGAATGTATGACTAGGGTTGCGCCGTATGCTATGGCCTCAATTATTGAGGAGATTCTGAAGCCTGTCATTGTTGGGAGCGATCCGTTTGACTATGAGTTAATCTGGGATAGGATGTTTTCCACGATGCGTCAAAGAGGGCATTCTAAGGGTTTTATGATCGAGGCTATGAGCGGTGTTGACATCGCGATTTGGGATGTGATGGGGAAGGCGCTTAATAGGCCTATTTATTCGTTGCTGGGAGGTAAGTTTAGGGATAGGATTAAAGTTTATGCCTCGTCGATTCGCTTTAAATCTCCTAGGGAGGTTGTTGAGGAGGTTTCAGCTCTGATTAAGAGGTTTAAAGCTGTGAAGCTAAAAATAGGACGAGGTGTGGATGAGGATATAGCTGGTGTGACGGCGTTGAGGGAAGCGTTTGGATATGACCTTAAAATCATGGTTGACGCGAATAGTGGTTATTCTGTTGATACGGCACTAAAGCTTGGTAGGAAGTTCGAAAAGTTAGAGGTCGAGTGGTTTGAGGAGCCAATTCCACCTGACAATCTTGAGGGGTATGTGGAGTTGGCGCACGCACTGGATATACCTATTGCGGCAGGCGAGTCGGAATTCACTAGATTCGGGTTCCGCGAGCTAATAACTCGTGGTGGGGTTGATATAATTCAGCCTAACGTGGGGAGGGCTGGGGGTTTCACTGAAGTGAAAAAGATACTTGCGCTAGCTTCAGCTTATGGTTTACCCTATGCTCCTCATACTGGTAGCTCCGCTGCCCCCATAATGGTTGCTGAGCTTCATCTTGCTACATATGCCCCCAACTTTCTAATATACGAGTATATGCACAATGCTTGGTCATCCGAGCAACCCAACCCCCTAAAGAAGGAAATCGTCAACGAAGAATATGAAAGATTTTCAGGAGATTGCCTCCTACCACCTGAAGGAACAGGGCTAGGTATAACTCTTAATGATAAATATAAGAAGTATATAGTTAGACCACCGAAATTAGATTTAGAATAAGCATAACCATAATAGTTTTTGGATCGATGAAATCATGACAATAGAAAAACCTTGCTAAATTTTAAGTGAATTGAAGTTAACACTGAACGCATCACAAATTAAAGAGAAAAATGTTAGTAATTATTTTTATTACTTTTTATAATTCGAAATACTTTGCTGCATAGATACTTTTGTAATTGAGCCATTATTGAGTTGTGGTGCTTTTTTGTGCGATTGTTTACTTCTGTAACAAAGGGGATTCAAAAGTATCGGTTAATTGGTAGTATAATCTATCAATAGCTTATCACTCCTTTTCTCCTTAAGTCTATAATCTCATCGATAGTATAGCCAAGTTGAAGGAGCCTTTCTTTAGTATACTCTCCCAGCTTTGGAGCGGGGTTTCTTACAACATATCGAAATGCGCTACTTTCAATTGGTAGTGCGGGTAGCTTTATCTTTTTAGAGTTATAACAGGAAACATATGAGAGCATTTTATGTTCTAATTGTGGGTGATGTATTAGCTCGTCTGGTCTGTTTAGGATAGCATATGGAATATCTGCCTTTTCGAGGAGTCTTAAGGTTTCTTCGGGGCGTAGCTTTAGCAGTTCTTCTTGGATTTTTTCTACTAATACTTGTTTATTTTGAAGTCTTGCACTGTTTGTAGCAAAGCGTGGATCATCACGTAACGATTCTAGTCCAAAAGTGTGACAAAAGAGGTTCCATTGTTTATCATTAATAATACCAATAAATACTTTTTTTCCGTTGCTCATTTTGAAAAAATCATAAATAGCCCACCTGAATGGAACTTCGTTAAGAGGTTGTGGGATCTCGTGGTTTTGATGATATTTAGAGATTATTGGCCCCATTAAGAAAGCACCTGTTTCAAATAATCCAACCACAATCTTTTCACCACGCCGCATACCCTTCAATGAAGATCGTAAAAGGGAAGAGAGTATCGCTATTACAGCCATGTTAGCTGCCATCATATCAAGCACTGATGCCCCGGCCCGCATAGGTCTGTCTCGTAAACCGGTCATGTATGCCAGACCAGATTCTGCTTGAGCTGGGTAATCAGTCATCTTTCTTTGTGAATAAACACCTTCTCCGAAGCCCTTTATCGAGCAGTAAATTACGGATGGATTAGCCTTTATGACATCAGAATAGTCAACGCCCAAGGATGCAGCTGTACCTGGTCCAAGGTTTTCTATAATAACATCGCATTCTTTAGCTAGTCTAAGAAAAACTTCGCGACCTAAGGCTGTCTTTAGGTTGATGGCGATAGACCTCTTATTTCTATTAAGAAAATCGAATTGCCCTGTCCCGGGTGCTCCTGTGTTCTCTCTATTTGGATCGCCTCCTTCGATGTTTTCAATTTTTGTAACATCGGCGCCAAGGTCTGCTAGTATTAATCCCGCGGTGGGACCAGAGACTATCACCCCTATTTCTATTACGTGTAAACCCCTCAGGGGAAGGTCGCTCTCCTCTTGTAACCCAAACAATGGACACTTCACTCTCCTTGCTATTTAATATGATTTAGGAAGGTTTAGGACCTTGGTGGCTATGTAAGAAAGAGCTAAATTGTTCGTTACTGGTGCAATTATATGGAGCCTCATTTCTCTGAATTTTCTTTCTATTCCCCCTTCAACGGCCATTCCCAATCCACCAAATGTTGTCATTGCTATATTTGCAGCCTCAACACCCACCTCTGAAGAAAGATATTTCAACATATTCGCTTCTTTTCCACATTCCATATTATTATCGTAAAGCCATGCAGCCTTAAATCTTAACATGCTTACTGCTTCTACCTTTGCGAGTACTGAGGCCAAAGGAAACTGTACGCCTTGGTTCTGACCTATAGGTTTTCCGAACACAACTCTGCTTTTTGCATATTCAGTCGCTCTATTTATCAAAAAATACGTTGACCCAATAGTATCCGATGAGTTTATGATCCGTTCTGCGTTCATAAAACTAAGGATATGGTAGAAGCCCTTGTCGACTTCTCCAACTACATTTTCTTCTGGTACTTCCAAATGATCAAAAATAACCTCGTTAGCTGAATGGTTAATCATCATCTCTATTGGGTTCACCTTTATAGACCCTTCTCTAATACCTTTTTTGATATCAACAAGGAAAAGCGTCATACCCAGTGTGCTTTTTGGAACTTCGTTTATAGCTTTTGTTCTAGCCAAAAGTAACATTAAGTCGGATTGCAAAACTCTTGAGATCCACATCTTTTTTCCATTTATAACATATTTGTCCCCTATCTTTTGGGCGAAAGTCTTTATATGGGTAGTATCTGTTCCCGCTTCGGCTTCAGTAACCGCGAACGTTTGAAATCTAAGTTTTCCCTGTGCTATTTTTGGGAGGTACTCTTCTTTCTGAGTCCGGTTAGCTACCTTGTTAAAAGCGGTAGTAAGATATATTTGCGCTCTCAATGCTCCTCCATCTGCTCCTGACTTAGATATTTCCTCGATTATAAGTGAAGCCTCTGTGACTCCTGCTCCAGCGCCACCGTACTCAGCTGGAATAGTAACGGAGAGAAAACCCGCTTGACTCATTGCTTCCACGAATTCCTCCGGATACCTCCGCTTTCTATCAACATCAGTCCAATATTTATCATCGAATTTTGCACACGCTGCCCTAACGGTATCAATAAGCATCTTTTGTACATCTGTTAGCGCAAAATCCATTTATGAAACCTCCCTACTCTTCAGTGGTAACATAAAGGTTTTCTCATAGTTTATAACTTCCGTATTTAAGTTTTTAAAACCCTGAACATGAATTTTCACGATACCAAAACCCGCTCTGCTACGGGAGACACGCTTCTCTAGGACCTTTGATTTAGCTGTAAGAGAATCTCCGATAAAAACTGGTGAAAGCATACGAACTTTATCTAATCCAAGGAAAACCCCATTGAGGCTTGTTTCAGGACTTGTAAGTGAGTTGACTATCATTAAGACAAACAGTCCGTTGACAACCAAGTTACCGTTAAAGGGTGGCTCGGGGTAATATTTGGCAGTATACAGCTTATTTAGGTGTATTTGGTTCCTGTCTCCAGCAATAAGAGAAATCCATTTACAATCAGCTTCATCTAGGGTTCTTCCTCGGGGATGGTAGATTTCTTCTCCAACTTGAAGGTCTTCATAAAATGGACCTTCCCTAAATTCCCATCCCTTTTCATTATTTTTTAGATTAACGGAGTCCTTATTGTAAGTCATGATACTAAACCTCCGTTGCTTCTTCGAGAGTCTTATTTTCTGTTTTACCTGCCTTTCTCAGACCAATTCCTCCGACTAATCCACCGATTAAGCTAAGGATAGCATAGGTTACGAAAAGACCAGATGTATGATAACTGGCTAGTAAGATAGGAGTGACAACAAGGAAAAGACCGCCTGATACTCTGTTTACAAATACGTCAAATCCTGAACCGATACCTCGAAATGCTGTTGGGTATAACTCACTTCCCCAGTTGAAGGCTACAGTGAGCCAGAAAAATGAGACGATGGAAAGAAGCACTATATTGAAAAGTAGTAGGGCTGGCTGTGCTTGTGTAATAAGGGTTAAGAGCGAAAGGGCGGTCATACCAAGTGAGCCTATAAGGAACGTTGTAATTCTACCGACTTTATCTATAATAATTAGAACGAAAACTGCTCCAAGTGATTGTGCTCCAAAAAATACGAAAGCGGTATAAAGAAGAGATTTAGCACCTGAAAACCCGAATGCATGGAGAATGATTGGATTAAATGTCCCAAGCGATCCGGGTATGGAGTTGGGAAGAAACATGGCAAAAAATAAAGGCAGTGTTATATAGGCAAACCTTTTACTAAAAAAAGCTTTAAAGTTTTGATATTTTACGTTCAGGGGTAGACTTTTGAATTCGTCTATATTGATTTTGACGCCTGTTAGTTTTAATATTGAATTCACGGCGTCTTCTAAGCGACCCTTTCTGACGAGCCATCTTGGCGATTCAGGCACTTCGAATCTAAGGAGTGCACCGATCGTGGCAGGTATTGCACCTGATGCAAGTAGTATGCGCCATTGTAATTGAGATGTGCCATAATGTAGAAAAAGTGCGTATGCCACAAGGCTAGCACTCATACCCCCTAAACCAAAAAGAACCCAGAAAATAGTCATTAAGCTTCCTCTAACCTTAGATGGGGAAAATTCCGCGAGTAAGCTTAAGGCTGCTGGAAAGTCGCCACCAAGGCCAATACCCATTAGGAATCTAAACGTGATTAACTCTGGGAGTGATACTGAAAACCCAGATAAAAGTGCGAAAATTGCCATAAGCACCAAATCTATTATGAAAGTCAATCGTCTACCTATTTTGTCAGTTATAGGCCCCCAAATTATTGCCCCCAAAAATGCCCCTATAAAGAATACCAAACCAATCTCACCAAAGGTTTTTGAGGTAATGTGATAGTAGGGTTCTATACTAAATGCAGAACCCGAAAACGTTGCTGTATTGTATAAATCTGTGAACGCTCCAAGTCCTACGATCACAGCGGTTATTCTCATAAAGGTATTGTATTTCGCATTATCAAGTATATAGAATTTAGATTTCCCCTGCATAGCGGACCTGTCATGAGGTTAAACAAGATGGAAATAAATTTTTCGATACACCCAATTAAAAGGATTAATTGCTTTGCATAGTTATATGGATAAGATTTCTGCCTTTGATGAGTATGTGGCTATTCCGCGTCTTCAGAAGCTTATAAAGTGTGAATAAACTGCGCGGAACGCTTTTTCAGATGCTGGAAGTGAGTACATGGTAATTTATTGTAGCATTTAACCAAAAACTAAAATAGGAAAACTGTAGTTAAAGATTATTCTAGGGCGATGTATAGGATGCACGAGACCAAAAATGTTTCCTTTGATCCCAGATATTTGTTGACCTTAATTGCGATATCCTCCGCAGGTTCATTTTCAAAAGCCGCAAAGAAACTTAATATTACAGAAGGTGCTGTAAGTCACCAAGTCAAAGCAATGGAGAAAGCATTGAAGATCCAAATATTTGAACGTCAAGTTAACGGTGTAAAGTTTACTACAAACGGTAAAGCCTTACTAAGGCAGAGTTTCAAGTTGCAAAGGTTGTTAGAGGAAACGTATAAAATTTTTGGCCTCAGTTACTCGATACCAACTTTAACGATAAAGATCGTAGCTGGTGAAATAAGTGCATTGACATTTTTGCCTAAACTGGTTCAGTCTTTCAGTCGGTCAAATCGAGTTGAGTTTATAGTTCAGACTCTAAGTGCCATTAGCTGCTTAAGAGCATTAATGCATGGTGAAGCAGATATAGCATTTGTGGGGTCAGTAAGCTTCGAAGAATTTAAGAATGAAAGAAGACACTATTTTGTGCGTAAGCTATTTGAAAGGAGACTCGTAGCTGTTGTTCCTCCAGAGCACCCGCTCGCAAATCGTACAACTGTGAGCCTGAAAGAATTAGCAGAATATGACTTTATCACTAGAAGTTACGGCTCGGCTGTTAGAAACAGAGTTGAGGAGTTGTTTAAGAAAGAGCATATTGATGTTAAGAAACTCAGTATTAGATTTTTCTTTCAGAATTCTTCTTCAATACTCTCGGCTGTTACTTCCGGCTTAGGAGTAAGCATAGTTGCTGATATTCAAGCCGCTAGGCTCGCTGAAAAAGGATTAATTAAAACCATCGATCTAGAGCATAATAAGGCTTCTATCCCAATATATATTGTTACCCACAAAGATAATCCCAACCCTGTTGTTCGACGGTTTATGGATTATGTCACAAAATATAAGGATATGATGAACAACTGATTTTTGATAGAAATTAGAAGGAGCGAGATAATATTATGATCAACTTACTAAATCTGAATTCAACTTAACACTACTTCACTCTTATTCCATCACGTAGATGATAATGAGATAATGGCTTCAACATTAATCTTGAAGGCATACAGCCCTGATTAGATCTTAATCGAGACGACGTAGGACATATGTGTATTTAAGCGAGGTAAGAGCCAGAGTGGTAAAACGTAGCCTTACCCTGTGGGTCTTGACCATCGTGGTTGAATGGTTCAAGTAGATGCCTTATTTATACATTTGCACTTGAAAAACCTTAGTAGGAATTGGACAAATTCCCTTGGATGTGTGTCTGCATGGGTAGGGGTTTTAGCTGGTTTTTACAACGGATCAAGGCCGAGACCATACAGATGAGTATGCGTATGGGGTGGACAACATATATTGCACACAGAGATTCTAAATAGAAAACTGTGTAAGCGGTCAAATCTATATAATACTCAACTATCAAAAACATCAGATAAGTGAATTAACAAATCCACATTTGCATTTATGATCTTCATTATATTAGTCGCGCATCTGTGCATCGTGACTTGTAATATCACCGTGTAAAGCTTGGCATAGAAGCATGAATAAGTTTTTCGAGCTCGAAGGGAAAAAGAAATGGAATAAAATTAGCGCAAGGTTTTTACAGGCTAATGCGTTTAGCATAGCCTCTAAGTTTTTATGTGTTCTATAATTGATTGATTAAGCCTACAACCAATATAAACAAATCCTACACGTCGGAAAGTCACTATTTCTTAATCGACATATCAATATAGCGTTTTTCGAGCCCCTAATTTCGCAAGAAAATTATCGATGTGGTATTTCAATCCTGCCCAGACAGGTATGTTATACGTCGTGGAAATTTTCCATGCTTGCTAGTGTGTCAAAAACAATGTAAAGGCGTCACGTAGTGTATGTGGTTTTTCGTTATGTCAAGGGGCCATGAGTGGCCGAGTACAACTACTATGCATAGAACGATCCTGTCCGGATAAGCATTTATCCGCGTCACCTCCACTCAATGTACCAGTGCATGAATAGTTCGAGGAAGTCTACGATTGGCTCAAAGAGTGTTTTCTTGGGGTTGATGTTATTATAGAACACCCGTGTCCTGTCTTTTAGGTATCCGAAGAATCGCTCGACTGAGCTCCTAAGCCCGAAGGTCTGGTGGACGTGGTTGTGGAACCCGGCTCGGAGCACGGCTTCACGGTACCAGGGGCCCCTATCCGTGAGTATCACAGGGTCTCCGAGACACCTTCTTCTCAGCCTGCGCAGGAATCTGAGCGCGTTCTCGGTGGTTCGGGTGACTGACACGCCGAACCAGACGGGCCGCCGCGTACAGGCGTCCACAGCCACCCACACGTAGACGGGTCTGCCACCGCACTTCACTACGCTCTCATCAACCGCGATGATGGGGTGCCAGCTCGGTGTCGCCTCGAAGTTGAGTTTCGCCTCAACCTTCTTCACCCAACCCTGAACACTCGACTTAGAGAGGAGTTCAGAGAGCACCCAGAAGAAGCCAGAGGTCTTCCCTCACTGAGGCTTAATCCAAAGGTGTAGAGTAGCACGGCGACCACCTTGAGTTCGTGAGAACCTCTTCTTATTCCTCTTAAAAACGTTTAAATCCCTGAAGAATTCGAATATGTCCGTGGTGGACTCCACGGTCGCTCACCGATTCCGAACCGTG
>Ga0208314_100887_pt1 | contig 9914 bp, 9 predicted proteins | sample OSPB_Mat_host_9__FD_187144 | JGI IMG/M metagenome (GOLD analysis project Ga0208314, IMG submission 187144) | Extremophilic microbial mat communities from Yellowstone National Park, USA - OSPB_Mat_host_9_15 (SPAdes) (version 3) | ecosystem: Environmental > Aquatic > Thermal springs > Hot (42-90C) >...
CCCTCTCCCCAGGGTCGGGGAAGGTCAACTTGAGCTTCCTCACCCTCTTCCATACTGCGTGTCCACGGTGATAGGTACGACCCCCAACCCCTTCAACGCCCTCAGGACCCCTCCACTCCACTGTACGGGAAGAACATGTGGAGGAACGCCAGGAACTCGTCTAACTCCCTTTGGGCCTTCAAGGTCTTCTTGGCGTCCCTGTTCTCCTCCTCCAGGAACCTCACCGGTGCTCGAACACGTGGAACGGGAACATGAGCTCGTACCTGGTCACCACGTTCTCGTCGTACTTGCCCCAGTCCCTGGTGTACTTCCTCTCACCCATGGGCTAAACTTCGGCGAACGTTTATAACTTTTTGTATAACATTGAAGAAGGCCACAAAGCATAAATCAACCTAATCATGTTCAGCAGTTATTAGATTCTCCCTTGAATGTGAGGTGATATTTGAGGGAAAGTCCCATAACTGCTCTCACATTGATAATTAATACGATCTACCAAAATTCTGAGGCCTAGAACATTCTTGGTTTTTAGCGAAGGAAAAAGTCATGGGATCCTACTAAATCGTCTGGATAGTCTCTAAATGAAGTTCAAAGGATGATCTTACAGCATTGGGAAATAGACCCCAGAGTTAACATGAAATCACAGATCCGTTTGAATATATAGAACTTCGTGGCAGTCCTGAGCCATCAATTTAGAATTAGTGTATAATATCTCTAGAATTCGATGTTTAAAACGTCGCATCACTAATGTTGTTGAAAAGAAGGATAACGTTGACACCTTAAAGGCTATAAACCAATGGAGAAAAGAAAGCCCTAAAGTTCCACCGAAGAACAGTACCCATGGGACAATTCTCCGAACGTGTGTGAGTTATCATCAACATATGTTAATGAGTGCACCTCTTCATTACAAAAAAGTTATATATATCTATATGTTTCTTTACTTTCTCTCCGCGTCCCACAAATCGGTCCGAGGCGCGAGATCACCTAATGCCGAACAGTCCCATGGCGTTCTCCCTCAGGATCTTCTCCCTGGTGCTCCCCTGGTATAGCTTCTGGACGAAGCCGAGGAAGAGCTCCCTTCTGCTGACCGGGAAGGGGTGGTCAGTACCGAAGACCACTTGGTCCTCACCCATCACCTCCACCAGGAACCTTAGGGACTCCTCGGTGTACATGACCGTGTCATAGAACACGTTGCGTCTCAGGTACTGGCTGGGGAGCTGTAACGACTGATCATAGGCCGACTTCACTAGATCTGCCCTCCCCAGCTGATAGGGGATGAATCCCCCTCCGTGGGGGCATATGACCTTGACGTCGTAATCTCTGAGGAGGCCCTGGAGGGCCATTCTGACCAGGACATACGTGGTCTCGAAGACGAAGGACACGCCCACAGCTGCCGGACCCTCGTTTAGAACCTTGTCCAGGGGCAGGGTACCGGGGTGGAGGAAGATAGGTCTCCCCAACTTCTCCACTACCTTCAGTAGCTCTCCCATCCTCCCATCTTCCAACATGCGGTTGGCCATCCCGGTCCCCACTACGAAACCGTGTAGGTTCAGCTCCTTAATGGCCCTCTCCGCCTCCTCCGCCGAGGCCTCAACGTCACTCGTGGGCAACATGGCCAGGCCCCCGAAGAGCCCCTCGTTCTTACGCACTATCTCGCTCAGCTCGTCGTTGGCCTTCCTGACCACCCCTAACTCTTCCCCTCTAGGTAGAACCTCGCCCCAAGGGGCAGAGACGGAGAGTAGGGAGAGGGAGTTGGGGCTAAACTTCTTAACTTCCTTTACCTTCTCCTCCAGGTTCACCGCACTGATGCTCGCCGGCGAACCCCTCCTCCCCCACTTCAGGATCACTTGTCCCTCCCTTGTCTCGGCGAACCCCCTCCTCATGAGCTTATCCACGTAGGTCTTGGGGTAGAAGTGTGAGTGAACGTCAACTATCTCAACGTCTGCCATGGGTTCAGCTGAACCAGAAACAATTTAAACATTTCTTCGATAGTGTGGACATTTATGAGATTAATTCTGGAACTAACCTTCTCTTCCAAAAGACCAAGGCTATCGAATACTTAATCCTCTCTAAACTCCTATTGACAGCCTTGGTAGCCCTCTTGAACCTAACAAACCCATCCCTCAAAGAAGAATGCGAGGACTCATTAGGATTAACAAACTTGACTACAGTGTGATTCCTCAAGGAGAAGTAGACATTATAATCATCACTAACCCACCCTTGTGGTAAATACTTCAAGATCTCATTAAACGTCCTCTCATCCCTATCCCCTACCGAGAACAGAACGAGTAACCCAAGGGTCGTGTAAACGTAACAAGTGAAAATCCACCTATAAAACGCCCTAGTGTTCTTGTACAAATAAGTCCACATCTCATCAACAACCTTAGTAACAACATTACCCTTAACCAGCTCCTTAGCCTTCCCCCACAACTCAACAAGCTTCTCATACCTCCTCCCACCATAACACTTAATCCAAGTGAACAACCTAGAGGTACATTAAGCACCCTAGAAATAGCCCTCATACCCACACCATTAGAATACATTTTTAAAGCGTCCTCCCTCAACTTCCTAGAATGGTGATGGTAAGTAGCATCACCCAAGAAGTACCTACCACTCTCTACACAAATACCTCTGCCTACCCAAAGGCCTACCACACTTAACATGATGAGAACCACAGGAGGGTCAAGAAACGTCTTGCCTAACTACAGCCTTCCTACCCATAAGTAATACTCGTTATACAAATATTAAATAACTTAATGATGACACTATCACGCCGAACTCTATACACAACCTTTTTTGGGTTACCCCCATTGGAACTCGTGGAGTGTTTCAAGGAGATCATGAGGGATTTCCCAACAGGGGTGACCGTGGTTACCTCCACGTGGAGGGGCAAACCAGCCGGCATGACGGTTAACACTTTCAATTCCCTATCCCTTAATCCACCCCTTGTCGCCTTCTTCGCTGACGTCACCAGGGGTAACCACTTACCGTTCGTGGAGTCCTCCAGCTTCGCGGTAAACTTCGTGGACTCACCCGAGCTACTTAACTCCTTCGCCTTCAGACCCTTAGAGGAGAGGTTCAAGGGCGTGGAGTATAGGATCGGGAGTGGAGGTTCGCCCATCTTAGCCCAGGCCTATGCTTACCTGGAGAGTTCGAGGGAGAGGGTAATGGAGGTGGGGGATCACGTTGTAATAGTGGGGAGAGTGGAGGCTGGGGCTAGGGTGAGAGATCCTCAACCCTTAGTCTACTACAGGAGAGCCTATTGGAGGCTCTGCCCCCTCCAGCCCTGATCAACTCCAATCCAGGGAATAGAAAAGCTGGCCTAAGTTTTACAATAACTTATTAACGTAGAGTATATACGGAAATTATGAAATTATGCAGAACTTGATCGGTGTCTTGTCCCTGATCTTCTCCGTAAGCCTAGCGGTAGTAGTCCTGCTGAAGTACTCAAGGTTCAAACTCAAAGTGGAACGAGGAAAGGCTAGAGCTGAGAGGGTTAACACACTGAAGTTCCTCAGGGCTCTCTCTGACCTCTTCACCGAGAGTGAGGCCTCCAAACTCATAGAGGAGGTCATATTCCACTACACATCAGCCCAGACAGAGGACGAAGTGAAGAAGGAGGTAATGAGGTCCATTTCCACTAAGATGAGTAGCGTAATAGAGGAGATAAAGCAAGTCCTGAACGCAGCCATGGAGAACTATAGGTTAGATCAATCTTTGACAGCCTTGAAATTGAACTTGAAGCTCACCTTGATCTCATCGGGCTCGTTGGCTGGCATATCCTTGGTCCTAACCTTGAGGGGCTTCCCCTCCGCTGGCCTATCCGAGGACTTCGCCTACGGCCTGATGCTGGCGGACGGGATAGTGACTCTAGCCTTCGCAGTACAGTTCTTAAGGCTCTTGAGGAGGGTCGAGGGTTACCTAAGGGAGACTTGAACTCCCCTCCTCACTCACCAGCTTAGGCTCATCGCTCTTCGCTGAATCCCTCCTCCATCCTGAAGTCTGTGGAGTTCAGCGTAACCCAGAGCCTTGGAGGGAACCTTCTTGGGGGCCATTAGGTGCCTCACATCGGGGTGGGACTTCAACCAATTTATTATGGCCCTGTTTCCAACCCTCCTGAAGAAGTACCCCATCTTCCCCTCCCCTTCCCAAGGTTCTCTGAACTTCAAGTAGAACTCTATTAACGCGTTGCACACCTTCCAAACCTCCGAGGCAGGCACCTGATATAAATAGACGTCCCCTGTCTCGGGGTCGATGAGAGGTTCTCCCATGTAACGTCCGTCCGTCGTCCCCCCGATCTTTAACATATAGAGCTCATAACCGCTTCCCACCCAACCTATTGCCTTGGTAGCTGGCCTGGAACACTGGGCCACGCAGCCGGAGACTCCTATGGACTCGGCCAGATCCCCCCACCTCTCCTCCAGTTTATCCAATAGCTTGGGTTCGAACCTCTCAGAGTCCGTGAAAGACAGCTTACACGTGGGGAACCCAACGCAGGCATTGGAGTTCACCCTGAGCCTACTGTAAGGTCTCCCATTCCTGAGTCCGTAGCCAAAGAGGCGTAAGTCCTGTTCGAAATCCTCCTTCCTCTCCTCTGGAATGTTGCAAAGGAGCAGGTGTTGCTGAGGCGTTATGAGGGCCTCTATCCCTTCCCCTTCGTATTTATCCATTATGTACCTTATCATGGTCTTGATCCTCCCGTTCGGTCCGTCAACCACTCTCCCGTTCTCCACGAATAAGCCGTAACAGAGCCTGTCTTTGTTCTCCTGCCTGATCCAGCCCAGGTGCATGGCCCTCTCCCCTGGATCTACATCGAGGGGAGGATCTAGGTCGATCCCTGAGGTTTCCCTAACCTTCTCCCTAATCCATTCAATTCCCATTTTGTAAACCAGGTACTTCAACCTGGCCCAATGTCTGTTCTTCCTGTCTCCCCACTCAGCTTGGACTCTGACTACACCGTCCAACGCGGCGAAGAGTTCCTCCCTAGTGTGGACTACACCCAATGGCATCCCCAGGGCTGAGAAGGAAGGGTAGGCGTTGCTCTCCCCCTGAGCACCCCCTACGTAGAGTTGGAAACTCTCCACCTTGCCGTCTCGAAGAAGAGGTACAACCCCTATATCGTTGGTCCTCACCTCGATGCAGTTGTCTCCTCTGTATGACCCATCTTCCCCCTTAACCAGGGCGCTGATCCCTATCTTGAACTTCCTGGGGAGCAGGTTCTCAGGGTAGTCGAATTGACCCTCTGGTGGTCTCTCCTCCAATCTGGGACTGGGGTAGATCTCGAACACCTGTATGTAAGCGCCGGTGGGCAATTTGAAGTAGTTCGCTATGTCCCTAGCCAGGGAATTGCCGTCGAAAACCGTGGAGTACCTGGAGAGCGGGCAGGCCATGGTGTTCCTCACGTTGTCGCCACAGCCATTAAGGGAGAAGAAGCCAGAGGAAGCGATCTCCCTTATGAGCTTCACCAGGTCTACCTTCTTTACGTGGTGAAACTGTATGTCCTGCCTAGTGGTGAGCTTGAGGGAGGGTTTGGTTTCCCCAGTGTAGGCATCGCTGAGGGTATACCGATCCGCCAATTGATCCAGGATCCTCCACTGCCACGGCTTCAAGGGTCCGCCGCCGGGTATGGCCACCCTGATCATGTAGATATAATCCTTCTCCCTCTGCCCCTCCTTCTTCACCTTATCCCTATTGAACTCGAGGTATATGCCGAAGGACTTCAAGGCATCGATCACTTCTTTATCCATGTCGTCCCTGCTCAGATCCCTGATCATTTCGTGAACCTTGAGACCGTCTACCCTCATCCCCCTCATCCCTATTTTAGTCCTCTCTACCTCACTGTAGTCCTTGGGATCCGTTCTGAATGAGGGCTCTATTACTCCCATATCCCTCCTTCGAACCAGCGTCCTTTAAAACTGATGAAGGGTGCAGATTACGCATTGATCCTCCCTCTGAGAAATCCACGGGTTTCCCTGTGAGTGATCTTTCCATCTCTTAGTGTTTTACCCGTGGGCGTAACTCTTCATTACTTTCACCACTTCCAATTCTGCCCAGGCACCCGTAAGGGATCATATACATTCACCCTCAACTCCTTGGGGCTAGTCGAGGGGAACACCGCGACCCTCCCATCGCTTCGTCCTTCCCACCCTCGTGGGCATGCCAATCATCGGTAGGGAGAACCGCAGGAATTACGGTGATACCGTAAACATAACACGGAGAGAGTGTTTAGAAGTGATCAACAGCATTTGAAAGTTACGTAAAAGCACTACAATGATGGGGGTCGGATTCAGTTTCCCATCTCATTTAGTGGGCAGCGGGTCAGAGGCTCACTCCTATTGGAACCAGAGAGTATCTAGATGAGGGGGTCTATCCATCTCCTTGGCGCAGCTTTCCGCCCTTAACCCATCGCCTGTGTAAAATGAGCGTCAGACAAATGGGTCCAAAGCACGACGAGGTATTTGGATTGATCGTTCGAGTGTAACGCAAAGGTTTCGGTTAACCTTGAGTCTGTACTCAGCTACACCGTGGTTTGACGTGCCGAGTTCACTCAAGAGAAGGGCCTAAGGCCCCAGACTAGAAATGAGGAGAAGAGAAGCAGGGATCCTGAAACTAGGGCTAAACCGTTGCTAAGGGGATCGTTGAATCTCCTGTGGGCCCATGCCTGTCTCACCCATCTTCCTCTCCTTTTAACGTAGACCCCCCTCTCAGTGAAGGCGTCAAGGAACATGTGGGAGGGACCGGCCAGGATAGCCGCTATTACCTCCCACTTTGGAATTGGGAGTAAAAGGAGTGGGGGAATACTTCCCAGAACTCCCCAGAAAATCGATCTATACCAAGTGTGGGTCAGGGGGGTCCTCCTCACATAACCTCCCCTGGATTCGTGACCTAACCTGTCTATGACACTATTGGCTAAGACCGACGACAAAAAGGAGAAAGTCAGGGAGTAGAGGAATTGTGTCGAGTTGAAAGTGGGAGATCCCTCGACCCTGTAAACCAGGGAGAGAAAAAGGGAGAGTGACCCAGCAGTGAAGACCAAGTGAGTCCTAAGCCTCAAAGGCCTCAACTATTCCTTCACTTGCCCATGAGCTTTACTAGGTAGTCGGGCTTAGCGGGCATGGAGGTGACCTGAGCGTTTATTGCGTCCTCCACTGCATTGATCGCTGCTGGAGTGGAGGCTATGGTGCCCAGTTCTCCTATCCCCTTGGACCCAAGGGGAGTGTCGGACTTGGACAGGGTCAATGAGATCCAGGAGACTACGGGTGCCTCTACGGCTGTGGGAAGGGCGTAGTCCGAGAATGTCCCAGTGAGCAGGTGACCGTCCTCGCTGTAGACTGCCTCTTCGTATAGCGCCTGACCGATCCCTTGAAGTACTCCACCGTGGACTTGACCCTCAGCTAACAGTGGGTTTATGACGTTCCCAACGTCGTCGAAGGCCCTGTAGTCCAATACCTTGACGAACCCCGTCTCACCGTCCACTTCCACCAAGGCTAAGTGGACTCCGTATGGCGAGGTGTAGAGCCTCATGACGTAGGAATAGTTCTCCTCCGGTAAGAGACCAGCGTTAAGGGACTCAGCAGCTACCTCCTGTAAGGTCATGGACTTGCCAGTCTTCTCGTGGACGATCTTCCCCTCCGAGTAGGTCAACTCCTCAGCCTTCACGCCCATTTTCTCAGCCGCGACACCCATGAGCTTGTTCTTGAGCCTCATTGAGGCCTCATACACTGCTGAACCACCCACCGTTACGGTCCTGGAGCCAGCGGTCAGCTGTCCATCAGCTATCAGGTCCGTGTCCCCCCAGATCACCTTAACCCTCTCTATGTCCACCTCGAAGACGTCCGCGGCTATTTGGGCGAAAGCAGTGCCGTCCCCTTGACCATGAGGACCTGAACCACTTATTACCTGTATCTCCCCGTCTGGGGTGACCTTCACCTTGGCCGTCTCATAGGGACCGAAGGAGGCTATCTCCGCTGGGAAAGAGACACCCACTCCCGCCTTTCTCCCCTTGGCCCTGATTTCGTCCCTTTTCCTCAGGAGCTCGAGGTAAGCTGGTTTGGCCCTCCTGAGGGCCTCGGCGTATTTGCCGCTGTCGTGGGTTATACCAGTGGGAGTCTTGAGGTAGTTGGCCTCCTTGAGAGCGTTGACCTCCCTTATTTGGAATTGATCTGCTCCCAAGGCTCTGGCGCCCAGGTTCATTATCCTCTCTATGAAGTAGGAACCCTCTGGTCTACCTGCGCCCCTGTAAGCGCCTATTATGGTCTTGTTCGTGTTTACGCCCAATACCTTGATCTTTATGTTCTCCAAGGAGTAATGCCCTGTGATCATGGCCGCAGCGGTGGAGGCCATTCCAAAGGAGTCGTTGTTGACCTCTGGGAAAGGCGCTCCTGCATCAAAGAGCAAGGTACCCTGTATGCCCAATAGTTTCCCTTGCTTGTCGAACCCGGCCTTGAACCTGAGCCTCATGTCCCTACCGTGGTTCGTAGTCAGCATGTCCTCAGATCTGGTGTTGAACCACTTCACTGGTCTCCCTGTGATCACGCTCAGGATCGCAACCATTACCTCCTCTGGGTAGACTATTATCTTGCTCCCGAAAGCGCCTCCCACTTCGGGCTGTATAGCCCTTACCTCCCTGACCCCGTATTTGCTTACTGCCTCCCTCACCACGTTCCTCACGAAGAAGGCGCTCTGCGTGCTGGACCAAATGGTTAGCCTCTTCCCATCGAACTTAGCCACTGCCCCCCTGGGTTCCATGGCTGACGGAATCACCCTCTGGTTGATCAGCTCTCCCTCCACTACCCTGTATGCCCCCTTAAGGGCAGACTCCACGTCCCCCGTGTTCACTTCCGACTCCTTGAAAACGTTGGACTTCAGGTCGCTCCTGGCCTTAGGGGAGTTAGGTTCAGTCGCTCTCCAAGGATCGACCACTGGGTCCAGCGGGGAATACTCTACCTCTACCTGCTCCGCTAAGTCCACCGCCTTATACTCATCTTCAGCTAGCACTACCGCCACCGGCTCCCCGGCGAAAGTCACCTCGTCCTTGAGCCATCCGGGGTTGTAGAGGTCCCTCACTGGGTAACACCCCTTAGGGCAACCCCTTATTTGGAACTTAGCGTGGGCATAGGGACTGCGCACGAAGTAGGCGTGCAGTGTGCCGTTGAGCGTTATGTCGTTGACGTAGGTGCTCCTACCCGTAATAATGGGCAAGTCCTCGATTACCCTCTTCACGGGCTTCCCAACGTAACGCATGGCTGATCTAGCTCCTGGTCCGTTATAAGTGTTTCTCGAATTGGACTTTGACTTCCTCTTAACATAACCACACCCCCACGTTCATCTTGGGGCGGCGCGTTTTCCTGATCCTCTTAACGATTCCCTAGTGATCTTAGGCACGGAATAGGAGTATACGTGGAAGATATGACCTCCAGCTCCCCTGAGCTCCGATATTAGTGTGCCCGCGTTTCCCTGATCTAGGATAAAGAATCCCACGTTCAATCCTCCTTCGCTTAAGCTCAGTACCATCCTCCTGCGCACTGAGGAAGGCATTGGGCCCTTCAAGACGAAGCAGGCTACTGGGATCCTCCCCTTCAATGGGTCGACTAGGGGGATTATCCTGATCCATGTGGGAATAAGGTGGGGCAGGTGTTTTATCAGAAGCCTGGAATCGGTGAAACTTGTGCCATTATACACGCCCAGTTCAGTCCCTCTCAAGAGATCCGATGCAGCCTCTATACACCCTTCACAGGCTGGTGGATCCCTCCGATTGGGGAAGAACAATTGGGGCACCTTATTGGAGATCTCATTGGAGATCTCCTCGATCCACTTCATCAACTGATCTTTGTGAACGTAGTACACTTCGAAGAGGGTGTAACCCTCGATTGACTCCACCTCGAAGCTTACATTGAGGCGGGGGGGGGGGGATAAGG
>Ga0208314_100893_pt1 | contig 9865 bp, 3 predicted proteins | sample OSPB_Mat_host_9__FD_187144 | JGI IMG/M metagenome (GOLD analysis project Ga0208314, IMG submission 187144) | Extremophilic microbial mat communities from Yellowstone National Park, USA - OSPB_Mat_host_9_15 (SPAdes) (version 3) | ecosystem: Environmental > Aquatic > Thermal springs > Hot (42-90C) >...
GAAGCCCCCCACCAGCTTTCAATTCCTCATTTTAGGATACGAGCAGAGCGGGCCGGCTACACAGGTGAGTACACTTACACTTTCAATTCCTCATTTTAGGATACAAAAAAAGGGGGAAAAAGCGGGGATACCGCTTACTGGGATACTTTCAATTCCTCATTTTAGGATACCGAAGACTACCACCTTTTCAAAAGGCTCGTGGCAAAAATAGCTTTCAATTCCTCATTTTAGGATACTTTAGGGGCGGTATAATTAGGTTGTTTGGGCTTGGTAAATACTTTCAATTCCTCATTTTAGGATACTGTGATTGTTACGTGGGTTATAAGTGGGTTAGAACCAGCTTTCAATTCCTCATTTTAGGATACCAAAGCATAACGCCAACTGCTACTGCTTCAAATATTAAAACCTTTCAATTCCTCATTTTAGGATACTATATATTAATGATGATGTTTACCCGCAGTGCTCTAAATGTCTTTCAATTCCTCATTTTAGGATACGAGTGATGATGAGCAATTCCAATTATTCATTACGAAGTTGCTTTCAATTCCTCATTTTAGGATACCGTCGAGGAGGCAGCCCGCTTCGCACGTCTAATATCTTTCAATTCCTCATTTTAGGATACATGTGTTGAGAGAATGAGGCTAAAGCTGAAGACAACGGATCTTTCAATTCCTCATTTTAGGATACTGGTGAGGTTGAGGCGAGCCGCATACGGCTCGAGAAACTCTTTCAATTCCTCATTTTAGGATACGAGAAACAGGAGGCGACAAGTAACGTCGGCTGATGGTGTTACTTTCAATTCCTCATTTTAGGATACCGACTTGTAGGTTCCCATTATTAGCTGCGCGTTACGCCTTTCAATTCCTCATTTTAGGATACCACACTCACCGCAAGTGATAAGGTGGAGACACCTTGAATCACTTTCAATTCCTCATTTTAGGATACGCGGCGGCGCGCCAGCATGTAGATGGCCACGACTACTTTCAATTCCTCATTTTAGGATACGAGACTCTGCCAGAAGGTATGAGTCCACGTTTTGAGTGCTCCTTTCAATTCCTCATTTTAGGATACGGTGTTCCTCACCTCCAACGACATGCGGGAGTTCAGCTTTCAATTCCTCATTTTAGGATACCGTCACGGGAGAGGACGTGGAGTGGCCCGCGGGCACCTTTCAATTCCTCATTTTAGGATACAAGCGGCGCCGCTGTGAAGCCGACGGCGACCGCGGCTTTCAATTCCTCATTTTAGGATACCCGAAGCAGAAAGTACACAAGCGTGACCGCGAGGAAGTAACTTTCAATTCCTCATTTTAGGATACCCACCTCGAGGCGGGGGCGCAGCGCGAGTGTTGTCTTTCAATTCCTCATTTTAGGATACCGTCTCCTCAGTTTGAGCGGACTGAGGAGTAATACTAATCTTTCAATTCCTCATTTTAGGATACCTCACTGAGGCCGGAGACCGTGAACCCGCGCTCCTTTCAATTCCTCATTTTAGGATACTGAGCTAGTAATGCCGTGCCAGTACGGCGTCACCATCTTTCAATTCCTCATTTTAGGATACCCGTTACCCGCTGTCGCGACTAGTGTGTCAAGCACTTCTTTCAATTCCTCATTTTAGGATACCTGCGCCCTCGTGGATTTGGGTGGTGGCGGCGCAGCTGCTTTCAATTCCTCATTTTAGGATACCGGCGACGGCATTATCAACGTCTACCTAATCCGAACAGAGACTTTCAATTCCTCATTTTAGGATACAACACTACGTCATACCACTAGGGGTAGAGCGGAAAATAATCTTTCAATTCCTCATTTTAGGATACTTGATGAGGCTAGTGAGTTCCCTTTTGAGCGGTACGGTTCTTTCAATTCCTCATTTTAGGATACGTGCCACCCTGGGTTTAACGGTTACAGAGTAAGTATACACTTTCAATTCCTCATTTTAGGATACCTAAAAGTGTTGATGGGTAGTAGCTGCGCGTTAAGCTTTCAATTCCTCATTTTAGGATACCGGTGCGGTCTACTCAAGTATCCCAACACAGACGCAAATCTTTCAATTCCTCATTTTAGGATACTAGACATATATATCGCCCCCATCCACGTGGAAGGCTTTCAATTCCTCATTTTAGGATACGTGAAGGGCGTCAAAATCATATACGTTCCATCCTAGTGTCTTTCAATTCCTCATTTTAGGATACAGCGTCTGAATAGCAAAAGCCCACTCATCGCTTGTATTGTCTTTCAATTCCTCATTTTAGGATACCTGTCGGGTCGGCAGTACAGCTGCTCGACCCTGATTTGCTCTTTCAATTCCTCATTTTAGGATACTGAGTGTAGCGCTCCCCGTGCTGAGCGTGGCGACCCTCTTTCAATTCCTCATTTTAGGATACTCGACGAAGACATAGAAGAGTTAGACCACATAGAACTTTCAATTCCTCATTTTAGGATACGAAAGTAGCAATAGTCAGCAATCCCAAAGTTCTAACCTTTCAATTCCTCATTTTAGGATACGAGGTCGCCGCGTTAGTGTACCACCGCTCACTACTTGTCTTTCAATTCCTCATTTTAGGATACGCGTTACTAGACGGGTCTGGCTTAGAATCACTAATAAAGTCTTTCAATTCCTCATTTTAGGATACTTAACACTTACAAGGGGTGGAACAACTTACGCTGTGCACTTTCAATTCCTCATTTTAGGATACAGTTATTGAGGCGGTGATATCAGTGAAGCAAGTGTTCTTTCAATTCCTCATTTTAGGATACACGCGGAGAGGGGCAATTTTCCTAAGTAAAGCAGAATCTTTCAATTCCTCATTTTAGGATACAGGTTTCGGGAGTACGCTGTCTCTCGAGGAGCGTACTTCTTTCAATTCCTCATTTTAGGATACTGAGCTGGGAGTCACAGTGGACGAGGTGCTCAGAGCTTTCAATTCCTCATTTTAGGATACCTCGCCAGCAACCCCTATAGAGCGGGCGGTGCAACCCGCTTTCAATTCCTCATTTTAGGATACATAAAAGATAATGAAAAAAGCTAAAGAAAAAGAGAATAAACTTTCAATTCCTCATTTTAGGATACTAGCGAAGGTGAAAACGAAGGCGAAGCTGGAAGTCAACTTTCAATTCCTCATTTTAGGATACTGGTACAAGTGGTTGACACGAGCACTGCACTGGGTCCCCTTTCAATTCCTCATTTTAGGATACGTGCAGACAGTAAAAGTAGTGCTACCCCTCACAAGCTTTCAATTCCTCATTTTAGGATACAGGTACCTGGATACTTTGACTTGGAACTCGATATAATACTTTCAATTCCTCATTTTAGGATACGCTAGCGCCCTCGCCCTTCTACTCGGTAGCCCGGTGGCTGCTTTCAATTCCTCATTTTAGGATACCCCTTCGTCAGCAGAGTTGTGAGGGAAGGCAGAGTGCCTTTCAATTCCTCATTTTAGGATACTCGGGTACACCCGCACAGCCACGACCAGATGGGTGGGAGGCTTTCAATTCCTCATTTTAGGATACTATAGACTTGGTGTTGATGTTCCAGTTCGGTGTAATAATCTTTCAATTCCTCATTTTAGGATACAATACTCTTTTTGGCGCTGCGCTGCCCCCTGGCACAGTGCTTTCAATTCCTCATTTTAGGATACGCGGTACTGGAAGGCGGTAGCGCCACCCTTAGTTAACTTTCAATTCCTCATTTTAGGATACAAGCACTTTGAGCGTGAGGTAGAGAAAGAGGCTAAGGGTGCCTTTCAATTCCTCATTTTAGGATACTACTTAAACCTAGTGGTAGCTTATCGTGCGCTGCACTTTCAATTCCTCATTTTAGGATACCCGTGTCATCGCCTAGTGCTATTATGAACGCGCCTAGCTTCTTTCAATTCCTCATTTTAGGATACATGGTGCTGGTAGCTGTGATAGCGTGCCACCACCCACAGCTTTCAATTCCTCATTTTAGGATACCTAGGTGTTTTCAGTGAATTTTATGCCTGATTCATCTTTCAATTCCTCATTTTAGGATACGTGGGTCGAAGCACGCCACCGTGTGTGGACCACACTCCTTTCAATTCCTCATTTTAGGATACTGATTAGCATGAGTAGGAACAAATCATTAGGCATACCCTTTCAATTCCTCATTTTAGGATACGGCAGGCGCCACCATCGAAGCCAACCACTGTCCCATCACCCTTTCAATTCCTCATTTTAGGATACCCAACCAGCACCGCAGCCAACATGCTTTGAGATACTCTTTCAATTCCTCATTTTAGGATACCCCAAAAAGTTTTGGGGTCAAAACTTGTCTTTTCCATTTTCTTTCAATTCCTCATTTTAGGATACTGAAGCCTTCGAGCGCAAGCGCCTGCCTTAATTCATCCTCCTTTCAATTCCTCATTTTAGGATACTTACTAATAGTTACTAGTAGAGAGAGACGACATTACACAGCTTTCAATTCCTCATTTTAGGATACCCGAGGTGGCGTATCCATGACGAATAAACGACACGCTTTCAATTCCTCATTTTAGGATACTGTATTCGAGTGCAAGACTCTACGTTTATTCGAGTTACGTCTTTCAATTCCTCATTTTAGGATACATGAACCTTTTATACGATGAACTCAAAACACTCATCTTTCAATTCCTCATTTTAGGATACCAACAACAATATCCTTAGCCTTCCTAAGCAGTGTTAAACTTTCAATTCCTCATTTTAGGATACTGGCTCAGAGATACGCTAGATATAAACAAATAATCCACTTTCAATTCCTCATTTTAGGATACGCAATTTAAAAATTTAAAAAAATGCGGAAAATCGGAAAAACTTTCAATTCCTCATTTTAGGATACAGATGTTTTTTACGTATTATCTGAAGGCATAATCGTTTCAGCCTTTCAATTCCTCATTTTAGGATACTTTGAAGAATTTATCAATTCTAACGATCTTATGTCTTTCAATTCCTCATTTTAGGATACCGATAGCTGCTTACAAAGAAACTTACGAAAACATCTTTCAATTCCTCATTTTAGGATACGGTGGAACTGGTAGAGTTAAGTTACGGAAAAAGGACTTTCAATTCCTCATTTTAGGATACGGGTGCTTGGCCATTGAGCGCGATAATACAAGACATTGCTTTCAATTCCTCATTTTAGGATACGCAGCCAAGACAAGACAGAATGCTATCGCCCAGTCATCCTTTCAATTCCTCATTTTAGGATACTTTAGTGTCTGGATTTGCAGGCCGTGTGCTGTATACACTTTCAATTCCTCATTTTAGGATACTGCTCCGATACTGGAAAGCGGTAGCGCCACCCTTAGTTAACTTTCAATTCCTCATTTTAGGATACAAAGTTAACTACGCTGACATAGTGCACGCTGTGCGCAACTTTCAATTCCTCATTTTAGGATACACGGGGCAAACAGCGCTTGACACGCTGATAACACCACAGCTTTCAATTCCTCATTTTAGGATACGTATACGTAGCTAACTCTGAATTCGGTGTCACGTCTTTCAATTCCTCATTTTAGGATACGAAATACGACCGTGGGGCACGCAGAGCTTTGAATACCAAGCTTTCAATTCCTCATTTTAGGATACCGCCCGATTTGGCGGATAAATACGTTAAAACTATTTACCTTTCAATTCCTCATTTTAGGATACCCGTCCTGGGTTTACCTGGGTATATGTCACGAATTATACCACTTTCAATTCCTCATTTTAGGATACGCGAGGGGTATTTAAGCATACATGGGTGAACAGCCGACTTTCAATTCCTCATTTTAGGATACTCTGGTTTGTGAGGAAGTATGCGAGCACCACGCTTACAACTTTCAATTCCTCATTTTAGGATACGTGTCAGGGGGATTGGGGTCATACTCGCCGCGAACCCTTTCAATTCCTCATTTTAGGATACCCACGCCACCGACTTCAACCAGTCGAAGAGGCTGTACTTTCAATTCCTCATTTTAGGATACCTAATACTCTATAAAATGATTAGCTCAGGGGTAGGTAGCTTTCAATTCCTCATTTTAGGATACAAAAACGGGGGAGAGTCGGGTCGCACTACTTGAAGGCTTTCAATTCCTCATTTTAGGATACCACACCAGCACAGTCGAACATTATAGTTGGGTTCTTCTTTCAATTCCTCATTTTAGGATACTAGGATACTCCCAACACAAACACAAATTCAAACAGTTTTAAGTCTTTCAATTCCTCATTTTAGGATACCGTGTTTTAATACCGAAGTAATCTAGTATTTTATACTCTTTCAATTCCTCATTTTAGGATACAGAACCTTAGAAAAAGCGTTTTGAACCCCACTAACGAACTTTCAATTCCTCATTTTAGGATACAATACACTTGGGGCCGTTTTTAACCTTCAACCCAAGAATCTTTCAATTCCTCATTTTAGGATACCCATGTAGACATCTGCAACAAAACCTGCATCAAGCGCTTTCAATTCCTCATTTTAGGATACACGTGTTGAGAGAATGAAGCTTAAGCTGAGTACAACCTTTCAATTCCTCATTTTAGGATACAGTGTTGGGGTACACTGATGCATACTCAACCAAACTCTTTCAATTCCTCATTTTAGGATACTAAGGGGATGACTAGTATATCCCCTTGAAGTGAATGGTCTTTCAATTCCTCATTTTAGGATACGCTCCGTTGGCTACGGTGTTGAGACCGTCAACATTTCTTTCAATTCCTCATTTTAGGATACAGCTTCTGAACGAGGTGGGTGGGGCGTGAGTGAAGACTTTCAATTCCTCATTTTAGGATACCGCGTACAGGGAGGACGCACGCGCATGGCTCGAAGACTTTCAATTCCTCATTTTAGGATACCCACAACACTTTTATGTTTGTTGGTTGTTTTTTGGGTTACTTTCAATTCCTCATTTTAGGATACCAGATATGCTCAACGAACTCAATAAGTTGGGGTTCCTGTCTTTCAATTCCTCATTTTAGGATACCGGGTGCGGATGACCCTAGTCAGATGCTAGTATTATCTTTCAATTCCTCATTTTAGGATACGCATTCCCCGTAATAGTGTAAAAATGCCCCACACTTTCTTTCAATTCCTCATTTTAGGATACGGGGTTGTTGGGTTTTTCTTGGGGTTATGCCTTGGTTCTTTCAATTCCTCATTTTAGGATACAAAGGAAAATGAGCATGAAGGAGAAAAAGAAGTTAGTAGCCTTTCAATTCCTCATTTTAGGATACTAGAGGTTTCGAGAAAGGTGTATCACAAGCACCAAACTTTCAATTCCTCATTTTAGGATACAGACAAGCAAAAGACGACAGAGAGAGAGGTGTAATCTTTCAATTCCTCATTTTAGGATACCGGTAAGACTTACGCTAGTGTTCAGATAGTAAAGGAGTCTTTCAATTCCTCATTTTAGGATACAATAAAGGAAAAAGAGGCCTGAGAAGTTAAAAAGATTAACTTTCAATTCCTCATTTTAGGATACGCTAACCCACCTATCGCTTGTACCGTGTTCCTCGCTTTCAATTCCTCATTTTAGGATACACAAGATACAGTGTGAAGCCATATGCCAACTAGGTATCTCTTTCAATTCCTCATTTTAGGATACAATACCCTACACAGATATAAATACATTACGCGAATCTTTCAATTCCTCATTTTAGGATACGCGGAGCAAGAGCCCTAGCCGTCTCGTCAACATGCTGACTTTCAATTCCTCATTTTAGGATACCGGAAGGACAGCTGAGCATAAAGACACCGATCGGGTTCTTCTTTCAATTCCTCATTTTAGGATACCCGAAGCAGTAATAACACTAATCAAAACATCCACAGCTTTCAATTCCTCATTTTAGGATACACATCACACCTGAGGAGAACCTCCCCTCAATACTGAACTTTCAATTCCTCATTTTAGGATACAGAAGATCAAAGGGAAGAACAAAGGGAACCCGTAGAGGACTTTCAATTCCTCATTTTAGGATACTGTGAAACGGCGCGCCCATCGCTTCCGCGAACTGTTCTTTCAATTCCTCATTTTAGGATACCGTACTGGAGCGGAGCGGACCTTGCGGGTTTTTACACCTTTCAATTCCTCATTTTAGGATACCTGAGCCTTTCATCATTCATCCTTCCTTTAACCTCCTCCCCTTTCAATTCCTCATTTTAGGATACAAACCCATACGGATTACTCCTTTCAGGCTACGTGGCTTTCAATTCCTCATTTTAGGATACTCCAACTATGCGCCCTATTGGTGCGAGCTCGACCACCTTTCAATTCCTCATTTTAGGATACCGCGGAGTATATAACAAAAGAGATGAACGGGAAAACACTCTTTCAATTCCTCATTTTAGGATACATACGTTTTTGTGTAGCTTGGCATTGTTTGCCTTGCTACTTTCAATTCCTCATTTTAGGATACAATGGAACAACGTCGTCCTCACTTTTGAGTCTGGTGTTCTTTCAATTCCTCATTTTAGGATACAGACCCATTCTTCACGTAATATGGGCGCCCCGCAGTCTTTCAATTCCTCATTTTAGGATACGTGTATGTGGGCATGACCTGCATGTAGAACTGGGAGTCTTTCAATTCCTCATTTTAGGATACACCCACGACGAAGGCGGTTGTAACGGGGTTACCGCTCTTTCAATTCCTCATTTTAGGATACTGAGCTTGTCGCTCCAGAGGATGTCAAATCATCCCCTTTCAATTCCTCATTTTAGGATACACCAAACTCGTTGAGGAGTGCAGGTGTCCATGCAAACTTTCAATTCCTCATTTTAGGATACTCCAATGCTTCTGAACTTTCAAATGCGCATCAGCCTGCTTTCAATTCCTCATTTTAGGATACTCACTCGGAGACGGCACAGACGGGGCAGAAACAACCATCTTTCAATTCCTCATTTTAGGATACAAAACAATAAACGGGAATACGGATATCGGTGGGGCTACTTTACTTTCAATTCCTCATTTTAGGATACACTTCTTGACTGTCTGGGTCTTCGTATGACACTACTACTTTCAATTCCTCATTTTAGGATACCCGCTAATAGGTGGGGTTGAACCGCTACTTTTCTTTACTTTCAATTCCTCATTTTAGGATACTCACTTTAGAACCTACTGAATAGACTCCTCACATCATTTACTTTCAATTCCTCATTTTAGGATACCACAGGAATTCCAAGACTGTCTAATACCACATAGCGTTCTTTCAATTCCTCATTTTAGGATACGTACAATAAATGAGAAGTTGAGTAGGGGGGTTGAGGTCTTTCAATTCCTCATTTTAGGATACAATGAAGCATAAAAAGGATGTTCAGGTTAGCTATAAGCTTTCAATTCCTCATTTTAGGATACTGACTACTCTTACTTCACTGTTTACTCACACCATACTTTCAATTCCTCATTTTAGGATACCATGCTGACGAGACGGCTAAGGCTCTTGCTCCGCTTGTCTTTCAATTCCTCATTTTAGGATACCCCCGCTTCCAATCCGCACGGGTCTTCAGAACATCTTTCAATTCCTCATTTTAGGATACCCACGAAAAACAGAAACAAGGGGCTAAACCACTCACTTTCAATTCCTCATTTTAGGATACATACGACTTATTACGCCGTTTGACAAACGACTAGGGCCTTTCAATTCCTCATTTTAGGATACTGCTAACTGAAAACAGCCTGGTAAGGGTGGTAAAACTCTTTCAATTCCTCATTTTAGGATACTGGTTAGGCAAAACAATAGTGATTGATAAGTGGGCTGAGAACTTTCAATTCCTCATTTTAGGATACCTAACTTTCCTGTGGGGTCTAACTCTTCTGTGTCGTCTTTCAATTCCTCATTTTAGGATACTGCACCGCGCTGGGTTGCGCTGTACCTGCCGTTGGGCTTTCAATTC
>Ga0208314_100904_pt1 | contig 9793 bp, 6 predicted proteins | sample OSPB_Mat_host_9__FD_187144 | JGI IMG/M metagenome (GOLD analysis project Ga0208314, IMG submission 187144) | Extremophilic microbial mat communities from Yellowstone National Park, USA - OSPB_Mat_host_9_15 (SPAdes) (version 3) | ecosystem: Environmental > Aquatic > Thermal springs > Hot (42-90C) >...
CAACGCGCGCGCCATCCCGCCGGTGGCATTGAAGGCGCTGACCGATCTCGGCGCCATCTCGGCGGCGGAGCGAGACCTGCTTCAGGCGTACGTCGAACCCGCAGTGCTCAACACGCAGGGGCGCGAGATCGGCCGCATCATCGCGGAGTTCAGCCTCAGCCGACCTTGACGCCCATGCGGCTTTTGGCGCGGGAAGGCGGGAAGCAGGATCTTGGAGGCGCTTGTCGAACATGGACACTGGTGATGGCCGTGGCTTTACCGGAAGATGTTCGCGAGTTCCGCAACGGTGCACAGCGCGCAATTCAGATTCATCGGCTGTTTGTCGCGCTCTTCCTGGCCGGGGACTTGCTGTTCCTGCCGGGCGAGTGGTGGCTGCATCGCGCCCATCTGCTGCCGCTCGCCTTGCGGGCCTGGGTGTTTGCGCCGCTTGCCATGGTCTGCATCCAGGGGGCCGCGGAATGGAGCGTGCGCAAGCATCCTCAGTCCCGGGAAAACATGCTGATTGCGTCCGGCACCTTGCTCGCGCTCGTGGCCATCGCCGCGTATCCAGGCGCCGAGTCCTTGTGCGCCTCGCTCCTGTTGCCCATTGTGACGTCCATTCTCCACCTTCGGGTTGAGAAGGTCTGGCTCGCCGGTGCCGCGGCGTTCGCGGCCGAACTGGCGCTGACCTTGATGCAATTGTCTAGCAGTGCAAGCGCCCAGGCCATTCTCCAGTCTCTGGGACACCTGGCGCTTTGGAGCCTCATTCTGCTGTGGACGACGGCCGCATCGCACATCGTCTTGCGATTTGGCCTTCGAATCTGGGACGAACTGCGCGTGCAGACGCGCGCGCAAACGGAACTCTGGGTTCGGCAAATCTTGTCTGAGAAAGAGGCGAAGACCGACGCGCTGACCGGCCTCTACAATCGCAAATCCTTCGATGAATATCTGGACTTCGCGCTTCAGATCAGCGATGGCACGAATACCCCGCTGCACCTGGCCGTGATCGACATCGACAACTTCAAACAGATCAACGATCAGTACGGCCACTTGGTCGGCGACGAGATCCTTCGCCGCACGGCGCAGGCCATCCAGCAGCACCTCGCGGCCGGCGACTTCCTTGCGCGATACGGCGGCGAGGAGTTTGCGGTCATCATCCCTGAGGTCACTCATGAGCAGGCCGTTCAGAATATGGAGAAAATCCGGGAGTATATCGCCAACGTGCATCACGTTGAACTCGACGGAAATCGTGCCACGGTGAGCATCGGCTTGTCAACGCATCGCCCAGGAGAAACGCGCGACGAACTGTTCGAGCGAGCGGACCAGTGCCTGTACCGGGCCAAACAGACGGGCAAGAACAAAATTGTGGCTTGGGAATCGGCGGTATCGGGGTGAATGCACCCAAATTGAAAGGGCTGGAAGGAAGTAAGCTCGAATCCAGCCCTTGAGCCCATCACACATGGATGGAAAACGATATGCCCTGCGCACGAGCCTCACGAACGTCATCTGGTGTGAACACGCGAACAACGCTCTCGAGACTTCCACCATCTCCTGATCCTTGAACAAGATGACATTCGATCAGTGTTCCTTCCGAGGTGGCGAGAGCCTGTAACACGCGATCACAGTAGGCGCCGTCTTCATAGCTAAACGTCTCGCCGTCGTCCTCATAGCATCGACCCGAGGCTCGACCGTTGGCGTCCACGAAGATCTCCCATCCTAGCTGGGTCTCGCCCGACCGCTCCAAGAGGTTCACGGGGATAGCGCTCCCTGCCCTCACGTACAGAGGGATACGATCGAGAGGCGCATACGTCAAGATGTACTGACGCCCTTGGTATCGCTCACGCGTCTCATAATCAATCCATTCTCCATCGGGCAAATAGACCATTCTATGGGCCATGCCCGGCTTGAGGATGGGTGCCACGAGAAGATCGGAACCGACGAGGAACTGATCATCGACGTGGTGCGTGTTTGGATCGTCGGGATACTCTAACACCAAGGGCCGCATCATGGGTAAACCTGTCTCATGGGCTTCCCGTGCGAGCGTGTACAGATAAGGCAGGAAACGATAACGGAGCCGGATGGCACGTCGAATGATGGCTTCGAACGTAGGGCCGAATGCCCAAGGTTCCTGTCGATGCGTTCCCATGGCACTGTGATTTCGAAAGAACGGAAAGAACGCCCCCATTTGCGTCCATCGTGCAAGCAATTCACCTGAAGCGTGATGAGCGAAACCGCCCACATCTGGGCCCCCGAGCGGAATACCGGACATCCCCATGTTGAGCACCATCGGGATGGCCATGGCCATATGTTCCCAAAAGCTTCGGTTGTCGCCCGTCCACACCGCCGCATACCGTTGAATTCCGCTGTAGCCAGCGCGCGTGAGCACAAAAGGCCGCTTGCCAGCCAACTGCGCTTTCAGTCCGCGATACGTGGCTTCAGCCATCCAGAATCCATAGAGGTTGTGGACCTCTCCGTGCGTGTACAATCGTCCGTCGCCTCGGTGGACCACGTTCACGTCCATGGTCTTCGTCTCATTGAACACAGCCGGCTCGTTCATATCATTCCATATGCCCTCAATTCCCATCTGGGTGTACACCCGATGCCACTTGCCCCACCACGCCCGCACTTCCTCCGACGCGAAATCAGGAAAGGCACTCAATCCGGGCCATACCTCACCAAGATACACTTGACCCTCGGCGGTTTGGCAGAAGTGGTTGTGGGCTAGCCCGTCCATGTAAACGGGATATTCAGGATCCTGTTTCACCCCCGGATCCACGATGGGGACAACGCGCACCCCAAGCTTCCGCAACTCGTCGCACATGCGTGCCGGATCGGGAAATCGCCTCTCATCAAAGGTGAACACCCGATATCCATCCATGTAGTGAATATCCAGATACAAGGCATCCACTGGAATGTCGCGCTCGACAAACGTTTGCGCCACCGACAGGACCTCGCTCTGGGTCTCGTACGAGTACCGAGACTGATGATAGCCGAGCGCCCACTTGGGTGGCATCGGCATTCGCCCCGTGAGCTTTGTGTAACGTCGAATGACATCTTTGAGCGAAGCCCCGAAGATGAAATAAACGTCCAACCCGCCTCGTTCTGTCGATATTTCCACGTCAGGGTATCTGCTCCTGAAGTCAAAGCGGGATCGCCCTGGATTATCCACAAAGATGCCAACGGCCGTTTGGTCTTGCAGTCGCAAAAAGAACGGGATCGACAGGTATAGGGCCTCCATCTCTGGCACGTGAGGCGCGTAAACGTCCGAATTCCACATGGTGTACGCCTCGTGCCGCTTGTCAAGGGGCCCCGGCTTTTCGCCAAGTCCATAGAACCGGGCATTGTCGAGCGAAGCAAACGTCAATGCGCCGCCTTTTTTGCGCTTGTACCACGTGATGGCCTCGACGGCTGTCCCAAAGCCGAGATGGCGTATACTCCATGTTCCGTCGTCCCGGTTGATTTGAATCTGCCATCCGGCAACACATTCCAGTTGCACGCGTCGCTCTTCCTGAACGAGCCGCCAGGAGTGCCGCTGCGACATCTGTTCCACAATGGCAGGGGTGCTCGTCGGCCACTCCCCAGGGGACCTGCAGTAGGCTACGCGTAGCACGGTGTCGTCGAGTGCGGCGACACCGACCATGACTCCAGCGTCATACTGAACCGCCGCCCAGCCATCGTGATCCACATCAAACCCGCTGGGTCGCCCGAGAAAAGCCCAGTCATCTGGCGGCGAGATCAGCGTATCCGGGCGGATCGCCTCACTGGTTGTGAAATCCGTCTGCTCGTGAATCATGCCCACACCCCTCAGTTGAATCGCATTCCCATATCAGGATCTTTCGTTCCTCGCCCGATGTCCGAGATGGCACATCCCACGCGAATAGTGGGGAGTCCACTTCCGCGCCGAAGTCTCGACGTTTGCAAACAGCAATGTGAAGATGCGGACCTGTGCCGTTTAGCCGTACATAATGCAGCACGCCAGAGTTCGCATCGCGAATCTCCATTGTATCTCCTGCAAGCGCGGGATGGGTTCGCTTGAGCCATGCGAGTTGCCGCACGGCTTCGCGAAGATCAAGCTGCCATAAGTTCGCGTCCCAGATCATGCCCCGACGGCAATCCGGATCGGTTCCACCTTCCATGCCGATCTCGTCCCCATAATACACCATGGGAATTCCGGGTAGCGTGAAAAGCATTGCAAACGCCAACACAACAGAGGGAACATGACCGCGTGCGCGCGTAAGCGCGCGTTCAGTATCATGACTGCCCAACAGATTCCACATCGCGCGCCATGCCGGACGCGGATACTGGAGATAGAGGCGTACCCACGCTTCTGCGAAAGCAGGTTCATCTATGGATTCGTCCATGGCATAGCGCATGACAAGCTCTCGAAGCGGATAATTCATCACGCCATCGAAGGCATCGCCCATCAGCCAAGGGAGGCTGTCATGCCATATTTCTCCTATCAACAAGATGTCGGGTTTCAAGGCGCGCAGTTCTGACCGCAACCGTGGCCAAAAGTGGGGATCGATTTCGTTGGCGACGTCAAAACGCCATCCGTCGATATCGCACTCGAGAACATAGTGTTTGGCCACATGCAGAAAGTATTCTTCGGCAGCAGGCTCCGCCAAGTTCAGTTTTGGCATATGTCTAAGGCGCGTTGCGAAAGTCTCATAATTGACCGATTCGACGTCAACGCGGTCCCCTTGCACGAAGAACCAAGACCAATAGGGAGACGCCGTACCGCGCGCAATGACGTCCTGAAAGGGGGCAAATTGAAACCCCGAATGGTTGAACACTGCGTCGAGAACCACGCGAATCCCGAGGCGATGAGCTTCTCGTACGAGCAATTGCAGATCGCCCAAGGTACCGAATGCGGGGTCTACGGCAAAATAGTCCTTCGTGTCGTATTTGTGGTTCGATGGAGCCTGGAAGATAGGCGTGAGGTACATCAGGTTCACGCCGAGATCGCTCAGATACGGGAGTTTGTCCACAATCCCTCGCAGGTTCCCACCAAATACACTATCAGGGGTTGGACGCGCGTCCCATGGATCCGTCGGACGTACCAACTGTTGTTCACCCACGGCAAACCGATCAGGAAATATTTGATAAGCCACCGCATGCCCCACCCAATCTGGGACAGCGAGAACCCGAGATGGATGAATGTACGGATATTGAAAGGGCTGGACAGCATCCAATGTATCCGCGAGCCCGCCCTCACCCAGGTACACAGCCCGTCCAGTTGAGGATAACACTTCAAATGCATACTTCAGTCTTCGCGTCGGTGCGGCAACTCGACACGTAAACCAGTCAAATGTTCCGTCCGATCCGTATCTTCGAGCCTCACTTGAATTCTGAAAGTCAGGTTCGTACCGATCTCCAAAGTGCACCCGCACCCGCTGTGCGGGTGTGCATCGCGCAACGCGCAACACAAGAACCATGGTTGACAAGTCAAGCGGGTAAGCGTCTGCCGCCCAACGATGCTGCCACACAAGTTCCATGGCCAACCCCCCGGGACCGCCATTGTTCAGGTTGTCAACGTGCCGATGGGTTTTGCACCGCAGGAATATCGAATCACCAGTTCATGCTTGACGATGACATGCCGTTGCAGAGGTTTGCCTTGGTCAATCTCCTCAAGCAAAAGTTCGGCAGATCGGACACCCAGCTCATGCATGTGAACCCGCACACTGGTAAGCGCCGGATGGGCGAGCTCTGCCAAGCGAATATCGTTAAATCCGACGATGGCGAGATCGCCAGGAACCTCGAATCCAAGTTCATGAGCCGCACGCATGCCGCCAAACGCCAGCACGTCGTCTGCACACAGGACCGCGGTGGGCCGATCGGGGATCGCGAGCAAGCGCATCATGCCGAGATAGCCTCCTTGCTCAAGAAAAAAGCTTGAGACCTCAAGCCGAGAATCAGGTTCCACACCGTGGTCCACCAGGGCTTGTCGATAGCCGGCGACGCGATCCATCGTCACAACCAAGTCCGAAGCGCCTCCTAAAAATCCAATGCGGCGGTGCCCCAGGTTCAACAAGTGAACTGTCGCGTCGTAAGCGGCTCGCTGATTGTCGTTATTCACCCAACTGATGGGTGCTGGATCAGCGGGTCGGCCGAGAAGAACAGCGGGACAGCGCAACTTCGCGACCTCCTGCAGGACGGGATCGCTCTGCCGCGCGCCGATGAGGAGAACGCCGTCCACACGCCTCCCCCGTATCATGTGATCAAGTGTTTCGATCTCTCCCCTGGCGGATGTGGAGAGCACGGTGTCAACTCCCCGCTGCCGGGCCACCTCGGCCACGCCCGCCATCCACTCGGCGAAGAATGGATTCACGAAGAACTCTTGCGCTGAGGGAGGAATCAGAATGCCGATGGCGCCGGTCGAATTCGTCACCAGGCCGCGTGCAAAGGCGTTCGGGTGGTAGTTCAGTTGTTCAAGCGCAGCCCGAACCCTTCGCTTGGTCTCTTCAGAGATGCGGGGCGAGTTGGCGAGCACTCGGGACACGGTGGACGGTGACACATTGGCGAGGCGCGCAACGTCTTTAATGGTGGCCACGGCGTACCCCTCCTTCCAGCAAACATCAGCCTTTTACCGAGCCCGCCACCAACCCTTTTGTCAGGTATCGCTGTGCGACGGCAAACACGATGGCAAGCGGCACAGCCGACAAGAGTGCAGCTGCAGCGAATTCTCCCCAGTTCTTGGCGAACTGCCCGCTAATCAGATTGTACATTCCAACACCGAGTGTGTAATTCCAGGGCGACTGAAGAATGGTTCCTGCGAACATGTACTCGCTGAAGATGCCAACAAGGGTCAGAAAGAAAATCACGACCATCATCGGGGTGGACAAGGGCAACGTCACATGAATGAACCTCTGCCAAGTCGTCGCACCGTCGATCACGGCGGCCTCGTCCAGTTCTTTCGGCACGGAATCCATGTACCCCTTGAGGAGCCAGATGTTAAAAGCACTCGTTCCAAGCATAACGAGGATGTACGAACCTAACATATCAATCATGTTTAACTTCGCGAGCGCGGTGTAGAAGGCCGCGATCGCCAAGATATTGGGGAACATCTGAAGCAGGAGAAGGGTCATCAGACCATACTTCCGCCCGTAAAATCTAAGCTTCGAAAAGGCGAAGGCGGACATCGCTGTGATGAACGATTGCGCCACCGCGACGACAACACCGACCACTAAACTGTTGCGAACCCACGTCCAAAACTGGCCACCTTGAAACAGGGCTTTGTAGTTCGCGAGGGAAGCATTCGACGGGAACAACGAAAACGAAATGTACGAATTTGAAGGATTGAACGACGCGATCACGACAAACCACATGGGGAGCAGAACCATGACGATGACGCACCAAATGACGATGCGCGACACCCACAGAGCGACTTGCTCTCCCGGCTGCATGGACCGGCGACGACGCGTGCGAGCTGCGATTGGGCGCTGGGATTTCATTGCGGAGAAACTCTGACTCGACATAGCCATCACGCATCGACCTCCTTAAAGGCTCCGGTATAGCGCATCTGCACCCAGCTGATAAGAGCCACAAGAATGAACAGCAGAACGGAAATCGTCGCTCCTAAGTCGTAGCGATTGAACGTAAGAGTCATTTTGTAGGCCGCAGTTGCCAAAATGTCCGTTTGACCCAGGAATGGGTTGTTCGAATTGGGCGGTCCGCCTCCAGTCAACAGATACGATGCGTTGAAGTTGTTAAAGTTGTATGAAAAAGACGGTATCAGGAGCGGCAAAGAGATTCGCCACACCGAAGGCATGGTCACATACCGAAACACTTGCCACCAGTTGGCTCCGTCAATTTCCGCGGCCTCATATTGGTCGGTCGGGATCGACTGCAGAGCACCTAAACAAACGGTCATCATGTAAGGGAAACCGGCCCAAACATTGACCATGATCACAGCAACCCGGGCCCATAACGCGCTCGTGAGCCAGGGAATACGCGGCAGACCAAACACGCCATGCAAAAGTGCATTGATTTGCCCGTACTGATCGTTCAACAGGCCCTGCCATGCGAGCATTGAAATGAGGTTCGGAACCGCCCAAGGCACGATGAGCAGTGTTCGATAGAGAGTGCGCTCCCGCATGTGTTTGTTATTGAGTAGGACGGCGAGGAACAATCCCACGAGATACGCGAGCGCCGTGGTACAGAGCGCGTACACCAAGGTCCAGATGAATGTCGGCAAAAATAGATTCGACAACGGATCATGCGGATTTAAAAGTTCTTCATAGTTCTTCAAACCTACGAACCGATAAGAAAGAAAGTGCATTTGATTAAAATTAGTAAACGAGATGTATATAGTGTAAAAAATGGGTAGTATGCTGAGAACACAGATGGTGACGAGCGCTGGAGAGAGGTACCCGTAGGCGACCCAATCCACGCGCCGCTTTGCGCGCTCCCGGCCGTGAGACCTTCTCATCTCCATGACGGTGGCCATAGGCTTACCCCCTCGTAAGGAAAGGAGCCAGCCACAGGCCGGCTCCCACCTGCGTAGCCGATGATATCAGGATCCTTGTGCCATGATGCCTTTTTGAATGTTTTGCACAAAATCCTTCGCACCCTGCTCTGGTGACACCTTGCCCGCAATGATATTCTGCAGGATGCTCATTGCTTGCCACACGGCCTGCATTTGCGGAATGTTGGGCATCGGTACCGCGTAGCGCAACTGTTCGACGAACGCTTTAAAGGTTGGGCTCGACTGGACGGCGCTCGACCTCTGCACAGACAAGAGCGCAGGAATTTGCTGGGAATCTCTGAAGTACATTTGCTGCGCCTGCGCACTGGTCAACGCTTGAACAAGGCTCCAGTCAGCTGCCTGGGTCTTGGACTCCTTGTTCACAAATGCCGTGATAACGCCTAAGAAGGGCGTGGCATGCTTGCCGTTCGGCAAGGTTGGCCATGGCGTTACACCGAAGTCAATTTTGGCCTTCTCAATATCCGCCGTGTCCCATGGGCCACTCACGTACATACCAATCTTCCCAGCCAGAAACTCAGCCTTCGCGATAGAGCCATTCGTGCTCGGGGTCATCCAGTGATACTTGGAGACCATATCCCTCATCAGCGTGTAAGCCTGCACAGCCCCCGGTGTGTCAAGACCTATGTTGTTCGGGTCGAGTGTGCCGTTGTTGTCCTTGAACACATACCCGCCATAGCCGCCGATAATGGCGTAATCGAAGTAAAGATTCGCTTGGTCATACATGAAGCCATGTGCATTTGCGTCTTTCACGAATTCGGCCCATGTCTGCGGTGGCTGCGGCACAAGCTTTTTGTTGTAGTAGATTGCCGCGACCTGAACGGATACTGGCACCGAGTACATCGTGCCGTTGACCTTGATGGCGTCGATCGTATTAGGTGCATAGAGACCCGTGTTGAGCACGCCAGACGGTACCGGCGCCATCAATCCTTCTTCTGCGAAAACGCCATTGTTGTCGTGCGGCATTCCAAACACGACATCAGGCCCCTTGCCCGTGCGAGCCGCCGTGGCGTAGAACTGGAATCCCTTCGGATTGGAGCTTTGGTCGACGACAATGACCTTGTCCCCATGAGCCTTTGCCCACTGAGCGGCGATCTGCTTCACGTCTTGCAACTCCGGCCCTGTCTGCCACGACCAAACGGTGATGGTCTGCCCTTTGGGCAGAGCGCTTGCCTCCCCTTTGGCGCTCGACGAGCTCGTGGAAGGAGACGTGGTTTGACCACCGTTCGAGGTTCCACAGCCCGCGATGGCTCCGCCCGCCAACACGAGCGCGGCCACACCTGTCGATACGATTCTCCATCTCCTCACCGACACAACCCCCTCTGTGCATTT
>Ga0208314_100906_pt1 | contig 9781 bp, 7 predicted proteins | sample OSPB_Mat_host_9__FD_187144 | JGI IMG/M metagenome (GOLD analysis project Ga0208314, IMG submission 187144) | Extremophilic microbial mat communities from Yellowstone National Park, USA - OSPB_Mat_host_9_15 (SPAdes) (version 3) | ecosystem: Environmental > Aquatic > Thermal springs > Hot (42-90C) >...
CCCTTTGATCCGAGCACGAACGACGGGACGTACGGGAATATCTATGAGACCCTTTTCTATTTCGATAACCTAACAGGGAAGACATGGGATCTCCTTGGGACAAGTTATCATTTTACGAACGGTGGAAAGTCAGTGATCGTTCAGCTCCGCACGAATGCGAAATGGACTGATGGTACTCCGTTCACTGCGAACGATGTGGTTTTCACGTTCAATGAACTCAAGAAATATCCTGACGCGGACACGAACAATGTTTGGTCTGTGCTGTCCGGTGTGCGCGCACTCAACAAGCATGAAGTCGAGTTCACCTTCAAAGACGTCAATATTCCATTCGCGCAGCAATACGTACTCGGAGGCACGTACATCGTTCCTCAGCACGAATGGAGTTCTCTGGGCGATCCGACGAAGGTAAAAATCACATGGCAGAAGGCGATTGGTACTGGCCCGTTCAAGCTCATCGCATTTTCGCCGCAGCAATACACTTTTGAAGCCAACGGTTTCTACTACAACGGTGTGCCCAAAGTAAAATACGTTCGCTATCCAGCGTACACAAGCAATCAGGCTGCCGACCTGGCGCTCGCGAGCGGCCAGGTGGATTGGGCCGGGATCGACATTCCCGACATTCAAAAGACGTTTGTGGCCGCCGATCCGGCGCATCATCACTACGATTTTCCGCCTGGCGGTGTTGTCGAACTATATCCGAACTGGAATAACCCGCTTCTTGCAAATCTGGCGGTTCGTCAGGCTATCAGCCTGGCCATCAACCGGAAGGCGATTCAGCAAATTGGGGAGACAAATTATTCGGTGCTCCCGGTTCCGACCAGCCTGATTCCTTCGCAGATGTCGTGGCTTGACCCGAACTTGCCAAGCCAGGATCGACAGTTCACCTTGAACGACGAAAAAGCGATTGAAATTCTCGAGAAGGCGGGCTTTAAGAGGAACAGCCGCGGCATTTTCGAAAAGGACGGGAAAGAGCTGTCCTTCAATTTGCTCACGGTGTCTGGATGGAGCGACTGGGACGAAGATGCGCTGCTCATCAAGCAGGAGCTTCAGCCCGTTGGGATCAACATCAATGTCGTCCAACAGCAGTTCAACGCCTATTTCAATTCCATCAATCCGGGCGTCGGTATCAAGCCGAATTACGATCTCGCCTTGTCCTGGACCAATGAGGGTCCGACACCTTATACGATTTACTATGACATGCTCGACTCCAAGGGCAACTGGAATATTGAACAGTATCGAAATCCGCAGGTTGACCAGGCGCTTGCTCAGTTTGCTTCCACGACGAATCCTGCGGTGCAGCGGCAGGCGCTGTATAAGGTCGAGCGGATCGCGGCCGAGGACTTGCCGGTCATCCCCGTTTTCGACGGCGAGCTGTGGTACGAATACAACGACGCGCACTTCACGGGTTGGCCGACGAAGCAAAATATGTGGATTAACCCTGCGCCTTATACGTTCCAGGCGGCTGCAATCATCATGGATCACCTCAAACCGGTGTCCTGAAAAACTCACTGCAGGAATCGAGCCACGGAGCCATGCAAGGGCCCGTGGCTTTTCTCGTATGGCTTGCAACATCTCCATTGTTGCGATATACCTCTGAAATGACTCGAAATCGTTACTTCTCTGTCTCGACAAGAGGGGTTCCCGCATGATTCAGATTTGCGCTCTACACCGCCTCTCTCTGCCGCTCAAGTTCCCAATGCAGACGGCTCACGGCCATATTCGCGAGAAGCAGGCTATTCTCGTGCAGCTCGTCGATGCGGAAGGGGTTGAGGGTTGGTCAGAATGTGTGGCACTCGCGGAACCGACCTACACGGAGGAGTGCACGGACACCGCGTGGGTCATCCTCGTCCATCATCTGGTGCCGAGATTCGCCAGATGGCTACGCGGTGCTGCTCAAGGCGTCGATCCGCGCACGGTCTGCGAGGCTTTTCGCGACGTGCGCGGCAATCGAATGAGTGTGGCTGCACTGGAGATGGCGGTCTGGGATTGGTACGCGGCGAGGACCGGGCAACCTCTGGCCAGCCTGCTCGGGGGCGGCCGAGATCGCGTGGAAGTCGGCGCGACGCTCGGGCTGCCGGAATCGCTGGATGCGCTTATCCACTCCGTCGACAGGGCGGTGGAGCAGGGGTTCCGCAGAGTGAAACTTAAGATTGCGCCGGGGCGGGATCAAGCACTCATCGAGGCGGTCCGCCTGCGTTATCCGGACCTCGCCATTGCGGCGGACGCCAACGGGAGCTATCGCCCAGAAGATGCTCCCATGCTCCAACAGCTCGACGTATACGATCTGCAATTTATCGAACAGCCGCTGCCAGAAGACGATTGGTTCGATTTGGCCGACCTCCAGGACTCGTTGCGGACTCCAATTTGCCTCGATGAAAGCGTCCGCTCCGTGCGAGAGCTGAAGCTCGCGGCTCGGCTCGGCTCGGCTCGCGTGCTAAATGTGAAACCTGGGCGGCTGGGTGGCTTTGGAGCGACGCTGCGGGCCCTTGACGTGGCGGGTGAGGCAGGCATGGCTGCTTGGGTTGGGGGGATGTACGAAACCGGCGTAGGGCGCGTGCACGGGCTAATTGCCGCTTCACTGCCTCTGATGCGGTATGCGACCGATCTCGGCCCGAGTGATCGATACTTCGAACGTGATGTCCTGAAGGAGCCCATTGCGTTCGTCGAACCAGGGGTGATCCAGGTGCCACAATGCGCTGGCGTGGCGGATTGGGTCGACCGCGACGCCGTGCGCCGGTTTTCGACAGCGACCTGGAGCGTCGACCTGAGAACGCTCTGAGTCAAGTTCGCATCTTGGACACCATTTGCCAACAGGATTTTTGGCGCGCGGTGTCGAAGTGGGTCAGTGTGTGTCATGGGGGTCGAATGTGCATCGGGGCAAAAAGGTCACACGTGAACAGACGAGAGAGAAGAACATGGTCACTACATCATGGGATGAGGGGTAGATCCGTACAGTGATTGAAATGCAGGACGTCTGGAAGGAGTATCCCAACGGGACCCAGGCCCTGAATGGCATTTCGGTTCGCATTCAGAAGGGCGAGTTCGTGTACATCGTCGGTCCGAGTGGAGCCGGAAAATCGACCTTCATCAAGCTGATGTACCGCGAGGAGCGACCCACGCGCGGGCACATCTTCATCAATGGATTTAACATTGACAAGTTGAAAGACCGCAAAATCCCCCTGTTGCGCCGGACCATCGGCGTGGTCTTTCAAGACTTCAAGCTGCTGCCCAAACTGACGGCGGCGGAAAACGTGGCGTTTGCGCTGGAGGTCATCGGCGCTCCGCCTAAGTACATTCGCAAGCGGGTGCGGGAAGTTCTTGAACAAGTGGGCTTGGAAGACAAGATGAACATGTATCCGCATCAGTTGTCGGGCGGCGAGCAGCAGCGAGTGGCCGTCGCGAGGTCGCTCGCGAACAATCCGGCCGTGCTCATCGCGGACGAGCCCACAGGCAATCTGGACCCAGAGACGTCGTGGGACGTGATGCGCCTTTTTCAGCGGATCAACGATCTCGGCACGACCATCGTGATGGCGACGCACAACCGAGAGATTGTCAACACGATGCGCAAGCGCGTCATCGCGATCGAGAACGGCGTGATCGTGCGAGACGAGGAGAAAGGGTATTACGGCTATGATGACTAGGTGGCTGCGGCACGTACGCGAGGGGTGTAAGAACGTCATACGCAACGGATGGATGTCGTTTGCAGCGCTGAGCGCCGTGATCGTGACGCTGGCGGTGCTCGGCTTTTCGCTGATTCTCACCTTCAACGTGGAGCAGATGTCGAACAGCGTCACGGGGCAGCTCGAGTTCAGCGCGTTCTTGAACGTGAATGCGTCGGAGAAGCAGGGTGAGCAGGTGGCGCAGGAGATTCGCGCCCTGCCGGGCGTGGCGTCCGTGCAGGTGATCTCCAAGAACGAAGGGCTTCAGCAAATGAAGCAAGAGTTGGGTCAGGAACTGAGCGACGTGCTGAACGCCTTCAAGCAAAACCCGCTCCCGATTCAGATTGTCGTGAAGCCGCAGGATCCGCATCAGATTGACCGACTGGCCAAAGAGGTAAGCGAGATCCCGGGTGTCGCGGCCGTGCGGGATCCGCACAAGCTCGCGGCCGCCATCTTCCGCACTTTGGCCGTCGTGAGGGATATTGGCATCGTGTTCGTGGTGGGGCTCGTCATTACGTCGATGTTCCTCATCTCGAACACCATCCGCATGACCATCTTTCACCGCCGCAGAGAGATCGAGATCATGAAGCTGGTCGGCGCGACCAACTGGTTCATCCGCTGGCCGTTCATCATCGAGGGCATGATCATCGGGCTCATCGGGAGCGTGATCCCGGTTGCGCTTCTCGTGTACGGCTACCGTTCGCTCTACGCGAAGGCGAAGGGCGTGTTCAGCGGGTTGGCATTTCCGCTTGTCCAGGCGAGTCAGATCGAGGTTAAGCTTGCGGTGATTCTGATCGCCATGGGACTTTTGATCGGCATGTGGGGAGGCGTCATCACCGTCCGGCGCTTTCTCCGCGTGTAGCATGGCTTTCACCGCGGGCTAGAGAAAGGGATACGCTTTCATGCATGTGACGGCGAATGGCTGGTGGGCGCTCGTTGGCCTGTTGCTGCTGAGCTTTGTGCTGAACCCTTATCACTACTTGGCGACAGGCTTCGTCATTTGGGACCTGGTGAGAAACGTGCGCCGAGAACGCGCGTGGTTCGGCGTGCGCGTCACGAGAATCGGCAAAACGCTCCTCTTTCGCTACGGCAGGGCGGTTGTCGTGGGCCTTGCAGCAAGTTTCGCTTTGCTTGCGGCCGGCGCCCAGGTGACGATCTCGTCCGCACTGTACGTGTTCATGGTGTCGATTGTGCTCGGCGTGATCCGATCACGGTTGGCCGCGGCGCCCATCGCCATCTCGGTCTCCGTTCTGCTTTCCTCGCTCGCGCGCGCCTACCACGGCGCTGTGCCTGCGGGACTTCTGCCTGCTTGGCGGGCCATCGTGGAGATGCCGCAAGCGGATTGGCTGGCCATCGCTGCCGCAGCCGCGCTGTCCGAGGCCGTGCTTGGCCTGTGGGGGACGCGCGACGCCATCCTGCCGGCGCTCGTCACCTCTCGGCGAGGCCGCCGGATGGGCGCGATGAAACTCCAATTTGGCTATGTGGTTCCCGTGGCGGTGTGGATTACACCGTTCGCGCACTCGGAGCTGGTGTTCGTCTCGGGCTGGCATCCGTGGCACGTGGTTCCGGAGCAGCCACTCGCATGGTTCGCAGTGCCGCTCGCGCTTGGCTGGCACGCGCTTCTGACCTCGCTGCGCGTGGAGCGGGCGCTCAACTACCTGCGCTGGCTCGACGTCGTTCGCGGGCTCATCTTAGCCGCGGGCTTCGCGGGCGCTTACGCTTGGCGCCAGCAGGCCGCAGTCTATGCGGCGGGCGCAGCGATTGTCCTGACGGAGCTTTTCCGGATCACGGTACGGCGAATGGATCGGACCCTAGAGCCTCAGTTTGCCCCGGACGGCCAGGGGCTTCGGGTGCTGTACGTCATTCGCAGTTCGCTCGCAGAGCGGCTCGGCATTCGGCCGGGAGAACTCATCACGCACGTCAATCAAGCGCCCGTTCGCACGGAATACGACTTTCACTTTGCGCTTGAACAAAACCCGGCGTATGCGCGCTTTCAGATCACGGACGCTCGCGGCGAACCTCGGCTGGTATCAAGCCCCGTGTTTGAAGGAGAGCGCCACGATCTCGGCCTCATCTTCGTCCTACCAGGGGAAGAGCCCGCGCTTCGCTTGAAACGCCCGTTCGGCTTTCTCGAGACGCTGTATCTGCGCGTACCAGGCGGTGTGAGGCGCGATGACACATCTCGCTCGTAGAGGGAGGCGTTCGGATGGACCTTGCAACGGTACTCGGCTTGCTGCTCGGCATTGGCGGTCTTCTCGGGGGGTACATCCTCGACAAGGGCAACATCGCCGCCCTGATCCAGCCTTCGGCCATGATGATCGTCTTTGGTGGCACGCTCGGCGCGACGATGCTGTCGAGCTCCCTGAAAGTGTTCCTGTCCCTGCCGAAGTACCTGCGGATCGCCTTCTTCGCACCCAAGCGAGATCCACGCGCGCAGATCGACCAGTTGGTTGATCTCGCCGTCATGGCCCGCCGGGAAGGCATTCTCGCGCTGGAGGACCACGTCAACTCGTTCGATGATGCGTTCATGCGGAACGGCGTCCGGCTGATCGTGGACGGGATCGATCCGGAATTGGTCAAGGACATGCTGCAGACGGAGCTCGCCCACATTGAAGAGCGTCATGAGGTCGGGATCAACATGTTCGAGGCAGCGGGCGGATTTGCGCCGACCATGGGAATCATCGGCACGGTGATGGGGCTCGTGCACGTGCTCGGTAGCCTGAGCGACGTGAGTTCGCTGGGGCCGGAGATCGCGACGGCATTCATCGCGACCCTGTACGGCGTCGCGAGCGCGAACATCTTTTGGCTCCCCGTCGCCAACAAACTGCGGGCGCGATCGCAGGAGGAGATGCTCGAGCGCGAGATGACGCTCGAAGGCATTCTGTCCATCCAGGCCGGCGAGAATCCGAACGTATTGAGGCAAAAGCTTCTCTCGTTCCTGGCGGCGTCCGATCGCGTCGAGAAGAAGGCGGGGGTTCAGAGTGGAGCGGCGCAAGAAGCCTAAGCACAAACAAAATCACGAGCGGTGGCTGGTGACGTACTCCGATCTCATCACGCTGCTTCTCGTGTTTTTCGTCGTGATGTTCGCCATGTCGACCATCGACAAGACCCGCTTCGCGACGCTGGCCGAGTCGCTCTATCAGGCGCTTCATCCCGGCCAGCAGATCCCGCTCAACATGGGCACCACGGCGCTCCTGGAAAGCGGCGATCAAAACAACGGTCAGCAGTTCCCCGACAACCTGCAGAACCCAAACAACCCGTCCAACGCGACGACGCAGAACCAGCAGTCGAACGAGGACCTTACCGACGCGAAGCAACTGGACCTATTGTATCGAGAAATTCAGCAGTATATCGCCAGCCATCACCTGTCGGGCGAAGTTCAGGTCATCGACGAGGCACGGGGTGTGCAGATCACGATGCGCGATGTGGCGCTCTTCAACACAGGCCAGGCCGTGCTACTGCCCAAAGCCAAGGCCATTATCGAGGGGCTGATTCCCTTCTTTAAACAAATTTCGAACGACATCGTCGTGGAAGGCTACACCGACACGCAGCCCATCAACACACCCATCTACCCGTCCAACTGGGAGCTGTCCGCCGCGCGCGCCATGAGCGTCGTGCGCTTCTTGGCCGATCACGGCATCAACCCCACGCGCCTGGCCGGCATGGGTTACGGCCAGTATCATCCGGTGGCGTCCAACGCCACGCCGGCAGGTCGCCAGGCCAACCGCCGGGTGAACATCGTCATCCTGCGAAAGATTTACGCGCCCGGTACCGCCCCCGCCCTCCCCACCAACTGAGACTCGAGTCGCGACGGATGTCGATTCAGAAGCTCCGCTTCTCCGCGCGGGCGCCTCTGTTGGCTGGGGGCCGCTTTCGCGCGAGCGAGGGAAGGAGGGGCCGAGTCCGCTTTGCACTCGTCGCTTCCGTTTTTTTATAATGAACAGGTGATCTCACGTGACTCGGATCGCAAGTTTCAAGGGAACGTGTGTTCCCTTTTTCTCGTTCGTTGTGGTAGAGTGAAGCTGTGCCCATCCCCGTCCACGGATGAGCCAACGAGCAAGGAGGGCGAGTCATGTCCCAATTACCTGGCAAGTTCGAGCTTGTGACGGACATGAAACCTCAGGGCGATCAGCCTCAGGCCATTGAGGCGCTCGTCGATGGGGTGTACAGCGGCCTCCGTCACCAGACGTTGCTTGGCGTGACGGGATCGGGGAAGACGTTCACCATGGCCAACATCATCGCGGAGGTCAACCGTCCGACGCTGGTCATCGCGCACAACAAGACGCTCGCCGCGCAGCTCGCGGCAGAGTTTCGCGCATTTTTTCCCAACAACGCGGTGGAATATTTCGTCAGCTACTACGATTACTATCAGCCGGAGGCGTACATTCCGTCGACGGACACGTATATCGAGAAAGACGCGAAGATCAACGACGAGATCGACAAACTGCGCCACTCCGCGACGGCGGCCATTCTGGAGCGGAACGACGTGCTGGTGGTCGCGAGCGTATCCGCCATCTACGGCCTCGGCAATCCTGAGGAGTATCGGCATCATGTGTTGTCGCTGCGGGTTGGTGCGACGATGGACCGCAACCAGATGCTTCGCAAGCTGGTGGATATGCAATATACCCGCAACGACATCAACTTTACGCGCGGCACGTTCAGGGTGCGGGGGGACGTCGTCGAAATTTTCCCGGCCTCCCGCGACGAGAATGCCATTCGCGTCGAATTGTTTGGGGACGAGATCGACCGAATCTCGGAGATCAACGTGCTGACCGGCGAAGTGGTGGCGCGTAGGTCGCACTTCAGCGTGTTTCCCGCGTCGCACTATGTCACGTCGCGCGAGCGGCTGGAGAGGGCCGTCGAGCGGATTCGCGCGGAATTGGAGGAGCGGCTCGCGGAACTGCGCGCTCAGGGCAAGCTGCTGGAGGCGCAGCGGCTCGAGCAGCGGACCCATTACGACATTGAAATGATGCTCGAGATGGGATTTTGCTCCGGGATCGAGAACTATTCGCGGCACCTCGAGGGCCGCGAAGCCGGAGAGCCTCCGTACACGCTGCTCGATTACTTTCCGCCGGGCTTTCTCACGTTCATCGACGAGTCTCACGTCACCATCCCGCAGCTGCGAGGCATGTACAACGGCGACCGAAGCCGCAAGCTGACGCTGATCGAGCACGGGTTCCGGCTGCCTTCGGCCGCAGACAACCGGCCGCTCAAGTTCGAGGAGTTCGAGCGGGCCGTGGGGCAGTGCATCTACGTCAGCGCCACGCCCGGGCCTTACGAGCAGCAGCATCAGCAGCGCATCGTCGAGCAGATCATCCGCCCGACAGGGCTTGTGGATCCGGAGATCCACGTGCGGCCCGTCAAGGGGCAGATTGACGATCTCGTCGGCGAGATCCGCGAGCGCATCCGGCGTGACGAGCGCGTCCTCGTGACCACGCTGACGAAGAAGATGGCGGAGGACCTGACCGATTATCTGAAAGAGCTCGGCATCAAGGTCCGCTACCTTCATTCGGACATCAAGACCATCGAGCGCATGGTGATTTTGCGCGACCTCCGGCGCGGCGTGTTCGACGTGCTGGTGGGGATCAACCTCCTGCGAGAGGGGCTGGATCTGCCGGAGGTCTCGCTGGTCGCGATCCTGGACGCGGATAAGGAAGGCTTTCTCCGGTCGCACACGTCGCTCATTCAGACCATCGGCCGCGCGGCACGAAACGCGAACGGCACGGTCATCATGTACGCCGACACCATCACCGAGTCGATGCGCATCGCCATCGAGGAGACGGAGCGCAGGCGGCAAAAGCAGATCGCGTACAACCGAGAACACGGCATCACGCCGCAGACCGTTCGCAAGGCGGTACGGGACGTGATTGAGTCCACCAAGGTGGCGGAGTCGGAAGAGGATTACGTGGCCGTGGCGGAGAAGGCGCAAAAGCTGTCGGGCCGCGAGCGCAAGGAGCTCATCGCGAAGCTGGAGCAGGAGATGAAGGCGGCCGCAAAAGCTTTGGAGTTCGAGCGCGCCGCGGAGCTGCGGGACATGATCATGGAACTCATGGACGCGTCGTGAGGCGCGAAGGAAGAAGGAAGACGGCATGCCACAGGATTACATCCACGTGCGCGGGGCT
>Ga0208314_100909_pt1 | contig 9750 bp, 6 predicted proteins | sample OSPB_Mat_host_9__FD_187144 | JGI IMG/M metagenome (GOLD analysis project Ga0208314, IMG submission 187144) | Extremophilic microbial mat communities from Yellowstone National Park, USA - OSPB_Mat_host_9_15 (SPAdes) (version 3) | ecosystem: Environmental > Aquatic > Thermal springs > Hot (42-90C) >...
ACGGCCCTCTGGCGGATTGGGCAGCGCGGATCCTCGGGTATTGCGTCGATGCGTATTCTCTGCGAATGCAGCTGGTCGAATGAACCATTTGGGGAGGTGGTGTGTTCCGGAGAGTTGTCGAGAGGAGGACTGACCTGCACAGGCCGGGGTGCGTGTGTCCGCCCCGGTCTCTCTGTGGATGCGAAGGGTGCGAATCAGGCAGCGAACTCGATTGGCGGCGAATACCCAGTCGTCGGATCGTATTGACTCAAATTCCCGCGCGCAAATTGATCGAGCTCCCACAGGTTGAGTTTGTACGTCCCTGGTGCCCAGCCCGTAGTGTTGAGCGTCATGTTCTCGCTGATGTAATTCACCGCCGAGCCGTATCCACCAGGACGCCCGCCCTTAATCCAGACCATGTCGTCGGGATTCTGTTCGCTGTTTGGTCCACCATTGTGCGGTCCGGAAGAGAAGGCTTGAGCGAAGGCTTGAGAGTACCCTGCGGAGTACGGATCCCAGATGTACGATCCGCCTCCGGGATACGTGCCATAATCGTTCTGGAAATCGGATTTGGTGAGCCAAGTCGTGCCGTTCGGGCCGATGAGTTCGGCGGCTTCGAGATGGGCCTGGGTCTCGTACGTGTATTGAGCGCCGACCACGTGTATGACTTCATTCTGCCCAGCAACGACCGTGGGATATTTAGCAGAGAGAGATAAAGTATTCGATTGAAGGGTGGGAGCGAACAAAATTTCCTTGAGCCAATAATTCAGGGATGTATCGCAGAAACTTGCCCAGAGGGCCGGGTCGTAACCTGTATAATAAGGCGAGCCAACACCAGTCTCTTGTGCATTGAGTGTAATTGCCCCGGAGAGCCAGGAGACTAAGGAGAAACTAACGACAGAATAAGAAGGAAAATTCGCCGCGCTGGATCCGGTAAGACCACCCGATCCTCCGCCTATTCCCGACACAGTTTGCTCTGCGTTTTTCAGGAAGTGGTTATTCATCCATGTATAGTTTCCGCCCATCTGCGCCACAAGAGTTTGCACGGTATCAATGTTGTCCTGGTCGTTGTAGTCGGGCATGATATAACCGTTCGGCACACCTGGTGGCAGATCCATATCATTATATTGCATTATATAGCCGTCCCAATAATCCTGACTGTCATATCGATAGAACAGATAATCTGGGAATTGCATATAATCGTGCTGCCCTTGCGGTGTAGGATACGGCGTCCCTGGGCTCGGTGTGTAATACTGATCCCATACACCGCCGCCCGCAGGCCAGGAAAGTTGCACTTCCGTGGGGCCGGTTCCCGTCTGCCCGTGTGACGCGCAGGAATATTCATCAAGGTAGTATGTGCTATTTGGCGCGTCGTAACCATAGAAATAGTCCCCGAATATCATGCTGTACGGCTGCATGGGCGACGGGAGTAGGGCGTTGTACCCCGGTTGTGCATTCGGATCTGGCGAAGGCGGTTGACTCAGAATTAATTTCCCAGCGTGCGCCACTGGGCTGTGCATCCCCAGAACAATAAGTACGGCGAGCGCAGAAGCACTAGATATAATAGATGCATGTATAGCTTTGCGCCTGTTCATACGCACACCTCGCATCGCGGATTCCTAGACCTAATTTTACCATATAGAATATTGATATACAATCGGGAAATACGAATGTGCCCCGGAAATACCGGGGCAGGATTTTCGTTGTGAGGGAAAAGCCGGAATGCTAAAATGAAGACAAACAGCGAGAGATGAGGAAACTTGCTTCAATTGATACAGGGAGTCATGCTCCCCGTCATATTGGCTAAGCTTGTCTCAGCCATGTTTCAACTACAGCGGGGGTATAACCCCCGGAACGTCCAAAATTTGTTTTCTATATAATCTAAATATTCAGATATTTAGGTCCCAAAGAAGATAAAATTTGCCATTCGACTGATAGAAGGCAGCAGCTGCGAAGAAACCGTCAAAGTGCCCATTCGGATCAAGTCCACCAAAATTAATTTCTCCCTCATCAGTCGTGCTAGGGTAGCGCACGATGACAAACGGTTCGGTATGGCTTGGGCTGCCCCCATGCTGTGGGTTGACCGTATAATAAGATTGGACAACATTAGTCCAGGTATTTCCTCCGTCGAGGCTGTATTGTGCCGCTTCGTTCTGATTGCTGACGTCTCCCGCCGCGATGAACCAGTGTAACACCGTATTTGGTGCCTCGGGGAAGTTCACCGTTTTAATATACGTATATCCATTCTTGTACCAAATCTGCGTATGATCGAACACATATTCACTTTCGTTGATTTCAAGCTGTTTCTCGGAAGGGGTGAGCATAGCATTGTCGCTCACGATATCCTGTCCGCCTTGCGGGTTCAGATGTAGGGTGTACACCCCATTATTCTCCGTTGCCGTAATATCGGGGCTCGCCGACACGATGTTTTCCGAATTCGAATTCGTCATTCCGTGCAGAACATACCAGCCCTGGCTGTTGACGTCCCAGATTGTGTTCGTTCCACTGATGTGGTCCAGCAGATTTTCTGCATACCAGAGCGGGAACCAGGTAGTCATTACTTTGTATCCGCTCGAAATATCATATGCGGAAATTGCGTATGGTGTCTCCACGCACACGCCGTTCACATATACGTTCCTGCGCTTCGGATCGTTCGTCGGTTGTACAGCTGGCATTGAGAACTGCATGCCCTGTGGGAGTGTGATGTACCAATTGTGCCCGTCCCACTTCGACTGGATACCCATCTGCGTTTGCATCATATTCATAAGGTACCAAATCGGAACATATGCAGTGAGTTTCCCGGACGCGGGGTCGATATTTGCACCATACTCGATCCCGACCACCCCGGTGAGCTTTTTATTGTTGTAGTACAGCGCGAACCAACCGAGCGTCCCGTACTTGAACGCGCCGAAGTCCGTCGCCCGATCTTGATGCAACTGCTCCGGGTCCTTTGGCCAGGTCACCTGAATATTTGCTTCCGCCTTCGTATTCACAGTTTCCGCATTAACATTTCCGCCATTCATCACTGCGCTCGTCGCGCCAATTGCCGTCGCAAGCACCGCCGCTGCGCGAAACATGGCCGACCTGCCCATCTTCCTCGAATGCCTCTTTCCCATACGAGTCCTCCCTCTAATGTATTGGGTTGCTTCCCGAGACAAGAATAGCACACCTCCCTCCAGATTGTCTAGTGAAATTCCTGAATCGGAGAATAGATTCGCGCCTGCCCGTCAGCTCTCTCGCAGGGATTCGAGTAGCTTCGGGATCTGGGTCCGCACCACTCGGCTCTTCGTGATCGGGTTCCGCGCAATCGACACACCGACGAAATCCTCCAGATCCACCGCCTCGCACGGGCGCCCCGTCCAGGTTGCGCTCTCGCCTGTCGCAAGATCTGTCGCTCGCCTGGGTACGGAGCACAGCCGCCAGGCCTCCTCCGGGATATACGACACAAGCACGCGCGGGAACTGCCGGGCGGGGATGTCGTTCCGCAGGGCGAGGAGCCGCTCGTGCATCGCATCAACGACCCGAGAGAATCGCGAAGACGGGCAGACAAACACCCAGAGCAGATTGTGCTCCGCGCCATCGCGCCGGAGGGCAAGCGCCCGCACACCCGCCTCGAATTTGCGGAGAACCCTCGCGGTCGTCTCCGTGCCGAGGTCCACCTCCAGCACGACCGGGTAGTTCCCCCGGCGCCCCTGGTCGTCCTCCGCATAGAATTCGAGATATGCGTCCGGGGTGTATTGCAATTGCCGAGATCGGTCCGTCTCCTCGAATCCATACATCTGGCACAGCTCCTCCCGGGCCTCGCGGGGACCGAGCCAGCGAACGAACCCAAACTTGGGCGGGAAGGACGCGACAATCGAATTGCACACGAGGGTATTCACCACGAGGTCGTGTGCCGCGAGACCGAAAGCCTCCTTCTTGCTCCGGGCGACACTTGAGTATTGGGACAGTGCGAGCCCTTCGGGTGTCGGGTAGTACAGAAATTCGCCGCGCAATCTGTGGTATTCCACCTGCCCAGCGCGGGCCATTTCGTGCAAGGCGGTCCGAATGGTCAGTGGCGAATGGCCAGTGATCGCAGCGAGCATGTCCCGGGACAGCACGCCGTACCGGGCAAAGGCGTCGAGGTACGCCTGGTGGTGGTCCCGCCAGCTCGACACAGCCGCATGCTTCCGCCGCGAACGGGAAGCAGGCGTCGGCGGCTCCTTGCCGGGCGACGATGGGGGCGGCAAGGGCACACCCTCCAGGGACGGGATGGAATTGGGATCCTGCGGATCGGGAAGCAGTTCGTGTTCTGCCATGCTGAGTCTCCTCCTCTCGGAAATGGGCAATTGTGCACAGCCCGCGCCCTGTGTCCCCGCGCGGTGTTCTGGGTGTGCAGGTGTATATTTGCGCAACCAAAACAGTCGCGGAGACGGCATGTGCACCGAGCCGCGCCGGAGAGCCTCGGCAAGGGGCACAGCTCCAATGGGTGCGATGTGCGCAGGGGAATCCAAGGAAGGCGCGCAGGGAGACCATGTGCAAGAGCGGATTGCGGAGCGGTCCGGCGAGGTCTCCGTGTGCCCACACCGGGATCCTCCTGATATTTCCATTGTATCACTCAGGAATTCCGCTTGTCAATGTATGGGAAGTGTGCAGGGGGCACAGCCGGGACGGATCCGAACGACGATGTGTCCCGAGTCCCGAGCCGTGCAACCTCCAACGATTTCCGTGCAACCTGCTCCGGAAAGGTGCACGATTCGAAAGCCCGCGTCCGACGCGGTTTCCGAAGCTTTCGTGCACCCTGTGCAACCTTCTCGACAAAATTCTTCATTTCCCGCGCGCAACACAAGGGGAGAAGAGGGGAATCCCCGCGAAGTATGCAGAGACATAACCGGAACGGACACACCGCCCCACGGACCCGAGCGACGATGTGTCCCGAGTCCCGAGTCGTGCAACCTCCAACGATTTCCGTGCAACCTGCTCCGGAAAGGTGCACGATTCGAAAGCCCGCGTCCGACGCGGTTTCCGAAGCTTTCGTGCACCCTGTGCAACCTCAGCGGAGCATTTCTTCTCTTTCCCCGCACAACAAGGAAGGGGAAGGGAAAATCCCTCCCCCACAACCCCTTCAGCTTATTTTTGCTCGGTCGGTCCAAAAAGTCCGCCTTCCCCGGAGTCTTTGGATACTTTCGTTTCCCACCACCAATTTTGGTAGTCCACGATCCAAACGGCCCCGCGACTCGTTCGTTTTTCGGGCTGTCCCACTCGGATTCCCATCTTGGCGAGCGCTTCGGCGCTATCCTTGAACAGCTTGCCGATTTTCGTAGCCGCCTTGTGTTGTTCCTCTGTCGATAGTTTGTGATAGTCCGGGTCCAGTTCGCCCGCCCACTCGGATGTCTGCATTTCGAACCGGTAGGGCTCTGGGCGATTCTTTGTGTGCGCTCTTTCAATGTAATCGAGCAGCATGTCGATGAATTGTCGCACGGAGGTCGCCATCTGCACCTGTCCAATCTTGATGTTCGTCCAAACCTTCTCTTTGTTGAGTTGCTGCCCGCAGACCTCCGCCAACGCATGCGCAAACTCCGCGAATGGCGACAACCGATGGCCGATTTTGTACTGCCGTCGGTCTCTTCCTTGGATGTATGCCAGCCATTCTGCCAAAAGGTCCACGGCTTCGCTCAGGATCTCGTCTCGATTTCTCCGCGCCCAGCGCAGGCTCTCTTCGAATGTGTCCGACCAAGTCATTGGGCCCAGATGGATTGGCAGAATACGATTGGCCAAATCTTTCCGCACCCAACTTGTCGAAATGCTCGTGATGACCACAAACACGTCTGGCGCGACGACGATTTCGCCAGTGTTTGTGTAAAACTGCCGCGCCGCCATCTTCTCCGAATAGGCCAAGCGGTCGAGTGTGTCCACCAGTTCCCCCGATGCGCTCTCCAGGTTGTCGAGGAACAAGAAGCCCCGGTGTGCACAGCTTGCCATGACTTCCTTGGCATCACTCGGTGGGTTTGCAGGCGGCCGGTCGCCAAGCAGCGCCAGAAACAGTCGCGTCGCAAGCGTCGATTTGCCCTGTCCTTCGGGCCCAACGATGTGCAGGAGCGGCCGCACACCAAAATATCCCCGCACCAGATTGCCGACAAACCAGGCCTTCAAGAGGAAGCTCGCCTCGTCGTCCGAAAGCTCTGCGCTTTCCTCGTCCAAATGCACACGGCACAACTGATCGAGCTTGCCGCGACACCCAGGCTTGTATTTCCACATGTGCATGCCCGAGGGTGCGAGAAAGACCTCCTCGCCGTTTTCAACATACATTGGCTTTTGCCCCGGCTCCAGCTTGAGAAGCTTGCCGTCTCCCATGTCAATGAAAATGGCTTTGGGCTCCATAGAATGCCCAGGGCCCGCTCCGAGAACAACGCGCGAAATACGCCCTTCCTGCACCACACGAAAACTGCGCGCCTGCTGCTGGATTGAATTAGTCAAATCTTGCGCCCAAGCCTTCGGCAAATTCAAATCTCGAAGGAAGCTCTCGAACCCGTCCGAACTGATCGATTCGATGCTCTCAGGATGTCCGTGCGGCCTGAAATAAACGGCCCGCGCGGGGACTGTGCCTTGTGTTCGCTCGTCCGTCCGGAAGAATTCGCCCATCTTCCCAAGGGCGCGAAGAGCAAACAGCTTGGCATATTGCTCTGCCCAAATATTCGAGATGCACGCGCGCACATCCGCGATTTCGTCTCTCGCGAAACGTTGGATGTCGTCGGAGTCCCCCTCAGGAATGTGTTCAAGGAGATCGTTCGACAGCTTTTGCCGGACAACCGCTTCCCACCACTCACTCGCGCGCAAATAGGATCGTGATGGCGTCGGATCCAGCGGGTCGACTAAAGCTAGCAGCGCCGAACGAATTTCGGTAATCGGCAAGAAAACTGCAATTCGGGTGAGTAACTGCTGCAGACGGGCAATCTCGCTCTTTGCGGCGGGCATCTTCCGCATCGAACTCAGTCGATCGAGCTCCCGGATGATCTGGCCGCACGCCTTCTTTGCGCGCCGCTGGAATGCCTGAGATGCCGCCCAACGATGCGGGTCCGGGCTCTTTGCGAGCCATTTTTCCCACAGGGCAATCGTGTGCTCGAAAGAAACGTCCGCACCCTGCGGTTCTCTTGCTGCCCGCTTGGCCAAAGCTCGCTCGATGTCCCGCTTGAGAACCTGCGGCCCACGTTCCTTCGTGCGCTCCGAAATCCCAAAGGAGGGATCCGAGAGAATCGCGTAGATCACAGCTGGCTCGATGCCCGCATCCAGCATGTGCACAATGGCTGTGTACTGATTCGCAGAGCGGGAATCGTCCTTGCGCTCGCCGGGCTCGGGGTCTTCGCCCGTCTCAATCAATTTCCGGATTCGCCAGGGCAGTACGTCGAGCGCTTCTTCAATTTCTTCCTCGGAGACCTCGCGAAGCTCAATTTCCTCCGGCGGAGCAACTGTGGTCGTCTCTTGGTCCCCAAGCAGAGCGAGAAACACGTCTGCCGGGCGCGGTGTGTCGTCCACCTCTTCCAAGGTTGCCAAAACAGGCGGTTCGGACTTCCGGTTCCATGTCCCCGGAATACGGAGGACGCGTGCGCGATCGAAGGTGTGGTCCGCACCGATTCGCTCTGCAAGCTCCCGCATGATGGACTCGGCTTGTTCAATGAACACAGGCTTGTCCAAATGGAAATACAAATGCAACCCGTGGCCGGAATGCGTGACCCAGTTTGGCGAAGCGGGCAACTTCTCCGCAAAGTCTTGCCACGAACCTGAGAAGTCGTCGATGTCGAGCCAGAGCACACGCGTGCGGGTGTGCACTTGGTCCTTGGTCGCGTGGCTGGGGGAATATTTGCTCCGCGGGACAATGCCGATGTACGCTGCCTTGTTGGAGGGGATCATCCGGGCAAGCGTGTCTGCGACACCCTCGGGGCTATCTCCGCCCGCAACGCGGGCCATGCTCGCTTTCAGGCCCGCGTTTTTCTGTGTCTCGTCCCGGAATGCAAGTTCGAAATAAAGAGCTCCGTCGCCAGCCAGGGGCAATTGTGCAGCCACAAGTTTGCGCAGAAACGTTCTGGCCACTTCAAGGTTGGGAAGAAACTCCCCGCCTTGTTGCCGCGAGATCGTCTGTTCTTCATCAAGAGAAACCGCAAGAACATCCATGTTCATGGTTGAAATGTGCACCTCCGTGGAATTTCAATGGATTGAATTGATGAGTGGAATGAAATAGAAATCCATTGACGGAGGCACCGCTGTGCAATAAACTGAAAACAAACACGCTGCAGCGGCGCCGCCGTTGCGAAGAGGAAGCTGTTGAAAGGCGTGCGGGTGCCAGCCGTGCGCCTTTCGTCGTGTTTTCGTCCCCCTCTCCGCGATACTACACCACCTCCTTCCAAAACTCTGTGGCGAGATTGTAGAATGGACTGCCGACCCCTTGTCAAGCCCCCGGTTCGACAAGACGAGGAGAAATTTTTCGAATCTCGGGGAACCGACGGGAAAAACGTAGAATGGGTGTGGAGGGGAGTACAAGACGGAACGTTTGTTCGCATCCCCTTGAATACCCCCCTCCCCCCTCTGCACATTTCGGAGGAACGAGAGAAATTTCGCTTCGAGGGTGCACAGGTTGCACTGGAGCCCGAGAATCCGCGTCGCGACGGGCTTCTTGAGTTGTGTACCTTCTCCGGGGAGGTTGCACTCGAAGGCTCGGAGGTTGCACAGCTCCCCCGGGCAATGTGTCGATGGGTGTCGGTCCCTGGCGATTCGGGGGCGGTGTGCATTCGGATCCGTCCCGGGGCACATATCTCTCTCGCTTTCCGTGGCCCCGAGAAGACGCATCTCCCCCTGGGGCACGTATCTCTGGCCGGGGGACATCTCGAATGCGCCTTCTCGATGCCTTCCGTGGTCTCGGAAATATATGTTCCGGCGCAGATTCCGATCCCCGGGGGCGGTGTGCCGGATTCGATGGACGAGGAAGGACCGGATCCCCCCTCCCCCCTCTGCACATTTCGGAGGAACGAGAGAAATTTCGCTTCGAGGGTGCACAGGTTGCACTGGAGCCCGAGAATCCGCGTCGCGACGGGCTTCTTGAGTTGTGTACCTTCTCCGGGGAGGTTGCACTCGAAGGCTCGGAGGTTGCACAGCTCCCCCGGGCAATGTGTCGATGGGTGTCGGTCCCTGGCGATTCGGGGGCGGTGTGCATTCGGATCCGTCCCGGGGCACATATCTCTCTCGCTTTCCGTGGCCCCGAGAAGACGCATCTCCCCCTGGGGCACGTATCTCTGGCCGGGGGACATCTCGAATGCGCCTTCTCGATGCCTTCCGTGGTCTCGGAAATATGTGCTCCGGCGCAGATTCCGATCCCCCCAGGGGCGGTGTGCCCTTCCGGTTCGATTTCCCCCTCCCAAGGTTCGTTTCCCATCCCGCACCGAACCCAAACATCTGTTTGTATTTCTCGATCCGAACATTTGTTTGTATTTCGCATTCTCTCGGATATAGCAAAGGCCGCCACCCCAACTCCGGGGCAGCGGCCTGTCTTTATCAGATGGAGCGGGTGAGGGGAGTCGAACCCCCGCCGCCAGCTTGGAAGGCTGGAGTTCTACCGTTGAACTACACCCGCATGTCACGGCAAAGAGAATACCAGATTCGTGAGGTGGATTCAAGTGCATTCATCCGCCCCTGCTGGACAAAAAAAGGCAGGCCGCATCCGGTTGAGCAGCCCGCCGTTTCAGATCCGCGAAGCCTGAGCATTTCATGCCGCTTGAGGTGACTGCCCACGGCGATCTGATA
>Ga0208314_100914_pt1 | contig 9725 bp, 10 predicted proteins | sample OSPB_Mat_host_9__FD_187144 | JGI IMG/M metagenome (GOLD analysis project Ga0208314, IMG submission 187144) | Extremophilic microbial mat communities from Yellowstone National Park, USA - OSPB_Mat_host_9_15 (SPAdes) (version 3) | ecosystem: Environmental > Aquatic > Thermal springs > Hot (42-90C) >...
AGCGCCGCGGCATTGCGCCCGGCTCGGCCGTGGTGTGCGCCATGGAAGGGCGGCGCCCGCTTCTTCTCGAGGTGCAGGCGCTCGTCGCGTCCACGTCGTTCGGCACGCCACGGCGCATGACGACGGGCGCAGACCTGCAGCGCATGAACATGCTGCTGGCGGTGCTGGAGCGGCGGCTCGGCATGCAACTCGGCTCGTGCGACGCATACGTGAACATCGCTGGCGGGGTCCGCGTGGAAGAACCCGCCGCCGATCTCGGCATCGCGTTGGCGCTCGTGGCGAGTCACCGGGATCGCCCTTTGCGCCAAGGAGTGTATATCGGAGAAGTGGGCCTCACAGCCGAGGTGCGCGCCGTGACGCGGCTCAGCGAGCGCATTCGCGAGGCGCGTAAACTTGGTTTCCATCGTTGCATGGTTCCGGCTGGGCAATCCGTGCCCGAGGCCGTGCCCGGTATGGAGATTGTCCAGGTTCGCTCCGTCCAGGACGCGATCGATCAAGCCTTTTGAGGTGACACTGTGAAGGACGACGCCAAGCGGGAAGCTGCCATCAATAAAATCTTGCGCATGGTTGCGCCAGGGACCGTCCTCCGAGAGGGGATCGAGAACATTCTGCGCGCCAAGACGGGCGGGCTCATCGTCGTCGGCGCGACGGAAACGGTGCTTTCCATGATGGACGGCGGTTTCGCCATCCAGTGCGATCTGACACCGTCCCATCTCTACGAGCTCGCGAAGATGGACGGCGCCATCATCATCAGTGAGGACGCGAAGAAGGTCCACTACGCCAACACGACCCTCAACCCGGACCACACCATCCCCACGTCCGAAACTGGGACGCGGCATCGCACCGCGGAGCGGGTGGCTCGCCAGAGCGGCCAGTTGGTCATCTGCATCTCGCAGCGCCGAAACGTCATTACGCTATATCAAGGCAATTTCAAATACGTGCTGCGCGACATCAGCGTGATCTTGGCCAAAGCCAACCAGGCGCTGCAGACGCTTGAAAAATACAAGACCGTCCTGGAGCAGGAGCTCACGGACCTCAGCGCGCTGGAATTCGAGGAGGCCGTGACGCTCGAGGACGTCACGCGCGTTCTTCAGCGGTTCGAGACGGTGTTGCGCGTGACCAACGAGATCCGCCGCTATATCACCGAACTCGGCAACGAGGGGCGATTGGTCAGCATGCAGCTGGAGGAACTCGTCTCGGACGTCGACGAGCAGGCGTATCTGCTCATCAAGGACTTCGTCCATCCCGAGTGCCCTCACACGCCGCATCAGATCATGTCGCAGATCCACAACCTCTCGTCGGAGGAACTGCTCGACGGGGCGCTCCTGGCGCGCATTCTTGGATACCCGCCGAGCGTCAACCAGCTCGAGGAGAGTGTTCTGTCGCGCGGTTACCGGATTTTGAACAAGATCAGCCGATTGCCACAGCCCGTGATCGAAAACCTCGTCGAGCACTTCGGCGTTCTGTCCAACATTCTCAAGGCGTCGATGGCGGACCTGGACAAAGTGGAGGGCGTCGGCCCGGTCCGCGCCCGCATGATTCAAAACGGACTAGGACGGATTCAGGAGCAAGTGCTGATCGATCGTCAGATTTGACCCGCCCGGGAGGCGTGAGGTTTGTACATTCGATGGATTCCCAACGCGCTGACGGCCCTCAATCTCGTCGCTGGGCTTAGTTCCATGCTGGTTCTGCAGACAGGGCGGGTTGGTGTCAGTGCGCTTTTCGTCGTCTTTGGCATGATCATCGACGGACTGGACGGGCGCGTCGCGCGATGGCTTCGAGCGGAAAGCGAATTCGGGCGCATCCTCGACTCTCTGTCGGACATCGTGACGTTCGGCGTCGCGCCGGCCATGATCATGTACCGCGTGGAACTGCGGCATCTCGGGATCTTGGGCGATCTCGTCGCCATCCTGTTTCCGCTCTGCGGCGCGCTTCGCCTAGCGCGCTTTCACACCCAGCGCGGGCCCGCCGATACCTTCATCGGCCTACCGATCACGGCCGCCGGCGGCGTCGAAGCCACGCTCGCCCTGACCAAATCCGCGTTCGAGCCGGCGTCGATCATCCTATCCGCAGCCACCGTGCTCCTGTCGCTGCTGATGGTGAGCTCGATCCCGTACCCCAATTTCAAGCGCCTGTCCTATCCCAAGTCCATTCTGATCTTGGTGCCTTTGCTCGCACTTTTGATCGCCTGTATCTTGCGGTTTCACATCGTCGGTACCGACGTGCTGATCTTTGCCGTTTTGGGGCTGTATGCTGCGTACGGCATGGTTCACGCGATTCGCTCGTCCATCGTCGCGCGCAAACACGGGAACGGCGACGTGGCGCACGGCACGAAAAAGTAATCCTTGCGCGATCATGCAGGCCGTGGAATCGCTTTACGCGCAACCTGAAACATGTTACACTAAACATGGCACTCCAATTTTTTCAAAACCGTTGAACTGTCTCGTCCGTGGGCAAATTTCCAGGTGTTTTGGAAGTGCATCGGTTAGGATGGGATAGAGGACGTGCATACTAGGCATAGGAGGTGACGTCGGATGATGAAGAAGGTCGTACATCTGTTCTTCGTGGTTGTCGGTGTCTTGTTAGGTTATCAGCTTTGTCCGGACTTATTCCTTGATGTTTTTCACCTACATCGCTCGTTTGTGACGACCAATTGGTTTGGTGCCGCCGTGGGCGGCGCGCTGTTTTTGGTGGCGACCGTGTCCCTCGCGGGCTACGTGTCCGCCCTACTGCGATGGTTGGAGGAGCGGTTGAAGAGCGCGCCACTCGCCGACATCTTGGGCGGCACCGTCGGCATGGTCATTGGACTCGTCGTCGCATATCTGTTCTCGCCTGAAATTCGGGCAATTCCCTTGGTCGGCGTCGCGGTGGAGTTCTTTGTCGCGCTGTTTTTCGCGTATCTAGGCCTGCGCATCGGGTTTACCAAACGCGAGGAGTTGTGGAACCTGTTCGCGGGACGCCTCTCGCGCGAGCGCGAACGTTCCGACGGAAAAGACAAGAAGTCGGGGCTAAGGCCTGGCGACGCGAAGCTGCTGGACACGTCGGTCATCATCGATGGCCGGATCGCGGACCTCGTGGAGACGGGATTTCTCGACGGCACGCTCGTCATTCCTTCGTTCGTCCTGGCTGAGCTCCAGCACATTGCGGACTCTTCCGATGCGCTGAAGCGAAACCGCGGGCGTCGCGGGCTCGACATCCTGAATCGCATCCAGAAGGAGTCGAAGGTCCAGGTTCAAATCGTCGAGACCGATTTCGACGACATCCAGGAAGTCGATGCGAAACTCGTCCGGCTCGCAAAACAGATGCGGGGCAAGGTCGTGACCAATGACTTCAACTTGAACAAGATCTGCGAGTTGCAGGGCGTGCAGGTCCTGAACATCAACGATCTCGCCAACGCCCTGAAGCCGGTGGTCCTCCCGGGCGAGGAGCTGCAGGTCCACGTGATCAAGGACGGCAAGGAGCACAACCAGGGCGTGGCCTATCTCGATGACGGCACGATGATCGTTATCGAGGGCGGGCGCGAATATATCGGCGGCAAGATCACCGTGCTCGTGACGAGCGTCTTGCAGACGTCTGCGGGGCGGATGATCTTCGCCAAGCCAAAACTGTTGGAAAAGGCGCTGTGATCCGCGAGCGGATTGGCGCATGCATGTGAGGTTCAACAGGTGACGCTGCGGAGGGCGAGGGCGCCGAGCGCGTCCTCGGCTTTTCCATGCTCTCGGGAGTTGGGGAAAGGGGAACGCGGATGTGGGTGGCCATCGTCGTGGCGGCCGGTGAAGGCCGCCGCATGGGCTTCAAGAAGCAGTTTCTCGATCTCGCCGGGCGCCCGATGTGGCTTCGCTCGGTCGAAGCCATGATCGGCGGAGGCGCGGACGAGATCGTCGTGGTGGCGTCTCCAACGGATGTCGACCGCATGCGGGAGGAGGCACATGACGCCGGGCGCGACATTCACTTCGCGCAGGGCGGAGAGACGCGCCACGCTTCCGTCGTGTCGGGCGTGAAGCGCGCGTTGGAGTTGGTCACGCGCCGGAAGGCCGATCCGGCTCGGTCCGCCTTCGCCATCCACGACGCGGCTCGTCCCTTCGTGGCTGAAGAGGACGTGCGGCGCGTGTTTGAGGCCGCTCTGCGGGCCGGGGGAGCGGTGCTCGGATCTCCCTGTCGAGACACCGTAAAACGAGTGGAAGGCGGCTTGGTGCAAGAGACCGTTCCGCGGGACAAGCTGTTTCTCGCGGAGACGCCTCAGGCCATTCGGGCCGATCTCACTCCACGCGTCTACCTGGAGCGCCACTATTCGGCGGACGAGTCCCCCACGGACGACAGTGGGGCGATGGAGGCGGCGGGCGTGCCGGTCGTCGCTGTAGCGTCGACGGCGTTCAACGGCAAGATCACGACGCCCGCCGATCTCGACTACGCGCGCTGGCTGGCGTGCGAACGGTGGGGGAGGGCTGAACATGCGGATCGGACTCGGGTATGATGTGCACCGGATTGCGGAGGGCAGGCCGCTTGTCCTGGGGGGCGTGCGCATCGATGCCCCGTTTGGGCTCCACGGCCACTCGGACGCCGACGTCATCGCGCACGCCATCATGGACGCGCTGCTCGGCAGCCTTGGCCTCGGCGACATCGGTCAACACTTTCCGCCGGACGACGACCGGTTTGAGGGGGCCGACAGCCTGTCGCTCATGCGCGAGGTGGTCGCTATGATCGAGCGCGAGGGGTATCGCGTAGGCAATGTGGATGTGATGGTCATCGCGGAGCGGCCCAAGTTGCTCCCGCACGTGCCGGCGATGAGGAGGCGCCTCGCGGAGGTGCTTCAGGTTCACGAGCGCGACGTGTCCATCAAGGCCACGACGAATGAGAAGATGGGCTTCATCGGGCGCGGAGAGGGCATCGCCGCGCAGGCGGTGGCCCTGGTGGTCCGGCTCGACGAGAGGGGGCAGACGCCGTGACCGTGCGCGTGCGGTTCGCCCCAAGTCCGACGGGCAATCTCCACATCGGCGGTGTGCGCACGGCGCTCTTCAACTTCCTCTACGCGCGTCACACCGGGGGGCAGTTCATCTTGCGGCTCGAGGACACGGATGTAGAACGGAATGTCCCTGGGGCGGAACAGGCGTTTGTGGAGGCATTCCGCTGGCTCGGCCTGGCGTGGGACGAAGGTTTCGACATCGGCGGGCCGTACGGGCCGTATCGGTGCAGCGAGCGGATCGCCATCTATCGGGGTTATGCGGAGAAGCTGCTGGAATCCGGGATGGCGTACGCGTGCTTCTGCCTTCAGGGCGAGGCGAAGGAAGTTCGCCCGGACGAGGATGGCGACGATGGCCCGAGTGCGGGCGCGAGCGGCTGCACCGGGTCGTGTTCGTCACTCGACCCGGCGGAGGCTTTGAAGCGCATCCGGGCAGGCGAGCCCCACGCCATCCGGTTCCGCGCTCCGTCCGGCCCGCCCATCGTGGTCCGGGATATCATCCGGGGCGAGATCGCTTTTGAGCGCGAGGACTTGGGGGACTTCGTGATCATCAAGCGGGATGGCATGCCGACGTACAACTTTCAGGTGGCCGTCGACGATCATCTCATGGCCATCACGCACGTGATTCGAGGCGAGGAGCATTTGTCGAACACGCCGCGCCAGCTCCTCATCTACGAGGCGTTCGGCTGGCATCCGCCGCAATTCGCACACCTGCCGATTGTGCTCGATGAGTCGCGGAAGAAATTATCGAAGCGCGATCCGAACGTCCTGCCGGTGTCGGCGTACCGCGAGCAGGGCTACGTCCCGCAGGCCATTGTGAATTTTTTAGCGCTTCTCGGTTGGTCTCCCGGAGGCGAAGACGAGATCTTCGGGCTGGACGAGCTGTGCGCGCGCTTCGATCTCGACCGCGTCGGGCGCGCCGGCGCCGTGTTCGACGTCGCCAAGTTCCGCTGGATGGCGAACCAATACTTCAAGGCGCTTGCCCCGAAAGAGGCGGTCCGGCTCATCCGCGAACAGGCCGTGCGCTTGGGCTATCAGTTCCCGCCGTACGTGGACGACGAGTGGCTTGAGCGGGCCGTGACGCTCGTTCAGGACGGCCTCGCCTGCGCGCGCGATTTCTTCACCGCCGCGAGGGTGTGGCTTGAGCCCGAAGTGGCGTACGATGAAGAAGCGCGTGCGCTGCTCGCGACCGAAGGCGCGGCTCGCGTGATCCGCGCGTATCTGTCGGCGTGCGAACAGGATCCGTCCTGGGAAGAGGCGGCGAATCGAGCCCGTTTTCAGGCGGTGGGACGGGCGCTTGGCGTGAAGGGAAGAGATCTGTTCATGCCCGTGCGGGCCGCTGTGACCGGTCATACGCACGGCCCCGATCTGCAGAAGTCGATGGCGCTTCTGCCTAAAGAGATGGCGGTGGAACGCATGCGCCGCGCGCTCACGCTTGCACAAGCGCGGGAGCATCACGGGAGGTGAGGTTCGCGTGGGCATTGTCCTATACAACAGTCTGACAGGCAAGAAGGAGCCGCTTCAGACGCTCGAGCCCGGCAAGGTGCGGTTTTACGCGTGCGGCCCGACGGTCTATCACTTCTTCCACCTCGGGAACGCGCGCATGTTCGTAGTCTTCGACACCATCCGCCGCTACCTGGAGTACCGAGGGTACGAAGTGCGCTTTGTGCAGAACTTCACGGATATCGACGATCGCATCATTCAGCGCGCACAGGAGCTCGGTATCAGCCCGCGCGAGCTCGCCGAGGAAAACATTCGCTATTACTTCGAGGACGCGGGCAAGCTGTTCATCCGGCCCGCGACCGTGCACCCGCGGGTCACCGAGTGCGTCGACGATATCATTCGCTTCATTCAGGATTTGATTGATCGCGGCCACGCCTACGAGCGAAACGGCAGCGTCTACTTTGACACGTCCTCCTTCCCGGAGTACGGCAAGCTGTCCCACCAGTCGCCGGAGGACATGCGCGCGGGCTACCGGATTGAGGTCCAGGACGAAAAGGACGATCCGACGGATTTCGCACTCTGGAAGGCGGCGAAGCCCGGCGAGGAGTGGTGGCCGAGCCCGTGGGGGCCGGGGCGCCCGGGCTGGCATATCGAGTGCTCCGTGATGAACTACCTGTATCTCGGCGAGCAGATCGACATCCACGCGGGCGGGCGCGATCTCATCTTCCCGCACCACGAGAACGAGATCGCCCAGAGCGAGGCGCATTCGGGGAAGACGTTCGCCCGGTATTGGCTGCACAATGGCACGCTCAACATCAACGGCGAGAAGATGTCCAAGTCCACGGGCAACTTCATCATGGCGCGCGACCTTCTGGAGCGCCGGGACCCGCGCGCCGTGCGCTTTTTCCTGCTCTCCGCGCACTACCGGAACCCGCTGAATTACACCGAGGAGGCGCTGGATCAGGCGGAGCAGGCGCTCTCGCGGATCGACCGCTTGATCCGGGACTTGGACCACCGCGCGGAGGCCCTGAAGGCGATGCGTGGGGCGCTCGACCGCGCGGACGAAGTCCCGTCCACGCAGGGGCGTTCGGACGTGGAACAGATCCGAAGCGCCTTCATCCAAGCGATGGACGACGACTTCAACACGGCGGACGGGATGGCGGCCATCTTCGACGGCGTGCGCGTAGTCAACACACGCCTCGAAGAAGGCGGCGTGACCCTCGGCGATCTCCGCCTGTACCGGGATCTGTTTGTCGAACTGCTCGGCGTGCTCGGCATTCCGAAGAAGGAAGAGGAGCGTCTGGAGGACGAGATCGAGCGGCTCATCGCGGAGCGCGCAGAAGCCCGGAAGCGGCGCGACTTCGCGCGGGCGGACGAGATTCGCGACCAGCTTCGGCACCGCGGCATCGTGCTTGAGGACACGCCGTACGGCACGCGCTGGAGCTACGAATCATGAAGGTGAACTGGCGGGTGGACGAGGTCTCGCCGCTCGCGCTCGCGTTTCTGGGCGATGCGGTGTGGGAGATCTATGCGCGCAACCACTGCCTGAATCTCGGCATTCTTCGCCCGCGCGATCTGCAGCGGCAGGCCACGCGTTACGTCTCCGCCGTGGCGCAGGCCGAGGCCCTTCGCCTGCTGGAACCCATGCTGACCGAGGCTGAGCGCGACGTGATTCGGCGGGGGCGCAACCAGAAGTCGTCCCACACGCGCCGGAATGTGGATGTGGTGGTCTATCGGCTCGCGACCGGCTTCGAGGCGCTGGTGGGCTACCTGTACGCCACGGGCGAGCGGGAGCGGCTTGACGAGCTCGCCGCTCATGCGCTCGCGGCGCTGGATGCGCAAAATGACCAAGCGAGGGAGCCATGAACATGTCCATGAGAGACGGCGCGCGGCGCCGATCGGCACAAGGAGAAGAGGCGGTCGACCTCGTCAAGGGCCGGCACGCGGTGCTGGCAGCGCTTGAGAGCGAACGGCCCGTGAACAAGGTGTGGGTGGCGGAAGGCGCTTCGGGCATGGACGCCATCGTAGCGAAGGCGCGATCTCGCGGCGTCGTGGTGCAGTTTGTGCCTCGGAGCCGGCTCGACGAGATGGCGAGCGCGCACCAGGGCGTCATTGCGCAGGTGGCGCCGTATGCCTATGTCGATCTCGACGACGTGATTCGGCGCGACACAGGTTTTTCGCCGCTCGTGGTGGTGCTCGACGAGATCGCGGATCCGCACAACTTCGGGGCGATTTTGCGCACGGCGGAGGCAGCGGGGGCGCAGGGCGTGGTCATTGGGAAGCGCCGACAGGCGCAGGTCACCGACGTCGTGGCGAAGGCCGCGGCGGGTGCGCTCGAGGCGTTGCCCGTGGCGCGCGTAGCCAACGTCGCGCAGGCGTTGCAGCGGCTGAAGCAGGCGGGCTACTGGATTGTCGGTGCGGATGTGGAGGCCAAGGTGCCCTACACCGAGGTCGACTACCGGGGGGCCACGGCCGTGGTCATCGGCTCCGAGGGCCAAGGGATGCGCCGGTGGGTTCGCGAGCAGTGCGACTTTCTGGTGTCCATCCCGATTCTGGGCCGAGTGCAGAGTCTGAACGCCTCGGTCGCGGCGGGGGTCCTGCTGTATGAAGCGGTCCGCCAGCGGGCGTAAGGGGCGTTTGACGCGCCTCGTGATCGTCGATGGGTACAATGTCATCGCCAGGCGGGCGGGTCGAAGCCTGGCGCAGATCGAGGACCTGGAAGAGGCGCGCCGCGAAATGGAGGACCTGTTGAGCCAGTACCGGGCGATGTACGGCGAGGACGTGATCGTCGTGTACGATGCGCACCGCAGGCCCGGGCCGGGCCGGGAAGAGGAGCAAGCGGGGGTGCGCATTGTCTTCACGGAGTCGGGGGAGACGGCGGACGCGCGGATCGAGCGGTTGGTGTACGACCTGCGGGACGAGTATCGGGAGATCACGGTGGCCACGTCGGATGCGGCCGAGCAGCAGGTGGCGCTGGGTGGGGGCGCGCTGCGCATCTCCGCGAACGAGCTGCTGGTGCGGCTCGAAAAGATGAGGGAGGACATCGACCGCGAGACGAAACGCCATTCGATCGGCGATCGGCGCACGCTGCGCGACGCGCTCACGGGCGATTTGGCGAATCAGCTCGAACGATGGCGGCGGCGATAGGCTCAACATGCCGAAAATGGCGTCCTGACGCCTATTTTGCTGTCTCAACGCAATTGATCCTTTCAAATGGCATCATGTATAATGGCGTCATTCACGAGGCTCGGGGTGATAGAGTTTGTCGACGCAGCCGACACCAAGAGACGCCGACGCGGCCCCGCCGTACGACACGGCGCCC
>Ga0208314_100916_pt1 | contig 9718 bp, 16 predicted proteins | sample OSPB_Mat_host_9__FD_187144 | JGI IMG/M metagenome (GOLD analysis project Ga0208314, IMG submission 187144) | Extremophilic microbial mat communities from Yellowstone National Park, USA - OSPB_Mat_host_9_15 (SPAdes) (version 3) | ecosystem: Environmental > Aquatic > Thermal springs > Hot (42-90C) >...
CACAACGCATGAATAAAAAAATCGGAAAATCGCAAAAACACACGAAAAACGTTAAACGAAAACGAAAAATGTTAAGCCAACAAAAAGTAATAAAAAAGCCGGAAAGTTCACAAAAAAGCAATCAAACAATATAAAAAAGAAAGAGTGGGCAGATTTTTGATGAATTGCTCAGTAGTTCAGCGGGTGGGCCGGTGGTGGGAGCAGCGGACCTATTAAGCCGGCGGCTAACGGGTTTGGTCGGCAACGGCCGCTCTTTCCTATTATAATAGGAATAGGGCGGCCGGCCGGCCGCAGCGGCAGCGGGTGGGGCAGCGGTGGGGCTTTTTGGCCTATTAGGCAGCGGCTTAACGGATTAGCAGCTTAGCGGCTGCCCATTAGGGTTTTTTAACCCCGGCCGCTATTCTAGAAACCGGCCTCAGGCGAGGTGTGAGCTATGATGGACGTCAAGGACATAGTTGAACAGGTTATAAGAGGTTACGACTTAGCCCTTAACTTTTCTACCATGCCCACATGGGTCGATGCCATGGAGACGTTCGAGTACCTCGACGACTTCGAAGACCTAGATGACGAGGAGCTAATAGAGACGCTGGCCAGGCTGGCCGGCTATCCCTACGAGAACTTTAAGGAGGTCTGGGAGAGCCTTAGCGATGAGGAGAAAGAAGAAGCCCTAGGTGAAATAGAATATAGGATTGTGGTTCTGGGATTTAAGGAGCTGTTAAAGGCGATATCGACCGACCTCTATATTAGGGAGAACAAGGAAATGAGAGAAAAGATAATCAACGTCGCAAAGAGATATGTCAATGGCGAAATCGACCTCTATAATTTTGCTGTAGAGCTCGAGAACATATTATGGCCCACAGAAGACGATAAGAAGAAGTACGACGAGGCCGTGCGGGACTTCTGGGACGGGATTGGTTTGACGGACTACATCGAGGAGGACAAGGTCAAGGAGATGGTCAAGGAGTACCTAATCGAGGAGCTCGAGGCCGTCGAGAAAGAGTAAATGGAAACGTCCTTTTTTGTCCTTTTTATATTTATAGCCGGCTGAATGTGAAAAATATAGGGGCGGAAACAGGTGAACGGAAAGCCGTTATCAAAGGCAGCTGACGACCTTCTCAGGAAGGTCGTACATGGATTTCAGGAGAGCATGGAGCACTCAATTGTAGACCCCTGGGACTTGAGCTATGCGTTCATTGCTGACATAAGGAGGATAGAGATGAGCTCGGAGGACCTTAAAGGGGATGAGGTCCTTGACGTCCTAGCGATGGCGTCCAATGTAAACTATATTGAGCTTAAGGAGGACTGGGACAAGCTCTCGATAGATGAGAGGAAAGAGGTGGTACACAGGATAATAGAGGCAATGGCGTCTTTAGGGCTGATGTCAGCACTCGGCACTATTGCGATTTACGCAGAGCCCTATAAGAAGGAGGAAATACTGCGTATTGCGTCAAAGTATTACAAGAAGAAGATTAGCTATGATGAAATGGTCTCGGAAATGGAGGACGTCCTCTGGCCTACGAGAAGGGAGAAAATCAGGTACTGGAAGTTCATAGAGAGCTTCAGAAAAGCGATGTCGTTAGCGAGGTACCTGCCCGAGGCGGTCGTTAGGGCAATGATACATGTCTACCTCATTAATATGATAAGGCTCCAGATGTTCGACAACTTATGGGTTATCCCGAGCGTTTATCCGAGGTTGCTCGAATGAACCCGCTCTACATTTATAGCCGGCCATAGGCGAAAAACATAGAGGTGAAAATAGGTGAAGCTGAAACCCTTAACGGGGCCGGCCTTAGACCTCTTTGAGAAGGTCGTAATGGGGTACCGGGACTACATGGAGCACTCGAGTATACCGCCCTGGGTGCTGAGCCACTTCTTTATTGAGGACTTAAAGCAGACATTAGAGGAGCCCGGAAGCCTTAAGGGGGATGCGGTCGTGAACGTCTTAGTGATGATGTCTCACGTCGATTACAGTAAGCTCATGACGGACTGGTACAAGCTCTCGATAGAGGAAAGGGGAATGGTTGTAAGCAGGATAGCGACAGCGATAGCGTTCATGGGGCTATCATCATTACTTGGTAGCATGGCGACCTACCTGGGTCCTCGAGAAAAGGAGGAAGTGATGCGTGTCGCCATGAAGTATTACGAGGGGAAAATCAGCTATAATGAAATGGTTTCTGAAATAGAGAACATCATTTGGCCTAAGGAGGAGGAGAAGAACCTGGACTGGTATCATGTAGAGAACTACAGGAAGGGGATGTCGTTAGCAGAGTACCTGCCTAAGGAGCTCGTTAGGAAAATGGTAGGCGTTTTCCTCATTAAGTGGATAAGGCTTCAGCAGACTGACAGCCTATGGGTTTTCCCGAGCATTTATCCGAATTTCCTTGAATAAACCCGGCTTAACGGATTAGCTGCCGGGCAACCGTTCAGCAAAGTATTTTAACCCCTGCCGGTACTCCCAGAAGCGGCCCCGGAAGGGGCAGGTGCGAGAGAATGAGTGGCGTGAAGGGTAGTCATGTGGGGCCTAAGGCCTCGGGCGTTATTTCGGCTTCGGCCGAGCCCGAGGTCGAGGGTCCCGAAGAGATAACCGAGCTAAATATCTCGATAAGCCCTAGAGGTAAGGCCGTAGTCGAGAAGATACTAAAAGGCAAGCTAAGCGACTTTATCCCTGAGCAGAAAATCAAGAACCCGCAATACGTAAACCGAGAGGCAATACAGATACACTTCAGGACCGAGGACGGAAGGAGATTCCGTGAGACATTCACACTAAGCACAGCTACTAATAGTAAGCTTCGCAGGTTCATAACAAGGTACGGCCCGCCCAAGGTCGGCATGGAAGTCGAGTACCAGGAGGACGCCAGGGGATTCCCGAGAATAGTACTGTGAGGTGGTGGCCAAGGCTGACCGAGGTGAGAAGGCGTGAGCGTCAAGGTAGGTGTGAAACACGTCTGCAGCTATATTCCCATAGACCTCTACGAGCAGCTGCTTAAGGTCAAGGCCGAAACCGGCAAAAGCATGAACGAGATTATTTACGAGGCTTTAGATAAGGTCTACGGAAAGCAGGAGGGGGGAACGCAATGACTAAGATAGAGGACACGCTAACGTATAAGGCTGCCGAGGTCTTGGCCTACGAGCATCCGCAGCTTGACGCAGAGCTTAAGGAGGCCCTTTTTGAGGTAATCAAGAAGCTGAAGGAGCCGATAATCTATCACGTCCTTGGTTCGGGAAGGTCGGCTGCCGAAATTATAGGTTACTTGGCCAACGCAGTTATACGGGACTATGACACCTATGACACCGAGTCGATCCCGGTCGGCGCGCTTAGGGATATAGTCCTGAGCTCTAACGGGCCGATAATGATAACGCAGTCATGGATAAATATTCCGCTGAATGCTAACGACTGCTATGTAACGGCTAAACTTCTACTGGGGCCGAAAAAGGTAGAGCTATTCGTAACCCATAGATATGCGTATCTAGACCTTGAAGGCTTACCTATACACCAGAAGGTACACGCTCTTGTGGGCTCGGATATAGATAGGGTTAAGGACCTGGTTAATGGAGACTGTAGAGACCTTAAGGAGAGCTATGAGGAAGGCGTTAAGTTCTTGTCTAAGCAAGGCGTTAGACCTATGGACATAGAGCTTAGGGACACGGTAAGAGAACGAATAGCGACGTTAATCATTAAGGAGTTTCACGCCTACAGTAAAGACAGTAAGCTAAGGCTATTCCATCTGGTAGATAGATTAACGCCAACCCTAACACAACACCTCATAGGGGCAGGAGAGAGGATAGATTGGATACCTAGAGAGCTTGGAGAGAACTACGTATTTAGAGAGAAGGCCGAACCGCTAATAGGTATTATTGAATGGGCCCTGGATAATGAGGCTTACATTCCCGTAGTTCACCATGACGTTATAATTATCCCGGTAAGGTCTAACGACCTATACGTCTCGGTAGGCGTTACGACAGGACAGCCAAAAGTAACGTTCTTCGGCTTCCCTAAGGTGCTGCCGCTGACTAGGACGCTGCACCCTGCCTACAGCTGGTCATGCGAGATAACGGATAGGACTAACGGCTGCGGAAGCTACGACCCTGACGCCATAGTTAGGACGCTAGAGGAAAAGATAGCCGAGCGAATGAGTAAGGAGCAACCCGAGCTTAACGAAGCCCGAGAGCTAATAAATGAGATGCTAAAAGGAGGCGGTAAGAGGTCATGAAGGTTGTAACCCTTAAGCTGCCCGAGGACATCTACTATCTGCTAAAGGAGTACGCTCATAGGCGTAACATGCCGTTAAGCGAAATAATCAGGAAGGCCCTCATAAAGTATCTTAAGGAGGAAAACCTTGAGGCCAAGGACCAGCCCTATTACGGGAAATACATAAAGGTAACGTTAGGCGAAAAATTAGCGGCCGAATGAGCTTTTTTTCTCCTCCTCCTTTTCTTAGCAATGGGGCCCGAGCGGGGCCCATGAGCCCCCCCACCCTACGTGGTGGGCTCTCGGGGGATGACCTGCCCCAGTAGGGCCCCTGAAACTTGAACGGACCGCTAAGCAAAGTTTTTTAACCCGGCCGGGCAGGGAGAGAGGGGAGAGGGCCAATGAGCATAGTGCTGAAGGGCATGGCCCGCAGCGTCCTGACGCTCTTAGAGCGGTACGGATGCCTGCACACTAACGAGGCCGAGGGCCTTCGCTGGCTGATAGAGGACACCACGATAACCGAGACTGAGCTGAAGGCGTTACTGTTAGAGCTCAAGGAGAGAGCCATAGGCTGCGACGCCATCCCGATGCCTTTGGCCCTCTCCATAGCCAGGCAGGTAAGCGAGGCGGTGGGAAGTGAGTGAGGATAAGGAGCCCGAGCCTAAGGAGGAAAAGGTCTGTTTTGACTTCCTAGGGGCCTTTCACGTGTGTAAAGGGGATGTGGTGAGGATTAAGGTCGCTAGAGAGGTGTTTATCGGGCAGGTCGAAGAGGTTAGGGATTGGGGAATAGTTATCCGAGACCAGTTCGACCGGCCTATAGTAGTACGCAACAAGTACATAGAGTACATAATTAGGCTTCACAGGGAAAAGGAGGAGAGCAGTAATGCCGTCAGCTCCAATAGCTGACTTCGTTAGGTGTTACTATGAGGACTGTGTGCGTCCCAGGGTAAAGCAGAGCGCGTATGCGGACCTCGAGGGAAAGACAGGAGAGGAAAGGGTTAGGGCTGCGGCCGAAATATGGAAGTACCGAGACCACACGAAGAACCCGGACTGCCGGCTTGAAGGGCTTCCTATGCCTCCAATAGCTCCGAAAACGAGGAAGATAACGAAGTTCATGGGGGCCGACGACGCCTATAGGGAAATCGGAAGCAAATATCACATGTCCCACGCAAGGCTCGAGGTACTGGCTAGGTGGACAGGGATAACGTACACAGTCGAAAAAGAGGTTGGCGTGGCCGGCAAGATGTTCGGCATATTCTTCTATACGAGATACAGGCGTCATTCGGCCAGGGGAAGCCCCAAGAGCCTTAACGAGGTCTTCACCTTACGGCTTTACACGCCAGCCCCTCTTACGTTCACATGCGATAACTCTATAGCGTCAGCTGAAGTAGACCAGCCCACGCTAAGGAAGCTGGTAAGGACGCTCCTGCTAAGCATACAGCTTAGGCCGAGCGGGACCCTATACATAAGGCCCCTGGAGGTAACTCCTGACTGCCCGGACCCTAGGCGTCAGGTATTTGGGGGAGGCCTGGAATGGGGAGTACCTCCTTTTTCCGAGGTGTATAAGGACATAATAGACAAGTACCTAAGCTTAATCTACGGCACAAATGCGGAAAAGGAGATAGAGGCCATAGATAGGCAGAAGCTAACCGAGGAAATACCTCTAGGATATCCTACCGAGGTCGCAGAGACAATAGTGAATGAGTTCGTAGAGAACCTTAGCGTTACCGAGATTAGAGTAGGCTGCACTGAGAACCCCTTCGAGCTATATCCTATGCTTAGAGATATAGAGAGACAAACCCAAGACTGCCTCGAAAAAGGAGCGATAAGCGGTAGGTGTGATACGGTAAAAGCGTGCCTAGGAAATATGTACTGCCCGTTTATCGGCTATCACAGCTATATATGGCCCGGTACCGAGCTGACGCTTGACGTCTCCAAGGGAATGACCTGGTCTAACGGAACAGCGGCCACAGCTAATATCTATGCCCCAATATGGCTATGGGCTAACGGATATATCAAGGTACCGCTTATTATGCCGACCATAGCTGTCATAGAGCGGGCAAGGTTCTCGGATGCGAACATGGCAGCAACCCTTCTGGAGTACTCTCAGATAACTAAGAAGCTGCCCTTCGAGGAGGCCGTAGGAAGACCTACGGCCTTCGCCAGGGCCCTCGTTAGGTCGTTTATAGAGCCCTTCGCTCCAGACGTCCTAGAGGTGTTCAATAAGCCCCCATTCCTAATGTCTAGCTTCGAGGCCGGGATTCTACCCTATACGTTCTACGACCTCTTGGGTTACCTATGGGTGAGAGCGTGATAGTTACTATAGACAGGGATAACCAGGGCGATTTCACCGATTTGCTTTTTGAGCTCAGGCTAAGGTACCTGTGTAAAAGCCCTGACAGCTGCCGTGTCTGGAAGACCAACAAGGGCTATCACGTGGCGTTAAGGATAAACGGCCTCGACTTCGAGAAGGCCCTATTCCTTAGGGCCTACCTCCTTGACGACTTCTATCGCTTAGGCTATGACCTAGCCAGGACGGACGGCCTCGGGCCCGGGGCCATGACTGGCGTCATTTTTGACGCTAAAGGAGGGGCCGAAAGGAGCCGGGCCAGGGAGCTCGAGCTATAGCCTAGACTACTTTTGTTCACGGCAGAACATAAGCTCCTTGCCGTCCTCACTGACGTACTGGAGGCGCCAGCCATACATGTTCTTTAGCAAGCGAGCCTTGTCATGCGTCCATGCGTGTATGGCTATACAGACAAGCTTATACTTAGAGAGAGCGTTAAAGTCTATGTCGGCCTCGCAGCCCTCGCAGTCAATTATGAAGACGTCGCCGTCAGGGTAGTCTCCCGGCCTCCACTCCCCTCTTGCCTCTGCCCTGCCGCAGAACCCGAGCTCGCTACAGACCGTCGTATACTTGCCTAGCAGCTCGGCGTCCTTCTCATAAAAGATAACACGCTTAGCGCCGTGTAATATAAAATAGTAGACCGAGCTTCCGCAGTCTCCGCCTATATGTACTACTACCTTGTCCTTAAGGTCAAGGCTGCCGTAGGACTCATCGTACTCATAGTAGTAGTCGCAACCCTTCTCCCTGAAGTACTTAACGAGGTCAAGGACGCTCACATCCTTGTCGCCTTTCCCGACTCAAGGCAGTCCCTTACGCTCATATCGCCGCCGGCCTTTAAGCATTCCGCAATCCGCTCTATGATATCTACGACGTGAATGTTGTGCTGCGTGGCGTACATGTAGTAGGTAAGCTTGACCTCGGGAGTGGTCTTAACTGCTAACGTCCTGTTACGCTTGGGCTTGGCTACTGAACCTTTGCTATCGGCCGTGTGTCCTCACCCCCCATCTGTATGACCCTAGGCGTTATGTGGTATTGAACCACCTTGGTGGGGAACGCTATGGAGAGCGAGACGCCCAGCATGGTAAGCGTCATAGGAAGGTTGACCATCATGAGGACGTCAGGCGTCATGTATATGTCAATAAGGCCCTTTCTGACCTTGACCATAACGACGTCGGCGAACTGACCGAAGGCGCCCTTAATGACGGCCCTAACCCCCTCGGCGTCCTTCTTAAGCCGCTTTATAAGCGTTACCTTGCTGTATATGGTCTTACCGGCAAGGGGATGGTTAAAGTCTATGGTAACGCTGTCCTCGGTAACCTTTATGACCCTGCCGGCCCTCATGCCCAGCGTTATTGTCTGCCCTACCTGAGGGTTGAGGCCCATGTCCTGAAGCGGCTTAAGGGGCACGGTAACGACGTTCATGGGGTCCCGAACGCCGAACAGCATGCTTCCGTCTATGGAGACCACCCTGGTCTCCCCCTCCTTCATGGTCATTAGGGCCGTGCCGACGGCAGGGTTGAGGGCAGGGGAGCCTATGATGACGGCGACGGGCTCCTTGGACTCGGTAAGGAGAACCTCGTTACCGTTGTCGTCAATGTAGTACTCCTTGAACGATATAAGCACTATGTCGCCTCGGTGGTTGATTACGCCGACCTCCTGCTCAGAGCCTGACACTGACCATCACCACCCCGTTCTCTATCCTTACATCTATGAACGGCCCGAACCTGGCCCTGGCCTCAGGAGTCATGTTGGAGAGGATTACGTTCTTTATGTCGTCTGCCGTGAACTTCAGGGTCAGCGTCTGGCCCTGAATCGACAGCTGGTCAGGCCTGAGGTTAAGGTTTCCCTGGGCCTGGGCCAGGCCAAGGATTGCGGAAAGCAGGCCGCCCTGGCCGCTGCTCATACTCACACCCGGCTAGGAGAGAGGGAGGCCGGAGTTAAAAAACCTTTCCAATCAGGACATGAGGATGCCGACGTCCGTCATGAGCATCATGAAGGCGAGCGGATGCTGGGCCACGAGCCTGATTACATAGCTTATGACGCTCTGGAGCCACGCTGCTATCTGCTGTATGTACATCGCTATGCTCTTTAGTATGGCGGATATTACGCTTCTGGCCTCCTCGGTGCCGTACTCGGCCGCCTGTACCGCAGCGTCTACCAGCCCGCTCACTTATCTCACACCTGGAATGTTATAGTGTAGGTAACGGTTATATACCATCCTGGGTTAAGGGTTACAGACGGGTTTATGTTATCAACTATCAGCGAGTAGAGGAAGTACTCGCCAGGGCTCCAGCCAGCTGGACAGCTCTGGAAGCATTGGAGCGTAGTGCCGACTGCCGCAAGCACTAAGGCGACGGAGCCCACGTTCACCGTGTTGTTAGAAACGTTAGTCCATGTCTGGCTGAACTGGAGCAACCAGCCGCCCTGGCCCTGAACGACAGCATTAACGAACTTGAACTGGCCAGGGCTAAGGACGCTCGTTGAGAGAGGCCCGCAGGGCCCGAACGAGGTATAGGTAGTACTACACTGGCTCGAGCCAAGCCATATACCGGGGCTGGTTATAAGGGAGTTAGCGTAGACAGGAAGCAGGGGACAGCCGTCGGCACAGAACAGCTGCTGAGGAACGCCTATAACATACGTCATAACAGGGTTGGCGCTGTAGCCGGTACCAAACGCATTGCCTATGGCGTCATAGAAGCTGAGCTGCGGGACGTTAGGCGTCCAGAACTGCGAGGCGATAAGGAGCGTGGCGAAGGTCTGCGTAAACGACTTCGTTTTTTCCTCTATAACCTTAACGGTCCTGCCCTTCTCATCCTTAACCTCAACCCTAATCTTAGCCGAGACACGACCTGCGCTCAACTAAAGGCACACCCACTGCTCTAAGGAGAGGCTAAAAGCTTTATTGCTTTACGGAGGGCGGAAAAGCGCAGAACATAAGGACCTCTAACTGTAGAGAAAAAAGAGGCAGCTGTTAAGCCTTTTCCATCAGTTCGGTATCTGGTAGGTTACGGTAACGGTCATGCCTGCGGACGGGCTCCATGTTATAGGTGAGCTAAGGTCGAAGTAGTTAATGCCTATATAGACGGGCGTGGTAAACCAGGCGCCGCCGACCACGCCGTAGAGGACAGCGACAACAGCAAAGCTGGCAACGGTTATGGTGCTGCCCGACGTGTTTGTCATCT
>Ga0208314_100923_pt1 | contig 9675 bp, 13 predicted proteins | sample OSPB_Mat_host_9__FD_187144 | JGI IMG/M metagenome (GOLD analysis project Ga0208314, IMG submission 187144) | Extremophilic microbial mat communities from Yellowstone National Park, USA - OSPB_Mat_host_9_15 (SPAdes) (version 3) | ecosystem: Environmental > Aquatic > Thermal springs > Hot (42-90C) >...
CACCCGTCCGCCGCTGACCTCCGAAGAGGTCCGCTCGACTTGCATGTATTAGGCACGCCGCCAGCGTTCGTCCTGAGCCAGGATCAAACTCTCAATCCAAGTGCTTTATCCTGACCTGTGGTCACAAAGACTCACGGGCTTGGTGGTCTCGTGTGTTTAGTTTTCAAGGAGCGAATCCCGCGCCACCGCGCGGATTTCGTGCCGCCTCGCGGGCGGCGAAAATGATACTATCACCCCTGGCCCCTACGTGTCAAGCGGGACCGCGGAGGAAAAATACCCGGAACCTAATTCCAACGGAAAAGTATCGGAGAATACACTTTCGGAACAAAAACACGCGCCGGTTCTGAGTCTTCGGCGCGTTCGTTCCATCTGGCCATGAATCAAGCGCGAAGCTGAGCCCGGTTACCCTCGGCTCCCGTGATAATAATCCAGAAGACGCTCCTGAACCCACTGCTTATTCTCCGTGTCAGCAAACTCCCGCTTGCCCTCCACCGGCGCATTGAGCTGAACCTGGTCTGAAAAAACCGCGTCCTGCAACTCTCCACCCTTCATTGGATGACTCCTCGTCACCTTTACCACTCCCCCAGGATTTGTTCCAGACTTGATCTACAACAGATGATGTATAACAGATGTGTTTTGTCTTCATTGTATTAGTTACAACCCAAAAAGTCCAGCTATTTTTCGCCCAATTTCGAAGGTGTGCCCCATTTCGGATCTCTCCAGTTCACTTGATAAAGCGGAATCCCCGACTCGAGCAAAAAAGGATGTATGCGTCGAGACGTTTCCTCCACCATTCGCGGCACAAGCGCATAGAGCTCATGGCGCGCTCTTGTCATGGCAACGTAAAACAAGCGCCTCTCGTCATCTGAACTCAACGTCGCATCGTGAGGCACCGCCATGTCAAGCAAAGCGACCACATCCCATTCCTTGCCCTTGCTATCATGAAATGTACGAAACTCCACTCCCCTCGCCATCAGATCCCACTCTGACCCAAACGCTCGCCGCAGCGCCACCCACGCACCCGCCAACTGATTTCGCGTGCGCGCTAGAATCGACATGGAATATCCGTGATGCACGGCGCGACGGAGCAGGTGTGCGACAACCACCCATTGTGCTGCGCGATCTCGGACCTCATACGCCAGGCAGATACCTTCCGCGTCGTGGACTCCGCGCAGAGGCTTGTCCACTCGAACCTTCACATGGCGAATCAACTGCGCGGCGTGATGTAAAATCCTTTGGTCGGACCTGAAGTTCAGGGTGAGCAGATATTGACGTGCCTTGGGGAGAACCTCTACCGCGCGCTGGAGATACACGGGCGAAGCACCGCGGAACGCGTAAATGGACTGATCGTCATCGCCAACCACGAAGGCCAAGGCGCTGTTTCGTTCTACGAGCGACGTAAGAAGCGCCCACTGCAGCTCATTCGTGTCTTGAAACTCATCCACCAAGATGTAGTTCATCTGAAAGAGGCGAATCTTCGACGCAGATCGCGACTGCAACAGCTGCAACGAGGCGAGTAGAATATCGTCATGGTCCCAGCGGTTCAGCGCGCGTTTTCTCCGGACGTAATCTTCCAGAATCTTCTTCGCGTTAGCATCTAACTCGTCCTTTTTCTGCCTGCCCACGACCCGGCTGTACAGCGTGAGGTAGGATTGGAGTTCGTACACGTTCACCGCATGGCGTTCACCCAGGACGTTAACAATTGCTTCTCGCATCAACGCATACTGCTCCCGCTGTGCAAGCACAGGATGCACTTGGCGATCCGCCTCCAACAGTGCTCGAAAAAACACTGCGTGAAACGTGCCCATGGCACACGACTCCACGTCCACCGGGCGCAGTCGTTCGTGCCCGCGCAGCTTTTGACGCATATGTTCGGCCGCCTGCCGTGTGAACGTCATGGCAAGGATGCGCTGAGGAGGTGTTCGACCCGTTGCGATGACGTGTGCAAGATGCTCCGTCATCACCGTCGTCTTGCCACTTCCAGGAGCAGCTACCACCACCGATGAAGCATCCTTGGGTTCGATCACGGCCCATTGTTCCTCAGTCCACATCGATATCCCCCACCACCATTCAACACCTCGGAGGCACTTGCGTCGATAAAGACGAGGAGAAACCCAACCCTTGCGGGAAAGCCGCCGCTCGGTGCGCCGACGCTGTGGGCAAGTGTGATATCATGGAACGGTCAAGGGGGAACCACCGTGGCCATCTACGCGATCGCAGATTTGCACTTGGATACATCACAAAGCAAACCCATGGACGTATTCGGACACGAGTGGCGCGATCATGCGGAGAAGATCGCGCATCACTGGCAAGACCAGATCCACGACGATGACATCGTCCTAATTCCGGGTGACATTTCGTGGGCGATGAAACTGGAAGAGGCCGTGCCCGATCTGGCGTGGATCGGGCGCCTGCCTGGACGAAAAGTGCTCATTCGGGGAAACCACGATTTTTGGTGGGGTGGGATTCAACGGGTTCGTAAAGCGCTCCCTGAACGCATGTACGCCTTGCAGAATGATTGCCTTGTTCTTGACAACCTGTGTTTCGCAGGCACTCGAGGATGGACGCTGCCCCATCACCCGTCGTACATGCCGGAACAGGATGAGCCCATTCTCAGACGAGAAATTCTGCGCCTTGAGTTGTCACTCAAGGCGGCGGTCAAAGAAGCCAAACCGATTCTGTGTCTGATGCACTACCCGCCCGTCGATACGGATCATCCAGACTCTCCGTTCCACAAACTGCTCGTCGCCTACGGCGTCCGAGCGTGCGTGTACGGTCATCTACATGGCCCCGCGCATCGGTTCGCGTTCAATGGCGAGATCGACGGCGTCCATTACCAGTTGGTAAGCTGCGATTACCTTCAATTCAACCCGTGGCAGATGCCGGACGAGTGGCTACAGCCCTGAGGTTACGCCGTCGGTACGAGCATAAAGACGCCGTAACCGAGCGTCTGGCCGAAACGCTCCATCCACGCGAAATGCTCGGCCAGGGCCCGCCCCACCTCAGGGTCCGCCAGTGTGGCCACATTCACGCTAGGAATGGGACCTGAAGGCGGTACTTCTCGTGCGAGATCCCAGAAGGACCCTGTCCGCAACACCGAAGGCTGAAAGCCAGCGGCAAGAAAGTGATCCCTCCAACTCGTGAGCGTGGGCACTTCCCGCGCTCCATACACGCGTGTGGCTTCCTCGTGCCATCCGAGCGGCGGATTGATGGGAGCCACCATCTCCACAAACACGGCGAATCCGCTTGTCTTCAACACCCGCCGAACCTCTCGCAGCACGACTTGAATGTCCGTGAACACAAGGACCGATTCGCCGATCACGGCGTCAAATGATGCGGGTGACCAGGGTATGGCCTCGGCCGAACCCACCACAGTGTCCAGGGTGAGATGGGCCTGTCGCGCTCGATCGCGCACGCGGTCGATCATCTCCTGCCGAACGTCGAGAGCTGTGACGCGCATGCCTCGTTCGGCAAGCCTAAGCGCCGTGGCCCCCGTTCCGCACCCCACGTCGAGCACCGCGGCTCCTGCCCACAGCGGCACCTGCTCAAGCCACCACTCCGTCAACGCGAGGCCTCCGGGATGGGCAGCCACCACATCCGCTCGGCTCAATGCATCCAAGTAGTCCATTCCAGGTTCCCCTTGCCGGATCATACGTGCGCGGATGTCGGTTGGGCCGGGCGCGTGCGCAGACCGGAGAACTGGTATACTTGGGCAAGGAGAGGAGGGGAGTTCTTGACCCCGATTGTTCGCATCTACGAGGCCTGCGTCGAGCCGCCGGGCGATGTGATGTTTCTCCCTTCGGCTCTCATGTTGGTGCTCGAGAACGGTCAGTCCCACATCTACAGCGAGGGTTCCATGCACAACTTTTGGCGATCCGCGTGTGCGCGCCACGCCTGGCGCGACCTGGAGAACGGGATCTCCGTCGACGGACACCATGTCCGACTGATGGACATCACCGAGGAACTGGAGCAACTCATCCCGCGGCACGCGTGGACGGTTCGCCGGATCGTGCGGGCGTGGTACGAACAGAATCCCCGTCAGCGCTTCTATTTGCGGCGACACGTCCAGCGCGGCTCCTGAATCGAATGAGGTTCGCCTGGCCCACATCCTAAAGCGCCGACGGCCATCGACCGTCACGCGTCGCCCAAAATGGCCTTGACGCGCTGGCGCAGCACGTCTGCTGCGATGGCAAACCCAATTCCTTGAGAGCTCTGTGAGACAGCCGTATTCATGCCGATCACTTCGCCCCGCAGGTTGATGAGTGGCCCCCCGCTGTTGCCGCGATTAATGGCGGCATCGGTTTGAATGAGGTTAGGATACTCGCGATCGCCGATCTGAAGCGGGCGATTCTTGGCGCTGACGATCCCGACCGTCACCGTGTGGTCGAGACCGAGCGGCGATCCGATCGCCACCACCCACTCGCCGACCTGCACGTCTTTGCTGTGGCCAAGCCGCAACACGGGCGATGGCACGGGGATGTTCGCCCAGAGCACCGCGATGTCGTGCTTCCGATCTCGCCCGACGAGATCGGCCTCGACCAAGTCCTTTCGGCCGAAGACCCTCAGCATGATTCGATCCGCTTCCGCGATCACATGCTCATTGGTGAGGATGTAGCCCTTGGGATGGAACATGAATCCCGTTCCGATGTTGAGTGCGGCGCGTCCTTCTCGCGGCAAAGGCCGCTCCCACGGGAAGAAGAGGGCGCGGTCTCGGTAGGGGGTTTGGATGACTTCGATGCCGACGACGCACTTTTTATATCGCTCCACGAGCCGGACAAAATTGGGGAGATGAAGCGCGGCGGCACGCTTACCCGGCGTGGAATGGGTCTTTTTCATCCTGTCATCACCCCTTGGCGGGATCAAGGCCGATCCACGATGCGCTCTTCATTGTATTCGCCAAGAGGATCTCGCGTGCCGCACGCGGCTAAGCGTCGAGCGTCCGGTACCGTACACCGTAATTGCCCCGCCGCGTGCGATAGACCTGAACGGACGAGGCGTCCAGCCGCTGACGCGCGCCGGAATCGCGGAGGTTCATGGCCACGTACATCGCGACAGCCTTCGAATCATACAGCCGCGCTTCGTAAATCCAGGTCATTCAAACCCCTCCCCGCCTAGTTTGCCCTCGCCTCCGCCGAACATGAGGCGCCGCGGTGCTCGACAACCACCTCATGTCCCGCCCAGCGCTTCACGTTTAGCACGCCGTCGTCGAACATCAGATACTGGCCTTTGATCCCTCGGATCACGCCGCCCACGGGCTTGTCCGAAGTGAACGCGAGCGAGGTGAGCGTGAGCGTGAAGCCCGGTTGCCGGGGATACGCAAGGCGTTCTGGCCGCACATCGGCAACCAAGTAGGGACGATAGGTTTCGGCGACAGAGGATTGAACCTCGCGCGCGACCTCGACGAGCGGACGATCCGGCCCCTCCTCATCGGCCAACATCTTGCGCCAATTGGTCTTATCCGCCATCGATTGTGCGATGTGCACTTCAAGATCTCCCGCGGTCTTCCGATCCGGCACCTCGGCGATGACGGCTGCCTCCATCGCGCCCTGGTCCATCCAACGTTTAAACTGGCGGCCCTTCCGCGTGATCCCCACCTTGAATCCACTGCTCCACGCGATGTACACGTAGTGGGGTACCATGCATTGTTCGGCCGCAAATGCCTCGTCGCGGCACGTACCGAGGTGAAAATGACACTGATGTGGCTTGACGATGCACAGATCGCACTCCGCCAGGGTCTGCACGCACGGAAAACAATATCCATTATGATACAGTTTCTTGACGCTTCTCCCACAGGCCACGCATCGAAGTACGCCCGTCGGCCGAAAAACCACCGTATCCCCCACCGCAATCGGAATCGAGCGCGGCCCATCCGCACTGACCAATCGCAAGCTGTGCGAGATGGGAACGCCGAAGGTTGGTTCGAGTTCGCGCAAGTCCCCCGTCAACAACATAAAACAGTCCCCCAGACGAAACACTACAACCGCTTCATACGAACATTCCATGAAAGGAGGGAGCACCCGGATGTACATCGCGCTCGCCATTCTGCCCGGACTTCTTCTCCTCGCGCTCATCTATGCCTACGATCAACTCCACCCAGAGCCCAAGCGGGAGGTCGCGAAGTTGTTTGTGCTGGGCGCGCTTGTGGTCCTGCCGGCCGGCGTGATCGAGCGAGCACTCCTCGACCACGCTTCCGCCCAGCCGACCACCTGGCGGGGACTTTTGGCGACGGCCTTCTTTGTGGCTGGCATGGTGGAAGAGTTTCTCAAAGCTGCGGTTTTCGAGCGAACCGTGCTCGATCGGGGCCAAATCCACGCGCCTGTCGACGCGATTGTGTACGCGTGCGCCATTGGACTCGGATTTGCAACCGTTGAAAATGTCTTGTACGTGACAAGTTCGGGGTTTTGGACCGCGGTCGTCCGGGCACTGACCGCGGTGCCCGCGCACTTCATGTTCGCCATCGTCATGGGATATCGATTCGCACGCGCCCGGTTTCTCGGCACATCCCGGGCGTGGGGCTACATCGCACCCGCCATCGTCCACGGCATCTACGACACGTTTGCGCTGGCGGGATCGTTCATCGCAGACTTCGTCCTGGCGGGTATTCTGTTCCTACTTTGCGAGTACAGCCTGCAGATCCTTCGGCGTGCTCGGCAGCCGTGGCGCATCCGATGGACATGAACTATCGAAGGTCGTGGCCCTGCGTCCCGAAGGGGCGCGGGCCGCTCGCCACTCCACGAAACACCAGCAACCACGCGCGCTGCGCGCGGTAAATGCTCATCTCGGTACGCTCATCCAACATGAGCAGTTGGAACAAGTTCATGTTGGTGTGGCAATACGGACTCATGTGCTCATCCTGCAGGCGAAGGCTGAGTACGCGATGTCGATCCCGCTCGCGCAACTCGATGCCGCCCTGTCCGCGAATGTCACCGATGCTGACCTCTAAGCGTGCATCCCCTGCTCGATCCGCCACGAGGGTCTCGTACAGTTGACGGAGAGAACGCGCCTTACGGCTGCGATCCGTCACCAGCACGTAATGAATCTTGTCCGATTCCACAACATCCCCTCATCTTTGCCAGAACATGCGCTGCGATGAATCCGCATTCGCTGCTGTTACTATACTTCACCCGGGCAAAAAAGAGAATCCGCGCCACCATCTTGTCCAAGCAAATATGGAACCCAGTCCTCCGCATGATCACGCACCCACGCGATCGGGATGTTCCGTCTCTTGGCCACTTCGTACAACTCGCGGACAGGCATCATTTGCAGCTCCGTGCCCACGACGAGCAGCCCTCGCGCTTCTGTTATCCAGTCGACCGCCCGCGAGATGTGACGCACCTGTTCGCCTTCAAGGACAAACCCGGGTCGAAGCAGATGGCCGCACGTCGGACACTTCGGCAGCAGGTCCCTCCATGCCAACTCGGACTGAAAAATGCCTCCGCATGCCTCGCACCTCAATTCCCGAAGATTCCCGTGTAATTCAATGACCCGCTTGCTCCCCGCGGCCCTGTGCAGGCCGTCAATATTCTGCGTGATGATGGGAATCTGGGCGTGCGCCAGCGCCAAGTGCGCACGGTTCGGCTGCTTCCGCTGCCACTCGCTTGCGATCTCTCGAAACGCCTGAAACGCCTGGAGCGGTCGTTCACGCCATATCCTCGGCTGAAACAAGCTACGAAGCGGAACACCCGCGACGACATCGTCGACCGTGGGTAAGCCACTTTCCACACTGATCCCCGCACCGGTGAGGGCGACCAGATGAGACTTGGGCCAAGTCCACAAATGTCGACCGACCCTCTTGGCAGACGGTTTGCCAGAACAGTAGTATAACATTCAACAAATCCTTTCCGAGGTGATGCAGATAGCTCGTACATAACAGTAAAGTTTATTCCCATTTTTGCATTTACAATGAAGGCATCACGTTGATACAGTGTCCGTGAGTCGAGAACACGAAGGGTTTCAGGGAGGAGAGCCATCGTGAAGGATTCGTTTGGTGCACGTGTGAGAGCCATTCGGCAGAGCCGCGGTTGGTCCCAGCAGGAACTCGCGATGCGAGCTGGCGTATCCACGCCTCACATTTCATCCATCGAACGCGACAAGCGTCGGCCTTCCTTGGATTACGCCAAGCGCTTGGCTGACGCACTCGGGGTACCTCTCCAGGTACTTTGCGACCCTGAGATGACCTACGAGCCGAAGCGGATGCGAAATTCGGTCTACGAGCTGCCAACACCACTCCAACATTTCGTGCTCAACGAGGAATCATTCCCCTATTTGGAAGCTGCGCATCGAATGAGTCAGTTATCAAAAGAAGAGGCCTCCTTTCTTTGGCAGTTGATCGACGTGCTTGCCCAAAAGAAGAACCTGCTCACCAGACTGCGCTACTTCGAACACCGTTCGGATTCGGACGAGTCCTGAGCCAATAGGATCTTCACACCGTATCGACCGCTTGGCGTCTGAAAAACCGAAATGTAGCGCCATTTGCTTGAGGACGCCTCCGCGGCGTCCTCAAGCCGAGCCATGCGGCACGAAGCCTGAAACTTGGTGTCATACAGCTTGCAATCGTACAGCCAGGTCACGGGACGCCTCCTCCTTCGCCGTCATCGTTCGGGGAAGCGAGTGGTAAGACCACCGTGAATGTCGTGCCCTCTCCGAGGCGGCTTTCAACAAGGATTTCGCCGCGATGCTCAATCACCAATTGGCGGGCGATGGCCAAACCGAGGCCGGTTCCCGATCGCGACCGCGTGCGGGCTTTGTCGGCCTTGTAAAAGCGCTCGAAAATGTAAGGCACGTCCTCTTCCGGTATGCCGCTGCCCGTATCGGCCACGCGCACGTAGGCGTAATCGTGGCGAATATCCAGCTCAAATCGAATGGTGCCCGTTGCCGTATGCCGAAATGCATTGTCGAGCAGATTCGTGAAGACCTGCTCCAGACGGTCCTCGTCGCCGTCGACCATGACAGGATGATCCGGTATGGAGACTTCGAACGACAGATGGTCCTCGTCGCTGGCAAGTGCCTGGAATTTGCGCGCCACCCGGCGCATGACTTGCGTGAGATCGACGCGGGCGAAATGGAGCTTGAACTGTCCGCTTTCCAGCTGGGCGAGATTCAGAAGGTCATTGACGAGTCGCTTCATGCGCAGCGTTTCATCGTGAATAATCTCGGTCAGCTCGCGGCGCATGTCGGGATCGTCCGAGATGTCGTCCAGGAGCGCCTCTGTGTATCCCTGCAACATGCTGAGAGGGGTCCTCAGTTCGTGCGAAACGTTCGCGATGAAGTCCTTGCGGAGGCGATCAAGTCGCCTCTCCTCGGTAATGTCGCGGAGGACACAGAGTGCGCCGCGCAACGTCGTGCCGTCCGCCTCATAGAGAGGGAGCATCGTAATGCCAATGGTGCGGCCATCCCAGGTGTCCTCGCGGTACACGGCATCCTGTTGTTCGCGGACGCGCACCCACAGACTCATGAGCCGATCGGGAAGTCGCTCCTCATCGACGATCCCTCGCTCGGCGACCGAGAGGTGGCGCAAATGGCGCTTCGCAGGAGGATTGGCCAACACCACGCGGCCGTCGAGATCAGTCGCCACCACGCCGTCTTGCAGCGACGACAGAATCCGCTGCAGGCCTTCTCGCTCCATCGAAAGCTGCTCGATGGTCTCCGCCAACTGACGCGCGAGCGCGTTGAAGG
>Ga0208314_100932_pt1 | contig 9617 bp, 5 predicted proteins | sample OSPB_Mat_host_9__FD_187144 | JGI IMG/M metagenome (GOLD analysis project Ga0208314, IMG submission 187144) | Extremophilic microbial mat communities from Yellowstone National Park, USA - OSPB_Mat_host_9_15 (SPAdes) (version 3) | ecosystem: Environmental > Aquatic > Thermal springs > Hot (42-90C) >...
TTGTGTTTGGTATCCTTTAATGAGGAATTGAAAGTTAAACCCGAATTAATGCGCAATTCGTCAATTTTCATTCGGTATCCTTTAATGAGGAATTGAAAGTTTGTTTATCACCGCTTGTTCTCTCTTTATATCTTTGTATCCTTTAATGAGGAATTGAAAGATCTCTAACTTTTTCCTGAATTTCTTTTGGAAGTGAAGTATCCTTTAATGAGGAATTGAAAGCTGGTTGGGTTGCGGCAATCATCGCTTCCGCTTTCGCGTATCCTTTAATGAGGAATTGAAAGATCACGCACTTGATTTGTTTCAGTTATAGTATAAGCGCTTTTGTATCCTTTAATGAGGAATTGAAAGTCATCTAAAACATCAATCTCAAAAACTGCTACTCTCGTATCCTTTAATGAGGAATTGAAAGTTCTGGCAGTTTGGACACTTTATATGAATAGTGCGCTTAGTATCCTTTAATGAGGAATTGAAAGGGGTCAGGTTCAAAGGGTCTAGGAACTCTCATTGTTCAAGTATCCTTTAATGAGGAATTGAAAGCTCATGCATCACTCACCTTTGGTGTAAAACCCTCCTTACGGTATCCTTTAATGAGGAATTGAAAGCTATGTTTTTGTGCAACCTTGAAGTCGTAGGGTTTAGGCGGTATCCTTTAATGAGGAATTGAAAGTACAAAATACACGTTAATGTCCTCCCCACCGCTAACGCGGGTATCCTTTAATGAGGAATTGAAAGGCAAAGCGAACAATAGAAATAGTTATGCTTGTACATGCGTATCCTTTAATGAGGAATTGAAAGTCATATATTTTTATACCATTTGTATCCAATTTTACAAGTATCCTTTAATGAGGAATTGAAAGTGTCGACGTAACGTTCATGCTTACGATCGCAATTCACGGGTATCCTTTAATGAGGAATTGAAAGATAATTTCTCCATCCTTCATGAGTTCGCTGATTTCTGTGGTATCCTTTAATGAGGAATTGAAAGCCAATCCAGTTGAACATCACGACACACATGTTTTGCGGTATCCTTTAATGAGGAATTGAAAGCCCAAACCTCTGTACGAATAACTCACGTGCCTTTAAACCGTATCCTTTAATGAGGAATTGAAAGAACAAACCGAGACCAGTGGGCATATTCTCGTTTAGCACGTGTATCCTTTAATGAGGAATTGAAAGCCATTTTATCTATGAACTTCTGTTTTTCTAGTTCTGGTATCCTTTAATGAGGAATTGAAAGAAAACTTCCCCGTCTGTCGATTGGAAACTGAAATCGTATCCTTTAATGAGGAATTGAAAGAGGAAATGGCGATTGACGACAATTATAGATTCTGGGGTCCTGTATCCTTTAATGAGGAATTGAAAGCTTAGAACTTTTATGATTTTACGCTCAAGCCCTAAGGGTATCCTTTAATGAGGAATTGAAAGCTTCCTCGTCCTGTGCGGGTGGCGATTCCAAAGGTGAGCGGTATCCTTTAATGAGGAATTGAAAGAATAAGGTCCCAACGTTTGCTATCCTCACTGCAGTCGTGTATCCTTTAATGAGGAATTGAAAGATTGACGAAACGGGTTTGGTGTGTTTGGGCTTAGTTGCTGTATCCTTTAATGAGGAATTGAAAGCTCTAACACAATCACCCCTTCTGGTGCTATGGAGTTCGGTATCCTTTAATGAGGAATTGAAAGGGAAATGAGGATTGTACACTTGCGTGAAGAAGTGCAGGTGTATCCTTTAATGAGGAATTGAAAGCACAAACTGCGTGTAGCCTGCACTTCTTCTTCGAGCCGTATCCTTTAATGAGGAATTGAAAGGTGGTGCCAATAGCCGCAGAAACAAAGTAACCTGGAAACTGTATCCTTTAATGAGGAATTGAAAGAAGCTATGTTCACAGGCTTCCGCGTGGTCAAACACAAGTATCCTTTAATGAGGAATTGAAAGAAACATTCCTAAAATTTCTACTAAACTATACACTTACGTATCCTTTAATGAGGAATTGAAAGTAGAGTTAAGACGGTAACCCAAAACACCAACTGCGGCTAGTATCCTTTAATGAGGAATTGAAAGTTCTCAAACAGGTAGTAGTATGGCTTGTATTCATTCGTATCCTTTAATGAGGAATTGAAAGATAACCTCTACGCAAAGAAAATAATCGCCGCCCTTTTTTGTGTATCCTTTAATGAGGAATTGAAAGTGTAAAGCAACGTCGGGGTTATGTTGGCAACATACGTATCCTTTAATGAGGAATTGAAAGTTACGAGTTAGTGGTTTTTTAGGGAAAGATATCTTTGTATCCTTTAATGAGGAATTGAAAGTTCGATAAGAATAAGAAAACTGAATTTATTACGCCCGCAAGTATCCTTTAATGAGGAATTGAAAGAGTGAAATATTGAACAACTGGTTGTTATCTGCTTTTTTGAGTATCCTTTAATGAGGAATTGAAAGTTAAAGGATACTGTAAAGTTCCGCTTGCTGTTACATTTGGTATCCTTTAATGAGGAATTGAAAGACCCAGATGGTTGTAGCCGTAGTCGTAGCCGTGTATGTGGTATCCTTTAATGAGGAATTGAAAGAAACGGTCAGTGTACCATTTAACAGCTTGTTTAATCGCTTTGTATCCTTTAATGAGGAATTGAAAGTTTGCGAAAAGCTGTGCGCTTGTAGTCTTCCCGGTACCTGGGTATCCTTTAATGAGGAATTGAAAGTCACAGCGACGTGTACACCCTGTACCCTCAAAAGGATTTGTATCCTTTAATGAGGAATTGAAAGACACAGTCAGAACGCAGATTTCTCATTTCATCTTTATGAGTATCCTTTAATGAGGAATTGAAAGATAGAACGCCAAAGCCGAATCAACTGAAGACTTTTTGTTAGTATCCTTTAATGAGGAATTGAAAGGTACTTACGAGCTGGGTGCCATGCCCCTTGCAATAGGTATCCTTTAATGAGGAATTGAAAGCTCAGAGAGCCTAATGGGTTATGACTTCATAAACAGTATCCTTTAATGAGGAATTGAAAGTAGCCTATCGTTGAAATCACGTCGTTACTGTACCACTCGCGTATCCTTTAATGAGGAATTGAAAGTTGAAGTGATTGGTTTGGGTGAGTCTCTCAGCGTTTCGGTATCCTTTAATGAGGAATTGAAAGAGGTACTCACTATCCGCCCGTGTGAGTACCTTACCCTGTATCCTTTAATGAGGAATTGAAAGCTAACTTCAACTCAAACTTCCCGAACCTGGTCGGGTCAGTATCCTTTAATGAGGAATTGAAAGTGCACATCAGTCATCTTGAAACACCTCCCGCTCGTGAGTATCCTTTAATGAGGAATTGAAAGAAAACACAAGGAACATATCTTTGGACTATACCACCAGCCGGTATCCTTTAATGAGGAATTGAAAGTTGTCTTCGCTTACCTTTTTCCCGACCCTTACCCTAACGGTATCCTTTAATGAGGAATTGAAAGCCGGAGAAGGAAGGCGGGCATCCTTGAAGTGGATAGCCCAGTATCCTTTAATGAGGAATTGAAAGCGCAGAACTTGCCCAACTCTTCATTTCGCGATTCTTGTATCCTTTAATGAGGAATTGAAAGAGTAACACTGAAAGACATACCAATAATCAATAGATAGGGTATCCTTTAATGAGGAATTGAAAGAGTAAGATTAAGAGAAGGGATTAATATTCTTTTCCCCTTGTATCCTTTAATGAGGAATTGAAAGCAATCCTCCTCGTCTTTGAACTCATAGACCAACCTGTATCCTTTAATGAGGAATTGAAAGGACATACCAGTCAAGCTTTCCACTTGTGAACCTAGCAGTATCCTTTAATGAGGAATTGAAAGAGGAACTAATGTTTCAATTGCATATGCGTACTCGCTATAGTATCCTTTAATGAGGAATTGAAAGCTCATATCACTCACCCCCTTGTGAAACGGTAACAAGTATCCTTTAATGAGGAATTGAAAGTCACATACCTCAGAAACATAGCTCTTACACAACTCAGTATCCTTTAATGAGGAATTGAAAGCACCAAATATTCTAACATTTCAGCTAAACGTGACTTACAAGTATCCTTTAATGAGGAATTGAAAGCTGGATTCTCAATAGCGACACGTAGTTGATCTTCAAGTATCCTTTAATGAGGAATTGAAAGAATCCATCGAACGAAATATTTGGAATATATGCCGTGGTATCCTTTAATGAGGAATTGAAAGAAAAGTCGTTTCACGAACCACTCGGACTGGTATATAGTATCCTTTAATGAGGAATTGAAAGTCAATCTGTTGTACTCGTTGAGAACTCTTATCATATCCCGTATCCTTTAATGAGGAATTGAAAGAAAAACTCTACTCTACGAAGGTTTCATTCTGTGATGTAGGTATCCTTTAATGAGGAATTGAAAGGTGTTTTAGCGATTTTTCTTAGCACACCTATGGGTCAATGGTATCCTTTAATGAGGAATTGAAAGATGGGCGAAAGCTGTTTTTCCTGTGGTTGCCTCTGGTTTGTATCCTTTAATGAGGAATTGAAAGAAACCCTTTACCGTTAGTGCAAGTTGAACACAAAGGGTATCCTTTAATGAGGAATTGAAAGATTTTGTTGTCGTGGTTGCACGAGGGGCATGCAACAAGTATCCTTTAATGAGGAATTGAAAGAAGGCAATTTTAGTCATTCTCTGTCACCTCTTCAAGCGTGTATCCTTTAATGAGGAATTGAAAGTTTTTCTGCATCCTCTTTTTTGAACTGCGCACCATTCTTGTATCCTTTAATGAGGAATTGAAAGGCATACTCATATATTGGTAAATAGTATGGCGATATTAAGTATCCTTTAATGAGGAATTGAAAGATGGAGGGGGTTCGTTTAACACGTGAATTTATTTAACACGGTATCCTTTAATGAGGAATTGAAAGCGGGAGCAACGAAGGCGATAACACCCCTCGGCGAGACCTGTATCCTTTAATGAGGAATTGAAAGCATCGCAACACAGGCACTTAAGGGTGGAAACAACATAAGTATCCTTTAATGAGGAATTGAAAGAAGTGGTGGACGTGTGTAATATCTATCCAGCTTTCTGGGTATCCTTTAATGAGGAATTGAAAGTATCAGAGCCTCGTAGTGTTCTTTGGCTCGAGCTTTTGGTATCCTTTAATGAGGAATTGAAAGTGGTCGTTCGGAAAAAGCTCCTTTGCAACTTCTCTGGTATCCTTTAATGAGGAATTGAAAGTAAGGCTATGGGGATGTAACCTTAGCTGTGGTTACGTATCCTTTAATGAGGAATTGAAAGCCATTTTCAACCACCTCTTGCAAACTTAGGCCGAGTATCCTTTAATGAGGAATTGAAAGAAAGGCGACACGACGTCGATTTACTGGGGGTCTAAGGTATCCTTTAATGAGGAATTGAAAGTCATACATATATGCCTTCTTTGCACATCTTCCCCCTGGGTATCCTTTAATGAGGAATTGAAAGTCCTCATCAACAACAGTTATGTATGCGTCTTTATCGGTATCCTTTAATGAGGAATTGAAAGGGTGGATTTTTCTCGCCGCCCCTCTACCTTCAGTAAGTATCCTTTAATGAGGAATTGAAAGCTATCACGTCCCATGTAACAATGCCGTCGAGCCATTCAAGTATCCTTTAATGAGGAATTGAAAGTATAGTCTTCGCTGGTAATAATATCTCTCACTTCCTCAAGTATCCTTTAATGAGGAATTGAAAGCAGACGGTGGCACTGGTTATTCCGCTCCTGTTCTATCGTATCCTTTAATGAGGAATTGAAAGGGAATGGATACTACTTTGGTGGCGCTTTCTGGCCTGTCTAGTATCCTTTAATGAGGAATTGAAAGAGAATATGAAGAAAAAATGAAAAAATTTAAATCAAGTATCCTTTAATGAGGAATTGAAAGCACGCGCGCTTTTCACGCGCACGGTTCACGTTTTTTTGGGGTATCCTTTAATGAGGAATTGAAAGGATAGTCGCACCTATTCTTCGCTACATCCGCAATCTCGGGTATCCTTTAATGAGGAATTGAAAGGGTTTATGCTGGAATAGTGCAGAAGGTTGGAAGAAGTATCCTTTAATGAGGAATTGAAAGCCCTTGTAAAAGATGTGTGAAATCACGTTGATGAACTCCTGTATCCTTTAATGAGGAATTGAAAGAGTAGCATGTCCTCGAAACTTTCCGCGTCTCTCTCCGTGTATCCTTTAATGAGGAATTGAAAGGTGAACTTTCTGTAAGCCTCCTCCCCAAACCTTTGTGTATCCTTTAATGAGGAATTGAAAGTGCCTCACTCACCCCAGCAACATCGAGAAGGGCTTGCCAAGTATCCTTTAATGAGGAATTGAAAGTTTAATTCTTTATCCATAGAGACACCGGCTTGGGTAAAAGTATCCTTTAATGAGGAATTGAAAGCACTCCCTTGAGGCTTGTATCAATAAGTCTGTTACATTGTATCCTTTAATGAGGAATTGAAAGCTGCCATCCCCTCAAGTCTCTTCACCATTTTATCTATGGTATCCTTTAATGAGGAATTGAAAGTACTTCCTGAAAGCCCTGAGGTTCTGCATAAAAATCGTATCCTTTAATGAGGAATTGAAAGAGCCTCTCGAGAATTTGCTTGACTAGCGGGTTTGTTACGTGTATCCTTTAATGAGGAATTGAAAGCGTCTATTCTTCTTTACTTAGGAAAATTACCCCTTTCTGGTATCCTTTAATGAGGAATTGAAAGTCAGTAGCACTTTGCGCTCTTTTTTCTGCGTATTTCGTATCCTTTAATGAGGAATTGAAAGTGACTCTGCTTTGTAAGTTCTTGTTCGAGCGCTAGCCAAGTATCCTTTAATGAGGAATTGAAAGCAATTTGTATTGCTAAGAACCACTCTAACGCCTTCGTATCGTATCCTTTAATGAGGAATTGAAAGACAAATTGGTCAAACAATGCTTCTTTAAAGAGTAATGTATCCTTTAATGAGGAATTAAAAGTAAAACCCTTTTTGCGGTCATGTTTTGTCATATATCAGTATCCTTTAATGAGGAATTGAAAGATTAATGTCCAACGCCACGTAGTGTGGTCGATGATAGTATCCTTTAATGAGGAATTGAAAGGCTAGACCATAAGCACCAATAATCGATATAATCGCTAGGTATCCTTTAATGAGGAATTGAAAGTTAACAAAAAATCAAGTGTAGATAGCGCTCTAGCATTCTAGTATCCTTTAATGAGGAATTGAGAGTCTTAATCTAGAGCATCAAACCATTCATCATCTTCGTTAGTATCCTTTAATGAGGAATTGAAAGCTTTTTAGGTGGCTCTAACACGCGCAGAGAAACAAGTATCCTTTAATGAGGAATTGAAAGATATACTTCTCAGCACCAGCCTCAGGACTTCAAACGTTGTATCCTTTAATGAGGAATTGAAAGTAATGGTCTTGTGGTGTTTGCTATTAACGCCATTTTTGTATCCTTTAATGAGGAATTGAAAGTTCTCTCTGAGTAGATTTAGCCCCCTAAAGAACAATTCGTATCCTTTAATGAGGAATTGAAAGTTTGCGACTTCTTTCATTATGGCAACAACAAGAGGGGTATCCTTTAATGAGGAATTGAAAGTTCACAAGGTTGTTTTGGGGTTGCATGCCAAAACACCAAGTATCCTTTAATGAGGAATTGAAAGATATGGGTTTTAGAATTTTTGACGTGCTTTTTACTCAAAAGTATCCTTTAATGAGGAATTGAAAGCGTTCCTCGACTGACTTCACTAGCTCTTGCACATAGGTATCCTTTAATGAGGAATTGAAAGTGTTTGACCGATATCCGATACGCTAAGGGGGTATATAGTATCCTTTAATGAGGAATTGAAAGACCAGTTCCAGCATATCGTCAAGGTCTCTTGTTTCATAAAGTATCCTTTAATGAGGAATTGAAAGTTAGCTAATGGTGTTTTCCACCCTGAGATTTTAGCGGGTATCCTTTAATGAGGAATTGAAAGGCTAATTTTAAAATCATAGGTGTTAGCATTTCGTTTAGGTGTATCCTTTAATGAGGAATTGAAAGAACACTTACAAACCGTCCTGTTAATTTACTACGTGCAATTCGTATCCTTTAATGAGGAATTGAAAGGGTACACCCCAACCCCCACCTTCATCAGGCGGAGTGGTATCCTTTAATGAGGAATTGAAAGATTAAACCCGTCTTATAATACGTGTATATAACTTGCTTCAGTATCCTTTAATGAGGAATTGAAAGGCGCTATTTCGTCCAGCACAGAAAGAGGCACCCACACTAGTATCCTTTAATGAGGAATTGAAAGAGCAAAGCCCAGCGCCCCCAGATTCTGTAATGCTGTATCCTTTAATGAGGAATTGAAAGATGATTTCTGGCATGGCAGACACAACTTTACCAGTTTGCGTATCCTTTAATGAGGAATTGAAAGAGAGTGGGATACGAGTGGCTAAAAAAGGTGGATACAGGTATCCTTTAATGAGGAATTGAAAGGCTCCAACGTTGCAAGACGTGGGGCGAGGTACTTGAAGGTATCCTTTAATGAGGAATTGAAAGCGTCGGCAACATACTCGATAAAGTCGTAGAGCGCCCTAGTATCCTTTAATGAGGAATTGAAAGTAATATACCACCATCTAGTTGCTTGTCTTCTCCTGTGTATCCTTTAATGAGGAATTGAAAGACTAGTAATATTTTTTCGCTACGGTTACAATTTGGGTATCCTTTAATGAGGAATTGAAAGCAGTAACCGTTAATATGTTCAGTGTAAAAGCTAGCTCGAGTATCCTTTAATGAGGAATTGAAAGCGGCGTTCGCTGACTATGTGAGCAGTGGTACGAACGTATCCTTTAATGAGGAATTGAAAGAATGTTCGGAACTTATTATCCAAGTCTACTGAATATGGAGTATCCTTTAATGAGGAATTGAAAGTGCTAAGTGGACTGAATACGCTTTTTCCTCATACCTTGTGGTATCCTTTAATGAGGAATTGAAAGAACTTGTCGAGGAAATACTCTATGATTTTCTCTAGGTATCCTTTAATGAGGAATTGAAAGATGTGCTTTTTGTATTCTCTACCCTGAGGTTGTTCAATTTCGTATCCTTTAATGAGGAATTGAAAGACCTGACTTCGTCCTTCAGGCTGTTAAACTCGCAAGTATCCTTTAATGAGGAATTGAAAGTTTTACTATCCCTTCTCCTAGAAGAGAAGAACTTGACAAATGTATCCTTTAATGAGGAATTGAAAGTTGAACACTAACTCTAAAAGAAGAATAACAGGGATGGTATCCTTTAATGAGGAATTGAAAGATGTCGTTGATCGCTTCCCTGATCTCATCAGGGTCGTATCCTTTAATGAGGAATTGAAAGATTATGACATTAAGACCAAACGGAAATATGTCTTCAGTATCCTTTAATGAGGAATTGAAAGTAGCGCAATCAAGAGAAAAGAGGAAGAGGATGTTATGTATCCTTTAATGAGGAATTGAAAGCTTCCTGTGTGCGCTGTACATGTGTCGTGGTAGATAGTATCCTTTAATGAGGAATTGAAAGTTTGACAATGCAAAACCAGAGGCAACCACAGGAAAGTATCCTTTAATGAGGAATTGAAAGTTTGACAATGCAAAACCAGAGG